>C687J29039_10000971_pt1 | contig 11996 bp, 9 predicted proteins | sample RifCSP16_2_FD_29039 | JGI IMG/M metagenome (IMG submission 29039)
GAGCCGATCCCGGCCACGAAATCGCCCGGCGACGAGGTCATCGGGGCGACGATCAACACCTCGGGCTCGTTCGTGATGCGGGCCGTCCACGTCGGTCGGGATACGGCGCTGGCCCGGATCGTCGAGCTCGTCCAGCGGGCCCAGGGCTCCAAGGCGCCCATCCAGAAGCTGGCCGACCGGATCAGCGAGATCTTCGTGCCGATCGTCCTGGTCGTGGCGGCGCTCACGTTCGTGGCCTGGTTCCTCGCGGGGCCCGAGCCGCGGGTCACCCTCGGTCTCACCGCGTTCATCGGCGTGGTGATCATCGCCTGCCCCTGCGCGATGGGCCTGGCGACCCCGACCGCGATCATGGTCGGGACGGGCAAGGGCGCCGAGGTCGGGATCCTCATCCGCGGCGGCGAGGCCCTTGAGGGGGCCGGCCGCGTCGACACGGCCGTCCTCGACAAGACCGGCACGCTCACGCTCGGCCGGCCGGCGGTCGCGGCGATCGTTCCGGCCGCCGGGTTCGACGAGCGACGGCTCCTCGACGTCGCCGCCTCGCTCGAGGTCGGCAGCGAGCACCCTCTCGGCGAGGCGATCGTCCGGAGGGCGCGAGAGGAGGAGCTGGGCTTCCTCGCCGTCGAGGGCTTCGAGGCGGTCGCCGGCCGTGGCGTCCGCGGCCGCGTCGACGGGCGCGACGTCATCATCGGCAGCGGGCGCCTCGTCGCCGAGCTCGGGATCGACACGGCGTCGCTTCGCGAACGTGCCGAGGCCGCCGCTTCGGATGGCTCCACGGTGTCCTGGATCGCGATCGACGGCGCCCTCGCCGGCCTCATCGCGATCGCCGACCCCGTGAAGGCCGAATCGGCCGAGGCCATCCGCGAGCTGCGGGCGATCGGCCTCGAGGTTTGGCTGCTGACCGGGGACTCTCGGCTAACCGCGGAATCAGTCGCCCGCCAGGTCGGCATCCCGCCGGATCGTGTCATCGCCGAGGTCCTGCCGGAGGACAAGGACGACGTCGTCGCCCGGCTCCAGGCCGAGGGCCGGAAGGTGGCCATGGTCGGTGACGGCATCAACGACGCGCCGGCCCTCGCGCGCGCGGACCTTGGGGTCGCGATCGGGACCGGCGCGGACGTCGCGATCGAGGCCTCCGACGTGACGCTCGTCGGCGGGGACCCGCGGCTCGTTGCCTCGGCGATCGGGCTGTCGCGGGCCACGATCCGGGTCGTCCGCCAGAACCTCTTCTGGGCCTTCGCCTACAACGTGCTCCTCATCCCCGTCGCGATGGGCGCCCTCTACCCGGCCTTCGGGGTCACCCTGAACCCGGCGCTGGCCGCGGCTGCCATGGCCATGTCATCCGTTTCCGTGGTCACCAACTCGCTCCGCCTCCGGTCCGTGGACGTCCGGCCGGGTCAGGTCCGGGCGCTCCGTCGCGGCCCGCTCGGGCTCGTCCGGGACGCCGCGTTCCTGTTCGGGGTTGCGGTCCTCGCCCTGACCCTCGCCGCGGGGGTCTTCGCTGCCGACCGGGCCATCGACGGCGCCAGCCAGCAGGTCGACGTCACGGCCGAGGGCTTCCGGTTCAGCCCGGCCGACGTTACCGTCCGGGCCGGCGAGTGGGTCGCCCTCTCGTTCACGAATACCGATGCCGTCGTTCACGACTGGATGGTCGAGGGCATCCCGAACGTCGACGTTGCCGCCCGGCCCGGCCAGACCGCCGACCTCCGCTTCGTCCTCGACGAGCCCGGCACGTACATGGTCATGTGCTCGATCCCGGGCCATGCCGAGGCCGGCATGGTCGGGATGCTCGTGGTTGAGCCCTAGCCCGAGACCCGCCCGGTCTCGACGAGGTGCCGGAGGAAGCGCAGCCGCTCGATCTCGCGGAGGCTCCAGCCGGCGGGCACCGGTCGCAGGCCGGCGGACAGCCCGAGGAGATTCGTGGCCTCGGTCGGGGTGCAGCCGGCCCGCAGCAGGCTCGTGATCGCCGCCCGGTCCGCTGCCCTGGTTCCCGTCGTCATCGCTCGTCCCTCCCTTCGTGGACCGGACGAGCCTCGGCCTAAGCCGGTAGGCGGGGCATTGGGACGGCGCCTCGAACTTGGGCCCGGCCCGGCTCAGTCCCGCGCGGCCGCCTCCGGGCGGGTGTCGACGCGGGCCGGATGGCGGGCCTCCCAGGCCTCGATGGTCGGGAGCTTCTCGACGAGGTAGCCGATCTCGTCGGTGCCGCGCAGGAGCATGAGCTTGGCGAAGGTGTCGACGTCGAATTCGACCGTCGTGCCGTCGGGCAGGAGGATGCCCTGCTCGGCGAGATCGATCCGCAGCTCGGACTCCGGGTCGTCCTCGACGAGGGCGAAGAGGTGGGCGTGGGTCTCGGGATCGACCGCGATCGGCAGGACCCCGTTCTTCAGGGCATTGCTNCGGAAGATGTCGGCATAGCCCGTCGAGATGACGGCCCTGATGCCCCACGCGGCGAGCGCCCATGGCGCGTGCTCTCGCGACGAACCGGTCCCGAAGTTGTCGCCGACGAGGAGGATCGCGCGGCCGGCCATCCCCGGCCGATCGAGGACGAAGAGCGGCTCGAGGAAGCAGCCGTTCTCGTCGAACCGCCAGTCGCGGAACAGGGCGTCGGCGAGGCCGGCCTTGTCGGTGACCTTCAGGAACCGGGCCGGGACGATCTGGTCGGTATCGATGTTGTCGCGTTTGAGCGGTACGACCTTCGAGGCGAAGGAGCGGTAGGGCTCGGGCACGGCTAGCGACCCCCGATCCCGGCGACGGCCTCGATGCCCGGCAGGAGGCGCGGATCGGCGACGGCTCCGGCGACGGCCGAGGCCGCGGCCGTGAGCGGCGAGGCCAGGAACGTCCGGCCGCCCTTGCCCTGGCGGCCCTCGAAGTTGCGGTTGCTCGTCGAGACNGCGTACTGGCCGGGGCTGAGCTGGTCGCCGTTCATCGCGATGCACATCGAGCAGCCGGCCTCGCGCCACTCGGCCCCGGCGGCGCGGAAGACCTCGTGGAGCCCCTCGCGCTCGGCCTCGCGCTTCACCTCGTCCGAGCCGGGCACGATCATCATCCGGACGCCGTCCGCGACGTGGCGGCCCTTGAGGGCCGCAGCGGCGAGGCGCAGGTCGCTGATCCGGCCGTTCGTGCAGCTGCCGATGAAGACGACATCGACGGGCTGGCCGAGGATCGCCTGGCCGGGCCGGAGGTCCATGTACTCGAGGGCCCGCTCGAGGGCCCGGCGGGTGCTCGCGTCCGTGGCCGCGGCGGGATCGGGGACGCGGCTGGTGATCGGGATGCCCATCCCGGGATTCGTGCCGTAGGTGACCATCGGCTCGAGGGCCGAGGCATCGATGACGACCGACCGGTCGAAGGTCGCGCCGTCGTCGGTGGGCAGCGCCCGCCAGGCCTCGACCGCCGCATCCCAAGCCGGCCCGTGGGGCGCGTGGGGGCGGCCGTCGAGGTACTCGAACGTGGTGTCGTCGGGCGCGATGAGGCCGGCCCGCGCGCCTCCCTCGATGCTCATGTTGCAGATCGTCATCCGCTGCTCCATCGTCAGGGCCCGGATGGCCTCGCCGCGGTACTCGAACACGTGGCCCGTGCCGCCGCCGACGCCGATCCGGGCGATGAGGGCGAGGATGATGTCCTTGGCGGAGACGCCCGGGACGAGCGCCCCGTCCACACGGACCTCGTAGGTCCGGGGCTTCCGCTGGAGGAGGGCCTGGGTCGCCAGGACCATCTCGACCTCCGACGTCCCGATGCCGAAGGCGAGCGCCCCGAATGCGCCGTGGGTCGAGGTGTGCGAGTCCCCGCACACGATCGTCATCCCCGGCTGGGTCAGGCCCAGCTGCGGCCCGATGACGTGGACGATCCCCTGGCTCGGATCGCCGATCCCGTGGAGCGGGATCCTGAACTCGCGGCAGTTCGCGTCGAGCTGCTGGACCTGCGCCGCCGCGAGGGGATCCAGGAANGGGAGCCCGCGCGGCGTCGTNGGGACCGAGTGGTCCGCGGTCGCCACGGTCCGCTCGGGGTGCCGGACCGTCAGGCCCCGCTCCCGGAGGCCGGTGAAGGCCTGCGGGCTGGTGACCTCGTGGACGAGATGGAGGTCGACCGCCAGGACACTCGGCGCACCCTCGTCCTCGGCGACGACGTGGTCGTCCCAGATCTTCTCGACGAGCGTACGCGGCCGTGGGTCCATGGGGCCGAAAGGCTAGCACGGGTTCCCGGATCGGCCGGGACCGGTACTTTTGGGCCGGTGTCGGCTGGCACTCGAACCGGTACAAGGAACCGAGCGTCCAGTCGATTGAGGAGTGCGCGTGTCGACCCGGTTTCGGGTGACTACCGGGCGGGAGGCCGCCCCATCGTTCAGCATCCCGCGAACCGGCGAGCCGGCCCCGGCCGCAGTGCCCCAGCGCCGCGGCGCGTCCATCCGGCCGGCTGTCCGCGTCTGGACCCAGACGGTCGTGCTGGCGACTGCTGCCACCGTCATCTACGTCCTGGTGCTCAAGGACCTCGCGGCCCCGCAGCACTCCTGGGTCTCGTGGCCGCTCCTCGCGGTCGCGTTCGCCATCGCCGAGCTCAAGGTCGTGGAGGTCCACTTCCGGCGCGAGACGCATTCGTTCTCGCTGAGCGAGTTCCCCGCCGTCATCGGCTTCTTCTCCGTCGCTCCCGCCGACTACCTCCTGGCCGTCTTCGTCGGCTCGAGCGTGGCCCTCCTCCTCCAGCCCCGGCAGCGTCTCATCAAGACCGCCTTCAACCTCGCGAACTTCATGTTCGTGGCTGCGCTCTCGCTCCTCATCGTGCGGTCCTTCGCGAGCATGACCACGACGCCAACGCCGGGCGACTGGGTGGCTGCCTTCGCCGCGACCCTCGCGGCCACGGTCGTCAGCGCCGTCTCGATCGCCCTGGTCATCACGATGTCCGGCGGCGCCCCGCAGTTCGAGAAGCTGCCCGAGATGATCCGCTTCGGGAGCATGGTGGCCCTCGCCAACACGAGCCTCGCCCTCCTCGCGGTCGTCGTCATCGAGCGTGACGCAACGCTCCTCTGGCTGCTCGCGCTGCCGTTGGTGATCGTCTTCCTCGCCTATCGCGCCTACCTCTCGGAACGCGAAAAGCACGAGCGCCTGGAACTGCTGTACCAGTCCTCCCGCATCCTGCAGCACTCCCCGGAGCTGGATTCGTCGCTCGTCGCGCTGCTCAGCCACGCCCGGGCGATGTTCCGGGCGGAGCTCGCCGAGGTCGTCCTCTATCCGCGGATCATGGACGCCGAGGCCCTCCGGACGAGCTCATGGCACGACGGCGAGCCCGAGGTCATGGTCCCCTACGCCGAATTCGCGTCGGAGCCGCGCCATGCGAAGGTCCTCGATGCCGTCGGGCCGTTCTTCTTTGAGCCGCCCAACGATCAGCGGATCCGGCAGGGGATGATCGCCCCGCTCCGAGGCGAGACCGATCTCATCGGCTCGCTCTTGATCGCCAATCCCCTGACCGAGGGCACCACCTTCCGCGACGACGACCTGCGCCTCCTCGAGACCCTCGCCAACCAGGTCGCCGTGGCCCTCGAGAACGGGCACCTGGAGCGGTCGCTGGCGGAGCTCTCGAAGCTGAAGGAGCAGCTCCGATACCAGGCCTATCACGACCCCCTGACCGGGCTGGCCAACCGCAGCCTCTTCGTGGAGCGGGTGGCCGAGCGCCTCGACGCGACCCCCCGGGAGGGCGTGCCGGTCGTCCTCTTCCTCGACCTCGACGACTTCAAGATCGTCAATGACACACTCGGCCATGCCGCCGGGGACCGCCTCCTCATCGAGGTCGCGGAGCGCGTCCGGAGCGTGCTCCGGGATGACGACGTCGCCGCGCGTCTCGGTGGCGACGAGTTCGCGATCCTGCTCGAGGACGGGCCGGACCTCGCGACAGGGATGGCCGTCGCCGAACGGATCGTCAGCACGCTCCGAGTGGCTTTCCTGATCGGGGACAACGAAGTCCAGCTCAGCGGCAGCGTCGGCGTGGCCACCTCCAGGCTCGGCACGGAGCGGGCCGACGAGCTCCTCCGCAACGCCGACGTCGCGATGTACACCGCGAAATCCAACGGGAAGAACCGGGTCGCTGTCTTCGAGCCGACGATGCACGCCGCGATCGTCGCCCGCCACGAGCTGAGCGCCGAGCTCTCGCGGAGCCTCGGCCGCGGCGAGCTCGTCCTCCTCTACCAGCCGATCATCGACCTTCGCACCGGGAGCGCCGCCGGCGTCGAGGCGCTGGTCCGGTGGCGCCACCCGACGCGCGGCCTGCTCGGCCCGAGCGAGTTCATCCCGCTGGCCGAGGAGACCGGCCTGATCGTCGCCCTCGGCGGCTGGGTGCTCGAGGAAGCCTGCCGGCAGGGCGCCGAGTGGTCGGCCGCCGACGCGCTCGGTCGGCCCCTGACGGTGACGGTCAACCTCGCGGCCCAGCAGCTCCAGGAGGCCGACTTCGTCAGGCATCTCACGTCGGTCCTGGAGGCCACGGGCCTCCCCCCGCGCCAGCTGGTCCTCGAGATGACCGAGACGATCATCTTCCACGACACCCTGGGGACGATCGCCCGCCTGGAGGCGATTCGCGCGCTCGGCGTGCGCATCGCCATCGACGACTTCGGGACGGGCTACTCGTCGCTGGGCTANCTNCGCCGGTTCCAGGTGGACATCCTGAAGATCGCCCAGGAGTTCATCGGCCAGACGGACAGCCCCGAGGAATGGCCGTTCGCGGCGGCCATCGTGGCCCTCGGGCGAGCACTCGGGATGACCATCATCGCCGAGGGCGTCGAGGAGCCGGGACAGCTTGCCCACCTGCGAGGGCTCGGCTGCGAGCTGGGGCAGGGCTACCTGTTCGCGCCGCCCCTCGACGCCGAGCACGCCCGCCAGTACCTCCTCGAGAAGGCACCGACCCGCCCGGGATCGGCGCGACGCATCCCGGCCGCCGGGATGCTCGCCCCGGACGGCGTCTGAGCCCGGGCCCGGGAGCCGGACATGTTCCTCCTGTACCCGATCGTTCTCGGCCTCCTTCTCGGCGTCTTCCTGGGCGGCCGCGCCTCCGGCCTCGGCAGCCTCCAGCTCCGGTGGGGCTGGGTCTTCGCCGCCGGCCTCGGCATCCAGATCGTCCTGTTCTCGGCTCCGGTGACGGAGCGGATCGGGGAGCTGGGCGTCCCGATCTACGTCCTCTCGACCGCCCTCGTGGTCCTCGCGGTCATCCTCAACCGGCGGATCACCGGAATGCCGCTCGTGGCCCTCGGCGCCATCAGCAACCTCGTGGCCATCGTCGCCAACGGTGGCTACATGCCCGCCTCGGCCGCGGCCATGGCGGCCCTCGGCAAGAGCGCGCCGACGGTGTACTCCAACAGCGCGATCGTCCCGGACCCGGTCCTCTGGCCGTTGACCGACATCTTCGCCCTCCCGACGTGGCTGCCGGGGGCCAACGTCTTCAGCCTCGGCGACGTCCTCATCGCGCTCGGGGTGATCGTCGTCATCGTGTCGGCCATGCGCCGCCCGGCGACCGTGGTCGTCGGTGCGGCCTGACAACTCCCCCGAACTCCCGCCCCGACCGGTACCCATGGGCTATGGCCCCCGCCAACCCATGGTCCTAGGTTGGTCCCACGAGACGACGTCCGTCTCCAACGCTCCGTGATCGTCCAGGGCAAACCCGTCGCGAGGCGGGGACGCAAAGCCAGGGATCTCCCCAGGGAGGAGACCGCCCGGCCGCCGAGATCGGGGCGCCGGTATCCCGTTAGGGAAGGAGAACCCGTGAAGGCGAACCTGGCGCGCTTCACCTGGGCCATCATGCTGCTCGGCTCGATGGCTCTCACCGTCGGCGCAGGATTGCGCTGGTACTAGCCGTGGACAAGCTCACGGCTGTTTGCCTCCCGGTCCGCGAGGACCCCATGGCCATCGCGAGCCCGCCAATCGATCTAGATTCAGGGCACCGCTGGCGGTAAGAGCAGTCGAGCTGCTCGTGCAGTTGAACGACCGTCGGACTTCCGGCGGTCGTTCTGATTCCGGGTTCGGTGTCGACGGTACCTCCGGCGTGGTTGCACATAGAACGATCGCACCGTAGACTGCGCGGACCGTGCGCACCTCGAACGGTTTGGATCGCCGCCCCGTCGCCGTCGTCGTGACGAGCGATGGCCGGCGCGTGCAGATGCCGCTCGAGGACGGTTCGCTCGAGGTATCCCTGCTCTCCCTTATTCGCTCGCTCCTGCTCGGCATTGAGAGCCTCCTTGGCCTCATTACCGGCTCCCGGCGGGAGAACGGAGGAACGCGGAGGGACGGGCGCGAGTAGCGCTACAAACCACCGAAGACCAACGGGACCCTCGCCGGATGGCGAGGGTTTCTTGTTTGATCGGGACCGACGACACGAAGACGAGGGGCGACGATCGATGACGATGACGAAGGGAGGCTCGGCCAAGCCGCCGCGCTCGGGTGCGGGGACCGGTGCCGGCGCGGGACCGTCGTCGGCCGCCGCGCCGCCGAAGGCTCGCGAGCGCCGGAGCCACGTGCCGGCGGCCGGAACGGAGCACGCCGCCGCGATCGAGCGGGCGCAGCGGGAGATGCTCCACGAGGGCGCATCCGCGCAGTCCGTCCCGGCCGACGCCGCAGCGAAGGCACGCGCTACGCGGGAGGCCCGGGCCCGCATCGGGGCCGACGTCGTCTGCGAGGCCCTCATCCGCCAGGGTGTCGGCGTCTTCTTCAGCTATCCGGGCGGCGTCATCCTGCCCCTCTACGACGTCCTGGGCGACTACCCCGAGCTGCGCCACGTCCTCGTCCGCCACGAGCAGGGCGGGGCCCACGCCGCCGACGGCTACGCCCGGGCGACCGGCAAGGTCGGCGTCTGCATGGGGACCTCCGGGCCGGGCGCGACGAACCTCGTCACCGGGATCGGTACGGCCCAGCTCGACTCCATCCCGATCGTGGCCATCACCGGCAACGTGCCCTCCGCCCTCATCGGCAAGGACGCCTTCCAGGAGATCGACATCAACGGCATCACCCTGCCGATGACGAAGCACAACTACCTCGTCCGCAACGCCGACGACCTGCCGCGGGTTCTCGCCGAGGCCTTCCACATCGCCCGCACCGGCCGGCCCGGGCCGGTCCACGTCGACATCACCAAGGACGCCCTCCAGCAGGAAACCGCGGCCCCGCACCCGACGGAGCAGGAGGTCATCGCCGGCCTGCCGGGCTTTCGGCCGAACATGGACGGCCACTACCGCCAGCTGAAGACCGCCGCCGCCGAGATCGCAGCCGCGAGGCGCCCGATGATCCTCGCCGGCCACGGCGTCCTCCACGCGCACGCCGAGGCCGAGCTCCTCGCCTTCGCCGAGAAGGCGAGCATCCCGATCGCCTGGACGCTGCTCGGCATCGGGGCGGTCGACGAGCGCCATCCGCTCGCCTACGGCTACATGGGGATGCACGGCTGGAAGCACGTCAACCGTGCGATCCAGTCGGCCGATCTGCTGTTTGCGATCGGGATGCGCTTCGACGACCGGGTGACCGGCAACGTGCGGACCTACGCCCCGTACGCGCGGATCGTCCACGTCGACATCGATCCCGCCGAGATCGGCAAGAACGTCGCCGTCGAGGTCCCGATCGTGGGCGACGCGAAGCGGGTCCTGAAGGCGATCACCCCGATGGTCGAGGCGACGCCCCTCGAGGCGCGCCAGGACTACCTCGACCAGCTCGCCGAGTGGAAGAAGGACTCCCTCGCCTCGTCGTGGCACGGCTCGGGGGCCTGGCGGGACGGCCTCCTCTCGGCCGACTACGTCGTCCAGCGGATCGGCGAGCTGACCGATCACGAGGCGATCTACGTCGCCGACGTCGGCCAGAACCAGATGTGGCTGGCCCGCTACGCCGGCTTTCGCCACCCGAACACCCACCTCTCATCCGGCGGGCTTGGCACGATGGGCTACAGCATGCCGGCGGCCATGGGCGCGGCCCTCGGCGTCCCGGAGCGGGAGGTCTGGGCGATCGCCGGGGACGGCGGCTTCCAGATGACGCTCCAGGAGCTCATGACCCTCGTCCAGGACCACATCCCGGTCAAGATCGCCCTCTTCGACAACAAGAAGCTCGGGATGATCCGGCAGTGGCAGGAGATCATCTACGCCGGCAACTACCACTCGGCCCACCTCCTGGGACCTGACTACCTGAAGCTCGCCGAGGCCTACGGCATCCCGGCCACGAAGGCGTCGACGCCGGCCGAGGTCGACGAGGCGATCCGCTTCGCCCAGGGCGCCGACGGCCCGGCCCTCGTCTGGTTCGAGATCGCCGGCGAGCAGAACGTCTTCCCGATGATGCCGGCCGGCAAGGGCCTGTCCGACCTCATCGAGCACTGGGGCGGGCCAGAGGAATGAGCGACAGGACGGCCCAGCCCGCGCACACGGCGCCGCCGCCGCGGGCCCTGCCGGGCGGTGGGGCGACGAAGCTCCACCGGCTCGTGGCCCTCGTTCTCGACAAGCCGGGCGTCCTCAATCGCGTCTCGTCGCTGATGCGGGCCCGGAACTTCAACATCGACTCCCTGGCCGTCAGCCATACCGATCAGGAGGGCCTGTCGCGGATGACGATCACCCTCCACGGCGACGACGTCGCGGTCGAGCAGGCGGCNAAGCAGCTCTACCGGCTCATCGACGTCCTGAAGGTCCAGGACGTGACCGCCGAGCCGACGATCCAGCACGAGCTGGCGCTGGTGAAGGTCCGGGCGACCGACGCCAACCGGGCCGAGCTGCTGAAGATCGTCGAGCTGAGCAAGGGTCGGGTGGTCGACCTGACGGCCGAGTCGGTGGTCGTCGAGGTCACCGGCACCGAGACCGAGGTCGACGCCTTCGTCGCCCTCGTCCGGACCTACGGCATCAAGGAGCTGGTCCGCACCGGTGCGGTCGTCATGGCCCGGGGCTCGGGCTCCATCGAGGAGGCGTTGAAGCGATGACCGCGCGGATGTACTACGACAACGACGTTGACCCCGCGGCACTCGCGGGCCAGACCGTCGCGATCATCGGCTACGGCAGCCAGGGTCACGCCCATGCCCTGAACCTCCACGAATCCGGCGTCCGGGTGATCGTGGGCCTGGCGGCGGGCTCGAAGAGCCGGGCGCTCGCCGAGGAGGCCGGCCTCGAGGTCCGGACCGTGTCCGAGGCCGTGAAGGCCGCCGACGTGATCATGATCCTCGTCCCCGACACGGCCCAGAAGGCGGTCTACGACGCCGAGATCGAGCCGGACCTCCGGCCGGGCCAGCTCCTGATGTTCGCCCATGGCTTCAACATCCACTTCAAGCGGATCGTGCCGCCGGCGACGATCGACGTCGGGATGGTCGCCCCCAAGGGCCCCGGTCACCTCGTCCGGAGCGTCTACCAGGCGGGCGGTGGCGTCCCGGCGCTCTTCGCCGTCCACCAGGATCCGTCGGGGACGGGACGGGCCCGCACGCTGGCCTACGCCCGGGCGCTCGGCAACACGCGCGCGGGGATCCTCGAGACGACATTCGCGGAGGAGACGGAGACCGATCTCTTCGGCGAGCAGTCGGTCCTCTGCGGCGGGACCGCCTCGCTCGTGAAGATGGCCTTCGAGACCCTCGTCGAGGCCGGCTACCAGCCGGAGCTCGCCTACTTCGAGACGATGCACGAGCTGAAGCTCATCGTCGATCTCCTCTATCGCGGCGGCCTCAACTTCATGCGCTTCAGCGTCAGCGACACGGCCGAGTACGGCGACTACGTCTCGGGGCCGCGGATCATCGACGACCACGTCCGGGCGACGATGCGCCAGGTCCTCGCCGAGATCCAGGACGGCTCGTTCGCCGCGCGCTGGATCAAGGAGAACGAGTCCGGCCGGGACGAGTTCGAGCGGCTCCGGGCCCAGGACCGCGACCACCAGATCGAGCAGATCGGGGCGGCGCTGCGGGCCCAGATGCCGTTCCTCAATCCCGTCGTCGTCAGCGCCGGCGCGGCACAGGCCTCGGCCGGACGTCCCGGCGGGTCACGCTGATGGCCGGCGGCGTACCGCGCCCGGCCGGGCCCTTCGTGCCGGAGG
>C687J29039_10001018_pt1 | contig 11736 bp, 11 predicted proteins | sample RifCSP16_2_FD_29039 | JGI IMG/M metagenome (IMG submission 29039)
CGGATGAGCGAGCGGCGCATGCCGCGCGCGCCGGTGGAGAGGAAGGCGTCGAGATCGATCGTCATCAGCTGCCTCCCGGGGGAGGAAGATCGCTGCTCAATCCCTCCCCATTATGGCTCAGGGTCTCAGCCAGGGCATCGGCTAGCGAACCGAATTCCTCTAGGCCCAACGTCTCACCCCGCCGGCGGGGGTCGATCCCCGCGCGTCCGCACGCCGCCCGCACGCGCTCCGCGGTGACCCCCGGCCTGGCGCCCACCAGGGCGCTGCGGAGCATCTTCCGGCGCTGGCCGAACGCCGCGCGCACCACGGTGAAGAACAGCGCCTCGTCGCGCACGCGCACCCGCGGCTGCGGCAGCACGTCCAGCCGCAGCACCGCGGAGTCCACCTCCGGCGGCGGGTAGAACACGCCCGGGGGGACACGCAGCACCTTTCTCGCGTCCGCGCGGAACTGCACCGCCACCGACAGCGCCCCATAATCCTTGTTCCCAGGTGGGGCCTGGATGCGCTCGGCAACTTCGGCCTGGATGGTCACCACGGCCCGGGTCAGCGTGGGCAGCGACTCCAGGCAGCGGACCAGCAGCGACGAGGCAATATTGTAGGGGAGGTTGGCCACGAGCTTGAGGGGTGACTGTGGGGAAGGCGGCGCCTCCCCCACAGTCAACTCCACGAGGTCGAGGGCCATGATGTCGCCATGCACGAGGCGCACGCGGGGAAAGCCCGCCGTGGCCGCGCGCAGGATGGGGATCAGTCGCTCGTCCACTTCCACGGCGACCACCTGCGCGCCGGTGGCGGCGAGGGCGACGGTGAGCGTACCCAAACCCGCCCCCACCTCCAGGACGAGATCAGTGGGGCCGGGTTCGGCTTCCGCGAGCAGGCGGTCCAGCACGCGACGGCTGGTCAGGAAGTGCTGCCCGAACCGTTTGCGCGGGCGTACGCCGAAGGCGCGCAGCACCCGGGCGGTGCCCGCGGGGGTAGCGAGCTCCGCCGGATCGGCCAAGGGGAAAGTCACGCCGCTTACTTCTTGGGTTTCTTCGGTGGGGCCTTCTCGATGATGTAGACGCGCACGGGGCGGCGGCCAAACTGCTTTGCCAGGCGCGTCGTGTCCATCCCTAGGTCGATGCGCAGGCCCTTGATCGCGCTGCCGACATCCCCGGCGACGGCGTAACCGTACCCCTCAATGTAGACCTTGCTGCGCAGCGGGATGACCCGGGGGTCCACGGCGACGACGCCGTATCCGGCGCGCAGGCCGATCGAGGTGATGTTGTCCACTCCACGGCAGCACCACGGCGCGTAGGCCGTCGCCACCATGTCCATGTATTCGCGTCCCGCGAACGCCCCCCGCGAGGCGACGAGCACCTTGGTGCCGGTGCGGACCACGCGCGGTGTGCTCGGCCGGATGACCTCCTGGCCGAGGAAGGTCATGGAGACGACCTTCCCGTCGGCGAAGGTCTGCAGGAAGCGCTGCACCTTTGCGCCGGGATGCCCGGGCACCGTCACGACTCGTCCGCGCGGCAGGGTCGGGTCCGGCTTGTACACGACCGGGACGGGCAGAGGGACGTGCTTCGCCGCGAGGGTCTGCTGGATCCGCACAACGCGCACCTTCACCCCGGACCAGAGCGGCGTATTCGCGGCGGGGACGACCCGGTCGGCCGGGCCCAGAGCGATCCCCAGGTCAGTGAGGACCTGGGCCGGCGTGCGGGACATGGTCTTCAACTGATGGACTTTCCCATCGGCGACGACGGTCAGGGGCAGGGGCTTCTGGATACCAATGGTCAGACGCCCCACCACCGGGTCGTCCAAGACCCGGGCCAGGGGATCCACGGCGGGCCGGACCCGGCGGACGGGCACGGCCTGACGGCTCGGGCTCGCGTTGGTCGCGGCGACCGGAGCCCCAGAGGCCCCGACTGACCGGACCAGCGCAGGACGCTTCCCTAGATTGACGACCCCCGTCTGTCTCAGTTGAGACGCAGAGTACCCCGTCGCCGCCCCAGCCAGGGCGACGGTCAGACCGACGACCAGTGGGGAGAGCCAGACGGAGGGGCTGCGGCGGCTTGGCGCGGGGAAGACAAGGACAGAGGCCGCCTGGACGTACGGGGGCGAGGGCATGCCACCCCTCATGCCACCACCTCCAGCGTTGGCTATTCAAAACATCGAACCCTGAGGCTCTATTTCAACCCCAGGGTTCACCGCGGTTGACTATAGCAGGTTTCGACCNGCGCGGCAACCCGCTCGNGCCCGCGCCGGGCAACGGAGGCCGGCAGTCGCTCGGGCTCGANCGCGCGGNCTCTCACCGGGGTTGTCTGCGCCCCGGCNAANCAGGCTCAGCGACCGCNCAGGAGCCGCTTCGCCGCGGAGTGGGGGTCGAGCCGGCCGTCCGCCACCTGCTCCACCACCGCCTCCAGGGTGCCGTCCGCGCGGGCCTGGGCCAGGACTTCCTCCCTGATCTGGGCCTCCAGCGCGTGGAGGACCTCCCCCCGCCGCCGCTCCCGGCGCCGCTCCGTCAGTTGCCCCGCCGCCTCCAGGTGGGCGCGGTGGGACCGAATCGCCGCCAGCACCTCCTCCACTCCCTCGCCGCCGATCGCCACGGTCTTCAGCGCCGGCGGACGCCACCCTCGCTCGGGGGCCAGGCCGAGCATCATGTTGATCTCGGTGACGGCGCGGTCGGCCTCCGGGCGGTCGGCCTTGTTCACGACGAAGAGGTCGCCGATCTCCATGATCCCGGCCTTGAGCATCTGGACCGCATCACCCAGGCCGGGGACGGTGACGACGATCACGGTGTCGGCGGCGGAGACGACCTCGACCTCGCCCTGCCCCGCTCCCACGGTTTCGATGAGGATGAACGCGCACCCCAGGGCGTCGAGGATGTGGATGACGTCGCTCGTCGCGGGGGCGAGTCCGCCGAGGTGCCCGCGGGTAGCCATACTGCGGACGAAGACGCCGGGGTCGGTGGCGTGATCCTGCATGCGCACGCGATCGCCGAGCAGCGCGCCGCCGGTGAAGGGGCTCGTCGGGTCAATGGCGATGATGCCGACCGTCTCGCCTGCGGCGCGGATGCGTTTGGTCAGCGCGTCAACGAGCGTCGACTTACCCGCGCCCGGCGGGCCGGTGATGCCGACGGTGTACGCTTTGCCGGTGCGGGGATAGAGAGTACGGAGAGCCTCGAGCCCTTCGCGCTCTCCATCTTCCACGAGCGAGATCAGTCGCGCCGCCGCCTGATGCGATCCGGCGAACACCTGCGCGACCAGGCCGTCGGCGACGCGGCTCGGGTCGCGGCGCCCCGGGTCCCGGCTCACACCAGCGCCACCGGCCGGTAGACGCCAAAGACCGCACGCAGCGTGTCGCAGATCTCGCCGATGGTAGCGTAAGCGCGCACCGCCGCGAGGATGGATTCCATCAGCGGGCCGTCGCCCTGCGCGGCGGCGCGCAGGCGGGCCAGCGCGTGCTCCACCGCGCGCGTGTCTCGCTCGGCGCGCACGCGGTTCAGGCGCTCCTGCTGCCGCTCCACCACCGAGGGGTCGATGCGTAGGATCTTCGGGTGCACCGTCTCCTCGTGCACGAAGCGGTTGACGCCGACGACGACCTGCGCCCCCGAGTCGATCGCCCGCGCCTCGCGGTAGGCGCTCTCGGAGATCATCCGCTGCACCAGCCCGCTCTCGATTGCCTTCGGCATCCCGCCGGCCTCTTCGATCTGCCGGACAAGGTCGCGGGCCCCCGCTTCGATCTGATCGGTCAGCGCTTCGACGTAATACGCCCCTCCGAGCGGATCGACCGTGTCCGCCACGCCGCTCTCGTAGGCCAGGATCTGCTGCGTGCGCAGCGCGAGCAGCGCCGAATCCTCCGTCGGCAGGGCCAGCGCTTCGTCGCGCGCGTTCGTGTGGAGGGACTGCGTGCCGCCGAGCACCGCCGCCAGCGCCTGCAGCGTCACGCGGACGACGTTGTTGTCCGGCTGCTGCGCCGTCAGCGCCGCGCCCGCGGTCTGGGTGTGGAAGCGCAGCATCAGCGAACGGGGATCTTTCGGGCGGAACCGCTCGTCCATCAGCCGCGCCCAGAGCCGCCGCGCCGCGCGGAACTTCGCCACTTCTTCGAGCACGTCCATCTGCGCGGCAAAGAAGAAGGAGAGGCTGGGCGCGAAGCGGTCCACGTCGAGTCCCGTGTCCACCGCGGCCTGCACGTACGTCAGCGCGTCCGCCAGCGTGAAGGCCACCTCCTGCACCGCCGTCGCGCCGGCCTCGCGGATATGGTAGCCGCTGATGCTGATCGGGTTCCACTTCGGCAGGTGCGTGGCGCAGTAGCGGAAGGTGTCGGTGATCAGCCGCAGCGACGGCTGCGGGGGGTAAATGTAGGTCCCGCGGGCGATGTACTCCTTGAGGATGTCGTTCTGGGTGGTGCCGTCCAGCCCGCGCGGGTCCAATCCGCGGCGCTCCGCCACCGCCACGACCATCGCCAGCAGGATCATCGCGGTTGCGTTGATGGTCATGGAGATGGAGACCTGGTCCAGCGGCAGGCCGTCGAGCATGACCTCCATGTCCGCGAGCGAGTCAATCGCGACGCCGACCTTGCCCACCTCCGCCTCGGCCATCGGGTGGTCGGAGTCGTAGCCCATCTGCGTGGGGAGGTCGAAGGCGACGGAGAGACCGGTCTGTCCCTGGGAGAGCAGGTAGTGATACCGCCTGTTGGATTCTTCCGCCGTGCCGTAGCCGGCATACTGGCGCATCGTCCACAGCCGGCCGCGGTACATCGTGGGGTAGATGCCGCGGGTGAAGGGAGGCTGCCCCGGCGCGCCGCTGTCGCGCTCGCGGTCGGCGGTGACGTCGGCGGGGGTGTAGACGATCTTGCGCTCCCGCTCCTCGCTCATGTCACCGTCCTCCGCCATCGGGAACCAGCACGGCGATTACTTCGCCCGCCGAGACCTCGCGCCCACCGGTGGCCCGCACCTCGCGTACCGTGCCCGCCGCCGGGGCGCGCAGTTCCATCTGCATCTTCATGGCTTCGATCACCGCAACCGTGGCTCCCGCGCCCACCGCCTGGCCGGGGCGAACCTCCACGGTCACGAGCAGGCCGGGCATCGGCGCGCGCACCTCCACGGTCTGAAGGGTGCCGCCCTGTTCTCGGCGTTTCCTNGGCAGCGGGCTCGCGGGCGCGACCCGGAGGTCCAGGTGGTCGATGGCCAGCGTCACGCCCAGGCNGTCGCCNTCGGGCTCAATCGCGACCATCTGCCGCCNGCCNTCCCACTCGAGCCACCAATGCGTGCTGCCGAGGGCCGGACTCCANCCGACATCATACTCCCTGCCGTGCACGCGAACCCGAAGGCGGCCTGGCCCGGCGGGCGGGTCCAGCACCTCCACCTCCAGGTCGGGTCCCGCGCCGGTGACAGCGTACTTCATGATCCNTCGCCGAGGGACTCGATCCGTGCCGNCCGCCGCCAGCCGTCCGCGGTCGCGGTCCGCGGCAGGANCNTCCGGCGGTGCCGGTGGTGGGCCCAGAGGGCGGCGGCGATCGCCGCGCTCAACAGCGCATCCTGATCGGGTGGCCGACCGTTGACCCATTCGTCCCACCGGGCGGCGAACCGCACATCGTACTCGCCCGCCCGGAAGGCCGGGTCGCGCACCGCCCAGCGCAGAAACGGCAGGGTCGTCCGGACCCCGGAGACGGCCATCTCGTCCAGGGCGGCGGCCATTCGGTCGAGGGCGACCTGGCGCGTCGCGCCCCAGGCAACTACCTTGGCCAGCAGCGGGTCGAAGTAGCGGGAGACCGGGAGGCCGGGCGCGAGGCCGCTGTCCACCCGCATGCCCGGGCCGGCGGGTTCGCGCACCGCCTCGATGACGCCGAGCGACGGCAGGAAGCCGTGGTGCGGGTCCTCTGCCCCGACCCGGCACTCCACGCGTGGCCGCGGCGGACGATCTCGTCCTGGCGGAGGCCGAGCGGCTCACCCGCGGCGATGCGGAGCTGCGCCTCGACCAGATCCACTCCCGTAACCATCTCTGTCACGGGGTGCTCGACCTGCAGGCGGGCGTTGACCTCGATGCAGTAAAAGGCCTCACTGTCGAGCAGGAACTCCACGGTGCCGGCGTTGACGTAGCCCACGGCGCGGGCCGCAGCCACCGCGGCCGCTCCCAGGCGCTCCCGCAGTCCGCAGTGAGCGCCGGTGACGGGGACTCCTCGATCACCTTCTGGTGGCGTCGCTGCACGGAGCACTCCCGTTCGCCCAGGTGGACGATCGCGCCGTGCGCGTCGGCCAGAATCTGCACCTCGACGTGCCGCGGGCGGGGCAGCCACCGTTCCAGGTACAGTCGGGATCGCCGAAGGCCGCGACCGCCTCGCCGCGCGCCAGACGCAGCGCGGAGGGAAGGTCCGCCGACGAGTCCACCACGTGGATCCCCTTCCCGCCACCGCCTCCGACCGCCTTGATCAGCAGTGGATAACCGACGCGGCCCGCCGCCGCGACCGCTTCTTCGTCGCTGACCGCACCCGTCCCCGGCAACACCGGGACACCGGCCGCGGCGATCTGCTCCCGCGCGTGGACCTTGTCGCCGCAGCGTTCCAAGACCTCGGCGGGCGGGCCGACGAAGATCAACCCGGCCGCCGCACAGGCGGCGGCAAAGGCGGGATTCTCCGCCAGGAAGCCGTAACCGGGGTGGATGGCGTCGGCTCCGGCGGCGCGGGCGATCTCCCGCAGGCGCGCGATGTTCAGGTAGGACTCGGCCGGCGCGTCGGCCGGCAGCGGCCACGCCGCGTCGGCCAGGCGCACGTGCGGCGCGCCGGCGTCGATGGGCGAGTAGACCGCGAGCGGCGCAAGGCCCAGCGCACGGCACGCCCGAATGATGCGGACGGCGATCTCGCCCCGGTTGGCGATGAGGAGGCGGCGGATGGGCTTCACTGTCCGGCCCGAGGCCTCAATGGTAGACGATCGGAATGACCAGCGCCTTGCGGAGCATGACCTCTTCGGCCCGCAGGGCGTCTCCTCTCTCCACGAGCGCCCTCACCTCCGGATCACCCACGAGCGCCCGGGCGATCCCCAGCGCAAAGGATGGATACCCAAAATTCCGCTGGTCGGATACCCAGGCCACGATCCAGGCGGGGACGGTGCCGGTCCCGGCGGTGAAGAGCAGCATCTCGTAACTGGCGACGCGCTCCAGTTCCACGCGGGCCGAAAGTGTCGAGCGCAAACTCGCTGCCACCGCGTCGTCGTGGGCGGTCACCGACCTGGCCACACCCCCGCCGACCAGCAACCGGATCGTCCCGGTGAACCCGCACTCGGCGAAGAGGTGTTGGGCCCGCGCCGGCTCGTACGAATAGCCTTGGACGGAAGCGGTGAATCCGGGCAGCGCGGGATGCTGGATGCCCTTCGCCGGTTGCGGGGGGCGCGGCAGGTGCGGGGCGACCGCCTTCGCGACGGCCTCGCGGTCGACGGCGGAGGCCACGGCCTGCCGGCAGACGAGTTCGTTCCAGGGCGCCCGTTGGGGAGAGAAACCGAGAATCCGCAGCGTGGGGACGACAGGAGCCGGGGCGGGCGATGGCTGCCCGCGGGATGGCGCGGGGAGCAGGGCCGCGGCACCCAGGGCGAGGAGGGCAAGCAGAGCGGCCCGAGCCGGCGGCCTCACGCGCGTCCTCTCAAAGCTCCTCCTCTTCCTCTTCGCCTTCGTGCCGCGCCTCCGGGCGGTAGACCATCGCGTAGCGCGCGATCTGAAAGCCGCACGCCTCCCAGAAGCGCAGGCCGCGGACGTTGCCCGCCACTACCGCGGCGTAGACCTCGCCCGCGCCCTGCGCCCGGAGAAACTCGATCACCGCTTCGGCCAGGCGTCGGCCCATGCCCTCGCGGCGGTACTCGGGGTAGATGAAGAACTCGGCGACCATCCCCTGGGAGCGCCCGTCGACCATGCCGCGCTGCAGCGTGGCGACGGCGAATCCGACTTTGCGGCTCTGATCCATCGCCCACCAGATGTGCCGCGTCTTGCCCTGGTCTTTGAAGAGGACTTTCAGATACTGGTCCAGCCAGTCGTCCGGCGGCGCCTCACCGTTGATTTCCTCGCGGTAGTGGCGCATCCAGTCACGAAACTTCTTGTCGCCGGGATCGACGTGCTCGAGCTTCATCGGCTGCCCAACTCCAATGGTCGCTTTCGATGGCTAATGTTTTGTCTTGCTGGAGGATCACTGAAGAGGTTACGGCGCCTGGTTGGACTGCTCCTGCCTCGGTGGAGGCGGGCGGCGAGAGGGCCGGGGGCACGCGCCGCCGCTACCCGATGATGCCGTATTCGTAAGGACTGCGGATCAAGGCTCCGTCCGCGAAGCGCGACGGGCGGAACACGCCGATGTCGATGCTGCTCCGCTCGCCGAGGACGGTTTGGGCCATGACCTCACCGATCGCCGGGCTGAGCTTGAACCCGTGGCCGCTGAACCCCGCGGCGACGAACAGCCCGTCGATGCCGTCCGCGGGGCCGAGCACCGGCTGCCAGTCCGGGGTGACATCGTAGAGGCTGGCGAAGCCGCCGCGCACCTCGCCGTCTCGCGACCCGGGGTATCGCCAGACGAGCTTGCGCACGATCCGCTCCGCGAAATCGAAATCCAGCCCCTCGTCAAAGCGATCCGCGGACACCTCTTCCTCATCCGTCTCCTCGATCGACCCCAGCAGCACCTGGCCGCCGACGTCGGGACGGAGGTAAAACCCCTTCAGCAGATCACCGCAGACTCGTTCGATGGCCACGGCGCGCAGGTGGACCAGCGCGACCTGGATGCGCATCGTCCGGATCGGGAGGTGGACCCGTAGCGGATCCAGCAGAGGGGACGACCACGGTCCGGCGGCCACCAAAACGCGCGGCGCGTGGATCATGCCGGCGGAGGTCTCCACCCGCTGCACGACCCCGCGCTCCACGACGATCCGCGTGGCGGTGGCGCCGGGTGTGACCTCGACGCCGTGCCGGCGGGCGGCGGCGGCGAACGCGGTGCTGGTGGCATACCCGTCGGCATAGCCGGAGTCCGGTTCGTAAGCGGCCGCGGCCACGTCATCCAGATTCATTGCCGGATCCAGGTCGGCCAGTGCGCGCGGACTCAACACGGAGGTGCGCACGCCGAGGGAGGACTGCAGGCGAGCGTTGGCTTCCAGGTGGGCCCGGTCGGCCGCCCCCGCCAGCAGCAGAAACCCCGTCGTGCGGAAGTCCGCGGTGCCGCCGACCATGTCGGCGAAATGCTGGAAGATCTCCAGGCTGCGCCGGGCCAGCCGGATGAGTGGCTCCAGTGAGTAGTGCATGCGGATGATGCCGCTGGAGCGGCCGGTGGGCCCGCCCCCCACCTGGCCTTTCTCCAGGAGGACGCAGCGCACGCCGCGGCGGCCCAGTTGAAAGGCCGTGCTCGTGCCGGTGCAGCCGCCCCCGATCACCACGACGTCGGCGGTCGCCACGTTAGAGCGGGATGTTGCCGTGCTTGCGCTTCGGGTTGGTCTGGCGCTTGGTCTGCAGGAGTTCGAGAGCGGCGATCAGCCGGGGTCGGGTCTCGCGGGGCTCGATCACGTCATCGATGTAGCCGCGCCCGGCGGCGATGTAGGGATTGGCGAACTGCGCGCGGTAGGCCTCGACGAGTTCGCGGCGGCGGGCCTCCGCATCTTCGGCTTCCGCCAGTTCCTTGCGGAAGATGATGTCGATGGCCCCCTCCGGCCCCATCACGGCGATCTCCGCGGTCGGCCAGGCCAGGTTGAGGTCGCCGCGGATGTGCTGGCTGCTCATGACGTCGTAGGCGCCGCCGTAGGCCTTCCGCGTGATCACGGTCAGTTTGGGCACGGTCGCTTCGCAGTACGCGTAGAGGAGTTTGGCGCCGTGCCGGATGATCCCGCCGGACTCCTGCGCCGTGCCGGGCATGAATCCCGGGACGTCCACGAAGGTCACCAGCGGGATGTTGAAGGCGTCGCAGAAGCGGACGAAGCGGGCGCCCTTGTCCGCGGAGTCGATGTCCAGCACCCCGGCCAGCACGGCGGGCTGCTGGGCGACGATGCCCACGGGCCGGCCGTTCAGGCGGGCGAAGCCCACCAGNAGATTGGGGGCGAACTCGCGNTGCACCTCGAGGAACTCGCCGTGATCGACAATNCGGTGGATGACCTCGTGCATGTCATAGGGCTTCGTCGGTTCCTCGGGGACCAGCGGGTTCAGCGCGTCGTCCATCCGCGNGGGGTCGTCGGTGGGCTCGCTGCGCGGGGGATCGTCCACGTTGTTCTGCGGCAGGTAGGCGAGCAGNCGGCGGACNAGCCCGAGGGCGTCCTCGTCGTCTTCGGCGACAAAGTGGGCGACGCCGCTCTTCGCGGCATGCACGTCGGCGCCGCCGAGTTCCTCGTGGCTGACNTCCTCGCGCGTGACCGCCTTCACCACCTGCGGGCCGGTGACGTACATGTAGGACGTCCCCCGCACCATGATGATGAAGTCGGTCATCGCCGGCGAATAGACGGCCCCGCCGGCGCAGGGACCCATGATCACGGAGATCTGCGGCACGACGCCCGAGGTCATCACGTTGCGGAAGAAGATCTCGGCGTACCCGCCGAGTGCCGTCACGCCCTCCTGGATGCGCGCCCCGCCGGAGTCGTTGAGCCCGATCACGGGGATGCCGCTGGAAAGGGCCAGGTCCATGATCTTGACGATCTTCTCGGCGTGCCCTTCGCCCAGCGAGCCGCCCAGCACCGTGAAATCCTGCGAGAACACCGCCACGGGCCGGCCGTCGATCGTCCCGTGGCCGGTGACGACGCCATCGGCCGGGGCCTCGATCTTGTCTAGGCCGAATTCGCGGCCGCGGTGCGTGACGAAGCGATCGAGTTCGACAAACGACCCGGGATCGAGCAGGAGGTCGAGCCGTTCGCGCGCGGTGAGTTTGCCGGCCTCGTGCTGTCGGCGGATGCGCTCCTCCCCGCCCATGCCCAAGACCGTCTCGGCGCGGCGGCGGAGGTCGTCCAGCCGGTCCACGACTCTTTGCTCCTGCGGGTCGCCGGTCCCGCCGGTTCCCAGGCCCCGTTAGGCCTGGACGGGAACTTCGTGCGCGAGAGCGGAGCGAGGACGGATCGAGATGATGGCGTGCTTGAAGACTAATTCCTCAATGCCCCGCGCTTCCACGAGCAGGCTGTAGGTGCCGAAGTCCTTGACCACCGCTTCGGGGATCTCGTAGCCGTCGCGGCAGCGGATGTGGACGACGANGCCGCTTTGGATCAGCCGGCGGTAGAAGTCGTCTTCCAGCCCTCCCCGCCCGGCGGCGCGGCCGCTCTCGGCGCGGTAGGGCTCCTCGCGTGTGGACATCACTGCACCTCCCTCAGCTTCCGGACGAATCTCCTGCACGCCGGCGATAACATCCTCTCTCGGCGAGACCGCGACGGGCGCCGCGNGCGGGCTCACCTCGAGCGGCATGNTGACCTGGGGCGTGACGCGGGGCCCGGCCTCGGCCCCGTCGCCCGCCGGACCTTCCGCCGGCGCGGGGATGGCGACGTCGGGCCGGGCGCCGCCGGGTTCAGCGGTCACAGTCGGCAAATATTCAACGGCGCCGCCGGCCGGCGTCTCGCGCGGGCCGCCCACCGGCGGAGGCGGCGGCCCCTGCGGCAAGCGGATCAAGCGGTGGTACTGCGCCCGCATCTCCTCCATGCGGCTCCAGCGGTCGCGCGGCCGCGACGGCTCCTCTTCGGTCATCTGGCCCAGCGCGCGCAGCGTCGCCTTCACCACCGCTTCGGTCTCGCTCATCCGTACGACCTCGCCCCCCACCTGCACCAGGGACGAC
>C687J29039_10001025_pt1 | contig 11705 bp, 11 predicted proteins | sample RifCSP16_2_FD_29039 | JGI IMG/M metagenome (IMG submission 29039)
GGANNNGGTCCCAAAGGGTCGGGCTGTTCGCCCGTTAAAGCGGTACGTGAGCTGGGTTCAGACCGTCGTGAGACAGGTCGGTCTCTATCCGCTGTGGGCGTAGGGGATTTGAGGGGAGCTGCCCTTAGTACGAGAGGACCGGGGTGGACAGACCTCTGGTGTGCCAGTTGTCGCGCCAGCGGCACCGCTGGGTAGCCAAGTCTGGCAGAGATAACCGCTGAATGCATCTAAGTGGGAAACTCGCCCCAAGATAAGATCCCCCACCCTGAGCGCAAGCAAAGGGGTAAGACCGCCGGTAGACTACCGGTTTGATAGGCGGCAGGTGTAAGCGCAGTAATGCGTTGAGCTAAGCCGTACTAACGGTCGAGGGCTTCACTCACGTCAGCGTGGTGCGGAGAAGTTGGAGCTCGAGCGTTCATTCAGTTATCAGTAATCAGTTGTCGGTGATCAGTAACAACTGAATATCCTTTCGCAACAAAAGTCTCTTGGTGATCCGAGCGGCGGGGGTACACCCGGTCCCATCCCGAACCCGGCAGTTAAGCCCGCCAGCGCCGATGGTACTTGGGGGGCAACCCCCTGGGAGAGTAGGTCATTGCCAAGAGGCTTTTGTCTTTTTTGGACATGGACATCGTAAAAGACAAAGCGGAAATCGTTGGAATACTATGAGGCCCCGGAGCTCACAGCCGACCGCCGGGCAGCCGGCCGGCTTTCAGCGCGGCTACCTGATCGAGAGTGAAGGGCCGCTCGAACAGATCGCGCGATTCGTGATAGCAGCGGAACAGGTCGACGATGAAGTGCAGCCGTTCGGGCAGGTCGGCCCAATCGACGGCGCCGGTTTCGCGAGGGCTGTCGGGTGTCGGGTCAACCCGCTCGAGCAGGGCGCGCAGATCGGGGTTTGTAAGCTGCTTGAGCGAGGCGGGAAACTCGGCGCTCAAATCGTCGCCCAGCCGCAGCCGCCTGCCGCGCGACAGGCCGATCGTCATCATGTGCTCGGTGATGATCAGGCGCGCCTGCTGCCGCGCGACCACGACGAGCACGTCGATCGCCGCGTCGAACGGCGTCGGCCCGCCGAGCAGCCGCATGAAGAACAACCGCAGGCGGGCCAGCCAGCCACGGTAGGGGAAAATGGCCTTGATCAGGCGGCGCGTGAACTGCTTGGGATCGACAAACGCGGCGTCGAGCGCTTCCGCAATTTCAGGCTGCAGGCGCGTCTGCTCGTGAAGCCCGATTTCGACGTTGGCCAGCAGCAGGAGCTCGGCGCGCGTCTTGGCGTCGCTTTCGAAGAAAGACTGATAGACACGGGTGAAAGCCTGGCGCAGGTAGCGCTGACCGTCGGGCGGGTCGCCGGGACGCAGTTCGTCGCAGAAGCGAGCGATCTTGCCGATGTCAAACGCCACGTCGTGCAGGCATGTCGAGAAAAAGCGGGCAAACTCGTGCCCGATCTCTTGGAACACCTTCTGGTTGCCCCTGCCCACCGCGTCACTCGCGCGATCGATCACCGCGGCGGGGTTCAACACATCCCAGACGGATTCTTGAATCTCGCCGGCGTCGCGCTTCGCGCCGATGCGCTGCGCGGATGCGGCGACGTTCCCGGCGGCCTGCGTCGCCGCCGGCGCCGTGTCAAGCGCATTTTCCAGCGTCCGCGCGAGATCCTCTTTGCGAATCGTCTGCCCGGCCTGCTTGGAGGCCCAGGTCGCGAACGTGCACCAATTCGCGCTGGGGCCGGTTCGCTCCGCGAGCGCCGCCGACAGCTCGTGGTAGCACTGCGTGATCTGCAGGTTGCGGATCACCGGATCGCCGAGCGCCGCGATCCGATCGACTTCAGCGACGGTGGGAATTGCGTCAATCACGGAATCTTCCGTCCTCATCGGCGTTCCCGGCCGCCTCCGTCTTGCGCCGAGAGGCTCTATGCAGCAACCAACACTCGCTCGACTTCTTCCGGCAGCTCGATAAAAACAAAGTGGCTTACGTGGTAGAGGTAATCTTCGCCACTTTCATCAATGAGGCGAACCAAGTCATCCTGTTCCGCTTGTTCGTCAGGGATGATCTCGTAGATTCTTCTCGGAATCAGCGACGCTTCATATCCTTTGTTGTCAATACAGACGGCAAATCGTTTTCTCATGGCCCACCATTCGACTAATGGCTATATCTGACAAGCGCACTTCAGAAAACGCCACCTATGGCGGGTGTAATCTGTGCCAGCTTGTTGTACCCCACCACATCTGGCGGTTGCCAGAGTAATTGGCGATTACCTGTGGCGATTACGCGAATGGTGGGTCATGGTCATCTCTTACTCCAGATACCGCTACGGTGGCTCATCCACGCCTTTCGGCGCGGGTCTCAGCCCGTCCCAGGTTCCGGAAGTAGCACCAGACCTACTTCTTCGGCAGCTTGGGCTTACTCCCCATAACGATTGTGCATTCGAGCAAACCAGAGTACCCACCGCGATTGGTCGTCTGTCTCCACTGCTTTGGCGTGATAGTTCGCTCGAACCCACGCGACCGCGTCTTCCGCCGCCACCCCCGCAAGGATAGCCATACAGGCCAACACGGTCCCAGTGCGACCGCGGCCGAAGAGGCACCCGATCTCGACTCGATCACCCCGCCTTGCACGGGCGAATGCCTTCACGATCTGAGTAGCCGCCACGGTTGGATTCGCCGGAAGCCCAAGGTCTGGCCAGTCGATTAGTTCCGCGTCCCAAGTCGGCCGCCACGCCGGATCCAAGTAGAGTCCGAAGTCTCGATCCGGATTGTTCTCGCGCCGCTCAGCCAGCGAGCAGGCCATCACGACCGTCCCATCGGGAAACCTGACGTCCATGATACAGCGTGCCTAAACTTCGGCTCGTCGCGCTGTCCTCGGCGCGGCCAACGCCGCCGGGGACGGCGGCTTGAGCCTAAATGTGATATTGTGATATTGTGATATTGTCGGGTTAGGTGCGAGCAACGACTGGTTAGCGCGCGCTGCCCGTTTTACCAGACCGCTACTTTGAGATGGTCGATTTCATCGAAATGCGTATCGCGCGTGACCAGCATGAGGCTGTACTGAAGTGCAACGGCAGCGATCCAGATGTCGTTTTCCGGTAGCGGACGCCCCTTGAGACGCAAGGCATTCTTGATTTCGCCATATTGACGCGCTGTGTCGGTGTCGCACCCCAGCACCACATTGTTGGCGGCAAACTCGTCAATGCGGGCCAGGTTCTCCAGTATTCGTTCCGACTTGCGTGCACCGAAGCATAATTCCCCGATGACGATGCTGGAAACAAAGACCTCGTCAGCCTTCGCAAGGCTATCCTTAACAGCCGCCTCATCTGCGAGCAGAGCTATGACAATGTTGGTGTCCAACAGGTATCTACCACTCATGGGTGTCAATCTGTTCGCAGCCTTGCTCGATCGCTTCGCTCATTAGGCGTACATCATCTGCCGGTATGCTGCCGGCAAAGCGCAGCAGTTGTTGACCTGGGACACCGTGCGGAGTCGAGAGAGCCAGTGCGCGTGTGAACTCCAGCACGCGCCACTGTAGTTCATGTGGCAGAGCCTTGAGTTGTTCGATTACTTTGTCTACGATTGGAGTATCCATGTTGCCCTCCTGCCCATAATCTTACCTCAATTCCTCACAATCGGCTGTGGGCGGAGTGCGCGCACTAACGGTGGGGTCACGCGCCGCCGTGACGCGCGAGACTACGTTGGGGGCAAGACACGCTGCACATACCTTCCGCCCTACACTAAATTAGAGGCAGTCAGTGTCCAACACATTATAGACACAGAGGGTTCACGACACACCATGCGGTGTTAGCCCGCGCCCCTATGATAATTGGATAGCGATATTGCGAAGCTCATCTTCGCTCAGATTATCTATCAATGACCGACAAGGAAGATGTAGAGTCATAATTGCTGACTGACGGATGATGCGTTACACAAAAACTGACGGCTGATGCGTTACACGAACCAATATGACTCGGACTGACGGATGATGTGCTACACAGAATCCCCTTGTTTTACAAGGCTTTTCATGCTATGGCGACGCCCGTTTTAAGGTGTGTAACGGATCATCTGTCAGCTCCTCTCCATATTTCGAGTGTAACGGATCATCCGTCATCCAGCACATAATGCCATGAAATCAGAGAGCGCTACAGTAGGTCGACCACGCCGACACCGCGCGCGAAGTGAAGCCACTTTCCAACTGCGGCAACCGACAACGCCAAAAAGCTACGAGGGTGGCCTGGTCGACGTCCGGATGTTTGGCATTGGTGCGCGACACTTCAGTGAATCTCGCATTGAATACTGCTTGCCGCAATGTTATTCCACGGTAATGCTAACTGTAATGCTGCCTCTATTGTCATTGAGCACTTTGTCGTTGATTCTCAATCGGAGACTTCCAGACTGCGTGATGACGACAGAAAGATTGTTACCCACACAGTAAACAATGTCATTGACCATTGCGATTAGAGCCGCATGGCTACAATTGAGCAGAACATTATCAGGGCAGTTAATGCACCCTTCCTTGTCACGAACACCGCTTGCGTCTACATAGGGGCAACCAAAAGCAGGGCAGTTCGACCATGTGCCTGACAAGTACGTGATGGTTAGTTTTCCTTCTACTGAAGTGACTATGCCTGTGTCTTGCCAGCCGTCATCTGCTTTTACAATGAATTTCTTGAAAGTCACCGTTGCAGTCGGAGGTGTGGGAGTCACCGTTGCAGTTGGAGGTATGGGAGTCGCTGTTGCAGTCGGAGTCGGCACAGTGGCCGCTTGTTCAATCTGAACTACAACGGGCAACACGCCCTGCCTCAAGTCGATATTTTGCTTGTGCAATCTAAATCCAGTTGCTTGAACAATGAGTCTGGCCGGCTGTCCCCCTTGACCTGTATCAATGAAGAACCTCGCAATGCCGTCGGAATCAGTCAGTTCGCCTAAGGGTGCTTGGCTTATTATCTCGATTGTGACTTTGGCATTTGGAATAGGCAGCTCTATTTCCTTTGCCAATACCTTCACTGAATAATCGAAGTAAGCGTTGGTCTGCGATGGTGATGTGGCAGTCGGTTGCGGTGTCGTTGGTGTCGGATTTGGACGTTGCAGCAGAGCGAATATGCCGGTAATGACTGCTACGGCAACTGTGGCAAGTGCGGCAATTGCAGCGACCTTGACAGCACTCGTATCCTTGTCTGGTTGCTTCCTTGCCATACTAACTCCAAAGAGGCTACTTATTGATCCACTGTTGAGTGCTACGGCGGTCGCAAGGCCTGGCCGCGTAAAGGGGAGTCAAGCCCAACACGACATAGGCGGTGCGATACCTGCCTGAGTGTCGTCGCCCTGCCTGCCGAATTTCGCAACAGGCTGGAGACTCATCTCCAAGCGGATCACGCTCTGCGTGCCGACAGATACCAGATCACTTGAGGCGACGCTTGACAGCGACAGTTGACACCTGGAGCGGCGGTGGGGTGGGCGCCCACCCCACCGACCACAGCTTAGGCGCGATACACTGTTGCATCCTCCTACAGGTTGCGATAGGACTGCATTATTCGATCAACTTCTGGGACAGTAAGGCCATTAGCTCGATACTCAAACATGCCGGCAAGATGAGCAGTGAATCGAGATGGCGTCTGTTGTGAGAATTGAGCGTAGACCACTCGCGTTCTTGCATAGGACAAGATACAGGCTGCACGGGCGCGTGTGATAGACACGTAGAGCATCCTTCGCTGATTCGAGTACAAGTCCCGGATATGGACGCCGTCGCTCACCTGGCAGTATTTCTTCCATCAAGCCTGGAATAAAGACCACGCTTGCGCTCAAACCCTTTGCACCGTGCATGGTCATTATGCGGACTTTCTGTGGTAATAACCCGCCTTCTGGAACCGGTATGCCCAACCGCGTGTAAACTACTTCCAGTAAAGATGCCTGTTGTTCATCGGTATCCGCCCAGAGATAGTCACGCAACTCTTCGAGCGTGATACCTTGCGGAAGGCGGGCGATAAGACTCTGCCACTCCTGTGACACTTGCGGGCCATAGATGTTCGAAACAATGTCGAGAATGTCTATGAAATGGGCTGCCAGCGTTTCGGTCGGTTGCCAACCTGAGATACGAGCACAAATATCACGAGCGTGATTTAGTGCTGTAAGTTGGCGGCCTCGGAAAATCCCTGCGGGTAGTGGCTGATAAAAGATTTCTCGGAAGTTAAGATTATTTGTGATGACAGACTCGGCGATTGTATTGCAGGTGCCAGGCCCAACATGTGGGCGCAGGCCGAGAATTAGCCGATGGGCAACGTAATCATTTGGTTCGCAAATTATTCGAAGCATCGCTAGCATGAATCTTCCCGCGTTTGTGTCGATGAAACTGTCTGCTCGGGGGGATTCAAATTCCACACCAGCCGCTTCAAGTGCCTGTGTGAGCGTCGACAATTGGGCTAGCGTGTTGCTGATCAGGATCATTATCTCGCGCGCGGGGATTCCACTGCTGATTAAATCCCGACAGGAACTGGCAATCGACCTAGCTTCTTGAATGGCACTTGGTAGTTGCCAGCGATGCACTTCTCCTCGCTCAGGTGGATTCGCAGAGGCGTATACGGAGACAAGGTTCTTCGGAATTCGGTTGGGTTCGGGAAAACCTGCTATTAGCGATCGGGCAGTTCTCAAGACTTCCGTTGTGCATCTAAAACAGTCTCTTAACTCGTGATGTCCCACTTGCGAAAATCGAGTTGTGAACGACTGAATTCCTTCCGGAGAAGCAAAACGAAACGAGTATATGCTCTGGTCATCGTCACCGGCCACGAAGGTATTGACCCCGCTCGCGATGAGGCCATCTACGAACTCAAGATCGGACGGATTGAGGTCCTGGTATTCGTCTACAATCAAGTACTCGATACCCAATAGTCGGGAGGGGTTTAGGGTACCCGCCGCCATATGGACAACACATTGCCGAACGATTTCACCCGGAAGGACGCAGGAATAGGTCTGTGTTCTGGATGTATGAAACCCCTGATAGTCTTCGCGCTCGGCCTGGGTGATTGGTGGGTCAGGGGGAATGTAGTTTGGCGGTGACCACTGGCCCGTACCGCAAAATGCCTCATAGTCCCTGCGAATGTCCCTACATCTGCTAGGGCTGTATCCTGCCCCAGCGGGACCAGGTCTGTAACCTGAGGTTCTGGAGAATTCAGCATCGAATACGTGCTCCAGTTCCCAGTCGTCCATAACCAGCGGCTCGGCGGGATATACAAGGAGACCAGCCGCGCGCAATGCTCGAAGTGCTAGCGAGTGCAGAGTTGAAATGCTTACCTGATCAACAGCCTGCTGTCCTCTCCCTTCACAGTAGCGGCGTACTCTAGCCCGTAGGTCGAGAGTAGATGCGCGAGTGAACGATATAACGAAAATGCGGTTGGGGGATATTGTCCCCGTCCGCTTTATTTGACAGCGATCAAGCCTGTTTCGGCTGAATAGATTGGCCGGAGTCTTCACCGTCCTTCATCAGGCCATCCATTTGCGATGGCCTTTTCGTATACTCTGGAATCGTGTATGCTGTGCTCTCCATCCTAGAGAAAGGAACAGCCCGGCCCAAAGACACTGCTTGGCGGCACATCCTTTGGGTCGGGCTTCACCACATGGTGATTGTAACTGACTTCGGACGGACTGTCCAAGAGTATCTGGCGTGTGGCGAGCGACTGAGCTTCCCCCGTCCGGCGCAGTGCCCGCAGTGTCAGGCGGTCGCGGCGCTCATCGGGCACGGCTTCTACTGGCGCAAACCCCTCGACCTGGAACGCGTCTACCGTATCCGCATCAAGCGCTGGTATTGCACCGTGTGCCACCGTACCCTCTCGCTGCTGCCCAGTTTTCTGCTCCGCTTCCGCCACTATCTGCTGGTCATCATTCAGTCGGTCGTCGTCGCGCGCTACGAAGTCGGGGCGTCGTGGGCTCAGGTCGCGCGGCAGTCCGCGCCACACGGAGCGCCCTCGGCGCGCACGATCCGGCGCTGGTGTCGATCGTTTGCCGAACATGCGCCGGTGTGGTGGGCGGCGGTGCAGCAGACCCTGGCGCAGTATGACGCGGCGGCGCCGGGACTCGACCCGCTGGGCGAAGCGGCCGGCCCGCGCGAGATGCCGCAGGCATTGCTGCACGCGGCGCTGCACCTGCTGGCCTGGGCCAAGACACGCTGGGCGGAACTGGCGGACTACGGCCTGGCTGATCGGTTGCGCTTCTTGTGGCACTGGGGCTTCGGCCAAGGCTTAGCGCGGTTGATCTAACCCACACACTTTGCAGACTGTTCCCTGCCGCTGGGACGTGATATGTTGGTGGCGCACACCCCAATCACGACAGGAGCAGTCCACATGTCACCGACCAGCTCATCCGAAACTGATCCGCACGACCTGAACACCGAAATCGCGTTGTTCCGGTATGGCCTCATCGCCCCACTCGTCCACACCCCGCCCGACTCCGGTCAACAGGAGCGCCTCTTGCGCGAGATTGCTTCGCGCTCGTACCGCATTCCAGGTTCGACCCGCACGCACGTGAGTGTCACGACGCTGCGCCGCTACCTCAAGACGTATCGCGAGCAAGGCTTCGAGGCGCTGCGCCCCGGCCCCCGCGCGGATGCCGGCGCCCCACGCGCCTTCCCACCCGAGGTGCTCGACCAAGCCATTGCGTTGCGCGAAGAACAGCCTGCACGCACCACGCAGACGATCGTGGACATCCTTCAGCGGGACGAGAGCTTGCCGCGCTCAGTCAATGTCCACACGCTAACCACGCACTTGCGCCGGCGTGGCAAAACCCGGCGCGTGTTAGCTCACACGGGCAAGACCTACCGACGCTTTGAGCGTGACCACGTCAACGCGCTGTGGCAGGGCGACGCCATGGTCGGCCCCTGGCTGCCCGACCCCTACGCGCCCGGCAACCCCCGTCGAGCGGGGGCAGGCAAGCGCCGCACGCACTTGTTCTGCTTCATCGACGACCACAGCCGGCTGGTGCCCTACGCCGAATTCTTCTTCGACGAAGCCTTGCCTCGGATGGAACGCGTGCTCAAGGTGGCGCTGTTGCGCCGCGGCGTGCCCTACGCCGTCTACGTGGACAACGGTCAGGTCTATTCGTCCACGCAGTTCAATGCCGCCTGCGCCACGCTCGGCATTCAACGTATCCAAACCGCCCCCTATTCGCCCGAAGCGAAGGGAAAACAGGAGCGTTTTTTCGAAACCCTCCGCGCTCAGTTCCTACCGGAAGTCGAAGCCTCGCATCTCACGACGCTGACCGACCTCAACGAATCGCTGTGGGCCTGGCTGGAGTGTGTCTATCATCAACACGAGCACAGCGAGACGAAACAAACTCCGTGGGCACGCTACACGGCGGGCCTCGACCAGGTGCGCCACGCCGATCCTGAAACCGTGCGCCGCGCGTTCCTCTGGCGCGAGAAGCGTAAGGTCCGTCGCGATGCCCTGCTCTCGCTCCAAGGCAATCGCTACCAGGTCGAGCCGCATCTGGCGGGACGCATCCTTGAACTCCGCTTCGATCCGTTTGACCTCGCGCAGATTGAACTCTACCTCGACGGCACTCGCCTCGGCCTGGCGACGGTCATTGTTCAGAATCGCCAGCGCCACCTCGCTGTCCAACGGCTCGCGACGGAACCGCCCGACCCGCCCAGACCGAAATCCTCGCTCGACTACCTGGCCGCACTGCGCGAAGAGTATCGGACTCAACAGCAGCGCGAACTCGGCCCGCTCCAGTTCACCCAGTTGCCCTTACCCGAGGTGGACACACCCACCGACCCGACCGCGGACGCGCCGGAGGCCTGACATGTTCCAAGAATTCTACGGCTTCTCCAGCTTGCCCTTTTCGCGCACCATCGCCACCAAAGACTTGTTCCCCACCGCCGCTCAGAAGGAACTCGGCGCACGCCTGGCCTATCTCGTCCGCGAGCGCGGCTTCGGTCTCGTCACGGGTGAGATCGGCTCCGGCAAGTCCACCGCCGTGCGCGTCTTCGCCGCCAACCTCGACTTCAATCGTTATCTCGTTGTGTATCTGGCTAATCCGACCACGGGCATCACGGGTTTGTATCGCGACCTCTTGCTCCAACTCGGCGTCGAACCCCCTTTCAGCAAGCCGCGCCTCGTCGCGCGCATCCGCTCCGCCTTGGATGACCTCAGCTCGAACAAGCATCGTGCACCCGTCATTGTCCTCGACGAGGCGCATCTGCTGACCCAGCCCATGTTCGAACAGTTACGCTTGCTGTTCAGTGACAAGATGGACAGTCAGTCCCTCGCCACCGTGGTGCTGGTCGGCCATCCTGATCTCCGGCGCACCCTCCATCTTACCGTTCATGAAGCGTTCAACCAGCGCCTCACGGTTCGCTATCACCTCGGCCCGCTCGATTTGCAGGAGACCATCGGCTACGTCAAGCATCAGGCGCAGGTCGCCGGCTACAAAGCGGGCACCCTCTTTACCGACGACGCCCTGCAGCGCGTCTTCGAGTACACCAAAGGCATTCCTCGCCGCATCAATCAAGTGTGCACCACCGCCCTCATGGCGGGCTTGATCGACCAGAAACAGGTCTTGGATGAGAGCACCCTGCGCAAGGCCATCGCAGAGATTGACCACGACTGAAGAGCGACCGCCCTTTCTCCTCACGGGTTGCGCCTCTGCCAGCGTAGCCCGTTTTCTCCGTCGGCGGCCCGCCATTTATTCCAGCCTTACACCTCCAAACAATTCGGCCCGTAACAGGATATATTCCTGCTCAATAGCCAGTAGACGCGTTCTTGTATGGCGAAGGATTTTCCAGAACCGGGTCCAGCGATAAGGCGAATTTGTGAGTTGGGATCGTGTGCTGCTGCATGTTGCTGGATCTGTGCGTTTAGGATTTGCTGCTGAGTGACTGGCATCTCTTTCCCCTTGAAGAAACTCCTCTTTGATCGCGGTCGGGATAGAAATTCGGCGCGCGCGTGCTTTAGGGTACGGTGGCCTATCCACGCCTTCCGACGTGGGCCTCAACCAGTCCCAGGTTCCGGAAGTAGCACCAGACCTGCTTCTTCGGCAGCTTGGGCTCACTCCCCATAACGATTGTGCCGTCGAGCAAACCAGAGTACCCACCGCGATTGGTCGTGTGTCTCCACTGCTTCGGCCCGATAGTTCGCTCGAACCCACGCGACCGCGTCTTTCGCCGCTACCCCCGCAAGGGTAGCCATACAGGCTAACACAGTCCCAGTGCGGCCGAGGCCGAAGTGGCATCCGATCTCGACTCGATCACCCCGCCTTGCGCGCGCAAACGCCTTCACGATCTGAGTGGCCGCCGCCGTTGGATCCGCTGGTATCCCGAGGTCTGGCCAGTCGATGAGTTCCGCGTCCCAAGTCGGCCGCCACGCGGGATCCAAATAGAGTCCGAAGTCTCGATTCGGATTGTTCTCGCGCCGCTCAGCGAGCGAGCAGGCCATCACGACCGTTCCATCGGGAAACCTGATTTCCATGATCACAGCGTGCCTAACCATAAAATGGGACGAATCGTCGCCGCCTTTGACCCCATCCTGCGGCAAAACCGGAATCTTCGCAGCCTGAGTCCCCTTCGCCCCTGCTCTTGCCACAGTCTATGCTAACTCACCTCCTATGTCAATTGTGACGCAACACATCCGTTTCACTTGACAAGCCAGCCGAAGTGCATACAATAATTCATATACTGAAACAATATTTCAATATATGGTAAACCGCGATCCCTACCCCGGCGCTCAGACCGTCTCG
>C687J29039_10001048_pt1 | contig 11598 bp, 7 predicted proteins | sample RifCSP16_2_FD_29039 | JGI IMG/M metagenome (IMG submission 29039)
CGACGCGCCTTTGTCCTCGACCCATGCCTCCGGGACCACCTCGGCGGCGGCCCGGGCCATCGGCGCCGCGGCGGCCACGATATCGGTCGCCGGGTCCCCCAACCCGTACAGCCCTTGGACCGAGATCCCGGGAACATCCAGGAGCGCCGCAGCCTCCTCGGAGCGTCGACCGGTGACGATCGCGACGAGGCTGTAGCGCTCCGCCAGATCCCTCAGCACGTCGCGCATCCCGTCGACCGGCCGCGCGAGGTCGGGGTGCGCGACGATCTCCGAGAGCGTGCCGTCGAAGTCGAGCAGGATGCCCGCGGAGGACGCGCGCCCGCGGACCTCGTCGAGGTCAGCCCTGGAGTTCGGCGTAGTCGTTGCCGAGGTAGATCGCGAGCTGCACGTCGCGGCCCACTTCCTCGGTCCCGGACTCGAGCTTCTGGATGATCACGTCGTCGAGGTCCTTGAAGAAGTCGCTCGCGAGGAATTCCGCCTCGATCTCGTCCTTGTTCGCCCGATAGTAGATCGTGGTAACGGCGACCGGGGCCGGCGCGTCGGCGGGGTCCTGCGCGGCCACGTAGCCGTACTCGTCGGTCAGCGCCACCTGGGTGTCGCTCGCCAGCCCGCTAACACCGGCTCCGTTGAAGACCCCGATCCGGGTGCCCACCACGGTCGGGCTCGGTGGGGCCTGCCCACCGGGCTCAGCCGTCGCTCCCGTCGGGGGCTCTGGGGACTCGGTGACGTCGATCCCGCCGCCGTCGATGGGCACGGTCCCGCCGTCGGCGGCGTCCGCCGAGGGCGTCTCGGGGAACGCCTGGTCGATGACCACCACCCCTCCGATCACGAGGGCGACGATGATCGCGAAGCGGATCGTGCTGGCGGCCACGGAGAGGTAGAAGCTCCTGTTCGTCGGCGGTTGGTGCGCGCCCAATCCTACCCTCGGTCAGGAGGGAAGCCCAAGCCGGCGCGCGACCCGGTTCCGCCTTCGCGAGTCGCGAAGGCGGCGCAGGCGGCGGACCAGCATCGGGTCGTACGCGAGCGCCTCGGGCAGATCGATCGCCCGCATCAGCAGCTGGTGGTACCGGGTCGGCGACAGCTCGAGCTTCTCACGGATACGGCGCTCCTTCGTTCCGCCCTGCTGCCACCACGACCGCTCGAAGTCCAGGATGTCACGGGTCCGCTCGTCGAGCTCCGGGCAAAGGTGGTCGGGCGAGACGCTCACGCGGCGAGCGTAGCGCCCGCCTCCGACAGGGCAAGCACCTCCGCCGAGGTTTCAGCCCGCGAGGCCGCGGACCTGGCGGACGGCGACGGTGAGGGCAGCGAGGTCGCTCGCCTCCTCCAGCGCGAGACCCCGCATGAAGCGCCCGAGGCGCATCGTCACGTCGCCGCGCGCCCGGAGGTAGTCGGCGACGGCGTCATCCGCCGGCAGGCCCTCGCCGTGGACGAGGGCACGCTCGGCGACCTGACGGCGCAGGAGCAACAGATCCTCCTCCACCGCCTGCAGGGCCCATCGGTGCCACCGGGTCGTGGCGCCGACCTCGGCGAGCCGGCCCTCGAGCCAGTCGACGTAGGCGGCCTCCCCGACGAGGAAGAACGCCCTGGTGACCTCCTCGATCGTGCGGCCCGTGGCCTCCGCGACGCTCACCACGCTCGGGCCGTGGACCAGGAAGGGCTGTGTCACGTGTCGGTGGGCTACGTCTTCGGGCAGGCCGCGGTCGATCAGTAGCCGGGCCGCTCGCTCGCGCTCCTGGCGCCACGCCTCCGGCGCCACCGTCGCGACCGCCGCCTCGAACGCCCTGAACGGCTCGGCTTGCGCCTCGATCGCGCGGCCGAGCTGTCCCGGCGCGTGCTGGAGGTACCAGCGGCTCACGACCTCGACGAGCCGGTCGGTCGCGGCCATCAGCTCGTCCAGCACCACGGGCTCGATACGGCCGACCAGCGCCTCGAGAGCCTCCCAGCGCGCCACCGCGCCCGCAACGTCGCGCGCGATCCGGTAGGCACGAACCACGTCGGCGGCCTCCGCCCCGGTCTCGTTCACGACTCGCGAGACGAATGTGATGCCCTGCGAGTCCACGACGTCGTTCGCTACGAGCATCGCCACGAGCTCGCGCCGCAACGGATGCTCGTTCAGCAGATGGCCGAAGCGCTCCACGACCTTCGGCGGGAAGTAGGCGCGCAGGTCCTGCTCGAGGTACCCGGAGTCCGGCAGAGAGGAGGCGAGCAGCGCATCGGTCAGGCTCTGTTTCGCGTTGGCCAGCAGGACGGCGAGCTCGGGGCGCACCATCCCGCGCCCGGCGCGGCGCCGCTCGGCCATCTCCTCGCCGTTCGGGAGATCCTCGAGGTCACGGTCCAGCCGCCCCTCGGCCTCGAGGGCCTGCATCAGGTCCTCGAACGCCTCCATCCGGTGCGGCGAGAGCTCGTGCTCCTGCGACAGGATCTGGGCCTGGAGGAAGTTGTCGTACAGGACGTGCCCCACGACGTCCTGCTCGACCTCCGCGAGGAGCACGTTGCGCTCCTCCAGCGTGAGCTCGCCGCGAGCGATCGCCATCCCGAGCAGGATCTTCATGTTCACCTCGTGGTCCGAGGTGTCCACTCCCGCCGAGTTGTCGATGAAGTCGGTGTTGATGCGCCCCCCACGGAGCGCGAACTCGACCCGGCCGCGCTGGGTCAGACCGAGGTTCCCGCCCTCGGCGACGACACGGCACCGCAGGTCCCTGCCGTCCACGCGCAGCTCGTCGTTCACCCGGTCGCCGGCGTCGGCGTGGGCCTCCGTCGAGGCCTTCACGTAGGTGCCGATGCCGCCGTTGTAGAGCAGGTCGACCGGCGCCCGGAGGATCGCGCCGATCAGTTCGGTGGGCGTGAGCTCCTCGGCCTCGACGCCGAGAGCCAGGCGCGCCTGGGGCAAGATCGGGATCTGCTTCGCCGTCCGAGGCCACACGCCGCCGCCCTCCGAGATCGCCGAGCGGTCGTAGTCGTCCCAGGTGGAGCCGGGCAGGTCGAACAGCCGCCGCCGCTCCGCGTAACCGACAGCCGGATTCGGGCTGGGGTCCACGAAGACGTGCCGGTGGTCGAACGCCGCCACCAGGCAGATCTGGTCCGAACACAGCATCCCGTTGCCGAACACATCGCCAGACATGTCGCCGATACCCACGACCGTGAACGGCTCGTTCATCACGTCGGTGCCGATCTCGCGGAAGTGCCGCTTGACCGACTCCCACGCGCCCCGGGCGGTGATGCCGAGCGCCTTGTGGTCGTAGCCCGCCGAGCCCCCCGAGGCGAAGGCGTCCCCGAGCCAGAACCCGTACTCGGTGGAGACCCGGTTCGCGATGTCCGAGAAGGTCGCCGTGCCCTTGTCGGCTGCGACGACCAGGTAGGGNTCGTCCTCGTCGTGGATCACCACGTGCTCNGGATGCACGACGGCGCCCTCCATGAGGTTGTCGGTCACGTCGAGCATGCTCCGTACGAAGGTCACGTACTGGCGGACACCCTCCTCCTTGAGCGCCCTGGGGTCCGTCATGGTGCGCTTGAGCACGAAGCCGCCCTTGGCACCCGTAGGCACGATCACGGCGTTCTTCACGATCTGGGCCTTGAGGAGGCCCAGCACCTCGGTGCGGTAGTCCTGCCGCCGGTCCGACCAGCGGATGCCGCCGCGGGCAACCCTGCCACCGCGCAGGTGTATCGCCTCCATCTCGGTCGAGTAGACGAACACCTCGAACAGGGGCGCCGGCTTGGGCATCTCGGGCACGAGCGCCGAGCGCACCTTGAAGGACATGGCGCGGCGACCGGGGAGGTAGGCGTTGGTCCGGACGGTCGCCTCGATGACGCCGAGCGCGTTTCGCAGGATCCGGTCCTGCTCGAGTGAGCTCACGGCGTCCAGGTTCGCCAGGATCTCGGCCCGCAACGCATCCATCGCGGCGGGATCCTGCGGCCGCGATGGGTCGAAGCGCATCTCGAACAACCGCATGAGCTCGTTGGCGATGTGCGGGTGCGCGGCGAAGGCGTCGTTCTTGTACTCGACCGGGAAGCTCGCGTTCACTCGGTGGTGGTACTTGCGATACGCGCGCAGGATCTGCACCTGGTGCCAGTCCAGGTCCGCCGTGACGACCAGGCGGTTCAACGAGTCCGACTCGCAATCGCCGCGCCAGACTGCCGCTATGCACCCGGCGACGCGCGCGCCGGCCTCTTCGACGTCCAGCGGCCGGTGGTCCGCACCGCGGACCCCGAAGTCGTGCAGGTAGCGTTCGCTACCTGTCTCACCCAGCAGGGTCGTCGGCCACTCCTCCACGACCCGCAGGCCGAGCGACTCGAGCGTGGGCACGAAATCTGAGAGCTCGACCCTGCCACCGACCTTGTACAGGCGCACCCGGGTCAAGGTCTCGCCCTCATCGGTCTCGTTGGCCAGGCCGATCACGAAGGCCTCGTCTCCACCCTCCAGTTCCTCGAACCGCGCGATGTCCTCGACCGCCAGCTCGACCTCCGTGGAGTGCTTGTAGTAGTCGGGGAACCGCTCCGCCCAGCGTTCGAACAGCGCGCGGCCCTCTCCCTCGCCGTGCAGTTCGACGAGCCGCTGGAGCAGATGGTCCTGCCAGGTCCGGGCGATCTCGACCACCTCGCGCTCGAGCTCGTCGAACGCAACGTCGGGGACGGCGCCCTCCCCCACGTGGACCGTGAAGTGCAGCTGCGCGAGATCGCTTTCGGCTATCGACAGGTGGTAGTCGACGGTCTCGCCGTGGAAGCGCCGCATGAACAGGTCCTGCAGGCGCTGGCGCATCTCGGCATCGAACCGGTCTCGTGGGACGGCGACCAGCAGCGACACGCTGCGCCCGTACAGGTCGCGACGGACGAACAGCCGCAGGTGCTGCGTCTCTTGTAGNTGGAGCAGCCCCACGACCTGGGCGCGCAGCTCCTCCGCCGAAGCCGCGAACAGCTCGTCCTTGGGATAGGACTCGAAGATCGACACGACCGCCTTGTAATCGTGCGAGCCCTCCAACAGGTCCTCGGCATCCAGGATCTGGTTGAGCTTGCGGTGCAGCAGCGGTGTGCGGGCCGCCGGCTCCATATAGGCCTTCGAGGTGAACAGGCCCACCATCCGTGCCTCGCCGACGATGCTGCCGTCCGGCGATACGACGCGCACGCCGATGTAGTCCATCCGCGCCCGGCGGTGCACCGTCGAGGGCCGGTTCGTCTTCGAGTAGATCAGCAGGTCCCCGCCCTNGATCCTCGCCCGCAGGTTCTGCTCGATCCCCGAGAGAAGGACCGGCTCGTCGTAGGCGGACCAGCCGGGCTTGGACAAGATCCCGAGCCCCGTCTCCCTGCGCGCCGCGAGGGCGCGCCCCCGCGGCAGTTCGACGAGTTCGTACTCGCGGTACCCGAGGAACACGAAGTTCAGGTCGAGCAGCCACTCGAGGAACGCGACCGTCTCGTCGACCTCGGCCTGCGAGTACACGGAGGTGCCGGAGCGGGCGATCTGGATCATCCCCTGGGCGGCCGCACGCATCGGCTCGAAGTCGCGGACGGCGAGGCGAACGTCGCCCAGGACGCCGCGGATCGCGCCTTCGATCTCGGCCGACTCCCCGGGCGCGAGACGCCGCTCCAGCTCGAAGTGCATCACCGACTCGCGGTGGTCCGTCTCGCGAAGGTGCAAGATCTTGGCGACATGGCCGTCAGGACCGCGCTCGGTGCCTATGACGGGGTGGATCACGCGCCGGACACCCAGCTCGCGAGCCTGCAGCTCCTCGGTCACCGAGTCGAACAGGAAGGGGGAGTCCGGTGCGGCGACCTGGATCACCGCGCCGGCGGGATCGTAACCATCGACCGCGAGCGAGGGCTCGAAGACCCGGACCGCGACCTCGCCGCGCTGGCGCTCGTCCACGAGCTCGAACGCGCCGAGCACCACGGACAGGAGCTCCTCGGGGGTGCGCGCCTTCAGCTCGGAGGGTGACAGGCGGCGGGTGAAGGCCTTGGCGAAGGTTCGGACCGCTTCCGCCCGCTCGGCGGGGACCCGCAGGTCCACCAACTCGAGCACCGCGGCCGCCGAGGCGCCCTCAGCAAGCTCGTCGGTCGTGCTCACCGGCACATGGTACCCGTGGCCGTTTGGGCGCTCATCGGCCCGCCGCATGCCGCGTGACCTGCGGCTTCACTTCGGTCCCGGACGAGCCGAAGGTTGAGGGTGGGCGGGCCCCGCCCTTTCGAGCATGGTCGAAACCGAGCGCCGCATGAGCGGCACCGTGGACGAGCACGAGCTGCGTTCCGTGGCGCAGCTGCGGATGCTCCACGCCCTGGCCACGCGGCTGAACACGCTGGACGACGTCGACGCCATCGGTGAGGCGATCACGGCCGAGCTCCGGACGCTGATCGACTACCACAACTGCCGCATCTACCTCCTCCTGGAGGACGGGGTCACGCTGTGGCCGGTCGCCTTCCGTGGCGAGCTCACTGAGTACGANGCGGAGACCCTCGAGGAGCTCGTCACGGTTGTAGGCGAGGGGATCACCGGCCACGCGGCGGCCACCGGCGAGACCTACTACGCCGCCGACGCCGTGCACGACGGCGTAGGGATCCAGATCGAAGGAACCACCGAGATCGACGAGTCGATCCTCGCCGTTCCGATGAAGGTCGGCGACCGCGTGACCGGGGTCATCGTCCTGTCGAACCTCGGCGTCGACCAGTTCGACGAGGGCGACCAGCGGCTCCTCGAGGTCCTGGCTTCCCACGGCGGGGTCGCGTACGAGAACGCGAAGCTGCTGGGCAAGGAGCGCGAGGCCGCCGCGACGGCCTCAGCCCTGCTCGGCCTGTCCCAGGAGCTCACGGGGGCGCGGGACGTCTCCACCGTCTTCGAGCGGGTCACCGCGGCCGTCCCGGCCATCCTTTCCTGCTCGGTGGTCGCGACGTACCATCGCGATCCGCAGAGCGGCGACTTCCAGATGCTCCATCAGCGAGGCGCCGATCCCGATCGGGTGGCCTCGATGCCACCGGTCTCCGCCGAGCTCGGCGCCAGCTTGATCGCTTCGATGGCAGAGCCGTTCGTGCTGCCCCGCGAGGTCCTCGAGCAGGTCCCGCGCGAGCTCTGGCTGAGCGAGGAGGCCACCGGGGTTCTCGTCGCGCCGATGCGGTGGGAGCCCGATGCCTTCGGGGCCCTCGTCGTGCTGGCGCCCAAGCCCGAGGACCGTTTCTCCGAGCACGACCTCTCGCTGGCGCGGGGGATCTCACACATCGCGGCGCTCGCCCTCGGGAGCGCCCGGCGCGTGAGCGAGCTCGAGCGGTTCCACGAGCTCGTCGAGACGCTGGACGCGATCTTCTGGGAGGCCGACGCTGACAGCCTCGAGTTCACGTTCCTGTCCACCAAGGCCGAGNCGGTCCTGGGCGTGCCGGACGCCCTGCCGGAGNGGTGGGGTGACCACGTCTACGCCGAGGATCGCGAGCGGGTCCTGGATGCTATCCGTACGCACGTAGCCGAACCCGGCGACGACCTGCACCTCGAGTACCGGACGCTCGGGCATGCGAGCGAGACGCTGTGGCTCCGGGATCTGGTCCACGTGCAGGTGGATGCCCTCGGCCGGGCCGTGCTCCGAGGCCTCGTGGTCGACATCACCGAGCGCAAGCGCGCCGAGCAGGCGCTGCGCCGCAGNGAGCAGAAGTACTCGGACGCCTTCCATCGCGAGCGCGAGGCCACCCAGCAGCTCCGCGCGCTCGACGAGATGAAGAACACGTTCCTGGAGGCGGTCTCGCACGACATGCGCACCCCTCTCACGGGGATCCTGGGCTCGGCGCTCACGCTCGAGCAGGCGGGGCTCGACATCCCGCGAGAGGACGCACTCGACCTGCTGCGACGGATCGCCTCGAACGCCCGCAAGCTGGAGCGGCTGCTCGGCGACCTGCTCGACCTGGACCGGCTCCAGCGAGGGATCGTCTCACCGCAGCGCCACCCGACGGACATGCGCGCCCTCGTGCGCAACGTCGTCGCCGAGTTGGAGCTCGCGGACGACCGGGCGATCGAGGTCGAGGCGGAGGAGCTCGTGGCCTCGATCGACGCCGCCAAGGTCGAGCGGATCGTCGAGAACCTGATCGCGAACGCGGTCCGCCACACCCCGCCGGGCAGCCGCATCTGGGTGCGGGTGACCAGTGAGGGCACATCGACCCTGCTCGTCGTCGAGGACGAGGGCAGCGGCGTACCGGACGAGCTCAAGGAAGCGATCTTCGAGCCGTTCCGCCAAGCCCCCGGACCGGCACAGGTCTCACCTGGCGTGGGCGTCGGGCTGTCGCTCGTCGCGCGGTTCGCCGAGCTGCACGGCGGCACCGCCTGGGTGCAGGACCGGCCGGGCGGTGGCTCCTCGTTCCGCGTCCTCCTGCCCCAGGCCTGAGTGGCAGATCGCCAGATGCGGCTGGGCTGGAACTCGACGCGCTAGGCGGCCCCTGCCGCGGCCGCGACCTGCACCGTGGCGTCCACGAGTCGCTCGGCCGACACCGGTACGAGGGCAAGCCCAACCAGGAACCCAACCCTCGCGGCAGCGAGGTCCATCTGCCACTATCGAAGCTGTTGCTGGCGGCGGCCTGGGGGCCATGGGACCATCCCCCTAGGGGAACGCTCGACCCTGCCGGGAAGGCGGCTCGCCGGAAGCCTTCCAACGACCTATCGAGACCGGAATGGGAAAGAAGGGGGTCACATGGAGCTCTCCGAACGGGAGACGTGGACGATCATCCACGGGATGCTGGCCGGCACACTGTTCCTGCTCGCCTTCGCCGGGGGCCTGGCCGGGCTGTGGAGCCTTCGCCCGGGATTCCTGACACCGGCCGCGATCAAGGAACGGATGCGGCGCCTGTACGTCGGCGTGTGGGTCATGGCCGGCGTGGCATGGATCACCGTGATCTCGGGCACGTGGATCGTGTACCCGTGGTACCGAGCCAAGCTGGCGGGCGACACCTACGCCGGCTGCGCGGGGTTCAACCTGCCCGACGCCGCCGCGTGTTCGCCGAGGGACTTCCTCCTGTCCAACGTGTCGGGCCAGACGGAGGGCTGGCACACCTTCGGGATGGAATGGAAGGAGCACGTCGCCTGGATGGCGCCGATCCTAGCCACCGCCGTCGCGTTCATCGTGACCTACTACGGGCCACGCCTCATCCCACGGTCCAGGCTGCGGGCGGCGGCCATCGTCATGTTCGTGGCGGCCTTCGGCGCCGCCGTCGTGGGAGGAGCCTTCGGGGCCTTCATCAACAAGGTCGCGCCGATCGTCTGAGGAGGAGCCGATGAACGAGAGCACGGTGGGACAGGACTACGAGAAGTCACCGGAGATCGCCGAGCTCCGCCTCGAGGAGCGGCCGGACGGGCCCGGCGCCGCGGCGATCCTCGCGGGGGCCATCGGGGTCTTCGCCCTGGGCCTGCTCACGGTCCTGGCGGAGGCCTCGGTCGAGATCCACGACTGGCTCGAGACCTGGGAGTTCGGACAGGGCGTCGGACCCCTCGCAGGGAAGACGACGCTCGCGGTCATCGTCTGGCTCGTGAGCTGGGGCGCGTTGGCGCTCGGCCTGCGGGGCAAGGAAGTCGAACTGAAGCGGTGGATCTGGGCGTCGGCGATCCTGGGGATCCTCGGCGTGCTGGGCACGTTCCCGCCGATCTTCACGGCCTTCGCCGCGGAATGAGCGGGGACCGCTCCGAGATCGTGGCGGCTCGGGCGATCGGTGTCGGGATCGGGCTGCTCGTCCTGATGGTGCTCTGGCTGATAGGCAACCGCGTGGTGGGGCTTCTGTGGGAACCGCCCCTCGGCCCTACCGTCGCCTTCCTCGGCGCGATCGCCGTCGGCGTAGCGACGGCCATCGTGGCGGGTGCCCGGCTATCCCGGAAGGTCCGCGAGGGCAGGTAGGCCCACCCGCCGGCGATCCTCGGCTCACGCATGCCCCGACATGAGTGAGGGCCGGGAGGCGGTGGGGGACTGAACCTCCCGGCCCTCGTTGTCGGGGTGCGATGGACCCTCCCGACAAGCTCTAGATGAACGGCGTCACGGCGTCTTCGGTGCCCTCCCCCTAGCTGGTCCATCATCGCGACCAACTTCTGGTCGAACCTTGCGTATCACGAAGCGGGCGAAGTCGGGCTCCTGCACAACCTCCACCATCTCGTGGCCTGCTTTGGTGATCCAGGCAGGGATATCGGTGTGAGAGCCCTCGTCGGACGAGAGAACCTCGATCACATCGTCGACCTGCCCCTCGCGGACCGCGCCGATCAGGCTCATCAGCGGCCCGGGGCACGACATGCCGCGCGCGTCGATCGACCGGGTCACGTTGGCGGTCGTCTTCCCCCCACCTCCCCCAGATGAGCGTCGGCGGATCGTCGACACCCGAAAGGGTCGCCGGGGCGGGTCACCCAGGGTCGGGTCGGCCTGCCCCTAACGGGCGGGACCATCGGACGTGCGTCGGGGGATGGGACGGACATACGGGAGCGGTCCCGCCGATGTGGTTGCTGCCCCCCATAGGGAGCCGGTAGCGTGACGGCGCCCTCTGACCCACAATGGCCGATCCCGTAGACGAGACCGAGATGCCCGCCGACGCCCCCACCGGCCCGCCCCCCGTGAGCGGCGGCGCGCTCGGTGAGACGGCCCTGCCCGTCGCGCGGGAGCGGGATTGGGTCGCGATCCTCGGCAAGCTGGCGAGCTTCGCGGTCGCGCTGTTCCTGTTCGTGCTCGCGATCCAGCTGATGAAGGAGGGAGCGAAGGCGCTCGCACCCTCGCTCTCGGACAGCCCCCTGTTCAGCAACGCCTTCTCGACGCTTGGAGCCGGGTGGCTGGGGGCATACATCGTGCTGTCGGGCTCGCCGATCGCCGCCGTCGCGCTCAGCCTGTACGTGGGCGGCGCTACGACCGAGCTGCAGACGTTCACGATGCTGTCGGGCTCGCGTCTGGGCGCGTCGTTCGTGGTGCTGCTGGTCGGGTTCCTCTACGCGGTGCGCAACCGCGGCCACAACCGTGCCGAGGCGATAGGCATGGGCGTGCTCGCCCTCTCGCTCACGGCGGTCGTCTACGTCCCCGGGATGGTGATCGGCTATTGGATCTTGAAGAGCGGGTTCCTCGGCGGGATCCGCCTCCACGCCTCCGACGGCGTGCTCTCGCTCGTGGACTACATCTGGGGTCCGGCGCTCGACCTGGTGACCCGGCTCCCCGGCTGGACCCTCCTTCCGGTCGGTCTCGCGATCGTGCTGATCTCGTTCAAGCTCCTGGATCGGGTCCTCCCGCAGCTGGACGGGGAACACCACGGCGGCAAGCGCGCCGAGTGGCTGCGGCGCCCCTGGCCGATGTTCGCTCTGGGGTGCATCGTCGCCACGCTGACGCTCTCGGTCTCGGTGGCGCTGACCCTGCTCGTGCCGCTCGCGAGCCGCGGCTACGTGAAGCGCCGCGAGGCGATCCCGTACATCATGGGCGCGAACATCACCACGCTCGCGGACACCCTCGTCGCGGCGATGGTCCTGGGCAACGCCGTGGCCGTGCAGATAGTGCTCGCGCAGGCGATCGCGGTGGCGTTCATCTCGCTGCTGTTCCTGGCGTTCGCGTACCGGCCGCTCGTCGACGGCGTGATGCGCCTTGACGAGTGGGTCGTTGCGAGCAACCGGCGGCTGTGGCTCTTCGTCGC
>C687J29039_10001049_pt1 | contig 11588 bp, 8 predicted proteins | sample RifCSP16_2_FD_29039 | JGI IMG/M metagenome (IMG submission 29039)
GGAATCTCCCTCTCCAGGGCTTCCACCGCCTTGCGAAGGGCGGTCCACTCGGTGTCCCGCCGGGCCTCCTTCGTCATCCGCTCGATCCTCTTCTGGGCCACTATGTAATCGGAGACGACGAGTTCCGACTCGACCGCCCGGAACTCCCTTACCGGGTTCAACCCTCCCGCGGGAACAGGGTGGAAGTCGTCGGAAAACCCCCGGAGGACCAGCGCCAGGACCTCCACTCCCTTGATCTTGGACATCGTCTCGGGAGGAAGAAGCACTGTGTCCCCGGGGTCGATCTCGACGAACGTGATCGATATCGGGGTAACTTTTTTCGGGCGGTAGATGGCAGCCAACCGGTCCAGGCGGTCGTCGGGGACCTTGATCGTGCACACCCCCACCCCCCGGGCGGAGACGGGCGAATCTCCCGGTCCGCCTCCCAGCGCCCGGAACAGGGTGCTTTTCCCGACTCCCGCGTTTCCGAAGATTCCGACCCTCACGGTTTCCCGGGCTCCTCGGAAGGAATTCCCGCGAACAGGTCCGTCTCGGGCAGGGCGACCGAGGAAAAGCGCGACTTCGCAAGGACGAACGTTTCCCGGCGGGAGAACTCCCGGAACCTGTCCCGGGAGAGGATCCGGTTGTAGTCCTTCGCCTGGGTCCGGTGGGAATAGAACGCCTCGATCTTCCGGTCCACGTACGCGGAGGTATCGACGATCGTGGTCAGCCTCGCCGCCGGAACTCCCGCCATCGGGACGCCCCACGCGTCGAATACCTCCTGGGCGATTTCGAACTGGTACAGCTTCCAGGGCGCCCAGGGAACGATGCCGTTTTCGAGCTGATGGGGAAACCGGGCCGGGTCCGCCGCGGCGTCGAACGCCTCGAGGGCGACGGAGCACATCACCATGTGGTCGGGATGCCGGGAAACGCCTTCCGGGCCGAATCCGATCAGCACGTGGGGTCGCGTCCAGCGGATCTGCTCGACGGCCTTTTCCACGATCCTCTCCCGCGGGGTGCTCGCGAGCTGCCCGTCGATAAAACCGAGAAAGGAGACCTTCCGGATTCCGAGGATCCCTGCTGCACACGTAAGCTCCGCGGCCCGTACCTCCCCGAGGTGCGCGCGGTCGGTGACAGGCGGGTCCCCGAGCATCCCCACCTCCCCCCGGGTCGCCGTGGCAAGGTAGATATCCGCCCCTTCGTCGGCGTATCTCGCGATCGTCCCCCCCGGGCCGAAGGTTTCGTCGTCGGGATGGGCGAGAAGGAGCAGGATCCTTTTCTTCATGTCGGAGTAGCCCTCAACGGCGCGATTTTCCCGTTGATTTTCTACCATATCACAAAGGATTCCCCCCTTGCACCCGCAGAGGGAATCCGCAAAGAAGAAGGGCGCCGCGTGGGGCGGCGCCCTTCTTCCTCCGGCAGGTGCGGTCGGCCCCCATCACCTTGTCGGAGGTTCGTCGCGTCCCGTCTTCCGGACGCACCCTACCAGTTGTACCCGGATTCCCCGTGCTGGGTCAGGTCGAGACCCATCACCTCGTCTTCACTCGTGACGCGCAAGCCGATGATCTTGTCGAGGGCGATCAGAAGCAGGAGGCTGACCACGAAGGAATACAGGAGGCAGACGCCCGCCGCGAGAGCCTGCAGGGCCAGCAGCTTCGGGTTCCCGTAGAACAGGCCGTTCGCGCCGGCCGCGTTGACCGCCGTCGTGGCGAAGAGACCCGTGGCGAGGGCTCCCAAGGTCCCGCCGACGCAGTGCACGCCGACGACATCGAGGGAGTCGTCATACCCGATCCTCCCCTTGAGCATCACGGCGCTGTAGCAGAGACCACCCCCCCCGAGTCCCAGGACGATCGCCGGAATGGGGGTGACGAACCCGGCCGCCGGGGTTATGGCCACCAGACCCGCCACGCATCCGGATGCGGCGCCGAGGACGGTGGGCTTGCCCCGGTGGAGCCACTCGACGAAAACCCAGGACAGGGTCGCGGCGGCGGCCGCCACGTGGGTTGCGACGAAGGCGCTTGTGGACAGTCCTCCCGCCGCCAGCGCGCTCCCGGCGTTGAACCCGAACCAGCCGAACCAGAGTATGGCGGCCCCCAGGACCGTCATCGGCAGGTTGTGGGGCGCCATGTTCTCCGCGCCGAACCCCCTGCGTTTCCCGACCACCAGAGCGGCGGCCAGGGCGCTGACCCCCGANGTGATATGGACGACCGTGCCGCCGGCGAAATCCAGGACTCCCAGGTTGCGGATCCACCCGCCCACGCCCCACACCCAGTGGGCCACCGGGTTGTACACGAGAAGGGACCACAGGAGGGTGAACAGCAGGAAGGTGGAAAATTTGAACCGCTCCGCGAAGGCCCCCGTGATGAGCGCAGGGGTGATCACGGCAAACATCATCTGGTAGACCATGAAGGCCTGGTGGGGGACCGTGGCGACGTAGTCGGGATACGGGTCGAGCCCGACGCCGCGCAAGCCGAACCAGGAGAGGTCCCCGATGATCCCGCCGCGGTCGGGGCCGAAGGCCATGCTGTACCCGACCAGGACCCACTCCAAGCTGACCAGTCCGATGATGATGAACGACTGCATGATGGTGCCGAGGATGTTCTTCCGACGTACCATCCCCCCGTAAAACAACGCCAGACCCGGGGTCATGACCATCACCAGGGCGGCGGACAGAAGGAGAAATGCGGTGTCCCCTGCATTCATGGCGAAACCCTCCTCGCAATGATGGGTGCCGACGGGGATTATAAGCGCAATCGGCGTGCCAAGCCCATACCGCGAGGATTTCCGGGGAGTTGCATGACCGTAGGGAGCGCCGGGTATGACAGAATGAGCAATAAACAAACTTTTATGTTGCTTGATAGACATAAAGGTGCGTCCCGTTGCGCATGGACACCTCTCCGATCGGCAAATCCCACCGGTTTCTTCTTGGAAGCGCGGATCGTTTGCGATAGAATTTCCGACCATTGGCCGGCTCCCCTCATCTCCTCCATCCAAGGAGAACCCGATGACCGAACCGCTCTTCTCCTCCTGCATCCGCGGCGCCCGGGCCGTCCTGTCGCTCGCGAGGGATTCCCTTTCGGCCGCCATCGCCCGCAAAGGCCCCGACGCCCCCCTGGCATACCCCGGCACGGCATACGAGATTCCCGTGGTCTTCGGGCTGACGGATCTCGCGGTGACCACCCTCCGCGGGGCCGAACCCGCTCTTCTTCTGGCGGAGGGAATGATCCGGGAACGGCCCACCGCGGAGAATGCGCTGGACGCGGGAACTGCGACGCTTCTTTGTGCGGACATCCTGGAGGCGCTCCATCACGCGGAAGGGACCCCCTACCCCGCCCCGTGCGTCGGCTTCGTCCCGGACTCGGTTTTGCGGAAACTCGGGATCTTCATGGTGGACGGCTCCGTGCCGGGTGTGGCCGTGCTGATCGGAAAGGCGTCCGACCCCGCCGTGGCGGCGTCCATGGTCCGGGATTTCCAGGAGGTCGGGCTCCTCGTCTTTCTCGCGGGGGACGTGGTCGGCCAGGTGGAGGCCTCCGGAATCAAGATGGGAGAGGATTTCCGCACCTTCCCCCTGGGCCCGCTNCCCGCAGTCGTGCACGCCGTGAACTTCGCGGTCCGGGCGGGCTTGACCTTCGGAGGGCTCGGCCGCGGCCAGGCGGGGCCCATGCTTTCCTACCTCGCGAATCGCGTCAAGGCCTTCGTCTGCGCCCTGGGTCCCCTGGACGACCTTTCCCTGGCCATCGCGGCCGGGGCCATGAAGGCCGGGTTCCCGGTGCTGTCCGACCAGGCCGTCCCCGAGATCCCCGGCGCGCTGATGGCCCGCGCGCCGGGGGAGGAGATGGTCCGGGCCGGAATCGAGGCGCGGGGGATCAAGGCGAAGATCGTGAAGGTCCCCGTGCCGATCGCCTTCGGCCCGGCCTACGAGGGGGAGAGGATCCGCAAGTCGGACATGCACGTGGAGTTCGGGGGCGGACGCACCACGGCGTACGAGCGCGTGACGAGCGCGCCCCTTNCCGGGGTCCGGGACAGGGAGATCCGGGTTGTGGGCCCCGACATNNCCGACGTGGAAAAGGGCGGGGCGCTCCCTTTGGGGATCGTGGTTACNGTCGCGGGCACCCGGATGCAGAAGGACTTCGAATCCGTCCTGGAACGGAGGATCCACCGCATCGTCAATTTCGGGGAGGGGACGATGCACGTCGCCCAGCGGGACACCACCTGGATCCGCATCTCCTGCGAGGCGGTCGCCAAGGGCTTCCGTCTCGCGGACCTGGGGATGATGATCTACGCCAAGATGCTCTCCGACTTCGAGAACATCGTGGACCGGGTGTCGGTGACGATCCANACGCGGGAGGAGGACGTGCAGGCCGGACTCNCGGGAGCNAGAGCGGTCTACGCCGAACGGGACGCGCGGGCGAGGACNCTGACCGACGATGCCGTCGAAGAGTTCTACTCCTGCACGCTCTGCCAGTCCTTCGCCCCGAANCACGTCTGCATCGTCACGCCGGAGCGGCTCGGCCTGTGCGGGGCCATCAACTGGCTGGACGGGAAGGCCGGGTACGAGATCACCCCGACGGGGCCGAACCAGCCCGTGCCCAAAGGGGACGAGCTCGACACCGTCAAGGGGGCCTGGAAGGGGGTGAACGACTTCGTCCGCGAGCACTCCCGGAACACCGTCCCNGGATTCAACCTCTACTCCATCATGGAAGCGCCGATGACCTCCTGCGGCTGCTTCGAATGCATCCTGGCCCTCGTGCCCGAGGCCAACGGCTTCCTGGTGCTCAACCGCGAGTTCGCGGGGGCCGATACCCCCTGCGGGATGGGGTTCTCCACGCTCGCGGGGTCGGTCGGAGGCGGCGTCCAGACGCCGGGCTTCATGGGCGTCGGAAAGCAGTACCTTTTGAGCAGGAAGTTTTTGGCCGCCGAGGGGGGGCTCCCCCGCATCGTCTGGATGACGAGGGAATTGAAGGAACATCTCGGCCCCGATCTCGCCAAAAGGGCCGAGGAGATCGGGATGCCGGACCTCCTGGAAAAGATCGCCGACGAGTCGATCGCGGTGACGCCGGAGCGCCTGATGGAATTCCTCAAGAAGGTCGGGCACCCCGCCCTTTCCCTGAAACCGCTGGTATGACGGTCATCCTCCCGAAGCAGACCTTTCCCGGGCGGATCGTGGAGGTGACCCTGCCCGCGGGCGAAGGAGGGCGGTCCGTCTCCGTGGGGGGGCAGACCTCCCTGCCCCTGATGCCCGAGGGGGAACTCCCGAACCCCGTCGCGGTCGGAATCGAGGTCCGCACCGGGGACGAGGAACTTCCCCCGTCGCTGGCCCGCGCCCTCGGCGGCAGGGGGACCGACCCGCCCGGCCTCGCCCGGAGCCTCGTCGAGAAGTGCGGCGCACAATTTCTTTTCCTGTCGCTCGCGGGGTGCCACCCCGACCTCGGGGGACACACGGTATCCCGGGGGGCCGGGATCGTCCGCGACGTCCTCCGGGCCGTCCCGTGCCCCGCGATCGTCGGGGGATGCGGCGAGGAGGAGACGGACGCCCTGCTCTTCCCCGCCGTCGCGGAGGCGGCGCCGCGACCGGTCTTCCTCTCGTACGCGGACGAGAAGAACTACCGGCTCGTCGCGGGAGCCGCGCTCGCCTACGGCCACGGGGTCGTCTCCTGGTCGCCGATCGACATCAACATGGCAAAGCAGGCGAACCTTCTGCTCGGGGACATCGGGATTCCCCCCCACCGGGTGCTGATCGACCCCCTGACCGGGGGGCTGGGGTACGGTCTCGAATACACGTATTCGATCATCGAGCGGATCCGGCTGGCGGGGCTTTCGGGAGACGCGGCCCTCGCCCGTCCGATCCTCTGCCACCTCGGAGAGTCGTGGAAGGCCCGGGAGGCCGTGGACTCCACCGAGGCGTCGTGGGGGGACGTGGTCGACCGGGGACGCCGGTGGGAGGAGGCGACCGCCTGGGCGTGCCTCGCCGCGGGGGCCGACCTCCTCGTCTGCAGGCACCCGGACAACGTGAGGACGCTTCGCCGGATCGCGGGAACGCCATGGCNCTGACCGCGCTCGAGATCTACAAACTTCTCCCGAAGACCAACTGCAGGGAGTGCGGGTTTTCCACCTGTCTCGCCTTCGCGATGCAGATCGCGGCGGGCAAGGCCGGGATCGACCAGTGCCCTCCCGCGTCCGACGAGGCCCGGGAGACGCTCGGAGCGGCCGCCGCGCCGCCGCTGCCGAAAGTGACGGTGGGGACCGGGGAGAGGGCGGTCATCCTCGGAGACGAGGTGGTCCTGTACCGGCACGAGAAGACCTTCTACCACCCGACCGCCTTCGCCATCTCCGTTTCCGACGCCCTGGACGAAGACGCCTTCGGGGAACGGATCCGCCGGATCCGGGCGCTCTCCTTCGAACGGATGGGGGAAACGCTTGCGGTCGACATGGTTGCCGTCCGCTGCGAGTCGCGGAATGCCGCCCGGTTCGTCCGGGCGGCGTTGGCCGCGAAAGAGGGCGCGGGACTGCCGCTCCTCCTGTCGGGACCGTGCGAGGCCCTGGCGGCTGCCCTTCCCTCCCTGGGGTCGGATCGTCCCCTTCTCTCTCCCTCTTCCGGGGAGGGGGAAGCGGGTGCCCGGCTTGCCGCGCCTCTCGGGCTGCCCCTTGTCGTCCGCGCGAAGGGGATCGACGGACTGGCGGGGGCCCTGACCGCCGCGCGCGCCGCCGGCGCGCGGGATCTCGTGGCCGACCCGATGCCGGCGTCCCTTTCCGAGGCGGTGGCGATGTCGGTATACCTCCGGCGGCTCGCGATCCTCGCCCGCGCCCGGGAGATCGCCTGTCCCACGGCGTTCGACCTGGGGAACGGATTCCCCTTCCCCTTCGCCGCGGCGTCTCTCCTCGTGCCGAAATACGGATCCCTCCTGGTGCTGGACTCGGACGACCCCGCCGACCTCTTCCCGCTTCTCACGCTGCGCCAGAATATCTTCACGGACCCGCAGAAGCCCATCCAGGTGGAGGCGGGGATCTACCCGGTCGGGAACCCGACCCCCTCGTCCCCGGTCCTGATCACCACCAACTTTTCCCTCACGTATTTCACGGTCCGGTCCGACATCGAGGCGTCCCGGGTGCCGGCCCGCCTTCTGGTCGCCGACTGCGACGGGATGTCCGTCCTGACCGCCTGGGCCGCCGGCAAGTTCAGCGGGGAGAGCATCGCGAAGATCCTCTCGGGAAGCGGGATCGCCGGCGCGGTTTCCCACCGGACGCTGATCCTCCCGGGAATGGTGGCGCGTCTTTCGGGGAAGATCGAGGAACTCTCGGGATGGCGCATCCTCGTGGGCCCCCAGGAATCGTCCGCGATCCCCGCCTACCTGCGGCGGCTGCCGCCCGCCGCCTTCGCCCCCGCCGATGTCTGACCCGGCTCCCGGAACGATCCGTTTCCTCCCCGAGGACGTCTCCGTGCCCGTCGCGGCCGACGAGTCGATCCTCTCCCACGCGATCCGGGCCGGCGTCCCGCTTCTTTCCCCGTGCGGCGGGGAAAAACGATGCGGGAAGTGCCGCGTGACCGTCGCGGGAAGGGCCGAGGGCGGGGATGACCCCGGCATTCTCTCCGGGGCGGACCTGCGGGCGGGGGTCAGGCTCGCCTGCCGATGCCGCCCCCTGGCGGGGGACATCACCGTCACCGTGCCCCCCGAGAGCCGCCCCGCAAAGCTCTCCGCCTACCTGGAAGGCCGGGACCTGGCCGAGGACGAGCCGATTCTCCCCCTCCACGCGGCGACGGGGGGGAGAATCCCTCTCGGGGTGGCCCTCGACCTCGGGACGAGCACCCTCGCGGGGGCGCTGATCGACCTCGTAGGCGGCAGACTGCTTGGCCGGGCCGCCGCCGACAACCCCCAGATGTCTTGCGGGGAGGATCTCATCTCGCGGATCGTCTACGTCGAGGAGAACGAGGGCGGATTCACCCTCCTCCGGCAGCTGCTCTTGTCGGGGGTGGAGATGGTGATCGCCGCCCTTCTCCGGTCTGCGCCCGACGATGGGGAGATCGTGGACGTGACGGCAGCCGGGAATACGGTCATCACGCACATCCTCCACGGCGTCTCCCCGGCGCCGATCCGTCATCCGCCCTACCGGCCGGTCATCCGGGAGTATCCCGTGAGGACCGGAGAGGAGATCGGTTCCCTGGCCGCTCCTTGTGCCCCGTGGCGCCTTTTCCCATCGCTTGGGGGGTTCGTCGGCGGCGACATCGTGGCGGGTGTGCTCGCCTCGGGGATGCACCGCGAGGAGCGCGTCTGCCTCCTCTTCGACGTGGGGACGAACGGCGAGGTGGCCCTGGGAAACAACGAATTCCTGATGGTGTGCTCCTCCTCGGCGGGCCCCGCCTTCGAAGGGGGGGAGGTCGCGTGCGGAATGCGCGCCTATCCCGGCGCGATCGAATCCGTGCGGATCGACCCGGGTACCCTCGTCGCGGAGTGGACCGTCATCGGGGGAGGCAGGCCCCTGGGGATATGCGGTTCGGGGATTCTCGATCTGTGCGCGGAGATGTTCCGCGCCGGTCTGATCGACCGCGCCGGGCAGTTCGTCCCCCGGGCGGGCGCGCCGTTCGCCGAGACGGCGAGGGGGAGGGCGTACCTCGTGGCGAGCGCAAAGCAAAGCGCCGCCGGCTCCGACATCTGCTTCTCCGCCCCGGACGTAAAAAGCGTCCTGCGGACGAAGGCCGCCCTCTGCGCGGCGGCCGACTCCCTGCTCGCGGCCGTCGGTCTCCCGCGCGACGCCGTTGAGCGGGTGTACATCGCGGGGGGATTCGGCAACTTCCTCGACCTCCGGTCGGCCCTGTCCCTCGGGATGTTTCCCCCCTTTCCCCTGGAAAGGTATGTGCCGCTCGGCAACGCCTCCCTGGCGGGCGCCATCGGGGCGATCCGGAGCAGGAGGCGCTGGAAAGAGGCGCTTGCGCTCGCGGCGGCGGCGACCTACCACGACCTTTCGTCCGACGCCGGATTCATGGAGGCCTTTCAGCGCGCTCTGTTCATTCCCCACACCGATGAGGAGAGCTACCGGAAGGTTCTCTCCCCGGGGGCGGGGCGATGATGGATCTCCCGGGATCCTTCCTTCCCACGGGCGTAGGCAGCCTGCCGCACGAGGACCCCGACCGGGCGGTACGCGCCGTTCTGTCCGGGTGTCCCGCCGTACCGTACTGGCCCCAGCTTCCCCGGAGGACGTTCCTCGAGACCATGTACGTCCAGTTCGCCGCCGGGCTGCCGGCCTCGGACCTTTCGGGGGGGAAGCTCCTCGTGGAGTCCGGGGAGGCGATGATGGCCGGGGCGGAAGAGTTTTACGCCCGCTACCTCTCGGGGGAACTGGACCCCTTCGCCATCCCGGCGGACCGGGCCGCCGGCCTCGACCGGTTCCTCGCGCTTACGGGCGGAACCTACCCGGCGGTGAAGGGGCAGATCACCGGACCCGTTTCCTTCGGCCTCATGGTCACCGACCGCGGGAAGCGCCCGCTCTACTACGACCCCATGGGCCGGGATGTCCTCGTGAAACACCTCCTCCGGGTCGCCCAGTGGCAGGTCGGGCGGCTTGCGCGGCTTTCCCCGAACGTCATCCTCGTCGTCGACGAGCCGTATCTCGCCTCCCTCGGGTCCGCGATCCTCTCCCTTTCCCGGGAAGAGGTGGTGGCTTCCCTGAATGAAATCTTCGATGGTCTGCCCGACGCCCTTTGCGGGATCCACTGCTGCGCGAACACGGACTGGGGTCTGGTGCTGTCGACGAAGGTCCGGTATCTCTCCTTCGACGCTTTCGAGTACGCCGACTCCCTGCTGCTCTACCCGGGGGAGGTGGCGGAATTTCTCGGTCGGGGAGGGAAGCTCGCCTTCGGGATCGTCCCGACGTCCCGGGAGGGGATCGGCCGGGAGACCCCGGAAACCCTGGCGGTGCGGATGGAGGCGATCCTGCGGAGATTCTCGGAGCGCGGGATTCCGGAGGAGAAGGTGGGATCATCGTCGCTCATCACACCCGCCTGCGGGCTGGGCACGGTCCCGGAGGAGGACGCGGAGCGCGCCATCGGGCTCGCCGCCGGCCTGTCGGACCTCCTGCGCGATCGGTACGGGGGGGCGCCGCCGTGACCACGATGATCGCAATCGCGGGAAAAGGGGGAGTCGGGAAGACGACGTTCGCGGCGCTGCTCGTGCGAGCCCTCGTGGGGGCGGGATCCCGCCCGGTCCTTGCGGTCGACGCGGACCCCAACGCGAACCTTCATCTCCTGCTCGGCTTTCCTCTCCCGCAGGCGCTGGGCACACTCCGGGAAGATCTCCTGGCCGGGGAAAGCAAACACCGATCCAAGGGGGAGATGCTCGAGGCGATGGTCCAGCGACGGGTCGCCGAGGGTGACGCGGTCGACCTCGTCACGATGGGGCGGGGCGAGGGCCCCGGCTGCTATTGCTACGTCAACAGCCTGCTCCGGCAGTCCCTCTCCCGTCTCGCGGGGAACTACCGCGCGGTCGTCGTGGACAACGAGGCGGGAATGGAGCACCTGTCCCGGAGAAACCTGCGCAGGATCGACCACCTGATCCTCGTCGCGGACCCGTCCCCCCGAGGGGCGGGGGCGGCCCGCGCGATCTCGGACCTGGCCTTCCAGCTGGGGCTCCCCGTGGGAAAAACGTGGCTTATGCGCAACCACCCGTTCGGGGGGCGGAAAGAGGCGGGAACACCGGGCGAAGAGATCCCCCTCCTGGGCGAGATGCCGTTCGACCCTTCCTTGCCGGCTTGGGAGGAGGCAGGGCACTCCTTCCTCGGCATCCCGGGCGCCTCCCCGGCGGCCGCAGCGGTCGAATCCGCCGTGAGNACGATGCTCCGGGGGGAGACGCGGTGAGGATCCTCGNCTCCGTGCAGGGAAAGTACGGGGAGCGGATCGCCTCCAACCTCCGGGAGAACGGGCCCGCGGGATGGGAGGTGGAAGTTCTCCCTCTGCCGGCGCGCCTCCCGGCGGTGATCGACGACCCTTCCGGATTTCTCCCCTCCCCGTTGCCGCGGGCGGACCTGCTCATCTCGCTCCACGAGTCCCCCGGGGGGGCGGATCTCATCCCGGACATCGCGCAGGGGTGCGGGGCCAGGGCGGTGCTGGCGGCCGTGGACGACCAGGCGGCGTGCCCGCCGGGGCTGGCGAACCAGATCCGGAGGCGGCTCGACAGGATGGGGGTCGCGTATTCCTTCNCCCGTCCCCTCTGCNGTTTCGAAGGAGGCCCCCACGAGCTGCTCGAGGCATTCGCCGCGCGGTTCGGTCGNCCGATCCTTTCGNTCGGGCGCGACGGCGACCGGGTGCTCTCCGTGGAGGTGCTGCGAGACGCCCCGTGCGGTTCGGCCCGGTTCGTCGCATCGGTCCTCCCCGGCGTCCGGGTCCAGGAGGCGGCGGAAAGGGGTGCGTTGCGGCACCACCATCACCCGTGTCTCGCCTCGATGGAGATCGTTACGGACCTGAACGATACCCTCATGCACCTGTCCGGCTACATCGTCCGGGCGGCGATCCAGGCCGGGCTGAAAAAAAGTAGCAACCCGCTTGCGTGGGACGGATTCCGGAAACGGATCCGCCCCGCCGGCATCGATAGGGATATGGAAAACGGCCGGAAGGTCACCCC
>C687J29039_10001052_pt1 | contig 11579 bp, 11 predicted proteins | sample RifCSP16_2_FD_29039 | JGI IMG/M metagenome (IMG submission 29039)
GGCGGCGGCGCGGGAGCAGGCATAGAATAGGGATGGATGCCCCCCCGGAAACAGAGCCTTGGGTCGGACCGTCCTGATCAGCGCGCGGCCGGTGCGGAGACGCTGCGGGCCGTGGATCTCGCCGACCTGATCGAGGCGGAGCGGGCAGACGTCCTCTCCGTCTCCCTTGACGTCGACCCCAGTCGACCGGAGCACCAGGGGCAGAATCCCGCCTACCGCATCTGGCTGCGCAACGCCCTGCGCCAGACGCTGGAGGCGATCCCCAAAGAGGCGCGCCGCGGGGCGGACGAACTGGCNCAGCGCATCATCCGACATGTCGAAACGAACCGGCCGCGCGGCCGGGGCCTGGCCATCTTCGCCGCGCCCGGATTGTGGCGCGAGTACGTCCTCCCCGTCCCCCTGACGAACCGCGCACAGTATGGCCGGCCCGATGTCGTCCCCGTGCTCTGGGCCGTCGATGAGTACGAACCCTACGCCATCCTGGCCGTGGACCGCGAACACGCGCGCATCCTGATCGCCTACCTCGGCCGCACGACGACGGTGGACGAGGAAACACTGGAGCTGGACACGAGCGACTGGCGATTCAAGGCGGGGCGGCAGCCGAGTTTCACCGGACGGGGCGGGATGGGCGCGGGTCGCGGCGCCCAGCGGGACACCTTCGACTCGCGGGTGGACGATCACGTCCGCCGTTTCTGGGCCCGGGTGGCGGAAGCGGCCGCGCGCACGGTGCGCGACCTGCACATCGAGCGGCTGATCATCGGCGGGCCGGACGAGGCGGCGAACGCGGTGCGTGACCTGCTGCCCGAGGCCGCCCGGCAGAAAGTCGTCGGGCTGGTTCACTTGCCGGCCCGGGCGGACCGTACGGAGATCCAGCACCGCACCCTCACCGTGGCCTTGGCCGAAGAGCACCACCGCGAAGCGGACCTTGTCGCCGCGCTGGTCGAGCGCGCCGCCGCGGGTCGGGGCGCCGTCCTGGGGACCGCCGCCACGATGGAGGCGTTGAAGCACCGCCGGGCGCACACCGTCGTCCTCGCCCGCGACCTGGAAGGCGATCGCGCCCAGATGCTGCCGCTGCTGGCGCGGCGCAGCGGGGCGCGCATCGAACTGGTCGGCGACTCCGCCGCGCAGGCGCTGCGCGCCCACGAGGGGATCGGCGCCATCCTCCGCCAGAATACGCCTTCCACCCGATAGACGCTCCCTGCCGTGCCCTGTATGTGAAGGAAGGATAGGAGGATTACACATGCGGATCGGGGTTCTCACCGGTGGCGGAGATGCGCCGGGGCTGAATGCGGCGATCAGGGCGGTGGCCCGCGCCGGGAGGCGAGAGCGGTACGAGATCGTCGGCATCCGCAACGGCTGGTTGGGATTGCTCAACGACGACGTCGTCGAGCTGACGCCCGAGGACGTCCGCGGGATCCTGCATCGGGGCGGCACCATTCTGGGGACATCGCGGACGAACCCGTTCAAGGTCGAGGGCGGGCCGCAGCGGATCCTGGACCGTCTCCGCACCCGCGGGATCGACGCCCTGGTGGCCATCGGCGGGGACGACACCCTGAGCGTGGCGCAGAAGTTGTTCGAACTGGGCGTCCGCGTGGTGGGGATTCCGAAGACGATGGACAATGATATTTCGGGCACCGACTACACCATCGGCTTTGACACCGCGGTCAACGTGGTGATGGATGCCTGCGACAAACTCCATCCGACCGCGGAGGCGCACCACCGGGTGATGGTGGTGGAGGTGATGGGGCGCGACGCGGGGTGGGTGGCGGCGGTCGGCGGTCTGGCCGGAGGCGCCGACATCATTCTGGTCCCCGAGGTGCCCTTCAACATCGACGACGTCTGCGAGCGCATCAAGGCGCGCCACAACCAGGGGATGACCTTCAGTATCCTGGTCGTGGCGGAGGGGGCAAAACCCACCGACATCGGCACGCAGATTATCCAGGAGGCCCCGGTGGACGCGTTCGGGCACGTGCGGCTGGGCGGCATCGGGGGCGTGCTCTCGCGACAGATCGAGGCGCGCACGGGCTACGAGACCCGCGTTACCGTGCTGGGACACCTGCAGCGCGGCGGATCGCCGACGGTGTTTGACCGCGTCCTGGCCACTCGCTTTGGGGTCGCCGCGATTGAGCAGATCAAACAGGGCCATTTCGGAAACATGGTCGCCATGCGGGGGAACCGGATCACCGCCGTCCCGCTGGCGGAGGTCCTCGCCGGGGAGCATAAGCTTGACCTGACGATCTATGAGCTGGCGACCGTGGTGAAGTGACCAGAGGAGGTAGAGGGATGACAGCGCTGAGCAGCGGAAAGCTCGTGAATCTCGTTCGCCTGGCGGATGCCGCCGGCCGGTTCAAGATGCTGGCCATTGACCAGCGGGACTCGTTGCGCAAGGCCCTGGGCAACGCCACCGGGCGCGCGGCCGACCAGGTGACGTATGACGACATGGCGGCGACGAAGACGCTGATCACAGAAGTCCTCTCCCCCTACGCCACGGCCACCCTCGTGGATCCCGTCTATGGGCTGCCGCGCGCCGTGAACGTCATCCCCGGCGACGTGGGCCTGTTGGCCGCCACCGAGGAGACGGGGTACGACCGGGGGGGGCCTGCCGGCAAGGAGCGCAAGTCGCGCCTGATTGACGGCTGGTCGGTGGCCAAGGCCAAGCGCGCCGGGGCCAACGCTGTAAAGCTGCTGATTTACTACAATCCCGAGGCGTCGAGTGAGGTGCGCGCTCACCAGCAGCAGCTGGTGCGGCGCGTGGGCGAGGACTGCGTGCGGGAGGACATCCCCTTCCTCCTCGAACTCGTCACCTATCCCATTGCCGAACCGTCGGCGGACACCCCGGAGTTTGCGCGCCGGCGCCCGCAGCACACGATCGAGTCGGCGCGGGAATTCTCCAAGGACGAGTACCGGGTGGACATCCTGAAGCTAGAGTTCCCCGGCGACCTGAAGTACGCGCGGGAGTTCTGCGCCGGCGCGTTTGACGGTAAAGAGCGACCGGCGGTCTACGACGTGGCGCAGGTCAAGGGCTTCTGCCGCGAACTCAACGAGGTCTCCCGGCGCCCCTGGGTCATCCTCAGCGGCGGCGTGGACATCAAGGAATTCCTGGCCAACCTGGAACTGGCGCTGGACGCGGGGGCCAGCGGGTTCCTCTGCGGGCGGGCCATCTGGAAGGATGTCATCGCCAAATACCCCGACCGGGACGCCATGCGGGCTTTTCTGGGAGCCGACGGCGTCTACAACTTCCTGCGGGCGAATGCCACGGCGGAGCGAGCGCGGCCCTGGTTCACTCACCCCCGGTTTGGGGGCGGGGACAAGGTTCGCCTGCCGGAAGGCGACGAATCCTGGTACCGGGAGTACGCCGAGGGAGTGCGGGTGGGGTCCTCCTAGATCACCCTTCAATGAAGCGCATCGCGGTCCTCACCAGCGGCGGCGACGCCCCGGGCATGAACGCGGCGATCCGCTCCGTGGTGCGCCTGGCGCTCTCGCGCGGCATTGCGGTCACGGGCGTGCGTCACGGCTATCAGGGCCTGATGGCCGGCGACTTCGTCGCCATGGACTCCGCCTCCGTGGGCGGGATCATCGAGGAGGGCGGCACCATCCTGCGGACGGCCCGCAGCGAGGCCTTCGCCACTGATGAAGGGCAGTCCAGGGCGATGGCCGCGCTGCGGCAGGCCGGCCTGGAGGCCGTTGTCGTCATCGGGGGCAACGGGAGCCAGCACGGCGCGCTGGCGCTGCACCGGCGGGGGATTCCCGTCGTGGGCGTCCCCTCCACGATCGACAACGACCTGCGCGGCACCGACATGAGCATCGGCGCCGACACCGCCCTGAACACCGTCGTCCAGGCGATCGACCACATCCGCGACACCGCCGAGTCCCACGAGCGGACCTTCATCGTCGAGACGATGGGGCGGAACTGCGGCTGGCTGGCGCTCAACGCCGCGCTGGCCACGGGCGCAGACGTCGTCCTGATCCCGGAAGTCCCGCGAGACCTGGCCGCGGTGGCGGAAACGGTCCGCACGCGCCGACGGATGCAGAAAGCCCACACCATCATCGTGATCGCCGAAGGCGCGGGGGACGCGGTGACCATCGCCCGGACGGTCAGCGAATTGTCGGGGATTGAGGTGCGGGTGACAGTCCTGGGACACATCCAACGGGGCGGCGCGCCCACGGCCTTCGACCGCATCCTGGCCAGCCGCCTGGCGGCCGCGGCCACCGACGCCCTCCTCGGCGGGCAGTCCGGTGTGATGATGGGGCTGCGGGGGAACGAGATCGTCCCGGTGCCGCTGGAGGTGGCCGTCGCCGGCATCCGGCAGGTGAATCTGCAGCTCTATCAGTTAGAAGGCATTTTCTCGATCTGACCGCGCTGAGACCTCCGCCAAATCGAAGCCTAAGTGGGTCGAACGGGCACAGGCCAATGCCACCATAGAACCGCCATCAGAATCCCGATGTTCGCCAACAGCGCATTGAGCTTCGGTCCTGGTGCCGGCGGCCAGAACGCGATGACCAGGAGTGTGGAGAGCACGGCCGAACTGACGGCGAGCACCCTCCACCATTCCCGGGGAACTCCGTAGCCGAGGAAGGCCAAGCCCGCCGCGACGAATCCGACCAGCCCCGCCAGCCAGAGCACTCCAAACACGCGGCTACCAATAGAGAGCCCCGCGGCATGCCCGAGGCCGTGAAGAATGAGGAAGGCACTATGCCTTAGGTGGTGACATTTAGCACGTTGAGAAGGATCAGGGCGACGATCACGAGGCCAGCCCCAACCCAGAATCGATTTTGCATCTCTCCATCCTCCTCAGTCCCTCCGCCCCCGGCCCGCGTCAAGCGGAGGCAGGATTCCGTGCTCGCCAAGGCACGGCCACCCGGGGCGGCACCGCGGGCAAATTCGAGGAACGGAAGTGACGAATGAATGATAGACCGATGCCATCACGGGCGGATCAGACGAAAGCCGTATTCTACTCTCGAACGGACCAGAGGATGGGCACGTTAACGTTCGTATTCTCGATTCGACCTCGAACGGCCATAAGACACGTTGCAGACGAGCTCCGACCGCGCTCAGACCAGCCCCAGCAGCGGCAGCAGCAGCCACAACCAAAGCATAACCACCGCGAAACCCAGCGCATCGATGATGATCCCCGTCCGCACCATCTGCCACGTGGGGATCAACCCGGAACTGTAGATGATGGCGTTGGGCGGGGTGCTAATCGGGAGCATGAATCCGAAACTGGCGCCCAGCCCGGCCCCCAGGGCGGGGGCAATGGGGTTAACTCCCGCGCCCTGGGCAAGCCCAATCGCCAGCGGCACAATCGTCGCGGCGGAGGCGGTGTTGCTGGCCAGTTCGCTCATGAAGATGGCGAGCGCGGTGGAGATCGCCGTCACCGTCCACAGGCTGCCGCTCCCGGCCAGGACGGCGGCCGCGCGGCCGACCGTGGCGGCGAGGCCCGATTCAAACATGGCGCGCCCCAGGGCGATCCCGCCGCCGAAGAGCAGGACCGTCCCCCAGTCGATCGTCACCGCCTGCTCGCTTGGACGCGCCGGTGGCCGCCCTGATCGGCGCGTCCCTGTTGTTTCTCCTCCCCGCGCGAGGTGCGGAGGAAGAGCGGGCGCTCACCTGGGCATCGTGACCATGATCGGGATGCCGAAGACCATCCACTCCAGGAAGCCGATCCGCCTGCCGGTGACCTGGAAGATGTGGCTGAGGACGATGAGGTTCGGCGGCGTCCCGACGATGGTGCCGACGCCGCCGATGCTGGCGCCCCACGTCAGCATGAGCAGCAGCCCAACAGCGTATGGCGCGCCGCGGGTCTGCACACCCAGCGCGGAGAGGAGACCCACACCGATCGGCAGGAGCATGGCGGCCACGGCCGTGTTGCTGACGAACATGCTGATCACGGCCGCGGCGGCGCCCATCGACAGCATCAGGCGGGCGGGGGTCCGGGTGGCCCAGGGATAACGCAGCAGCAGGAAGGAGAGCCGGCGGTCCAGGCGCGAGACCTCCATCGCCTTGGCCAGCAGGAAGCTCCCAATGAAGAGCATGATCACCGGGTCGCCGTAGGCCTGGAAGGCCTTGGCCACCGGCATGACGCCGAGGAGCACGAGGAACGACGTACTGAGCAGGGCGGTCACCGCGAGCGGCAGCCCTTCGGTCACCCAGAGGAGGACCGCCGCGGCGAACGTCGCGGCCACCGCGCGCTGCGGCACCGGCAGCGGCAGCAGCCAGGCCGCGGCGAACGTACCCAGCGCGGCCGCGAACTTGCGGAGGGTCACTGCGGTTCGGCTTCGCGGACNGTGAGGACGGGAATCCGGCCGTGGCGCACGACGTGCTCGGCGACGCTGCCGAAGAGGACGTGGGCGAGCCCCGTGCGCCCGTGGGTGCCCATGACGATCAGGTCCGCTTTCACCTCGGCGGCCACGTGCAGGATCATCGGCCGGGGCGATCCCTCGCGCACCATGGTGCGCGCCTGGGGNAAGCGGGCNTGCAGCCGCGCCATCTCCTCCGCCGTCTCGGCGCGCACCCGATCGATCAACTCATCCACCGCCGGCATCATCGCCACCTGTGTCGGCAGCCCGGCCAGACCGGCGAGACTGAGGTCGAGAACGTGCAGCAGGATCAGTTCGGCGCCGAAGGCGCGGCCGAGCGTGGCCGCCCAGCGGGCCGCCGGTTCCGCGCCCGGGGAGAAGTCGGTGGGCAAGAGAATACGCGTCACCCGGATCTCCGGGGCGGTTGCCGGCTGCTGTGCGCTGGCCATCTCCATCACTCCCATCCGTCCGGCCGGATGCGCACGTGCCGGGTACGGCCGGGCTCAGGCCACAGTTGCCTGATCCGCCGCATCCTCCACCACTACTTCGGTGGTAATGCGCGCGACCAGACGCAGCATCGCGGCGATCGAACAGTACTTCTCCTGGGAGAGCCTGACCGCCTTTTCGACCTGCTCCTCCTGCAGCCCTCGTCCGCGGGCCACGTAGCGGAGGTGGACGTCGGTCAGCACCTTGGGATGCTCCGTTGCCCGCCTGGCAGAGACGTGCAAGGTCAGGTCCTCCAGCGGGGCGCGCATCTTCCGCAGGGTGGGCACGACGTCCATCGCCGTGCAGCCGGCCAGGGCCATGAGCAGCGTCTCCATGGGCGTGGGGCCCGTGTCTGATCCTCCCTGCTCGGGATGGGTGTCCATCATGACGGTCGTCCCCAGCGGTGTGATCCCCTGGAACCGCATCCCACCCTTCCATTGCACGCGGACTTCCATGGCTCGTTCTCCTTTCCGATACAGTGCCGACGGACGCCGCGGGGCGGCGGCCGTGCGGCGGCTACCTCCACGGTAGGTCCGGCGGTGCGGGGAACGACATCAGGCGGAGACCCGATTTCAGTTCAGGCCGCTGCACTCAAGGCGCGGGCCACCGGCACCGATCAGGCGCGGAGCGATCATCATCCAAAGGTTTGCTCCGACCGCGGCGCGAACAATGAAACGGACGGGCACACCGGAGGGGAGGACGCATTATGGAAGGCCGGGAGATCATGACGACGGACGTGGTCAGCCTCGCGCCGGATATGCCCGTCGAGGATGCCGGGGAACTGCTCCTCCACTACCGCATCCACGGCGCGCCGGTCGTGGACGCAAACGGTCAACTCGTCGGTATGGTCAGCGTCGTCGATCTGGTCGGGCGGGTCGGCGAGACGGTGGCTGACGTAATGAGCCCTGATCCCGTGGTCGCCTCCGCGGACGCTTCCGTTGAGGAACTGGCCGGGATGATGCTCGATCAGATGGTGCGGCGGATTCCCATCGTCGAAGGGGGACGCGTCGTCGGCATCGTCAGCGCCAGCGACATCATCCGGGTCTTCCTGAGTCTGCACGAGGCCCCCGCTCGCCCGGGCAAGGAAGAGGCCGCGGGGCAACGGCCAGCCGTGGCGCGCCAGCGCCCCTCACAGTCTTAGAACACTCACTCCACGCGCGGAATCCTGATCAGCAGCACCGGCCGCGCCGCCTGCGCCACAATGCGCGAGGCCACGCTCCCCGCCCAGACCGCGGAAACGCCCGAGCGGCCGTGGGTGGCCATCACGATGAGGTCTGCGTCGGGACCGGCTAGCCGATCCAATAGAACGCGCACCGGTTCACCCCGCTCCACCGCGGCAGAGACCTTCACGCCCCGCTGCGCCAGCCGCGTCTTGACGTTTTCGAGATAGGTGGCTGCCTGCACCGCTTCGGCGTCGAGAAGGGCGGCGCCGGCGGTCGGCATCAGTCGCGCGGCCGCCGCCCGGTCGTCGGTGAGGGTCGCCACCGTCGGCACGACCATGACCAGGAGGATCTCTGCGGCGAACCCGTGGGCAAGGGCGGTCGCCGCCAGCAGCGCCGCCTCCGCCATCTCGCTGCCGTCCAGCGACACGAGCAGACGTCGGACGGTCCAGACCTGCTCGCGGCGCACCGCGGTCGGCGCCATCAGCAGGACGGGAGTCGTCCCCCGCGCCAACACCTGCTCCGCCACGCGCCCGAACAACAGCGCGCGCACCCCACTGCGGCCGTGCGTGCAGAGGACGATCAAGTCGGCCTCGATGCCCGCGGCCCGGCGGGCGATGCTGGCGGCCACATCACCGCCCTGGTCCACCACCATCTCCGCGTGGACTCCCTGCGCGGCCATCCACCCGGTCACCCCGCGCAGATAGGCCTCCGCCTCCTCCGCCTGGGTGAGGTGCACGTCGCCGTGCACCGTCGTCGGCGCGGCCGGTTCGACGACGTGCAGCAGCGTGACCTTCGCTCCCAGCGCTCGGGCGAACGCGGCGGTCACGGGGAGCACCGCCTCCGCCAGGCGGGAACCGTCGAGCGGAACCAGCATGTGCCGGAACATGCTTCTAGCCTCCCATCGCGATCCGGTAGAGCAGGAAGAGGTTGAGCGCGATGATCACTGCGGTTGCGGCCGCGGCCAGCGCGGTGGTGCCGGCGCGGTTGACCAGTCCGCCCATCAGGGTGCGGCGGCTGGTGAAGAGCACCAGGGGCACCAGCGCAAAGGGCAGCCCGAAACTGAGGATCACCTGGCTGATCACAAGCGTGCGCGTGGGGTCAAGGCCCATCGCGATGACGGCGATTGCCGGGGCCATGGTGACGACGCGCCGCAGCCAGATGGGGATCTTCCGGTGCAGGAAACCCTGCATGATCACCTGCCCGGCCATCGTGCCCACCGTGGAGGAAGAGAGGCCGGAGGCCAGCAGCGAGACGGCGAAGACGACGCTGCTGGCCGAGCCCAGTAGTGGGACCAGGGTGCGGTGCGCCTCCTCGATGCTGGCGATGCCGGTCAACCCCCGCGTGTAGAACGTGGACGCGGCCATGATCAGCATCGCCGCGTTTACCAGCCCGGCCAGGCCCATGGCGATGACGACGTCCGTCACCTCGAACCGAAACAGCCGCCGCGCCTGCGCCTCATCCCGCGGCACGATGCGGCGCTGTGTCAGCGCCGAGTGCAGGAAGATGACGTGCGGCATGACGGTGGCGCCGAGGATTCCGGTGGCCAGCAGGATCGACTCGGTGCCGGCGAACGCGGGGACGACGGCGTGCCGCGCCACGGAGAGCCAGTCGGGCCGGTCCAGGATCGTCTCGATTACATAAGAGAGCGCGATGACGCCGACCAACGCTGTGATCACCGCCTCGATGGGGCGGAAGCCGCGGCGCTCCAGCGCCAGGATGACCAACGTGATGATCCCGGTGAGGAACGCGGCCAGCAGCAGCGGGATGCGCAGCAGCAAGTAGAATCCCAGGGCCGCGCCCAGAAACTCTGCCAGGTCGGTGGCCATGGCCACAAGTTCGTTGATCACCCACATCCCCCAGACCACGGGGCGGGAGAACTGATCGCGGCAGACCTCCGCCAGGTTGCGCCCCGTGGCGATGCCTAATTTCGCCGAGAGGGCCTGCACCAGCATCGCCGTGAGGTTGCTGGCGACGATCACCCAGAGCAGCAGGTAGCCGAACTGCGCGCCGCCCTGGATGTTGGTGGCGAAGTTGCCGGGGTCGATGTAGGCGACGCTGGCGACGAACGCCGGGCCGAGGAACGGCAGGATGCGGGCCAGACCGCGCCGGGCGCTGCGGCCTTCCAGCACCTCAACGGCGGCAGAGACGGTGCCCGTGTCCCCTGTGCGCCCGTCCGATCGCATCGGTGTCCGGACTGCCGCCGAACGTCAGCGGCGGATCAGATTTCGCGCCAGGAAGAGCACGTTCGCGGGCCGCTCCGCCAGGCGGCGCATGAAGTAAGGATACCAGTGCAGGCCGAAGGGCACATAGATGCGCACGCGATAGCCCTGCTGCGCCAGCGCCTCCTGCAGGTCGCGGCGNATGCCGTGCAGCATCTGGAACTCAAACCGCGTGGGCGGGATCGCATGCGCGGCNGCGACCGCCTTGGCGTGGGCGATGAGGGACTCGTCGTGCGTGGCGATGGCTGCGTATGTCCCGCCGGTGAGGAGGCGCTCCGTCAGGCGGGCGAACTGCCGGTCCACGTCCGCCTTGTGGGGGAAGGCGACCGCCGGTGGCTCGTCGTAGGCGCCTTTGCAGAGCCGGACGTTGACGCCGCGGGAGATGTAGCGCTCCACGTCCTCGGGGGTACGGTAGAGGTAGGCCTGCAGCGCGATGCCGACGTTGTGCCGCCCGCCCTCCCACACCCGGTCGAAGACCTGCAGGGTCGCGGGCAGGCGGGTGCTGTCTTCGATGTCCACGCGCACGAAGTTCCCGGGTTCCGCCGCCCGCCGCGCGGTGTCGCCCAGCAGTTCCGCGGCGAGGTCGAGAGCAATATCCAGCCCCAGCTGGGAAAGTTTGAGGGAAACGTTCGTCTGCAGGCCGCTCTCCGCGATCGCCGCCAGGACGTCGGCGTAGGCGCGCGCCGCCGCCCGCGCGTCGGCCTCGGTGACCGTCGCCTCGCCGAGCACATCCAGCGTGGCCAGCAGACCCCGGGCGTTCAGGGCCGCGACCACCGGCAGCGCCTCGTCGAGCGTATCGCCGGCGATGAAACGGCGCACCGTGGGGCGGAAGACCCGCGACTGCGTGACGAGCCGCCGCGCCGTCCTGCTCTGGGAAAGCGTCAGCAGCGTGTGGCGCAGCACGCGGCGGTTGACGGTCCGCCGACCTTCTGCCCGGATCATCCTCCGCCTCGGCCTCAGGCGGCCTTCGGCGAGACGGCGAAGTCGGCCACCTGGGGGTGGGCCAGTCGCTCGAAGTCCGCGTAGGCGATGGTCAACGTCTCGCGGTGGCTGCCCGCGTTGAAGACGACGAACGGATCTTTTGCCAGCGCGGCGTCGACGTAGACCGGCACCCCGTAGAGGTTGCCGAAGGGCGGCATCGCGCCCACCTCACAGTCCGGAAAGAGGTTGGCGAACTCGTCCTCCCGGGCGAGACGGACGACACCGGCGCCCAGCGTCTCCTTCAGCCGCACCAGGTCCACCCGGAACGGCGCGGGCAGCACCAGCATCGCCAGCATCCCGTCGGACACCACCATGACGACCTTCGCCACCCAGTAGCCGCTGACGTGCTCGGTGGCCGCCACCTGCTGCGCGGTGAAGGCCTCCAGATGTTGCTTCAGTTCATAGGTCACCCGCTCGTCCCGGAACCAGCGCT
>C687J29039_10001054_pt1 | contig 11564 bp, 10 predicted proteins | sample RifCSP16_2_FD_29039 | JGI IMG/M metagenome (IMG submission 29039)
CCTCCCCGCCGCCTGCGGCGGCACCCCTCCTCGACGAGGAGGGGAAAGGGCTGCCCCATGAGTCTCGCCAAGGTCGTGCTCACCGATTACGTCTGGGAATCGCTCGACGTGGAGAAGCGCACGCTCGACGGGCTCGCGAACCTCGTGGCGCTGAAGACGAAGACGCCAGATGAATTCCTGGGCGAGGCGGCCGATTGCGACGCGCTGCTCAACACCTACGCCGGCCCGATCACCGCCGAGGCGATGGCGAAGATGCCGAAGTGCCGCATCATCGCGCGCTACGGCATCGGCGTGGACACGATCGATCTCGAGGCGGCCACCGCGGCCGGCATCATCGTCACCAACAATCCGACCTACTGCATCGAGGAGGTGGCCGAGCACACACTGGCGTTGTTACTGGCATGCGCGCGCAAGGTCGCGTTCTACGACCGCTTGGTGCGCGCCGGGCGCTGGGAGGTGCCGCCCGGAAAGCCGATCCGGCGCCTCGCCGGGCTCACCCTCGGGCTGGTGGGCTTCGGCAACATCGCGCGCCAGGTTGCCGTGCGCGCCGCTGCGTTCGGCATGCGGATCCTGTACGCGGATCCCTTCGTGAAAGAAGGGCAGTTCGAGGTTCCGGGGACGAAGGTGGAGCTGGACGCGCTGCTCGGCGAGTCGGACTTCGTGTCGCTGCACCCGCCGCTCACGCCGCAGACGCGCGGGATGATCGACGATGGGACGCTCGCGAAGATGAAGCCGGGCGCGTTCCTCATCAACTGCTCGCGCGGCCCGGTGGTGGACACCGGGGCGCTGGTGCGCGCGCTCGACGCCAAGCGCATCGCCGGCTGCGCGCTCGACACGGTCGACCCGGAGCCGCTGCCCGAGGCTCACCCTTTGCGCGGGCGCGAAAACGTGATCGTCCTGCCGCACGCCGCCTGGTACAGCGAGCAGGCGATGGCGGGCCTGCAGGCGGGCGCGCCCGGCGAGGTGCGGCGCGTGCTCACCGGGCAGTGGCCGGTGAACGTCGTCAATCCCGCGGTGAGGGGCAGGAACCGGGCGGGACTGTGAGCGCCATGGCCCGCACGGTCGACATCCATGCGCACTGGTATCCGGAGCCGTGGCTCAAGCTCTTCGAGCGCGACGGTCCGAAGGAGGGCGCGGCTCTGGAGCGAACGCAAGGCGGCTATCGCATCCGCACCGAGCGCATCGTGAACGCCTTCGACGAACGCTTCGTGGATCTCGACTCCCGGCTCGCGGCGATGGACGGGCAGGGCGTGGACGTGCACGCGCTGTCGCTCACCGCGCCGATGGTCAACTGGGCCTCGCCGGGGCTGGGCCTTGCGCTCGCGCAGGCCTTCAACGACGCCGCCGCGGCGGCGCACGCGCGCAATCCCGGGCGCTTCGTCTGTTTCGCCATGCTGCCGATGCAGGATCCGCCGGCCGCGGTGAAGGAGCTGGAGCGCGCAGCGAAGCTCGCCGGCATGCGCGGCGCGTATCTCGCGACCAACGTGAACGGCGCCGACCTCGACGAGCGCCGCTTCTGGGACGTGTACGCCGGGGCCGAGGAACTGGGCTGGCCGCTGTTCCTGCACCCGGTGGACACGCTCGGCAGGGAGAGGACGACGCGCTACCACCTGCGCAACCTTCTGGGGAATCCCTACGACACCGGGGTCGCGGCCGCCTCGCTCATCTTCGGCGGCGTGCTGGACGAGTTCCCGCGCCTGGAAGTCAATCTGCCGCACGCCGGCGGCGCGCTGCCCGGGTTGATCGGGCGGCTCGACCACGGCACCAAGGTGCGCCCCGAGCTGAAGCACATGAAGAAGCTGCCGAGCGAGTACCTGAGGCGCTTCACCTACGACACCATCGGGCACGACGACCGCATCAACCTGAACCTCATCCGGCTGGTGGGCGCCGACCGGGTGCTGCTCGGCAGCGACTACTGCTTCGACATGGGGCTGGCCGACCCGATCGGGGCGATCGCGCGGCTCGACCTCGGCGAAGTCGAGAAAACGCAGATCTGCGGCGCCAACGCCCTGCGGCTGCTACGTCTCGGATAGCGCCCAATGGACCGACACCATCGAGCAGTCGGCGGCTCCCAGCCCCTCGCGGGCGGCGCGATCGAAGCANTCGAGCGCGCGCTCGGNNACCGGCAGGNNGCGGCCCGNGAGCNTGCGCNTCGTCGAGCATNGNGCGCANGTCCTTNCGCATCGAATCGACGTCGAAGGTGACCGCGCCCGGCGGCGTCCCGGCGAGAGCGGCGGCGATGGTCGCGCCGCGCGCCTTGAGCACGTTCGGCGCGCCGGAGGTGTCGCCGAGGATGTCGATGACGCGCGCCGGATCGAGCGCGAGCGGACGAATGAGCGAGAGCGCCTCGCCGAGCGCCTGCCAGTACACCATCAGCGGGAGGTTGATCGCGAGCTTCATCGCCGCGCCCGCGCCGACCGGGCCGACGTGCTCGACGCGGCGGCACAGCTGCTCGAGCAGCGGCCTGGCGCGCGCGACGTCGGCGAGCTCGCCGCCGACGAAGCCGAACAGCCTGCCTTCCTTCGCCGGCCCGACGGTGCCGCCGACCGGACATTCGACGAGCGCCGCGCCCCTGGCGCGCACTCTCGCCGCGAGCGCGCGCTCGGTGTCCGGGCGCACGGTGCTCATCTCCACGAACAGCTTGCCGGCGACATCGGCGGCGAGCAGGCCTTCCTTTCCGCCGTACACGCCCTCGATCGCGGCATCATCGGTGAGGATCGTGACGACGGCCTCCGACTCGCGTGCCAGCCGCTGCGGCGTGTCCGCCGCCCGGGCTCCCGCGTCGGCGAGCGGCCGCGTTTTCGCCGCGCTGCGATTCCAGACCGAGACCTCGTGCCCGAGGCCGAGCAGCCGGGTCGCGATCGCCGCTCCCATCCGGCCGGTGCCTGCGATTCCGATTTTCATGCCTGTCCCCTCATCCGCGCCGGATCTAAATTACCATCGCATCGGGAGGAGTGGAATTGGACGCCCGGTTCTGGCTGATCCAGATCTTCAACGGGGTCTCGTACGGGGCGCTGCTGTTCCTGCTGGCGAGCGGCCTGACGCTGATCTTCGGCGTGATGCGCATCGTCAACCTCGCGCACGGCGCGTACTTCCTGCTGGGCGGCTATGTCGCGCTGTCGGTGATCTGGGCGACGGGCTCGTGGGCGCTCGCCATCCCGCTGGCCGCCCTCGCGGTGGCGCTGATCGGCCTTCTCATGGAGCGGGTGTTCCTGCGGCCGCTCGGATTCGATCCGCTGCGCCAGGTGCTGCTGACGGTGGGCTTCGCGTTCCTGTTCCAGCAGGGAGCGCTGGACATCTGGGGCGGGGATCCCCTGGACATCGACCCGCCCGCCGTCCTGAAGCAGAGCCTGGTGGTCGCGGGGCTGCACCTGCCCGTGTATCGCATCTTCATGATCGGCGTGGCGCTCGCGGTCGGCCTGGTCCTGTGGCTGGTGATGGAGCGCACGCGCGTGGGGGCCATGGTGCGCGCGGCGGTGGACGACTCCGAGATGGCGCGCGGGGTCGGGATCGACACCTCGCGCGTGTCGATGCTCATCTTCGCGCTGGGTGCGTTTCTCGCCGCGCTGGGAGGGGTGATCGGCGGGCCATTCCTCGGCGTCTACCCGGGGCTCGACTTCGAGATCCTGCCGATCGCCTTCGCCGTGGTGATCATCGGCGGCATGGGAAGCCTCGCCGGCGCGGCGGTGGGCAGCCTGCTGGTCGGGCTGGCGGACAATTTCGGCAAGGCGCTGTTCCCGGAGATCGCCTATTTCAGCCTGTACGCGCCGATGGTGCTGATCCTGGCGGTGAAACCGACCGGCCTGTTCGGCAGGGAGTGAGGCGAGCGCGATGAGCGGCCGGCGCAAGCTCGCGATGCTGATCGGGGTTCTCGCCGCGCTCGCGGCGTGGGCGCCGTTCGCGGGACCGTTCGCGATCCTGCTCATCACGCAGGCTCTCGTGCTCGCCATCGTGGCGATGAGCCTCGATCTTCTGCTCGGCTATACCGGGCTGCCCTCGCTCGGCCAGGCCGCCTACCTGGGCGTGGGGGCGTACCTGACGGCGATCCTCGCCACCCGGTACGGATTCGGGATGGACTGGAGCTTCTGGCTGGTGATCGTGCTCGGCGCGCTCGCCGGCGCGGCGACCGCGGCGTTGTTCGGCCTGTTCGCCATTCGCGCGACCGGCGTGTACTTCCTCATGATCACGCTCGCGCTCGGCATGTGCGTGTGGGGGCTGGCCTATCGCTGGAACTCCCTCACCGGCGGCGACAACGGGATCAATCTCCCCGGTCGGCCGGAGTTCGGCATCCGGCTCGCCGACGACCTGACCTACTTCTACGTGGTGTTCGGCTTTTTCGTCGCCTCGCTCGGGGCGCTGCACGTGATCGTCCAGTCCCCGTTCGGCCGCAGCCTGGTGGGAATTCGCGAGCGCGAGCTGCGCATGCGCGTCCTCGGATACAACACCTGGCTGCACAAGTACATCGCGTTCGTGATCGCGGGCGGCTTCGGCGGGCTCGCGGGGGTGCTGCTGGCGTACAAGAACGGGCTGGTGAGCCCCGAGGACGTGATCCTCACCACCTCGGTGGACGTGCTGCTGATGGTGGTCCTGGGCGGCCCGGGGACGCTGGTGGGCGCGGCGCTCGGCTCCGCGGTGGTGGTTTTCCTGCGCGAGTATCTCAGCACGCTGGTGCACTGGTGGCCGTACGTGCTGGGAGGCGTCTATGTCCTGACGATTCTTTATCTACCCGGCGGCCTGATGGGGATTCCGGAGCACGTGCGCCGCTGGCGCTTGAGGTCCGCAAATCACTGAAGGAGGGGATAGCTATGACAGGCAGCAGCGGTTTCAGCAGGAAATTGGCGGCGGCGTGTGCGGCATTGGCGGTGACGGCGCCGGCCGCGGCCGAGGAATTGCGCATCGGCTTCCTCGCGCCGATGACCGGTATCTTCGCGCAGGTCGGCAAGGACATGGCGAACGGCTTTCAGATGTACCTGGACGAAACCGGAGGCAATTTCGGCGGCGCCAAGGTGACGCTCATCGTCGAGGACGAGGAGGGCAAGCCGCCGGTCGGCGTGCGCAAGGCCGAGAAGCTGGTGCGGCAGGACAAGGTCCACATGTTCATCGGCGGGCTGCTCGCGCCGACGGGATACGCGCTCGCGCCGGTGAGCACGCGGCTCAAGACCGTCTACATCGCATCGATTCCGGCGGCCGACGACCTGACGCAGCGCGACCTGGCGAAGTACCCCTACCTCGTGCGCACCGGCTGGACCAGCTCCCAGCCGCACCATCCGCTCGGGCAGTGGGCGTGCGAGCAGGGCTACAAGCGCGTGGCCGCGGTCGCGGCCGACTATGCCTTCGGCCACGAGGTGGTGGGCGGATTCCAGAAGGCCTTCGAGGGCTGCGGCGGCAGGATCATCCAGAAAATCTGGCCGCCGCTCGGGACCAAGGACTTCGGCCCGTACATCCCGACCATCAAGCAGAGCGCGGACGCGATCTTCTCGCTGATGGTGGGGCCGATGGCGCTGCAGTTCCCGAAGCAGCTCGCGGCCTCCGGCAACAAGAAGCCGGTGCTGGGCGGCGGCACCAGCTACGACGAGTTCGTGCTTCCGGCGATGGGCGAGGAGGTGATCGGCCACGTCTCGGCGCTGCAATACAGCGCCGCGCTCGACACTCCCGGCAACTCGTCGTTCGTGAAGAGGTACCGCGCCAAGTACGGCAAGGTTCCGTCGTATTACTCCGAGAGCAACTACACCACCGCGCAGATGATTCACGAAGTCATGGAGACGTCGCGCGGCAAGTGGCCCGGGGCGGCGCAGTTCGTCAAGATGCTCTCGGCCGTCAAGGTGGACGCGGTGCGCGGTCCGGTGCGCCTGGACGAGATGAGGAACCCGGTCCAGAACATCTATATCAAGAAGGTCGAGAGAAGGAAGATGTTCGGCTACGAGAAGGACGAGCTGTGGAACACCGTCATCAAGACCTACCCTGACGTGGGGCAGTTCTGGAAGTACGGCAAGCAGCAGTTCCTGAAGCAGCCCGTCTACAGCCGCGACTTCCCTCCCTGCAAGTACTGCGAGTGACGACGGCGAGCTCCGGGGCCCCGGACAGGGCCCCGGTTCTTGAACTGCGGGCGCTGTCGAAGAGCTTCGGCGGGCTGGTCGCCGTCGAGAACGTCACGCTGCAGGTGTATCCGGGAGACCGCAAGGCGATCATCGGGCCGAACGGCGCGGGCAAGACCACGCTGTTCAATCTGGTGTCCGGGGTGCTGCCGTGCAGCGCCGGACAGGTGCTGCTGTTCGGGCGCGACGTCACGCGCTGGCCGAGCCACCGGCGCGCGGCGCTCGGCATGGCGCGCACCTTCCAGATCACCAGCCTGTTTCCGAAGCTGACGGTGCTGGACAACGTGCTGCTCGCGATCGGCGGGCTGCGCAGGACCAAGTTCGTGATGTGGCGCTCGCTCGCGTCGTACCGCGAGCTGCAGGAGAAGGCGCGCCGCTTGCTGGAGGGCGCCGGCTACTGGGACAGGCGCGACGCCGAGGTGCGCAATCTCTCACACGGCGAGCAGCGCCAGATCGAGATCGTCCTCGGCCTCGCCGGCGACCCGAAGGTGCTGCTGCTCGACGAGCCCGCCGCCGGGCTCGCCTCGGGCGAGTCGCGCGAGATGGCGGAGTTCCTGAAGCGGCTCGATCCGCAGCTCGCCATCGTGCTGATCGAGCACGACATGGACGTGGTGTTCGACGTGGTCGACCACATCTCGGTGCTGCATTTCGGCAGGGTGGTGGAGGAGGGTCCGGCCGAGCAGATCCGCGCGAGCGAGAAGGTGCAGGAGATCTATCTCGGGACGGGCTGAGCCATGGCGATCCTGGAAGTCGAGGACATCCACACCTACTACGGCGACGCCTACGTGCTGCAGGGGCTTTCGCTCGAGCTCGAGCAGGGGCAGATCCTCGGCCTGCTCGGGCGCAACGGCGTGGGCAAGACCACGCTGGTGAGCTCGATCGTCGGCTTCGTCCCGCCGCGCCGCGGCAGGATCGTGTTCAAGGGCGCCGACATCACGCGCGTGTCCTCGGTCGAGACGATTCGCGCCGGCATGGGGCTGGTCCCGCAGGGCCGGCGCGTGTTCCCGTCGCTCAGCGTGGAAGAAAACCTCAAGGTCGCCGCGCGGCGCGTCGGCCGCCGCCGCTGGAGCCTGGAGCGCGTCTACGAGCTGTTCCCGCGCCTGAAGGAGCGCCGGCGCCAGGGCGCGAAGACGCTGTCGGGAGGCGAGCAGCAGATGCTCGCGATCGGGCGCGGGCTCATGACCGACCCGGACTGCCTGATCATGGACGAGCCTTCCGAAGGGCTCGCGCCGATCGTGATCCAGGGGGTGTGGGAGGCGATCGCGAAGCTGAAGCGTGAAGGCCTTTCCATCCTGCTCGTCGAGCAGAACTCGGCGCTCGCGCTGAAGCTCGTCGACTACGTGCACGTGATGAGCAAGGGACGCGTGGTCTACTCCGGCGGCCCCCGGGATCTGTGGGCGAACGAGCAGGTGAAGTCGAGCTACCTGGGCATATGAGGCGCGGCATGCGCATCGAGTGGGACGTCCCGATCGCGATGGACGATGGCCTTGCGCTGCGCGCCGACGTCTTCCTGCCGAGCGCCGAAGGCCGCGCTCCGGTGATCCTCAGCTACGGCCCGTACGGCAAGGGTCTCGCGTTCCAGGACGGCTATCCGAGCGCCTGGCAGCGCATGGTCGCCGGGCATCCCGACGTCGCGCGCGGCTCGAGCAACCTTTACCAGAGCTGGGAGGTCGTCGACCCGGAGAAGTGGGTGCCGCACGGCTACGCGTGCGTGCGCGTGGATTCGCGCGGCGCCGGCCGCTCTCCGGGCTTCATCGACCCGTTCTCGCCGCGCGAGACGAAGGACCTCTACGAATGCATCGAGTGGGCCGCCGCGCAGCCGTGGTCGAGCGGCAAGGTGGGCCTGAACGGCATCTCCTACTACGCGATGAACCAGTGGCACGTCGCGAGCCTGCAGCCGCCGCATCTCGCCGCGATGTGCGTCTGGGAAGGCTCGGCCGACTGGTATCGCGACATGACGCACCACGGCGGGATCCTCTCCTCGTTCTGGGCGAACTGGTACGACATGCAGGTGAAGACGGTCCAGCACGGGCTGGGCGAGCGCGGCCCGCGCAGCCGTGTCACCGGCGCGCCGGTGTGCGGGGACGAGACTCTGTCCGACGCGCAGCTCGCCGGGAGCCGCTGCAACTTCGGCGACGAGATCCTGGCCCATCCGCTCGACGACGAGTACCACCGCGCCCGCTCTCCGGTGTGGGAAAAGGTGACTGTGCCGTTCCTCTCGGCGGCCAACTGGGGCGGGCAGGGCCTGCATCCGCGCGGCAACTTCGAGGGCTTCGTTCGCGCCGCGGCGAAGGACAAGTGGCTCGAGGCGCACGGCCTGGAGCACTGGACGCACTTCTATACCGACTACGGAAGGAAGTTGCAGCTGCGCTTCTTCGACCGTTTCCTGAAGGGCGAGCAGAACGGCTGGGAGCGCCGGCCGAGGGTGCAATTGCAGGTTCGGCATATCGACCGCTTCGCCGAGCGCCGCGAGAACGAATGGCCGATCGCCCGGACGCGGTGGGCGACGCTGCACTTGCGCCGCAACGGCGGCCTGGCTCCCGTGGCGGAAGAAAGCGATGCGGAGATTTCGTTCGCCGCCCTCGGAGAAGGAGCGAGCTTCGTGTCCGAGCCCGTTCCCGGGGAAACCGAGATTACCGGACCGCTCGCGGCGAAGCTGTGCGTGTCCTCGAGCACGAACGACGCCGACCTGTTCCTCGTGTTCCGCGTCTTCACCCCCGACCTGCGGGAAGTGGTGTTCATGGGCGCGATCGACCCGCACACGCCGGTCGCGCAGGGCTGGCTGCGCTGCTCGCACCGCAAGCTCGATGCGAGGTTGTCCACCGAGCACCGGCCGTATCACGCGCACGACGAGATCCAGCTCCTGCAGCCCGGGAAATTCGTGCAGGTCGACGTGGAGCTGTGGCCGACCTCGATCGTGGTGCCGGCCGGCCATCGCCTCGCGCTCACCGTGCGCGGCAGGGACTACGAGTGGCAGAAGGCGACCGGGGCGCGGCTCTCCAACTTCAAGAACGAGCTGCGCGGCTGCGGGCCGTTCCTGCACGACGACCCGCGCGACCGGCCGGCGGCGGTGTTCGGCGGGCGCACCACGCTGCACCTCGGGCCGGGCCGCGAAAATTTCCTTCTCATTCCCGTGGTTCCCTCCAAATCATGATGTACACTTGTGCACCCGCCTCGCGCGGCTCGGCCGCAGTCGTCAGAAGCGGGAAGCGAAAGAGCCTGCGCGTCGACATCCACTGCCACTACCTCAACACCGAGGCCGCGGCCAAAGTCGCGCCGCTCAATCCGGCGCAGCACGACGCCGCGGTGAAGTTCGCCAGCGCGCTCACGCGCGAGGTCAACGTCAGGCAGCACAAGGACCGCGCCGCGAAGCTCTCGGACATCGAGGTGCGCCTGAAGGACATGGACCGCATGGGCATCGACGTGCAGGCGGTCTCGCCCTCGCCCAACCAGACCTACTACTGGACGGAGCCCGGCCTGGGAGCGCAGCTCGCGCGCATGGTGAACGAGCGCATCGCCGGGATCGTGGGCAAATGGCCGGAGCGCTTCGTCGGCCTCGGCACGGTGCCGCTGCAGGACGCCGGGCTTGCCGTCGCGGAGCTCGAGTACTGCGTGAAGAAGCTCGGCATGCGCGGCGTCGAGATCAACGGCAGCGTCGACGGCAGGGAGCTCACCGATCCGCGCCTCAACCTGGACCGGTTCTTCGCCAGGGTTCAGGACCTGGATGTCATCATCTTCATGCACCCGACCGGCTTCACGCAGGGCGAGCGGCTGATGGACCACTATTTCAACAACGTGATCGGCAACCCGCTCGAGACCACGGTGGCGGCGAGCTACCTGATCTTCGACGGCGTGATGGAGCGCCATCCGAAGCTGAAGATCGTGCTGCCGCACGGCGGCGGCTACCTGGCCCATTACTGGGCGCGCATGGACCACGCCTGGCGGGCGCGGCCGGACTGCCGCACGATCATCAAGAAGGCGCCGTCCGCCTACCTGGAGAGGTTCTATTTCGACACCATCACCTTCGACCGCGGCATGCTGCGCCACCTGGTCGAGCGCTACGGCGCGGACCACGTGCTGCTGGGCACCGACTACCCGTACGACATGGGAGTGGAGGACCCGGTGGGGCTCATCGAGCGCGTGCCGGGCCTGGGCCGCCCCGAAAGGGAGCGCATCCTGGGCGGGAACGCTTCCCGTTTGTTGAAGATTGATTACAATACGAGCACAAGGAGGAGGAGACCATGACACATTCCCGACGGAAGTGGCTGTTGATCTCGGTCGCGCTCGCCGCAGCGGCGGCGCTCGCCGCGCCGCTCGCGCACGCGCAGCAAAAGCCCATCAAGATCGGCTTCAGCATGGCGCTGACCGGCGGCCTGGCGGGCGGCGGCAAGGGGGCGCTGATCTCGATGGAGATCTGGCGCGACGACGTCAACAAGAAGGGCGGCCTGCTCGGCCGGCCGGTGGCGCTCGTCTATTACGACGACGCCACGCAACCGGCCAACGTGCCCGGCATCTACACCAAGCTGCTCGAGGTGGACAAGGTGGACCTGGTGGTCTCGGGCTACGGCACCAACCTGATCGCCCCGGCGATGCCGATCATCATGCGCAAGAAACTGGTGTTCCCGGCGCTCTTCGGCCTGGGGGCGAACGAGGAGTTCAAGTACGACCGCTACTTCCAGATCATGCCGGCGGGGCCCGCTCCGAAGCTCGACTGGTCGAAGGGCTTCTTCGAGCTTGCGATGGAGCAGAACCCGAAACCGAAGTCGGTGGCGATCGTCGCCGCGGACGCCGAGTTCGCGCTCAACGCCGCGGAGGGCGCGCGCGCCAACGCGAAAAAATTGAAGCTCGATATCGTGTACGACAAGACCTATCCGCCGGCGACCACCGATTTCACCCCGATCGTGCGCGCGATCCAGGCGACCAGTCCCGACATCGTCTACGTCGGCTCGTATCCCCCGGACTCGGTCGGCATGGTGAAGGCGGCGAGCGAGGTGGGGCTGAAGACCAAGATGTTCGGCGGCGGCATGGTCGGCTTGCAGTTTGCCGCCATCCAGAAAAACCTCGGCCCGCTGCTCAACGGCATCGTCAACTACGACTTCTGGGTGCCGGAGCCGACGCTGAACTTTCCGGGCGTGAACGAGTTCCTCGCCAAGTACCGGGTGGCGGCCAAGGACAAGGGGGTCGATCCCTTCGGCCACTATCTGCCGCCCTACTCCTACGCCTACCTCGAGGTGCTCGGCCAGGCGGTCGAGGCGACCAAGAGCCTCGACCATAGCAAGCTCGCCGCGTACATGCACAAGACCACCTTCGACACCGTGGTCGGCAAGGTGAAGTTCGGCAAGAACGGCGAGTGGGCCAGGACCCGCACGCTGCAGGTGCAGTTCCGCGACGTGCAGCCGGACAACCTGGAGCAGTTCGCCGGGCCGGGCAAGCGCATCGTGCTCTATCCCAAGGAGTGGAAGTCGGGGA
>C687J29039_10001061_pt1 | contig 11537 bp, 8 predicted proteins | sample RifCSP16_2_FD_29039 | JGI IMG/M metagenome (IMG submission 29039)
TCATGGCAAGCGATTCTAGACGATTCTCCGGCCGCAGTGCTATCCCCCTTCGGGAGCCGATGCGTTCCGCGTTCAGAATGCATTCGAACGCCCCACCAGCGCCCTGCGGGCGCTCGACAGACAAGAATGTCTGTCCCACCAAGAAAAACAGGATGGCGGCCTGGTTCGGCAGGGCTCACCACAAGTAAAGCCGCCGCTGCAGGCCGACGGCGAAGGCACGGCCTTCGTCGCCGCTACCAACCTCCTACCATTTTTTCCCTTTAGGTGGTTCTGCCACAGAAAACGGCAAACCATCTGGATCCGCGTAGAGGGCGAGGCGGCCGAACTCTTCTTTCTTGGGCGGGTGCAGGCAGGCGACCTTGTTCGCTTGCATGTGCTTGTGGAAGGCGTCGAGGTCTTCTACCACGAACCCCAGGTGGCAGGAGCCGGCCGGAGCGGTGCCTTCGCTGGCGGGCATGGGGTTGATGGCGTCGCCCGGATGCAGGGCGAGGATGGAGCCGTCGTTCGAGAACTCGGTCCAGTGCGGGGTCTCGTACTTGAGCGGCATGCCGAGGACGTCGCGGTAGAAGGCGACCGAGCGCTTCATATCCGAGACAAAGACGATGGCGTAGTCCAATTTCTTCATAGCCAGCCTCAGGGGCTAAAGCCCCGCTATTTTCTCCCTCGATCGGCACGGCTGAAGCCGTGCCCTTTCCCTTGTGCTCCTGCCTCGTGCTCCGGCCCGCTCCCCTGGGGTGGGCCGTATTGTACCGCAAGCTGCAAGAATCCGTGACTCGTGGCGGACATTCGCAAGCGACGAGTCACGAGTTACTGGTCGGTTGTGCCGGCGACGACGGCTTCGGCCTGTTCCTCTTCAATGACCGCAGCACAAGCGGAAACGCGGTCCCCCTCGTCGAGCTTGAGCAGGCGCACGCCCTGAGTGGAGCGGCCCATGGCGCGGATCTGCTTGGTGGGCACGCGGATGATCTTGCCCTGCTGGGTGACGATCATGGCGTCGGCGTCCTTCGGGACGCGCGCCACCGCCGCCACCGGGCCGTTCTTGGCCGTCACTTTGATGTTGATCACGCCCTTGCCGCCGCGCGACTGCAGCCGGTACTCGGCCACTTCCACGCGCTTGCCGTAGCCGAGCTCGGTGGCGGTGAGGATGAGGTCGGGCAAAGCTTTCTTCAAAACGTCGTCCGGGACGTCGTCGAGCGTGGCCGGCTCTTTCTTCCCCGCCTTCTTGATGATGTCCCAGTCGGGGGCGATGGCGGCCATGGCGACGATGTAGTCGGGCTTGCGCCCTTTCTTCCCCTGGGTGTCGAGGTTCATCCCGCGCACGCCGTAGGCCTGGCGGCCCATGGAGCGCACGTCGGTCTCGCGGAAGAAGATGGCGAGGCCGTTGTGGCTGGCGAGGAAAATCATGTGGCGGCCGTCGGTGAGCTTGGCCTCGACCAGCTCGTCGTTCTGCTCGAGGTTGATGGCATAGATGCCGGTGGAGCGCGGGTTGGCGAACTGGCTCAACTCCGTCTTCTTCACCGTGCCGTTGCGCGTGGCGAAGAAGACGAAGCGGTTCGCCTCTTCCAGCGACTTCACGGCCAGGCAGGCCGCCACCTGCTCGCCCTGTTCGAGCTTCACCAGGTTCGTTACTGCCTTGCCCCGCGAGGCCCAGCCCGCTTCGGGGATGTCCCAGACCCGCAGCCAGTAGACCTTGCCGCTGGTGGTGAAGACGAGCAGATACCCGTGCGTGCCGGCGACGAAGAGGTGCTCGACAAAATCGTCTTCCCGCGCCTTGAGCGCCATCCGCCCCTTGCCGCCGCGCCCTTGGCCGCGGTAGGCCTCGACCGGCGTGCGCTTCAGGTAGCCCGAGTGCGTCAGCGTGACGATGACTTCTTCGTCCGGCACCAGGTCTTCGAGCTGAATCTCCTCCACCTGGCCGACAATCTGCGTGCGGCGCTCGTCGCCGAAGCGCTTCTGGACGTCGCGCAGCTCTTCGGTGATGACGTGGCGGAGCTTGGCGTCGGAGGCGAGGATTTCTTCGAGCCCCTTGATGCGCGCCTGGATTTCTTTCAACTCTTCAAGAACTTTCTCGCGCTCGAGCTGCGTCAGCCGGTGGAGTTGCAGGTCGAGGATGGCCTGGGCCTGGACGTCGGAGAAGTCCCAGCGCTTGATCAGCCCGGCCTTGGCCTCGGCCGGGCTCTTCGAGGCGCGGATGAGCTTGATGATGGCGTCGAGGTGGTCGAGCGCCTTCTTGAAGCCGAGCAGGATGTGCTCGCGCTGGCGNGCCTTGGCCAGCTCGAACTGCGTGCGCCGGCGGACGACNTCNACGCGGTGGTTGATGAAGAGCTGCANNGCCTCGATGAGGCCGAGTTCCCGCGGCTGGCCGTTCACAATCGCCAGAAGAATCATCCCGAACGAGACCTGCATCTGCGTGTGCTTGTGGAGGTTGTTGAGGATGATTTCCGGCTGCTCGCCGCGCTTGAGCTCGAGCACGACGCGCATGCCTTCGCGGTCGGATTCGTCGCGGATGTCGGCGACGCCCTCCAGTTTTTTCTCGTTCACCAACTCGGCCATCTTTTCGATCAGCCTGGCCTTGTTCACCTGGTAAGGAATCTCGGTGATGACGATGTTCTGCTTGTCGCGCGCCGCCTCTTCCACGGCGGCCTTGGCGCGCACGTTGAAGGAGCCGCGGCCGGTCTTGTAGGCCGCCTCAATGCCCTCCTTGCCGTGAATAAACCCGCCGGTGGGGAAGTCGGGCCCGGGGACGAGCGCCATCACTTCCTTGAGCGTGGCCGCCGGCTTGCGGATGAGGAGCGTGCAGGCGTCCAAGATTTCCGTCAGGTTGTGCGGCGGGATGTTGGTGGCCATGCCCACGGCGATGCCGGCCGAGCCGTTGACGAGCAGGTTCGGGAACTTCGCCGGCATCACCAAAGGCTCTTGCGTGGTGTCGTCGAAGTTGGGCGTGAAGTCGACCGTCTCCTTGTCAATGTCGGCCAGCAGCTCCATGGCGATCGGCGCCAGGCGGCACTCGGTGTAGCGGTAGGCGGCGGGCGGGTCGCCGTCCACCGAGCCGAAGTTCCCCTGGCCGTCGATCAGCGGGTAGCGCATGTTGAAATCCTGGGCCATGCGCACCAGGGCGTCGTAGACGGGGATGTCGCCGTGGGGGTGGAATTTCTTCAGCACCTCGCCGACCACGCCGGCGCACTTCGAGTGCTTCCGCCCGGGCACGAGGTTCATCTCGTGCATGGCGTAGAGGATGCGGCGGTGGACCGGCTTCAGGCCGTCGCGCCCGTCGGGGAGCGCCCGCCCGATGATTACGCTCATGGCGTAATCCATGTAGCTGCGCCGCATCTCCTGCTCGATGTCCACCGGAATAAACGGCGGCGCGGCGGGCGGCTGCGGCGCTACGGGTTCTTTCCCTTCCGTCGGCATCTACACGGTTCTCCCGGTTGAATTGAACGAGCTATGAGGGTGCGCCACTAGATATCGAGGTTCTTCACGTCGAGGGCGTTCTCCTCGATGAACTTGCGGCGGACTTCGACGTCCTCACCCATCAGAGTGGAGAAGATCTCTTCCGCCACGGGCTCGTCTTCGAGCTTCACCTGGCGGAGCGTCCGGGTCTCGGCGTTCATGGTGGTCTCCCAGAGCTGCTCGGGGTTCATCTCGCCCAGGCCCTTGAAGCGGGTGATGGCCAGGCTCTTCTTGCCCTGCTCGACGAGGTATTCGAGCAGCTCGCCGGCGGTGGCCTTCTCGAGCTTCGAGCCGTTGGAGGTGACGGTGAAAGGCGGCTTGGAGTGCGCCTCGAGTTTCCCGGCCAGCTCGGCGGCGCGCTTGAATTCGGGGAGCGACGCCAGCGCCCAGTTCACCCGCGCCTCCGTCCCCATGCCGTTCACGACCACNAGCTCCCGCAACGAGTGCTCCTCGTCGTACTCGTGCTTGGTCTTGAAGCCCAGCTTGTCGAGGCGCTTTTCGAGCTTCTCCAGCTTGGCCTTGGTGCGGAAGTCGTCCTTCTTTTCGAGCTCGCCTTCGGCCAGGGCTTCGGCCAGGCGCGCATCGCCGACGCGCCGCTCGAGCTTGTCGAGCATCTGCCCGTACTCCATCTGCTGGAGCAGGAACTTCGANAGCTCNNCGCCCTCGAGCACGCGGCCGTTGCCGAGCTTGACCGACTGCTCCTCGGTGGCGCTGGCCATCAGCCGCCGCTGGAACTCGCGCTCGTCGTAGATGTACTCCTCGCGCTTGCCCTTCTTGATGCGGTAGAGCGGGGCCTGCGCGATAAAGACGTGCCCGCGCTTGATCAGCTCCTTCATCTGCCGGAAGAAGAAGGTCAGCAGCAGCGTGCGGATGTGCGAGCCGTCCACGTCGGCGTCCGTCATGAGAATCACTTTGTGATAGCGGAGCTTGGCCGGGTCGAAGTCGTCCTTGCCGATGCCGGTGCCGAGCGCGGTGATCATGGCGCGGATTTCTTCGTGCGCGAGCATCTTGTCGGGGCGGGCCTTTTCGACGTTGAGGATTTTGCCCTTGAGCGGCAGGATGGCCTGGTAGCGGCGGTCGCGGCCCTGCTTGGCGGAGCCGCCGGCCGAGGGGCCTTCCACCAGGAAGATTTCGCAGCGAGCCGGGTCGCGCTCCTGGCAGTCGGCCAGCAACCCCGGCAGCGACATCCCTTCCAGCGCCCCCTTGCGCCGCACCAGCTCGCGCGCCTTGCGCGCCGCTTCGCGCGCCCGCATGGCCTCGATGGACTTGGCGATGATTTTGCGCGCGACCGACGGGTTCTTGTCGAAGTAGGCGGAAAGCTTCTCGTTCAGGAAGGCTTCGACCAGGCCTTTGATGTCGCTGTTGAGCTTCCCCTTGGTCTGGCCTTCGAACTGCGGCTGGGGCAGGCGCACGCTCACCACCGCCGTCAGGCCTTCGCGGACGTCGTCCTGCGAGAGACCTTCGACCTCGCCTCCCTTGTCCTCTTTCACCAGCCCGAGCGACTTGGCGTAGCGGTTGAGCGTGCGGGTCAAGGCGGAGCGGAAGCCGGAGAGGTGCGTGCCGCCGTCCACAGTGTTGATGGTGTTGGCGAAGGTGAAGAGGTTCTCGGTGTAGCCGTCGTTGTACTGGATGCCGATTTCCAGCTCGAGCGTCCCGGCCTTGCCGCCCATGTTGCGCTCGCCTTCCATGTAGATAGGCTCTTCGTGCAGGACGGTCTTTTTCTTGTTGATGAGCCGGACGAATTCGGCGATGCCGCCCTCGTACTTGAACTCGGCCTTCTTATTGGAGCGCTCGTCGGCCAGCGTGATCTCCAGGCCCTTGTTGAGGAAGGCCATCTCGCGNAGGCGNTGCGCCAGGGTGTCGTAGCTGAANTCGANCTTGGGGAAAATCTNCGGGTCGGGGTGGAAGACGACCTTGGTGCCGGTCTTCTGCGTCTTGCCGGTCGGGGTGAGCTTGCCGGAAGGCTTGCCGCGCTCGTAGGACTGCTCGAAGACGCCGCCGTCGCGCCAGATTTCGAGCTCGAGCCAGTCGGAGAGCGCGTTCACCACCGAGACGCCCACGCCGTGCAGCCCGCCGCTGACTTTGTAGCTCGCGGTGTCGAACTTGCCCCCGGCGTGCAGCTTGGTCATCACCACTTCGGCCGCCGGCAGCTTGGTGGCGCGGTGGATGTCCACCGGGATGCCGCGGCCGTTGTCGATGACGGTGACGGAGTTGTCGTCGTGGACGGTGACTTCGATCTTGGTGCAGTAGCCGGCCAGGGCTTCGTCGACCGAGTTGTCGACCACTTCCCAGACTAGGTGGTGGAGTCCGGTGTCGCCGGTCGAGCCGATGTACATCGCCGGGCGCTTGCGGACCGCTTCTAGGTCGCCGAGGATCTGGATGCTGGTGGCGTCGTAGTGGTGCCCCCCCGGCACGCCTGCCTTCGGGGCCGCAGCTTTGGTCCCGCCCTGCGGGAGAGCTTCCTTCGCGGCGGTCTTTCTCACTTTGGCCATCGGTCAGCTACACCTCAAGCGCTTGAATCGGCGCCACGGAAGAAGGGTCTACGGGGCCTCTTTGGGGGCGCCCCGAGGCTTCGGGGAAGGGAGTCGCGCTCAAAAAAGCTCTGTCCCTCGGCTTTCGCTCGGGACACCCTGAGCTCTGTCGAAGGGTGCTTTCCTGCGGCCAAGAAGCCCCTCAAGCCTTCCGGTTTCGAGCCCTACATCAGGGCTCCCAAACCAGCCAAAATCCTACCAGAAAACCGCCCAAAAATCGACCCCCAGAATCAAATAATGTAGCTGTATTTTCAGCTAGTTACAGCTTGCCTCGGGTGGGTGTAAATGTTCGCGAAAAACGAACGCTTTTCAGCCCGTTTTTGCGCCCCGTTCAGGGCGTGTTTTTTGCATCACTGGTCACCGGTCGCTGGCCACCGGTCACTGCTCTTACAGCCGCATGGGCATGACGATGTAGCGGTACTTGTAGTCGTCTTCGGCGAGCGGGCGCATCTGGCCGGCCGACTGGTCGTCCTTGAACTCGAAGCTGATGGGCCCGGCGGCGGCGGCGGCAAAGAAGTCGAGCAGGTACTGGGCGTTGAAGCCGATTTGGATGGGGTCGCCGGCGAAGGCCTTGGGCGGGACCAGCTCTTCGTGNGCCTCGCCGTACTCGGGCGACTGCGCCGAGATNTCGACTTTGTCNGACTCGAGCGCCATNCGCACGGCGTGGCTGCGCTGGTCGGCGACCAAGTCGGCGCGCTGGACGGCGGCGGCCACGAGGTCGCGGTCAAGCACCACCACGCGAGTGTTTTCCCGCGGCAGCACGGCTTCGTAGTTCGGGAACTGCCCGGTCAGCAGCCGCGAAATCAGCAGCCGTTCGCCCACCTGGAAAAAGAGGTGAGCGTCGTCGCGGGCGAACTCGACCCCGGCCTTCTCGTCGGCTTCCGCCAGCAGTTTGACCAGTTCGTTCATCGCCTTCTTCGGCACCAGGACGCGCACTTCCGCCTTGAGCCCGTCGAGCCGCTGCGCGGTCTCGACGTGCGCGAGGCGATGCCCGTCGGTGGCCACCATGGTGATGCTGTCCGGCTTCAGGAGCAGCAGCGCCCCGTTCAGCGTGTAGCGCGACTCTTCCATCGAGATGGCAAAGCCGGTCTTGGCAATCAGGGTCGAAAGCACCCGCGCCGGGATGCTCACGAGCGGATGGGGGAACTCCGGCAACACAGGGAAGTTGTCTTTCGCCATCCCCACTAGCTTGAAGTGCGACCGCGCGCAGCGCAGCTCCAGCCAGTGGTTCTCGAGGGCCTTGAGCTTGATGTCGGCGTCGGGCAGGGTGCGGACAATCTCGAACAGGCGCCGCGCCGGCACGGTGCTGGCGCCTTCTTTCTTCACCTTCGCGGCACAGCCGGTTTTGATACCAAGCTCCAGGTCGGTCGCCGCGATGCGCAGCGATTCACCCCGCGCCTCGAAGAGCAGATTCGACAGGATGGGGATGGTCGTCTTCCGCTCCACCACCCCCTGCGTGAGCTGCAGCTCGCGCAGTAGGTCAAACTTTTTCACCGTTAGTTCCATGGTTGCCCCCGAAGAACGTCTTTAGAGAAAACAGTATAAATATAGATCACCGCCGTAGTAGGGCAGTGAAGAGCGAGGAAAAGGAGAGTTGATAGAGGTAGGAGTATAAGTTGGGCGGTGGGAAAAACGGTGGACGCGGCGGTGGAACCGGTGCATGACCGGGGCGGCGGCAAAATCCTTCCACCGCGCCCACAGGACGCCCACCGCGGACGCACAGCGATTCCCACTGTGTTAACTAAGCACATCGGTCAATTTACTCAAGCGCTGCGCGAGCTCCTTGTCCGTCTTCCGCAGCCGCTCAATCTTGCTCACCGAGTGAAGCACGGTGGTGTGGTGCTTGCCGCCGAAAGCGCGGCCGATTTCCGGCAGCGACGCCCCCGTCAGCTGCTTCGCCAGGAACATGGCCACTTGGCGCGGGTAGGCGATCGCTTTGGCGTTGGAGCGCACCTTCAGGTCCTGCGGGCGCAGGTTGAAGCTGTCGGCCACGCGCCGTTGGATGGCCTCGATGGAGACGCGCTTCTCCTGCTGGGCNAGGATGTTCTTGAGCACGCCTTCAGCGAGNTGCAGCGAGATGGGCTCGCCGATGAGCGAGCTGTAGGCCTGCAGCCGCGTCAGCGCCCCTTCGAGCTCGCGGATGTTCGAGCGGATGCCGCGGGCGATGAATTCGGCCACCTCGGCCGGGAGCGTGGTGTTTTCCGTCTCCGCCTTCTTCATCAGGATGGCGATCTTGGTTTCGAGGTCGGGCGGCTGGATGTCGGCGATGAGTCCCCACTCGAAGCGCGAGCGGAGGCGCTCCTCTAGCGTGGGNATCTCCTTGGGCGGGGCGTCGGAGCTGATGACGATCTGCTTCTGNGCGTCGTACAAGGCGTTGAAGGTGTGGAAGAACTCCTCCTGGGTGCGCTCCTTGCCGGCCAGGAACTGGATGTCGTCGAGCAGGAGCACGTCCACGGTGCGGTATTTGTCGCGGAAGCTGCTCACGCGCTCGAAGCGCAGGGAGTGGATGACCTCGTTCGTGAACTTCTCGGCGCTCAAGTAGCTGACGCGCAGGGCGCGGTTGCGGGCGCGCACCTGCTGGCCGACCGCCTGCATCAGGTGGGTCTTCCCCAAGCCCACCCCCCCGTAGAGGAAGAGCGGGTTGTAGGCCTTCGAGGGCTGCTCGGCCACGGCCAGGGCGGCGGCGTGGGCGAACTGGTTCGAAGAGCCCACCACGAAGCTGTCGAAGGTGTAGCGCGGGTTGAGCTGGTAGTCGGTCGAGTCGAAGTCGAGCCGCGGCTGCGTCGCTGCGGGAGCGCCGTCGGAGGAGCGCCGCGCCGGCCGGCCGTCGGTCTCGGGTTCCGGAATGAACTCCACCCGGTACTGCTTCAGCTCGAGCGCCGCCTGGGCCTCGGCCACCAGCCGCTCGCCGTCGGTCGAGAGCCACTTCTGGAAGACGAGGTTGGGGACCCGCACGGCCAAAATTTCCCCCTTGACAGCCTCCAGCCGCGTGGGCTTGAACCAGGTGGCGAACGTCTGCGGGTTGAGCCGCTGTTGCAAGTGCGCGAGGATTTTCTCCCAGGGGTTCATGAGCTCCGCCGGAGGCTTCCTCCGGTCTCCCACAGGGGTTTCCACAGAGATTTCCACAGCAGTGGAAGAGTGAGCGGCTTGATTCTCCGGCCGCTCCCAACTCTTTCCTCACGCTGCACAGTGCACGCTGCCGTTGGCGGTGTGAAAAACTTCTAGGCCCCGACGATGGAAACCAAGAAAGGGAATCCGCGCTCGGACTTTCTCTCCCCCAGACGCCGCGGACTATATCACAACTCCGAAAAGTTTTCCACGCGCCCTCCGCGCGCGCGGGAGAAAATTTCCCCCCCACGCGCCNCCGGCAGGCTTGACGCTCGCGGGCGCGCTCTCTTATACTGCGCTTTCGATTCGTCCCGAGGCTTCGGGAAGGCACCGGGTCGCGCCACGGTTTTCGGGGAGTCATGCCCAAACGCACCTATCAGCCCAACGTCCGCCATCGCCGCAAGACGCACGGCTTCCGCGCCCGCATGAAATCCCCGGGCGGGCGCCGGGTGCTGGCCGAGCGGCGCCGCAAGGGACGCTATCGCCTCGCGGTCGGCTCCTCCCGGTAGGATCCCAAGGGGAGGGGTGAGGGCGCAGCGTGTCTTCGGCTTCCTCCCAACGCGGCTCTGGTCGCCTCGCCCGGCTGCGCACGCGCGACTTCGACCGGATTCACCGCCAGCCGGCCCGCCGCGAGCGCTCCCGGCGCTTCCAGGTGCTGGCGCGGCCGAACGGGCTCGAGCGGGCGCGCTGGGGAATCTCGGTGAAGGCGCGGCTGGGCAACGCCGTGGTGCGCAACCGGGTCAAGCGCCGCCTGCGCGAGATGCTGCGGGCGGCCGCGCTGCCGGCCGGCTGGGACTTCGTGGTTCAGCCGCGCGACGCTCGCGTGGCCACGGCGGATTTCGCCGAGCTAGCCCTGGAGTTGCGGGCGCTGCTCGGTAAGACGTTGGCCGAGGAGGGTGGATGAACGCCGGCGATTGGGCCGCTCGATTCGTCCTGGCCGGGGTGCGCTTTTACCAGGCGGCGCTCCGCCCGCTCAATCCCTGGGCCTGCAAGTTCCATCCTTCCTGCTCCGAGTACGCTCTGGAAGCGGTCGAGCGCTACGGGCTCGGGCGCGGCGCCCGGCTGGCGCTCGCCCGCCTGCTGCGCTGCCGCCCCGGGGTCTTCGGCGGGTACGATCCGGTGCCGGAAGCGGAAACGAGATAGGCGAGCGACGTGAAAGAGCTCTCTCCCGAAAGACGCATCCTGGTAGCGTTCGCGCTGTCTTTCGTCGTGCTGGTGTCCTGGTCGGGCTACATGCGCTGGAAGTACCCGCCGCCGCCNCCCGGCGAGCCTGCGGTTACGACCCCGGGGCCGGTCGAGCCCCAANCGGGCGAGCCGGCCCGGCCGGTGGCGAAGCCGGCAGTTGCCGGGCGCGCAGAAGTTCGCGCGGCGGAGCTCAAGCAGGCGACCGAAGAGCGCCTGATTACGGTTGAGACCGAGGTCGCGACCATCGTCTTCTCCACCCGCGGCGCCGTCATCCGCAGCTGGACCCTCAAGACTTTTCAGGACGAGACCGGCAAGCCGCTCGAGCTCGTCCAGAGCCAGCACACCGGCCTGGGCTATCCGTTGTCGTTCGCCCTGGCGCAGCGCAAAGACGAAGAAACGCTGAACAGTGCCCTCTTCGTCGCCAGCACCCCGGAGTCGAGCTTGGCCGCGCCCGTTCACGGTGAACCCGTTCAGGGTGAACCCGCCGAGCTGGTTTTCGAGTGGAGCGACGGCCGGCTGGCCGCCCGCAAGCGCTTCCGCTTCCAGCAGGGCTACCTCTGCGAAATCGAGACCACCCTGACGGACAACGGTCGCCCCCTCCCGCATCGCCTCGCCTGGCGGGGCGGCTTCGGCGAGCACGCCGACCAGAAGGACGCCGGCGCCGGCGCGTCGGCCCAGGTCTTCGTCCGCACCGCGGCGGGCTTGAAGCGCCAGCCGGGCGCGCAGGCGGGGAAAACCACGGGCTGGCTGTGGAAGTCTCCTTCGCCCTTCCCCTATAGCGGCGAGGCGAGCTACGCCGGCATCGAAGACCGCTACTTCGCCGCCGTGTTTCTGCCGCAGCGGCCCCAGCTCGACGTCACCGCCTGGACCGAGGAGTGGACGCCGCCGGAGCAGGAGAAGCCGCAGGGGGTGGGCGCCGTGGCCGTGGGCGGGCCGGTAAACGAGCCGCTGCGGCTCTTCGTCGGTCCCAAGGCNATCGCCGTGCTCGANTCCGTCCAGCCGGAGGCGCTCGTGAGCGGCCTGCGCCCCAGCCTGTCGGAGGAGNTGGTGGACTTCGGNTGGTTCTGGTGGGTGGCGAAGCCGCTCTTTCTCGGGATGAAATGGCTGTACCAGCACGTGCCGAACTACGGCTGGGTCATCATCCTGCTCACCGTCATCATCAACACCCTACTCTTCCCGCTCAAGTGGAAGTCCATGCAGTCGGCCTTTGAGATGCAGAAGGTCGCCCCGCAGGTGCGCGGCATCCAGGAGCGCTACAAGAAG
>C687J29039_10001074_pt1 | contig 11471 bp, 21 predicted proteins | sample RifCSP16_2_FD_29039 | JGI IMG/M metagenome (IMG submission 29039)
TTTCTCCTTAGTAAATTATAAAGCCTTTTGCTTTTAGATAGTCACAAAAGAATCCGAATTTAGCATATCCACGACGCCCTGCGAAAAAATTCGTATGTGTCCATTCTTCGTATACTTGGTCAAGCGTTATTATTTTCATGCGGCCTCGTGCTTCATTCGCGATTTTTTACCATATAATGTGCGTTCCCGACATCCCTTTTTTATATTTTCTTTTTCCCATAAGGGTTGCAGATTTGTATAATGAAAACATTTCTTTTGATGTTCTGGATCTTCGAGATTAAACGAAACACATGGCATTTTATGGTCCACGTGCCAACCACCTCGACCATAATTGTTTCTTGTCATGCCAGCCTGGAATTGACTTTCAAGATGTGACCATAATGCTTCCGGCGTGCATCCCAAAAGTTCCAATGTGCTGGCAGATTTAATATCTTGTCTTAATAATAAATTTATTTTATGCCGTTGTGAATGTATAATTTTAAAAATAATATCGTTTTTTCTTCTTGTTCTCATGTATTTTCGTGCTTTAATTTGCTTTTTTTCTTTGGTTTCAATCCTCCGATCATAATCTATTTTATGACATTTTCTAGAACAAAATGATTGGTTTGGATGATTTAGTGATGTTATGAAAATATCTCCGCATAATTTGCAAAAATCATAATAGACTGGTCGTAATAATTTTTTTATCCTTCTTGAGTTTTTTATATATGCGATTCTTTTTGCATTTTTGTTTCTTATCTCTCGTTCATATCTTTTTCTATAGGCTCGCATTTTGTCGCTTTTTTGATATTCTTTTTGTTGCTTTTTATATTTTTCTAATTTTTTATACTGCTTTTGATATTCCTTTCTCGTCGGTTTTGCATCATGTTGTTTTTGTATTGATTTCCAATGATCCGAATTTTTATAACAAGACTGACTGCAAAACATTTGCCGGGGGTGAAATTTGTCTGGAAAATACTCACTATGGCATATCGGGCAAATCATTATCTAAATACCTTCCCATCATATTGAAATAACTTCTTGCCGTCCCTCGATCTTAACACCCATTTTTTTTCTGAATCTTCATCCATTGTTTTATCAGCGTTCCTCATTCGTTTCAATATTTCAACTCTTATTTGTTCCTTCCGTTTATAAAGTGGACCGCTGGTTCCGATTTCAGATGTAATATTTTTATATTCAGCGGCAAACCTTTCAATTTCTTCATCTCCAATTATGGTGCCAGCCGCGACCGGACACAGTGCCTTGATGTCATCATATGTTTTCGGCTCAGGCGGTATTCCGGTCAATACATGATTTTCCCAAAAGTCGCGGTAATGGATGAGCATGAGGGCATGTAGCTCTGTGTTGACGCGGATGTGGTACCGGTGGAAATAGCCCATTTCGTCGAGAACTTTAGCCCATGATAATATTTTGTTTCCGGTCATGGTGTTTTCTGGACATCCCGGTATAATTCCCACATCCTCCCACTCCTCCACACGCCGGGGGAAAACCAGCACCGACAGAATGACTTCTTCCGCGCCAGTGCAGATCATCTGATGCTGGCATTGTATTTGATATTCCATAGGCACCTGGTCTGTGCCGGGTTCGCCGAAATGATCGCGGAAATAAAATGCGGAGGTTGTTTTCCCTTCGTGCAAAATTTTTTCCCAGGGATCACGTTCACCCTGTTCGTATTGCCCATCTTGATGACAGGTTATATATTCTAAATTTGCATGAGATAATTTTTCACGGTTTATAATTTTATTATTTTGTTTCATCTCCGCCAACTCTGTCACCGCATACTCAAACGACCTCCCCCATCGGAGCGCGGCGTTGTCCTCAAATACCGGCAACTCGTAATTATGTTCGGCACAAAATCCGGGTTGACGGGATTCCATGATATTGAGCCAGACATGCACCGGAGTTTGCCAGTCGGATAGGCCGAGGATTGCGGCACCGCGAGAGGCGCTGATATTTATCGGTAATGGCATATTATTTCATCCTTTTCATCGGTTTCGGATCCCCCAGGTCGCGCCTCATGCCCCTGTTTTTACCGTCCTGCGCCCGGCAGACGATGAGGCCGTCGATCCAGTTTATGGGCAGGATACGAGTTATTTGCTTTGTATAGTGATGGTCACCGCCTGTTTTATTCCACCATTTTATGCGGCGACCGTTTTTATCTTTATGGTGTGCGTACTTTGTATGTAGCATAAAGCATTCGGTTTGAAAACTGTTTTGACCTTTCCAGTGTTTAGGCCATATCGTATTTTTATTACGCTGTGATCGGGCGACGTTGATGCAGTCTTCCCGTGCTGCGGCAACATAACGTGCGATAACGTCCGGGCCCGCATACATGTCGTCGTCATCTATAAATATGTACCATCCCGGACCGGCGGGTATTGCATTTAAAAGGGAGTTGTTGTATAAATTATACGGAGCTGTGCCGGCATGCCGTGGGTGGCGTTTTCCCCTAACGATGATATTGCCCTTGACGTAGGTGTCGCGCTCGTCGTCGGTATGGACGATCGTAATAATATTTTTATACGTCTGCGCCTCGATCGATCGCATGAGCTGTGCGAAAAACTTTTGGCGGCCGCTGGTACGGATCAGGATGTAGACGGGGAGCATGTTATATCACCGCATTCGCAGGATATTTTGTCGCAAACGGCCTGTATTCATCGGGTGAAATTTTTCCACAATTTTTACACTTCATTTTTGGAATTACGTTCCTATGGAAATTATCATCATCATAACCGGTGCCAGTTAGTTCATGGCAACAATGTTCGCATTCATAGATTGCATAAAAATCACGACGCGCGTCTGTTCGGTAATTTTTTTAATTTTCATAACTTCACCTCAATTATTATCGCTTTCTGCCAGCCCTTGCGTACTACTGGCATGTCGAGAACGTCTCTTACGCGCGCTCCATGCACCCACGTGGGCACCGATTTTATGAGCTCGTCGAATGTTATACTCACCGGGTCCATCGCATTGTTTTTTTTACTCACTGCGCCGGTGTGCTCATGTTTTTTAGACCATTCCAGAATCAATAGGCCTCCTGGCCTGAGCTGTTCCGCCCATACCTCCAGTGTCGCCGCGGGGTCGTAGGCGTGGTCGAAGGAGTTGGAATAGATGAAGTCGAATTTACCGAGCCATACCGGAAGCGAGTAGTTGAAGTCCCATTTGTATATATAATTGTGATCTGATTTCCCGATTTCAGTGCCATAGACGGGACATTTCATGTAATCAAAAAACCATTTTACTTCGGCACCGCAACGCACGCCGTGACACATCCCGCGTTCAGGTACAATTTTCTTCATGATATATATTGACAAAAACTTAATATTCTCCTCGCTCGCCCACACTTTATCTTTTTTCTTTTTAAACCCATCACGCTGGGCGGCGACGTATTCGGCGTAGTTTTTATACTGATGGAGTTTCATTTGTATATCCGTTCAATTATTTTTAGAATTATGTTTTGTGCATCCTTGATTCGATGTATGAATAAACAAAATTTGATTCTTATTTTTTGCCAGCGGGTAAACGCAATCCCTGGACGAGCCAGCATCCGCATTGCTTCAAATGAGGTTAGAAGTGAATTTTCTATTTCGCGTTGAAATGATTGATATGCGGTTTCGGTTAAATTCATGGCTTCAACACCGGTCCTATCGGCATAGTTCTGACGCTTGCTAAGTCATAATAAAATTCTAAAAATTTATTGGCCCAGCCACTTTTACCTGATTTTTCGACCTCACCCTCCATGTCGTTTTCTATCCTGTCGATGAGTTCTGTAACAAATATCATTTCGTCGGTGTCTAGGGGGTAGATATAATCTCTCATATTTTCGCCCACCACGTAGAATCAAAATCTTTTTCAACATGCGCTCCAAAAATTTCGGTCACGGCTCTGAAAACTCCTTTTCTACGCGGGAAATCATGTCCGCCTATCCATCCGCCCTTTCTGACTTTCGGTAAATACGCCTTAATATCGGCGAGACAACCTTGATACGAGTGTGCCCCATCGATAAAAATTAAGTCCAGTGATGCGTCTTTTATCTTGGCAGCGGCTGCAATGCTGTCCATTTTAAAGATGTGCACACGTTTTGGAAACGGTGCAATGCGATGCAAATTTTCGTGATATGCTTTGTCAAACGTTACCTGGCTATATCTCGACATCCGCGCCTCGGTTTCAACGAGTTGTTCATCGGGCGTGTACACCGTCCAGCGATCGACCTGAATTATTTTACTTAACGGCCGCTGTTTCAAAATTTGCTCCGAGAAATGGCCGCACCAGACTCCCACCTCCGCTAGTCTGACTTTCTTATTTCTCGGCAGCCGTTTAAGCGCGGCGTCCCAGCGGTATTTTTTAGTTTTCATAATTCCGGTTTCTCCTTAATATTTAATTCCCGCATCCCGGCTTCGGCACCGTAACATAGCCGTGAATCAATACATATTTTATTGTGTATCTGTTTCCCATGCTGGTGCGCTGCAAGTATGACGCGATAATCTTTGTCTTTAACCGATTTCATGGCCCATTGCGCAATAGTACGCCGTGTTATCATGCCTGCAAGTTTATGGGACTGGGCAACTGACTTGCGCCATAGGTCGCGGTAATACTGCTCGTAATCGTGGCAACCATAGACAACGGAGCCCACGCTGGTTTTATAGCCTTTTCGCTCCATCATTTTTCTGACGTGCGATTCCGGTTTCGTTTTGTCGTCCTCAACAAAACGTAGAGCTTGCCGTAATAGCGATGTTCGGTATATATGCACCCCGGCCCGGCGCCGGCGCATCATGATTTTGTCGTCGGTTTTACCGTCGAGGCAGAAAATATTTTTCTTTGATTTATTAAGACGATATATGCCGCGCGCCAGGGTGCCAGAGTATAACAGCACATCGGCGTCAACGACGGGTATCCATTCCTGTCCGAGCTCCAGGGCTAATTTATACGTCTGCCTTATGGACTCACCAAACGGACAGGCGTGGATGACGTGGACCTCGCCCTGCTTAGCCGCGAGTTTAATACATCGTTGTTCGGTGCGCTCACCGCAGGCGCGGATGATGATGTGCATTATTATAATATCCTATTCATATAATTGCGGCCCGGAATTTCACCGGACGGGATAACAAATTAAGAAAGCCTGTTATTGATAACCCGATACGCCAAAACCTCAGCCTTGATCGAATTGACAGTTGCTTGAATATCGCGGCTGAGGATTTTCTCAGCATCAATATTCAGTGTGTCTGTTTTGTTTTTTTCAATTGCATCGTTCACACGCTTCACCGCCTTCATGCCAATGACTGTTATTTCAGGCAAACTTTGAGAACTTAATTTCATGGTTTCGATCGTGTTCATTTTGTACTCCTTTAATTTTTTTAAGTGCTTTTTTAAATTTTGTGTTTGTAACGCATAATTCAACGATTGGCTTTATTTCTTGTTGACATGTTTTTTTATTAAATCGAATTCCATTTATTATGGCAATGTTTTCCCTTGCCTCTTCTCTGAGTCTTTCGCGATTTTCATAATAATATTTTGTGCGCAATTCTTTTTGTGATTCATAATTCTCGTAGTAATAATTTTTATGATACAATAGCACTTTGGCTCTATTTGCGAAATTGTATTTTTGTCGGTACGCCTGAACTTTCTCAAAATTATTTTTTATATAATTTCTATTTCTCATGAGAATTTTTTCTTTATTATTATTCCTATATCTTCTATCTTTTTCTGCTCTCCTTTTTCTGAATGCTTCATCATTTCGATAATGATTTCTATAATAAGTTCTCCTATGTTCTATGTGTAGTTTTCTCCAATTTTCAGTCGATTTATGTTTGCAATCTGTGCATTGCGAATCAAGACCATCGGCATATTTTGAATTATGCGAAAACATAGATAGCAGTTTAATCTGCTTACATTTTGTGCAAACTTTATGAAGTTGATCAACATAATGCTTGTCTGCGTTTACTTTTAAGTTTCTTAATTTTCGCTTTGCTGCATAAATTCTTTGTCTCTCAAGGCACTTCTCGTGATGCTTTTCTCTGTATCTTTTTTGCCATGTATTTCGTTGTTCAAAACTATATTTTTTGTGGGGATGTTCTTTCTGGTATTGTTTTTGGCATTCCTTACAACACCAGTGATGTTTATTTCCATCTTTATAAAACTGATTCAGCGGCTTTATTTCACCGCACTTATTGCATTTTTTACTATCCACGGCACTCGCCCGCATATACCTTATCCAACTCCACCACCTTCTTCCCATCCTCATCAATGCACTGCGTCCTCGGCTTATCTTTTTATCGCCCGTATCAATTGTTGTACAAAGTCTCTTGCGTCAGATTCATTTATTGCTATAGTCACCGAATCAATCTGATCGCCATTTAAATATATACGTATTATATATTCAGGGTCTTCGTCTGTTTCTTCATGTGTTGTTTTTACAACAACGATTCGTAGTGAATGATTATAAAAATTAGCCTCAAATCTAATTTCATTCGCCATTTTTCATCTGCCATAGTGCAAGTTTTTGCCGGGCACTCTCTAAATTCACCGCGACGCAGAGAAATAATTTACCGGCATTATTGCGATAATCAAATGCGATATACTCTTTTTCAGTTATTTCTGAAAAAAAAGTCTCGTGTTGGCTCTCGCCAGGTTTTAGATTTTTTGGATCTAACATATCACCTCGCATAACAATTCGTTAATTTTGGATCATCATAATCGATACACTGCATATCAATATCATCGCAATTATAATCATCGCTGAAAAATCCTCCATATTCTGAAGAACATTTTTGCAAAATATTACCGTTACAATGATATTCCCCAGTATTGCAATGACTGTTATTATATAGTTCTTGTAGTAATATCATTTTGCGGTTGTGATCATTGTTAATATAATTTTCATAATCGCAACTGGATAGGAGCAATAATATAAGGAATATTTTTTTCATATCAGTTGTTCGCTTTCATTATAATTTCGCACCATTCCGGAGTTGTTTCTCGATATTCTGAAACACGACTATTATATTTTCCGCAGAATATCTCTCCAGGGAAAAATAATGTCGAGCATTGCGGGCAGTCGGAACAAGTGGTTATTTTCATATTATTATTTAACCAGTTTATCGTAACACGTTCGGCACATTTTATCCGTGCCATATCCCCATAAATTATTAAAATATCATCGCTGCGTTTTTCTTCCACAATTCCTTTATCTTTTTAAATCCAGAGCGCTCGTCTGCCTCTAACATTTCAACAAGGAAGAATGGTATTACTTTATATTTAGAAATTTTCAGTTTCTTGATCTTGCCTGTTGCCTCGGTATAACGACGGTGTATATCATCGGTAATAGGCTGCAGGGTGATTTCTTTTTTCATATATTCCTCAATTTTATATGATTTCTTTTATGGACAATCCGGTGGCTTTTTCGATAACTTGTTGTATCTTACATAAGATACAATTATCTGGGTTTTCATCGCAAATCGGATCATCTTGAAAATATATTTTCATATTGCTCTCGCATCTGGGTAATCGTTACCCTTCGATTTTCGATTATCGATATATGATATATAACTATTGTTGTAAAATTTGTCAAGAAAATTTTTAAATAAATTGATATTTTTTTTGAATTTTTACTTGAAAAATATCGATAGTTATATATGTTGTATTAAAACATAAAAAATGTCATATTTTATATCTTTATGGGGGTTACCATAATGGAACCAAAAGAAAGGTTGAAAGAAATAATAAAACGAAAACGCATTAAACAGGAAGATTTATCAAAGCAAACTAAAATCAGCCAACAATCACTTTCTCGTTTTTTTAATAAATCCTCAAAGGATTTTGAAAAAATGAATAAAATTTGTCAGGCCATAGGCATTGAACCTCACGATTTATGGATACCTAAAGGTGCCCAAATTGAAAGCATGAAATTGCCAGATGCAACTGCCAATTTCCTTATTGCTTTTAATAAACTTACGCCGGAATTAAGGGATTTATTGATTGATTTCACTTTTAGGATTTCTGGGCTTTTAGGAAAGAAATCCACTCCATAAATAATTTCTGTTTTTGTGCAATTTTCATCTCTAGGTCAGGGATCTGGTTCGCCAGGTCCCATTTTTTGTTTATTTTGTTCCAAAATTCCTGAATCAGATTTTTTTTCACTATCATTACCTTCTCCTTCCGGGTCATGATTGGCCCGGCCATTTTGTTTTTTGTCGACTCGATCGATGAATTCCTCTGATGTGACATAAATCCATTTCCCATTATCATCTTTATAATGGATCAATTTTTTGCGATCAATTGGCTTCCATGATGGAAGATCATATATATTGCCATCACAAAAATCTTTTATTAAGCGTGCCGCTAAATCAGATTTTCCAATTCCACACTTTTTTCTTATCGTCTCGAATCTGTTCGATAGCTCTGTCGGAATCCAAAAATTAACTAATGTCGACCCATCCTTTTCCCAGTGTTGCTGTTTTTTAGATATCATGAGCATTTTACCCCTCACTGTATTTTTCTCATCTCTAGGTAAAATGTTCGGTTTACTTCTCTTTATTTATCATTATGAAATTATAATTTTTATTACTTATTTTTTGTATAGTAAACAGACGATAAGATATATTATGTCTCATAATAAATTTATTTTAACAATTATTACCTTTATATACCTTATAATTTCATAATTACTTACTTATACTTTTTATGATAAAATATGTCAATATAAATTTCAAAAAAATTATTTCTTTATTTGAGCCTTAATCTTATCGAAAAATAATTTTGCAACGCTTGACGGTGATTTATGGTAAGCTGCTCCGATAACACTCATTATGCCGCGTCCTTCGGATAGCCCACCACCAGAAAAACTAGCACTGATAAGTATCGCGGCGGTTTCAACATCAACCATTTTCATCTGGGAGCTAAAAACAACCCCGCTGCGGCCTGAATATTTAAGCACTACAATCGCATTGGTCCCGAGGATTTTGCCTGCATCGATTGCTCCTTCGACAGTCATAATACCAGTCTGTGAAAATTGATGCTCTGCCAATATTTTATTGATATTTGCCCGGTCTATGACATTAAATCCCATGCGCATGAATTCGAGCTCTATTGATGCTTCAAACGCAGAAATATCCCTCGCATCGGCGTCCGTCTTATTTTCCTCTGAAAATATGGCGATTTTATTATGTTTATTGACCGATAATCTGGGACTTACCACTACGTCATTATCAGCGGCCATTAATGACCCGGTGATAATACATAAAAAGGCTATCCATTTATTCATAATTGCCCCCTAGAAATATTTTTATGTCTCATTAGGTTTATTTATACCTAAACGCCTTTAACTTAATCGTCGGTTCCATCTGCACCAGGACATCGCGGACCCGTTCGGCATCGCTGACCCGGGTACAGCGGATAATTGCGTCTTTTCCCTTTGATATAATATCCTTGATTTCAATTTCCTCTTTCATTTTATGGTCAATAATATTCTCAATTTTTTTAAGCACTCGCTCGGTCGCCTGTTCTTTAAATACTTTCGGCTTTAAATTCTTGGCGCGCGCTTCTTCTTCGATATTGTTCACAAACAACTCTAGGGACCGCTCAACCTCGCTTTCGTTCCATTTTTTCTGCTTAATGAGCTGGCTTATCTTGCGCTTGGTTTCCTTATCGTCGCCGATAAAGTCATCGATCATTTTGATTTTTTTATAGCCAAGGTCCGCAAATTCAAACTCGGCGTTCAGAAATACATATCTATGCCTTTTTGCCTGGCGCCATGATATCCCGGCCTCACTGCGGTGATCGTTAAACCATGATTCTGCACTGGTATATTCTGGTTTTTTCTCGGGATCTTTATAATATTCCTTGTACCATTTCTCAAATTCTACCTGTATCTGCTTCTGGAGTTCTACCACAAAGCGTCCCAGCATCCAGTCCGTAGCATGATAAAAGGTGACCATGCCGTGCAAGGCTTGCGCATATTTTTCATGGTCGATTGTCTTATACCACGCTCCCTGCCGGCCATAGATGGCCCACCAGTCTTTTGAGGTTATGTTTTTAAACCGGTCAAGGCTACCGGGTTCGATTGGCATTATGTCTGTTTCCATGATTCTAAACTATAAAAATTGAATATTTTTGTCAAATTATTTATTCAATTTTATAATTTACATTTTTATTCATTTATTGATAATCGATTATCGATATGCAATAATTAATAGGTAATGATGTCCCGAACACCCCATTTAACACTTTTTCTGTTAAATTTAACATCTTATAATCTATTTAAGTAAAATGCTAAGTACTGACTGGTTCAGCACTTACGACGTTTTTAACAGATTTAACAATTTAACATGTTTTTCCAACACATATATATAGATACAGTATTTAACACATTTATAAAAATACACCAGCCATATTCTCCCACGTTTGAGACATAAAAACATGTTGAATCAGTTAAATATGTTAAATATATACATAATAGGTATAATATATAATAATAATATAATAATATTTATTCTTTCTTCCTTATTATTGTATGTTATTCTATCATGTTTTTACCCTGTTTTTTTTAACATTTCTGGGTTTAAAATCTGTTAAATTGATGTTAAATTATGTTAAATGGTCAAATTTATGTTTTTATACAGATAATAAAATATACTTGACTTTTTATCAGAATCAGTCATATTTTGATTATGTCCGCCGCCTTCACCATCGACCTCCGGGACCTCAGAAAACTTGAACGCTTTTTTAAGGCTGCACCGCAACTGATTAAGCCGGTAACGGCGAATGTGTTGACCTCATTGGCATTTAAGACGAGGGAGTATGATATACAGAATTTATCAGCCTCAATGATAATTCGTAATCCGGGTTTTATGAAGTCATCACTTAAAGTGGACAAGGCCACCAGCACAAGAATCGAAAATCAAATAGCCAGGGCGTATTCCATAAATCGGCCAAATTTTACAGGATGGGAGGAGCAAGAAAAGGGTAAAACTTCTCCTAAACATAGGGCGGGCACTATTCATGCCAGAAAAGGCAATATCAGAAATACTATGATGGCAAGGGCTCGGTTTAAGGCAGGGAATAAATTTTATAGGCCATCACAATTTCAGGGTAAGAACCGGCAACAGTCTTTCTATTTCATGATGAGAGTATTAGGCACAAGGGGTACAAGCGAGTTCTTATTAACAGAGGATATGCCCCTAAAGAATGGCGTATTAAATAAAGGACTATACCAATTAAAGAATCATAGAATAAGGCGTTTACAGAAACTAGGGAGCATACGGCAACCCAAGCGCATATTGTGGCGTACTGCATCATTACGATCATTACGGGTAAGAAATGATGTGGATAAGATATGGATTGAGTCTATCAAGCGTATCATGCAGAGATATAAATAATAATCATGCCCCACCCCCCACATATAGCATTTTAGTATTTAATTATTTTACAAGGTACTCCCAGCACTTTTAGCTTTAACGACCGCCATAATCGTGTTG
>C687J29039_10001088_pt1 | contig 11389 bp, 11 predicted proteins | sample RifCSP16_2_FD_29039 | JGI IMG/M metagenome (IMG submission 29039)
GGAGCCGGTGAGCCCCGAGACGATCGAGCGCTTCACGCGCCGCTTCGCCCCGTACGGCTTCAGGCCGGAGGCGATGTGTCCCGTCTACGGCCTGGCCGAGTCCACCGTGGCGCTGACGGTCCCGCCTCTCGGCCGCCTGCCCCGCGTGGACGTCGTGGCCCGGGAGGTGTTCCAGCGCTCGCGCGAGGCGTGGCCCGCGCCGCCGGATGAGCCGACTCCGCTCCGCTTCGTCTCCTGCGGCCGTCCGCTGCCCGGCCACGAGGTCAGGATCGTGGATGCGGCGGGCCGGCCCGCGGGAGAGCGGACGGAGGGACGGATCGAGTTCAGGGGGCCGTCGGTCACGGCGGGATACTTCAGAAATCCCGTGGCCACGCGCGCGGCCCTTCGTGACGGCTGGATGGACTCCGGCGATCTCGGCTACTGGGCCGACGGGGAGCTCTTCATCACCGGCCGGCAGAAGGACGTCATCATCAAGGCCGGCCGGAACCTCTACCCTCAAGAGGTGGAGGAAGTGGCGGGCGACGTTCCGGGGATCCGAAAGGGGTGCGTGGCAGCCTTCGGCGTCGCCGATCCGGAGATGGGGACCGAACGGCTCGTGGTGGTCGCCGAGAGCCGCGAGACGGCCCCGGAGCCCCGGGAGCGATTCCGGGCCGCCATCGTCGATCGGGTCGTCGGCGCGCTGGGAATTCCCCCCGATGTCGTCATCATCAGCCCGCCGGGAACGGTGCCAAAAACCCCCAGCGGGAAGGTGCGGCGCGGCGCGACGCGCCAGGCCTACCTCTCCGGGGCGCTGGCGCGGGGGCGCCCCTCGGCCCGGTGGCAGTGGGCGCGGCTCCGCGTGGAAGGCTGGGGCGCGCGGGCGGAACGGCTTGCCGGGCGAGTCAAGGCGCTCTTCTATGCCGGCTACGTCGCCGCGCTGCTGCTGCTCACGCTGCCGCCGTTGTGGGGGCTCCTGCTCCTCGCCCCGCGCGGCCGNCCGGCCGACCGCATCGTCAGGCTGTGGTGCCGGCTCATCCTGGCGCTCTCCGGCTGCCCGCTCCGCGTCGAGGGACTCGAGAACCTCCTCGGGATCGGGCCGGCAGTGTTCGCCGCCAACCACGCGAGCTACCTCGATTCGGTCGTGCTCCTGGCGGCCCTCCCGGAAGCGCTCGTCTTCGTGGCCAAGCGCGAGCTCACCTCCTGGCCGCTGGTCGGGACGGTGATCCGGAAGGTCGGCCACCTCCCCGTCGAGCGGGCCGACCTGGCGCGGAGCGTGGCCGACGCCGAGCGGGCCACCGCGCTGCTTCACGCCGGGACGTCGCTCCTTTTCTTCCCGGAGGGAACGTTCGCCCGGCAGCCGGGGATCCTCCCGTTCAGGCTGGGATGCTTCAAGGCCGCCGTGGAGACCGGCCGGCCCTTGATCCCCGTGACGATCCGGGGGACCCGTGAGATCCTCCCGGACGGCACCTGGCTTCCGCGCCGGGGGGCCGTCACCGTGGCCATCGGCGCCCCCGTCAAGCCCGAGGGCCCGGGGTGGCAGGAGATGGTGCGGCTCAGGGATCAGGTACGGGCCGAGATCTGCCGCCGCTCGGGCGAGCGCCCCCTGGGTGGCTGAGAGATGAAAGACCGGGAGTTTCTTGCGCGCGTTCAGGAACTGGGAGGGCTTGCCTCCCCGAAGGAAGCTCGACGCTGGGCGACGGAGGTGCTGCGGGCGATCGCGCACCTGCTCCCTGAGGCCCAGGTGAGACGGCACTTCATCTCCCAGCTCCCCGGCGCCCTGAAGGCGCGGCTTCTCGCTGAACCGCCCCGGGCGCTCCTCATGGACCGCGGGGCNTTCGTCCAGCACGTCGCCGCCGCGCTGGGCGTTCACGCCGCCGACGGCGAGCGGGCGCTCCGGATCGTGTACCGCGTCCTGAAAGAAGCCGTGTCGCCGGGCCAGGTCGCCCAGTTCGAGGCGCACATTCCGAAAGACATCGCCGCCTACCTCGAGAAAAAAGAATGACGGCGGTGTGGCCGGCGTATCTCGGGCTCTCGCTCGCCGAGCTCAGGCGCCGGGCGGCGGAGGCCATCGAGGGACTGGCCTCCTGCGTCGCCTGCCCGCGCAACTGCCGGGTCAACCGGCTCGAGGGCAAGACGGCGGTCTGCAAGACCGGCCGCTATGCGCGCGTGGCGAGCTGCTTCCCCCACTTCGGCGAGGAGGACTGCCTGAGGGGNTGGAACGGGTCCGGGACGATCTTCNTGTCCTGGTGCAACCTCCGCTGCGTCTTCTGCCAGAATTTCGACATCAGCCAGCAAGGGATGGGAGCGGAGACCGGTCCCGAGCGGCTGGCCGGCATGATGCTGGAGCTCCAGGCGCGGGGCTGCCACAACATCAACCTGGTCACCCCCGAGCACGTGGTCCCGCAGATCCTGGAAGCGCTCCCCATCGCCGTCGAGGGCGGCCTCCGCCTCCCGCTGGTCTACAACACGGGCGCCTACGACGGGATGGAGAGCCTCCGCCACCTCGACGGGATCGTGGATATCTACATGCCCGACTTCAAGTTCTGGGACCGCGAGCGCTCGCTCAAGTACCTCCGGGCCCGCGACTATCCCGAGGTTGCCCGCGCCGCCATCCGCGAGATGCACCGGCAGGTCGGGGACCTCGTCATGGACACCACCGGCCTCGCGCGGCGCGGCCTCCTGGTGCGCCACCTGGTGATGCCGGGCGGGATTGCCGGGACGCCGGAGATCATGCGCTGGCTCGCCACCGAAATCTCGCGCGAGACGTACGTCAACGTGATGGACCAGTACTACCCGGCCGGCCGCGTCTCGCGCGAGAAGTTTTCCGAGATCAACCGCCGCATCAGCGCGGAAGAGTACGGGGAGGCGANCCGCGTCACCCGGGAGGCGGGGCTCCACCGCCTCGACCGCCGCCGCGCGCTCCTCCGGCCCCTCGCGATCTAGCTCAACGCGCTCCTCACCTCTTCTCCTCTCCCCACTGGGGAGAGGCAGGGTGAGGGGGGAGAGGATGAAGGTGAGGGGATTATAAGTGGGGTGAGGGGGACCCTACCGCGCCCGCCCCACCGGCATCAGGCACACCGGTTCTTCGTGGCTCCCCATGTGCATGACCTTCTTTACATCGCGATCCTCGAAGGCGCCCACGACCACCGCGCCGAGGCCGAGGGCGACGGCCTGCAGGTACACGTTTTGAGCTGCGTGCCCAACCTCCATATGGACGTACCGGATCCCCCGCTCGCCGTACTTCCCGGTCGTTCGCCGGTAGACCGCGGCCAGCGCGATCACCGCCGCCCCCTCCGCGATGCACTCCTGCCCGAGGGCCGCCCTGGCGAGCTCCGCGCGCCTGTCCCCGGCGGCCACGAGCGCCAGCGCATGCCGGCCCGGCTCGTACCGATAGACCCCGCTCGGGAGGTCTTCCACGGCGCCGACGGCGACGTAGACTTCCAGGGGATAGAGGGCGCCGGCCGACGGCGCGGTCCGCAGGCCCTCGGCGCCCGTGATTCCCTGGGCCGCCCAGAGCAGCTGTCCCAGGTCGGCGCGCGCCAGGGCCTCGCCGGTGTACTCTCTCACCGACCGCCGCTCCGCCAGCGCGCCTTCCACCGACCACGGACCGCTCCGCCTCGGCTGGGGAGCCCGCCCGCCGCTCTCCTTCACCGCTACAGTCTCTCTTCTCGAAACCATGTCAGGACCTCCTGCGGCATCCCGTCGCGATTCGCGCGCGTCACTTCCCAGAGCTCCGCGTCTTTTCGCGCCTTGACCTCTGTGATGAAGCCGCCGCCCCTCCGGGCGATCGTCGCGACCACCGGCTTCCGCGAGTGGAGCAGAGCGCGCATGGCCGTCACGAACTGAGGGGACATGCACTCCATCTTTCCGATCTCATCGACCAGGTAGAGATCCACCTCCTCCCTCACTGCGAGGGCCGAGTCGGCGAGCCCGTCGATGACGGAGACGTCCACTCCGTACTTCCCGACCCGGTGGGGCCCGCGGAACTCCTCGTGGGCCATGACGCGGTCCCGCCCGTCGAACGTCGCGAGGCGAAAGCCCCGGCGCTCCCCGCCAACGCGGATCTCCTCGGTGTAGAACCCTCCCAGCCGCCGGCCGGCGAGGGCGTCGGCGACCCGGCAGATGACGGTGGTCTTGCCGCTGCCGGGGTTCCCCGTGATCAGGAGCACGTGACGTTCACGCGGCCCCACGTTCATTTCGCCGCTTCGCGATCATCTCCCGCATCAACCGCTTGGCCTTGAGGAGCTCCGCGCGCCGGGCGGCCGACAGCCCCCGCCCCGCCCGGTTGATGAAGAAGAGCAGCATCCTGAGGCCGGAGGTGATCCCCTTGGGGCTGACCCGCTTGGACGCCAGCGTCCGGGCGATAGTCGCGGCGNCCGCGGTGAACAGCCCCGCCCGGGGGAAGGTCGAGACCGTCGTCACCGTGTGAACCCAGAGGCGCCGCTTTTGCNGCNTCGGCTTCCGATCCCGCCGGGCTTTTCTCATGCGGCNCCTNCCCGGATCGCCATGAGGTACTGGACGCACCCGTCCAGGGTGGCGAGCTTCGGGTAATCCGCCTCGGGAATCTCGACGTTCAACGCGCTGTGAAGCCCGATGACGAAATTCAGCAGATCCATGGAATCGAGATCCACCTGCTCGCGGAAGCCGACGTCGGGCTTGATCGACGCCGGATCGGCCTCCGGCGCGATCTCGCCGAGGACGCGGAGCACCGTGGCGCGGATTTCGTCCTTCGTCACAGCCGGCCGGGCTCCTGCAAGAGACGATCGACGGCCGCCAGGAACAGGCCGCCGCGGTGGCCGTCGGTGACGCGGTGGTCGGCGGACAGCGTTGCCGTCACGAGGGAGCGGGACACGATCTGTCCTCCCACGGACCACGGGCGCTCCACGATCTTGCCGAAGCCCACGATCGCCACCTGCGGCGGGTAGATGATGCCGAAGACGGTCTCGACGCCCTGCTCGCCGAGGCTCGTGACCGTGATCGTCGGATCCGACAGCTCGGAGCTTCTGAGACCCCCGGCCCGCGCGCGCTGGACGAGATCGCGGAAATTCCGCATGAGGTCCCCCAGGCTCTGGCGGTCGGCGTCGTGGAGGGCCGGGGCGACCACCCCCCCGCCCCTCAGCGAGATGGCCACGCCGACGTGAACGGCTTCGCTCGGCACGACGCGGTCGCCGACCCAGACCGCGTTCAGCTCCGGGACCTCCCGCAGGGCCAGCGCCACGGCCTTGATGAGCAGGACCCCGTACAGGAGACGGTCCGCGACCGGGCGCCTCCCGTTCTCGTCGGTGAGCCAGGCCAGCGCGCGCTGCATGTCGATCGCGGTGCTCAGGTAGTAATGGGGGATCTCGCGCTTGGACCGGGCCATCGCCGCCCCGATCGTCTGCCTCATCCGGGTCTGGCGGTCCATCTCGACCGCCGGCCGCGCCGGCGCGGGCTTCGCCCCCGCCGCGCCCTCGATGTCCTCCCGCGTGATCGCGCCGCCCGGCCCTGTGCCGCGCACCGTGGCCGGATCGACCCCGAGCTCGGCGGCGAGCTTCTTTGCGAGGGGGGAGATCCTGACGCGGCCGGGGACGGGCGGAGCGGGAGGCGGCGCGACGGGGCGGAACCCTTCCTCCCTGATGATGGCCAGCACCGTCCCGGTCGGAACCGTCGCGCCGGGCTGGACCAGCATCTCTTCGATGACGCCGCTCACGAAGATCTCGACGTCGATCACGCCCTTGTCCGTCTCCACCGTGGCGATGATGTCGCCGCGCTTCACGCCATCGCCCGGCTTCTTCCGCCAGGCGACGAGAGTCCCGGCGCTCATGTCGGCCCCGAGGATGGGCATCCTGAACTCAGCCATGGCGTCGGAGCATCTCGTGAACGGTCGCCACGATGGAAGCGGGCTGCGGCAGCGCGGCGTCCTCCATGTGCTTGGCGTACGGCATCGGCACCTCCGCGCTGCACACGCGGGCCACCGGCCCGTCGAGGTCGTAGAAGCCCCCCTCCATGAGCTGGGCGCTGACTTCCGCCGCGAAGCTGCACATCCGCCAGCCCTCGTCCACGATCAGGGCGCGGTGGGTCCTGGCGATCGAGGCCAGGAGGGTCGGGGTGTCCAGCGGCCGGAGCGAGCGCAGGTCGATGACCTCGGCGTCGATTCCCTCCACGGCCAGGAGATCGGCCGCCTGCAGCGTCTTGGGGAGCGAGCCGCCGTAGGTGATCAGCGTCACGTGCTCGCCGGGGCGCCGCACTGCGGCCCTCCCGATCTCGGCCGGGCCGGCGCTCTCGTCCACCTCGCCTTCCGTCGGATAGAGCGTGGCGTGCTCGAAGATGAAGACCGGATCGGGCTCGCGGAGCGCCGCCAGCAGCATCCCTCGGGCATCGGCCGGCGTGGCGGGCGTCAGGACCATGATGCCGGGGATATGGGCGTACCATCCCTCCAGGCTGTGGGAATGCTGGGCGGCGAGCTGGCGCCCGCCTCCGGTCGCCATGCGCACCACGAGGGGGACGCTCAGCTGGCCGCCGGACATGTGGCGGAGCGTGGCCGCGTTGTTGACGATCTGGTCCAGGGCCAGCAGGCTGAAGTTGACCGTCATCACCTCGACGATGGGCCGCATCCCCCCCAGGGCCGCCCCGATGCCGGCCCCGACGAAGGTGGATTCGGAGAGCGGCGTGTCGCGGACACGCTCGGGCCCGAACTCCTCGAGCAGGCCGCGGCTGACGGCGAACGCGCCGCCGTAGCGGCCCACGTCCTCCCCCATGAGGAAAACGCGCGCGTCGCTCCTGAGCGCCTCGCTCAGCGCGCTTCGGACCGCTTCGCGGTAGGTCGTCTTCATCACGGCGTCCTCGGCGTGTACACGTCCCTCAGCAGGTCCTCGACGGGCTCCCACGGCCCGGCCTCCGCGACGGCGACCGCCGCCTCGATCTCGCGGCCGACTGCGGCTTCGATGGCAGTCAGATCCGCGTCCGAGAGAAGGCCCCATTCCCGGAGGCGGGCCGCGAACAACGCGATGGGGTCGCGAGTCTTCCACTGCTCGACCTCCTCCTTGGTGCGGTAGAGCTCCGGATCGGCCGTGGAATGCGCGCGGAACCGGTAGGTCCGGACCTCCAGGAGGTACGGCCCCTCGCCGCGGCGCACGGCCTCCGCGGCCCGGCGCGTCGCCGACTCGACGGCGAGGACGTCCATCCCGTCCACCGCGTCAGCGGATAGGCTGTACGCCGCGGCCTTCAGGCGGACGTCGGTCTGGGACTGGTGCCGCGCGAGGGCGGTGCCCATGGCGTAGAGGTTGTTCTCGCAGAGAAAGAGCACCGGGAGCTTCCAGAGCGCCGCCAGGTTCAGCGACTCGTGGAACTCGCCCTCATCGACGGCGCCGTCCCCGAAGAAGCACGCCGTCACGCGCCGGCGCCCCTGGAGCGTGTCGGCCAGGGCCAGGCCCACCGCGATCGGCATCCCTCCGCCCACGATGGCGTAGCCGCCGTAGAAGCGGCGGGAGACGTCGAAGAAGTGCATGGACCCGCCGCGCCCGCGGCTGCACCCGTTGGCCTTGCCGTACATCTCGGCCATCAGGGACCCGGCAGGGATGCCCCGCGCGAGCGCCTGGCCGTGCTCGCGATAGGTGGCGACGATGGCGTCCTCGGGCATGAACGCCTGCATCGCCCCGACCGCCACCGCCTCCTCGCCGATGTAGAGGTGGAGGAAGCCGCGGATCTTGCCGAGCATATAGAGCTCGGCCGCCTTCTCCTCGAAGCGCCGGATGAGCACCATCTGGCGCAGCAGCTCGAGGGCGTGCCCGCGCTCGACCGTCATCCGCTCTCCTCCAGCGTGGAGATGTCGCCCTCCGGGAGCCCGAGCTCGCGCGCCCGGAGGAGCCGCCGCATGATCTTCCCGCTCCGCGTCTTGGGCAGCGTCGGCCGGAAGTCGATCTCCTTCGGCGCGACGACGGCGCCCAGGCGCGTGCGCGCGAAGGCCAGCAGCTCCCGGCGGAGCTCAGGGGTCGGCTCGTAGCCGTCCTTCAGCGAGACGAAGGCCTTCACCACCTCCATCGCCACCGGATCGGGCTTGCCGATCACGCCGGCCTCGGCCACGGCCTCGTGCTCCATCAGGACGCTCTCCACCTCGAAGGGCCCGACGAGGTGGCCGGAGGTCTTGATCACGTCGTCGGCCCGGCCGACGAACCAGAAGTAGCCGTCCCGGTCCCGCTTCGCGAGATCGCCGGTCAGGTAGAAACCACCCCGGAAGCACTTCTGGTACCGCTCCGGCTCGCCCCAGTACCCGCGGAACATGGAGGGCCACCCCGGCCGGAGCGCCAGCTCGCCCTGGACATCGGGCTCCTCGATGACCTCGACCCCGTCGTCGCCGACCTTCCGGACGATCGCCGCGTCGATCCCCGGCAGCGGGCGGCCCATGGAGCCGGGCCGGATGTCCATGGCGGCATAGTTGGCGATCATGATTCCCCCCGTCTCCGTCTGCCACCAGTTGTCGTGGAAGGGATGGCCGAAGGCTTCCTGCCCCCACACGACCGCTTCGGGGTTCAGCGGCTCCCCCACGCTGGAGAGGAACCTCAGAGCGGGGAAATCGTATTTCCGCACGAGCTCAGTGCCGGCCTTCATCAGCATGCGGATGGCGGTGGGCGCCGTGTACCAGATGGTCACCTTCTGGTCCTGGAGGATCCCGTACCAGCGCGCAGCGTCGAACTCCGCCTCGTCGATGATGCTGGTCACGCCGTTGGTCAGGGGCGCGATGATGCCGTAGGAAGTGCCCGTCACCCAGCCCGGGTCCGCCGTGCACCAGAAGACGTCTTCCGGGTGGAAGTCGAGGGCGAGCTTCCCCGTGATGTGGTGGGCCACCACCGCCGCGTGGACGTGCACCGCGCCCTTGGGCGTGCCCGTCGTGCCGCTCGTGAAGTGCAGGAGCGCCACGTCCTCGGGATCCGTCGGGCCGATCGCGAAGTCGTCGCCGGCCCCGGCCATCAGCGCGTGATAGTCCTGCGTGCCCGGCACGCCGGTCGGCCGCCGGTCGTCGCCGACGAGCAGCACGTGCTCCAGATCGGGGAGGGACGACCGGAGCCCGGCGACCTTCCGGCGATAGAGCGACTCGGTGGTGACCAGGACGCGCGCCCCGCCGATCGCCAGGCGCGCGCGGACCGGCTCGGGCCCGAAGGCCGAGAAGAGGGGGCAGAAGACGCTCCGGTTCTTCAGCGTCCCGAGCGCGACGACGTACAGCTCGGGAATCCGACCGGCCAGGACATAGACCCGGTCGCGCGGCCCCGCACCCAGCGCCCGCAGAACGTTCGCGAAGCGATTCGTCAGGCTCCGGAGCCGCGTGTAGGTGAAATCCTGAACCGCGCCGTACTTTCCGAGCCACCGGAGCGCGAGATGGTCGGCGAGCGGTCCGGCCGCATGTCGGTCGACGGCCTCGTGAGCGATGTTGAGCCCCTGGCCGCCGGGAAGACCGTCCAGCTCGCGCCGGGCTTGATCCCACGAAAAGGCCGCCCGCACCTCCGCGTAGTCGCGGAGATTCGGGACCACGGCCCACTTCGCCCCCGATTTGCTGACCGTTCCCCGGGCCATCCAGCGCTCCTCGCACCAATCCGTAAAGCTCAGGTGCAAGGGGCTTGCCGACCGCGACGCGTGGAAATCCGGGAGGTTACCGAAGGCCGGGGTGCTTCGAAGGGACGACGCCTGCCTCACATGAGGCGCCCCCGCCGCGGCGAGCGCTCACCTCACGGCGAGACCGTGAACGTCGTGAAGGCCATCCTGGTCATGGCCCCGGAGATCACCGTGATCGTCAGCGCGCGGGGACCCGGCGGCGCATCCGGGTCGATGTAGATCCGGAGCAGATGGGTCGTAGGATCCTGAACGGAAGCGTCCAGCGCCCTCACGCCGGGGCCGCTGATATAGATCGTGCCCCCGGCCAGGTCCCTGCCCCGCAGCACGGCGTCCACCACCGTGCCCGGGGCGCCGGACGAGGGGGACAGGCTCGTGATGACCGGGTTGAACGGCAGCCGCTGTTCCTCGGCGGCGCTGCCGAACCCCCAGAGAAGAGCGAGCGCCAGGGCGAGGACGCCCGCGGCGATCGAGAATGTTCGCACGCTCAGCTCGCCTCCAGCAGGGCTCTCAGCTCCCGCCCCCGCAGCGGACGGCGGAGTTTCCGGAGCGCCTTGGCCTCGATCTGGCGAATCCGCTCGCGGGTCACGGAGAACCGCTCGCCGATCTCTTCCAGCGTGTGCTCGCGGTCTGTCCCGATCCCGAAGCGGAGGCGAAGGATCTCCCCCTCCTTGTCCGACAGCGTGGCCAGGGCCCGCTCGACCCGCGTGGCCATCTCCTGGCTGAGCAGGGGTTCGTCCGGCGCGGTCGCCTGCTTGTCCGCCAGGAAGTCCCCAAGTTCGTTCTCCTCCCCGATGGGGGCCGCCAGAGAGAGCGGGTCCCTGGCGGACTCCTGGAGCAGCCGAACTTTCTGGACCGAGATCTGCATCCGCCGGGCCCGCTCCTCCAGGGTGGGCTCGCGTCCGAGCTCGCCGACCAGCGCTCGGCTCACCCGGGAGAGGCGATGCAGCGTCTCGAGCATGTGCACGGGGACCCTGATCGTCCGGGCGCGGTTTGCGATCCCCCGGGTGATGGTCTGCCGGATCCACCACGTCGCATACGTCGAGAACTTGAACCCGCGCCGGTACTGGAAGCGGTCGACCGCCTTCATGAGCCCGATGTTGCCCTCCTGGATGAGGTCCAGGAGGGAGAGCCCGCGTCTGAGATAGCGCTTGGCCACCGAGACGACCAGCCGGAGGTTGGCCTCCGTCAGCTCGCGCTTGGCTTGCCGGACCATCCGGTCCTTCTCGGCGATCCGAGCCAGGAGTTCCCGGAACTGCTGACGCGGGAGCCCGATCTCGGCCTCCAGCGCTCGAATCTCCCGAGCGCGTCGGCGGCTCGGAGGCCCAGCCTCGAGCTGCCGGATGCGCTCGCCGAGCCGCCCCAGTTCCGCCACGAGCTCGCCCACCAGGGCGGGCTTGATCGGAAGGCCGGCCACGATCCGCTGGATGGTCTCGCGTTTCCGGGCGATCCGCTCCCGCAATGCCAACCGCACCGCGGGGGAGCGGCGCCGGCCCCCGAGCCCGCGTTCGAGGGCGCTGATCTCCCGCTCGAGCCGCCGGAGGCGGGAGAAGGCGGCCAGGATGCTCCTCACCTTCCCCGGCTCGGCCTCCCCGCCTTCGGGCAAGAGGATCAACTCCTCGACGGGGATCTCCTCCCTCCGCACCCGATCCGCCACTTTCAGCAGTGCCTGGACCGCGGCGCGGCTCACCCCCAGGGCCCGAAGAATCTCCATCTGGCCCGCCTCGATGCGCCGGCCGATCGCGACCTCCTGGGCTGCGGTCAGGAGCGGAACCTTTCCGATTTCTGTGAGGTACAGCCGAACCGGTTCCTCCGCTGCCGGAGGAGC
>C687J29039_10001110_pt1 | contig 11303 bp, 7 predicted proteins | sample RifCSP16_2_FD_29039 | JGI IMG/M metagenome (IMG submission 29039)
TCTCCGCCATTCCCTCGCCGCCCACCACCGTCGCGCCACCCACCACCGCCGCGGCCCGCCGGCGCCGCACGAACCGCACATAGCCCAACGCCAGCGTGATGAGGAACGCCACGGTCATCACTACGAACCGCGTCACCGAGCTGCCCGCGGCCACGATCCACCCCACCCCATAGACCATGGTGAAGACCCCGCCCAGCAACAGCCCGTTGCTGATCACCGGCAGCTGGTCGGCCCGGATCAGCGAGACCGCCATCACCAGCGTGGCGAACGCGATCAGAATGATGCTGGTGCTTCGCGCCCAGGCCTCGAAGCCGGCCTGCGAAGCATCAGCGATCTGATTCCGCTGATCGGTCAGCTCCTGGATCTGCGCCCTGTCTCCACCGGTGAGATCGTTGGGCGGTTTCGAGTTCCGGATCGCCTCCCCGCGCCGGCTCAGCTCCTGCATCTGCCGCTGAGGCTCCTTCGCGGGCGGATGGAACGTGTACACGCCGATGCCCACGAACGCGGTCACCATGAGCCCCAAGAAGAACGAGAAGATCGTCTGGAGCCCGCTGCTCCGCCCCGGGTCCGCCATGGATGACTCCTTGCGTGGATACTTCCATACATGGCTCGCCGCCATGAAGGGAGCGTGATCGCACCATGACGGCGAAGCCTGCCTGGCGGAATCCCGCCCCAGCCCCCATTTAGGTGTCGCCATGGCCGACCATGCCTCGGGGCCCTCGGCCGACACCCTGCGCGTTGGAACGGTTGAAGCAGCGGGATCCGGGCGGGGACATCGCGCTGTGACGCGTAGAAAGGCCCTGCCTCGCGACCTATTGATGGGAGACCCCGGCCGAGCGTATGATAAGATCGTGGCGGGCCAACCGGGGGACCCCGTGCCTGTCACCGCCAAGCTGTCTCGCGAGTTCTACGAGAAGTTCGGCGACAAGATCGCAAATGAGCTGGTCAACTGGTTCAACCAGGTGGACGCTAGCTACCGCTGGGAGTTCAAGGACCTCTTCGAGGTGCATTTCTCCCGCTTCGACGCGAAGCTGGAGCAGCGCTGGGCACAGCTCGATGCCAAACTGGAGCAGCGCTTGGCGGAAGTGCGAGCGGAGCTCGACGCCAAGATCGACCGGCTCGCCGCCGAGTTGCGTGTCACGCTCGAACGCCGCCTTGGCGAGCAGACCCGCTGGCTGTTCGGCGCCTGGGCCATCGTGCTGGCGTCGGTCATCGGTCTCTGGTTCCGCCAATAGCGTCCACGCCCCAGAGAACTGGAAGGCCGTAGATCTAACCCACTACCCCGTCCCTCGGGCTATCCTTACACAGCGACCGCATCCACGACTCTGAGGGAAGGATCCCACCATGCAGTGGACCAAGCCCACTCGCATCGCCCTGCTGGGAGCCATCGTGCTCCTGGCCCTGGCCTCGCCCACCCTGATTCGCCTCGCCGCCGACTGGTTCTGGTTCCAGTCCGTGGGCTTCGAGACCGTCTTCGTGAAATCCCTGGTCACCAAGATCACCTTGAGCCTGGCCGCGGGGCTGTTCGCGTTCGTCTTCCTGTACGGCAACCTCCGGTGGGCACAGCGCGGCCCGGTGCCCAAGCCGATCCTCTTCTCCCTGGACCGGACCGAGGCCCGCCAGTTCGACGTGACCCGGCTGCTGAGCCGCTTGGCGCTGCCGCTGGCCCTGTTCCTGGCGTTGGTCACCGGCGTCTCGACCTCGATCGCCTGGCTGCCGGTGCTGAGCTTCCTGGAGCGCACCCCGTTCCAGATCACGGATCCCATTTTCCAGCGCGATCTGGCGTACTACGTCTTCTCGCTCCCGATGTGGAGCCTGCTCCTGGGCGTGCTGAACGGGGTCACGATCCTGAGCCTGGTCCTGGTGCTCCCGCTCTACGTCCTCCGCGGCGACCTGATCCCCACCCGGCGGCCCACCATTGAGCCCTCGGCCCAGGTGCACCTCGGCGTGCTGGTCGCGCTGCTCTTCGCCATCACCGCGGCGCGCACCTATCTGGTGCACATCCCCTCGATGATGATCGCGCCGGGCGATTCGCATATTTTCGGCGCTACCTACGCCGACCTCGCCACTCGCCTTCCCATCATGAGAATTGCCGGCGCGGTGGCCGGCCTGAGCGCCCTGGCCGTGATCTGGGGCGCCGTGCAACGCCGCCTGGCGTTCACCGTCGCCGTCACCCTGGGGCTCTACATCGTGATCGCCGGCGTGCTGGGATCGCTCATCCCCGCCGCGGTGCAACGCTTCATCGTGCTGCCCAACGAGCTGGCGCGCGAGACGCGTCAGCTCCAGCATCACATCACCGCCACCCGGCAGGCCTGGGACCTGGACCGGGTCGAGGTACGAGACCTGGCGGGCGAAGCCGAGCTGACGCTCCGGGACATCCAGGCCAACCAGGGCACCATCCGCAACGTCCGGCTCTGGGACCGCGAGCCGTTGCTCCAGACCTTCGGCCAGCTCCAAGAGATCCGCACCTACTACGACTTCGTCTCGGTGGACGACGACCGCTACTGGATCGACGACGAGTACCGGCAGGTGCTGCTGTCGCCGCGGGAGCTGAACACCGCCTCGCTGCCGACCCAGAATTTTATTAATGAGAGGCTCACCTTCACCCACGGCATGGGGCTCACGCTGAGCCCGGTGAACCAGATCACCGGTGAAGGCCTGCCGGTCCTGTTCGTGAAAGACCTGCCACCGGCCTCCACCGTTTCCCTCCAGGTGACCCGGCCCGCCATCTACTACGGCGAGCTCTCCAGCGACCACGTGTTCGTGAAGACCGGGCAGCCGGAGTTCGATTACCCCGCGGGCGACGGGGACGCCTACACCGAGTACCAGGGTCCGGGCGGCGTGTCCATCCACTCGCTCGTGAGAAGGCTGATCTTCAGCTTCAACTTCCGGTCGCTGAAGATGCTGCTCTCCAACGACATCACCGACACCAGCCGGGTGCTGTACCACCGCCAGATCTCCGAGCGCGCGGCCAAGGCGCTGCCGTTCCTGCGCTGGGACTCGGACCCCTACATCGTGATCCGGGAGGATGGCCGCCTCCAGTGGATCCTGGACGCGTACACCGCGACCAACCACTACCCCTACGCCCAGCCGATGGCCGGGGGCATCAACTACCTGCGGAACAGCGTCAAGGTGGTGATTGACGCCTACGACGGAAGCATCACCGCCTACCTGGCCGAGCCCTCGGATCCCCTGATCCAGACCTACGCCAAGATCTTCCCCGGCATTTTCCAGCCGCTGGACAGCATGCCGCCGGACCTCCGGGCGCACATCCGCTACCCGGAGGACATCTTCCGATTGCAGACCGCGCTCTACACCACCTATCACATGAGCGAGCCCACGGTGTTCTTCCACCGCGAAGACCAGTGGCAGTTTCCCGCCCAGGCCGCCGCGAGCCAGGGCAGCAACCCGTATCTCCGTCACATGGTGATGAAGCTGCCGGGTGAGTCGAGCGAGGAATACATCGAGATGACACCCTTCACACCGCGGGGGAAGGACAACCTGGCGGCCTGGATGGTGGCCCGGAACGACGGCGAGTACTACGGGCAGCTGATCGTCTATCGCTTCCCGCGCCAGAGCCTGGTGTTTGGCCCCACGCAGATCTTGAACCGGATCAACCAGGATACCGAGATCTCCCGGCAGATCTCGCTCTGGGACCAGCGAGGCTCGACGGTGATCCGCGGGAACCTGCTGGTGATTCCCATCGAAGAGTCGCTGATTTTCGTCCAGGCGCTCTATCTCCGGGCTGAGGGCGGCCGGATCCCCGAGTTGAAGCGGGTGATCGTCGCATATCGCAACCAGGTGGTGATGGAGGAGACCCTGGAGGCGAGCCTAGCGCGGCTGTTCGGGGGCGGGGCGGGGATGGCGCAGCAGCGGCCCTTGCAGCTCGAGGGCGCGGCCGCCGGAGCGCCGGTGGGTGCGGCAGCGGCCACCGCCAGCGTGGCCGACCTGATCCGCCAGGCGGCGGACCACTACGACCGCGCCATCGCGGCCCAGCGAGTGGGCGATTGGGCCGCCTACGGCGCCGAGATGGAGCGGGTGGGCGACTTGTTGCGAAGACTCCGGGCACTGCGGGGGACAACCCCTTAGGTGTCCCGCGTAGAAAGGCCCCGCTTTGCGAGGTATTGATGCCGAGCCCCCGCCGAGCGTATGATAAGATCGTGACAGGCCAACCGGGGGACACCGTGCCTGTCACCGCCAAGCTGTCTCGCGAGTTCTACGACAAGTTCGGCGACAAGATCGCCGATGAGCTGGTCAACTGGTTCAACCAGGTGGACACAAGCTACCGCTCGGAGTTCAAAGACCTCTTCGAGGTGCATTTCTCCCGCTTCGACGCGAGGCTGGAGCAGCGCTGGGCGCAGCTTGACGCCAAGATGGAACAGCGATTGGCAGNGTTCCGCGCCGANTTCGAGCGCCGCCTTGGCGAGCAGACCCGCTGGCTGTTCGGCGCCTGGGCCATTCTGCTGGCGTCGGTGATCGGCCTTTGGTTCCGCCGGTAGCGTCCACCCGGCGCGTCACCGCTTAACGCCCACCACCACCCCGAACGGCGCCCGCCGCCAGGGGACGTCCACCCGGAACCCCACCGACTCGAGCAGCTCCACCTCGAGCGCCAGCGGCAGGTAGCGGTCCTCCCGAGCCCAGGCGGCGAAGAACCCGCGCGTCTCCCGCGCCGAGTACCATTGGCGGAGGTGCGCGCGCCAGGTGTCCATCTCAAGCCGTCGCAACGCAGGCGCCCGGGAGAGAAAGGCGTCGCCCGAGGCGAACACACCGCCCGGACGAAGTGCCGCGAAACACCGCCGGTAGAGTCGGCGCTTGGCAATCACCGAGTGCACGTGGTGTAAGGCGAGCGTCGCCACGATGGCGTCGCACTTAGGTATGGCAACCCGAGCGAAGTCTCCCGAGACCAACCTGTGGCGGCCGCTCTTCCGGCCCAATCGCCGCGCCGCCACGGCCAACATCTCCGGGTCCTCGTCAATGCCGTACAGTGTAGCTCGGGGAGCGAATTCCCGGCAGCGAGCCGCCAGCGCCCCCGTGCCGATCCCTAAGTCCACCATCGCCGGCCGGCGCGTACGCACCAGCGCCACCACGCCCGCGGTGGCGCTCACCAGCTCCTCGTAGTGCGGAATGAAGGTGCGGATCCGGCGGTCGTATTCCGGCAGCCGGATCCCCAAATGCTTCGCGACCGACACCTACCGCCCGTCCGAGATCACATTCGGCATGTTCCGCCGCCGGAGCGTCTCGTTCAGAACCGGCAGCTCCTGGTTCACCAGCTGATCGAACCGCGCCTGATAGCCCCGCAGCCGCTCGGTGAGGTCCCGGTGCACCTCACGGGCCTGCGTGGTGGGCGGGAAATCGGCCGTCGCCACCCCGCCGCCCAGGTAAACCAGCTTCTGCATCAGCTGGTGCGGGTAGCGAATGTCTTCCTGCCCGCGGCCGGTCACCATGATCTGGTGCAGGCTCCACTCGAGCGCAATGAACTTCTGCTCCAGCGAATCCACCGCGGCTTTGGCATCCCGGGAGCCGCCGTCGCTCGCCAGCCGGGCGGTGTTCTGCAGCTGCCAGCGGATGGTCTCGATCCGATTCAACATCTCCGCCGTCTGAGCGGTGTTCTGCTTGATCTCGCCGAGTAACGCCACCTGCTGGCCGATGTCCGCCTCGGTGCCGGCGGTGCTGGGGTCCTTCCGCACCACCAGCTGCCGCGTGTATTCCCGGCCGCCCACGGCGAGCTTCACGGTGTACGTGCCGGGCGGCTGGAGGACGGTCATCCGGCCGATCATGGGCGCGGGCCGGCCCTCCGGCGGGATCTGGACGTTGGGCGAATACATGGGGCTCACCCGCAGCCGGACTTCCGGCGTGGGCTCGTCCCGGAGATCCCACATCACGCGGTTAATGCCGGCGTTCCTGGTGCCGCGGAGCGTGCGGACGGTCTGGCCGGCGGCGTTCGCGACCGTGATGGTGACGTCACCCGCCGGGGCCGACTTGAGCCAGTAGTTGATCGAGGCGCCGTACTGCGGCCCCTGACCCGCCACCGGGTCGTCGCTCGATCCCAGGTGCGGCGACACCGGCCGGAAACGATACGCCGGCTTGATCTCGAACAAGTGCGCATCCGCCGCCATCACCTGCGGTGTCACCTGCTGGAGCGGCGTGATGTCGTCCATGATCCACCAGCCCCGCCCGTAGGTGGCGATCACCAGGTCCATGAAGTGCTCCTGGATCTCCATCCAGTAGACCGGCGCCGGCGGNAGGTTGTTCTGGAGCGGCTGCCAGCTTTCGCCGTCGTCGAACGAGACGTAGAGCGCGTTCTCGAGCCCCAGGTANAGCAGCCCGCGGCGCACCGGGTCCTGGCGGATCACGTGCGCGTAGCTCAAGGGCGTGGGCGTGATCCCGTTGGTGATCTTGCGCCAGGTGCGGCCGTAATCGGCGGTCCGGTAGACCCACGGGTCGCGGTTGTTGACCTGGTGGAAGTCCACCGTGAGGTAGGCCGTGGCCGTGTCGTAGCGCGAGGGCTCGATGTTGGACACCGTGCCCCAGGGCGGAAGGCCCGTGATGTTGGGCGTCACGTTGGTCCAGGTCTTCCCGCCGTCCTGGGTCAGCTGCACCAGCCCGTCGTTGGTCCCGGCCCAGATCAACCCCGGCTTCAAGCGCGACTCGGCGATGGCGAACACCACCCCCGCGTACTCGACGCCGATGTTGTCGGGCGTGAGGCCACCGGAGGAACCCATCTTGCTCTTGTCGTTGAGCGTGAGATCCGGGCTGATCACCCGCCAGCTGTTGCCGCCGTCGCTGGTGGCGTGCACGTGCTGGCTCCCCACATAGACCGTGTTGTGGTCGTGCGGAGAGATGGTGAGCGGCGCGGTCCACACGAAGCGATACTTGGCCAGCTCGGCGGGCGAGCCGCTCATCACCTCGGGCCAGATCTCCACGTGGCGGAACTGGCGGTTCCGCATGTCGTAGCGCACCACGATCCCGCCCACCGAGCCGCGACCCGAGGCGCTGGACCAGACGACGTCCGGGTCCTTGGGATCGGGCGTGGCCCAGCCGCTCTCGCCACCACCGACCTCGTGCCACTCACCCCGACTGATGATCCCGCCGCCACCACCGCCCCCACCGCCCCCGCCCCCACCGCCGCGCGAGGCGTTGCTCGGCCCCACATACGACGGGCCGTCCTGGCGATTGCCGAACAGGTTGTACGGAACCTTGGTGTCCGTGGTGACGTGGTACATCTGGGCCACCGGGAGCTGAATCCGATCCCACTGCCGCCCGCGGGTGGTGGAGATGACGATGCCCTGGTCGTTGGCCACGATCATCCGGTTGGCGTTGGTGGGATCGATCCAGATGTCGTGGTTGTCTCCGCCGGCGTTCTGGCCAAAGCCCAGCTGCTCGACCGATCGCCCCCCGTCAATGGATTTGCTGAACGACGCCGACAGGAAGTAGGCCTCGTTCTCGTTATCCGGGCTCACCACCACTCGGCTGTAGTAATGGGTGCGGCCCGCGAGCTGGCGGTCGTAGCTGGTGAGGGTCCAGTTCTCGCCCCCGTCCATGGAGGTCCACAGCTCGCCGCTTTCCTGCGGCACGCCGTTCACCGGCACGCCGTCGCCGGTCTCGATCAGCGCGTAGACGTGGTTGGGATTGGACCGCGCGATCCCCACCACCGTCTTCCCCACGTCCATCCGGGGGAGCCCGTTGCCGCGCAGCCGCCGCCACGTGGTGCCGCCGTCACGGGACGCGTAGAGCCCGCTCCCCGGCCCACCGCTGGAGCGGCCCCAGGCGTGGATCTCGATGGTCCAGAACCCGGCGAACAGGATGGCCGGGTTGGTGGGATCCATGGCCACGTCGGAGCAGCCGGTGTGCTCATCCACGAACAGCACCTTGTCCCAGGTCTTGCCACCGTCGGTGGTGCGGAACACGCCGCGGTCGGGCTGGGGGCCGTAGCTGTGCCCCTGGGAGCAGGCGAACACGACGTCCGGGTTGGCCGGGTGGATCACCACCCGCGCGATGCGGCCCGAATTCTCGAGCCCCATGCGGGTCCAGGTCTTGCCCGCGTCCAGCGACTGGTAGATCCCGTTTCCCAGCGAGATGTGGCTCCGGATGTGCGCCTCGCCGGTGCCGGCCCAGACGATGTTGGGGTTGGAGGGCGCGATGGCCAGCGAGCCGATGGACTGGACCCCATAGTTGTCGAACACGGGCGACCAGTGGACCCCGCCGTCGGTGGTCTTCCAGATGCCGCCGGAGGCGGCGCCCACGTAGTAGATGTTGGGATCGCCCGGGATGCCGGCCGCCGAGGTGAACCGGTTCCCCACCGGACCCACGTACCGGTAGCGGAGCTGGCTGTATGCGTCCGGGGCGAGCGCGGGCCGGGCGGCGGCCGCGGGTTGGGGCTGCGGGCGGCGCTGGGCCCACAGCGGCTGGGTGTTGGCGATGGCGGCGAACAGCGCCCCCACCAAGATGGCTGGGACGGACGGGACATTGCGGATCATGGAACGGCTCCTTGTGTGGCGGCGCCCTTGGGAATGGGCGGGGGAGGGATATGCGACCTGGGACCGGAAGCGGCAAGGGGAGCAGCGACTGGCGGGACGTCGCGCAGTAGCGCGTAGAAAGGCCCCAAGGCGCAAGCTATTGATGCGAGACGCCAGCCGAGGGTATGATAAGATCGTGACAGGCCAAGCCGGGGGAGCACCATGCCTGTCACCGCGAAGCTGTCCCGCGAATTCTACGAGAAATTCGGCGACAAGATCGCCGATGAGCTGGTCAACTGGTTCAACCAGGTGGACGCCACGTATCGCTCCGAACTCAAGGATCTTTTCGAGGTCCAATTCTCCCGCTTCGATGCCAAGCTGGAGCAGCGCCTGGCAGAATCCGACACCAAGTGGGAGCGGCGCGTGGCGGAGCTCAAGACCAGCCTGATCCTGTGGATGTTCGGCTTCTGGACCGCCGCGACGTTCATCATCCTAGGCACCACGCTCGCCATCCTGAAACTATAGACCCACACCACCCCATGGCCGCCCACACGCTGACCCGTCCCACACCAGACGAATACGAGTCCTTCTACGCCAGCTACATCGCGCTGGTGCCGGACGGCGACGTGCTCGCCTCGCTCAAGCGGCAGGCCAAGGATACGGTCAAGTTTCTGAGCGTGATTTCGGAGAAGAAGGCGGCGTTCCGCTATGCCCCGGACAAGTGGAGCATCAAGGGGCTGGTGGGCCACGTGGTGGACTCGGAGCGAGTGTTCAGCTATCGCGCGCTCTCCATTGGCCGCGGCGACCCTGCGCCGCTCCCCGGCTTCGATGAGAAAGCCTGGGCCCAGACCGCGAACTTCGATGGCCGCAGCTTGAAGGATCTGGTGCGGGATTACCAGGTGGTGCGGGACGCCACGCTGGCGTTGTTCCGCTCGCTGCCGGCGGAGGCCTGGCCCCGCCGGGGCATCGCCAACGACTGCGGCGTGACCGTGCGTGCCCTGGCCTGGATCATCGCGGGGCACGAACGGCACCACCTGAAGGTGCTGCGGGAACGTTATCTGTAGCTTCTGGTAACGCGGGCAGGCGGGCTTCCCGGAGGGTCTCTGGAGCGCGCGTCCGTGCAGCGCGCGAAGGAGACCCTGCGGAAGCCTGCCGCGCCCGCGTTCCTAGAAACTCAGCCAGTAGTTGGCTTTCACCGCGAACACGTTGTTCGACGGTCCCTCGCACAGCCGGCCCAGGTCGCTCACGCCCCCGAACTCCGGCACCGCGCTCGACGCCGAGCAACTCCGGGTCCAGACCAGGAACAAGGTGGAGCCCGGCCGATACTCCCACCGGAGCACCGCGTTGCCCCGGAGCGAGCGCGCGCCGAAGTCCGGATTGAACAGCTGCACACCGGGGCGCGAGCCCGCGCCATCCGGGTCTCCCAGGTAGTAGGCCGGCCCCTGAGCGCCGCCGCAGGGGACCTCCGCGTCGCTCCCAGAGAAGCACCGGAGCGTGGAACCCGCGGTCTCGCCGTACACCACGTGATCCAGCGAGCGGGCTTGGGCCAGCTCCTTGAACCGGTCGTAATCCCCCGTGGCCACGAAGGGTTGCGCGTAGAGCTGAAGCGTGAGCGCCGGCGTGAACGTGAGGTTGAGCCGGGTGGTCAAGTCCAGCGTCTTCTGAAGCACCTCGGCGAAGATGTATTGCCGCCCGAACGTGGCGGTCGCCGTGCTGTCATCCTGCGAGCGCACGTACTGGAGCATGGAGCGCGAGGAAAAGAACTCCGGGCCAACCGACACGCTGATCCAGGGCGTGGGCCGGAGATTGAGCGAGCTGAACAGCCCATAGCCCCACCCGCCCAGCTCGTTCCACCCGTAGTGGCCGCCTACGAACAGGTTGATGGGCTTGCGCGAATCGCTCGACAACCCACCGCTCACGCNGGAGCTCCTGGGCGACTGGGCCAGCGGCCCGCCCCGGGTGAGACCGTCGGACAACGAGCGGGCGTTGAGGTTGAGGCTCGCGTTGGCGCTCCAATAATTCAGGAACTGGCCGTACGCGTTGAAGTTGTACCGGAGGCTGGTCCGCTCGCCGCCAAAGTTGTACTCCATTCCCGCATTGTTCCCGAGGAACGCGAACCGGAACACCTTGCCCGGCCGGGTCCAGCGGCGATTCACGAAGGCGAAGAACTCCACGTCATCGGCGCTGGTCTGGAACCCGGCGTCGTTGACTTCGAAGCCCGGCGAAGTGGCGTTGCCGAAGACGCCGAACTGGTAGGCGCCGGCCTCCTTGCCGAGGCTCAGCGACGCGGCCCATCCCGAAAGCGCCGTGCGGGTAGGATCGTACTCCACGTAGCCGGCGTCCGGCCGCTGGTAGTAGCGCGCCGAGGAGCGCTGCGCCCGCTGGATGGCGAGCGTGTCACCTTCGATCCGCGAGAAGACCAACGACCCGCTCAAGTTGTAGGCGTTCTTCCCGAACCGGTGGCCGAAGTCGAACCCGGCCGCATAGGCCGCGCGGCGCAGAAAATCCAGCCGAGCGTCGTCCAGCCGGCGGTTCACNGCGGTGGCCATGAACCCCAGCTGATCCGAGCCGCCCCGGANATCGCGNTTGCCGCGGGTCACGAAATAGTTGGTGAACGGCTCCACCTGGTCCCGGAACCGTACGCCCGCGGAATCCACCACCGCGTGCTCGGCGGCCGTGGCTGCTTCCAGGAGCCCGATGGACCAGCCCCCGGTCCGCCCGGAGAGCTTGCCGGCACCCAGAATGGTGGCGTTCTCCGGCTGGTTCACGAACCCGCCCCGCGAGTCGGCGAACCCTTGCGGCGACCGGCCGATGCGGCGGGAGTAGAAGAACTGCTGCCCCCCGAAC
>C687J29039_10001113_pt1 | contig 11296 bp, 9 predicted proteins | sample RifCSP16_2_FD_29039 | JGI IMG/M metagenome (IMG submission 29039)
GCTCGGTTACAATTACGTACCGCTGTGGAACCATGGGGTAACAAGCCTGGAGTATGTCATGTATTCCAATGGAACGGATGAACCTAATGACACGAAAGGTCATGCATCAAAAGCGGAAGAACTGTTGAATGGCGTAAAAATTCCGGGCGGCGTATCAAGGCTCTGCCTGAGCTGCCATGACGGATCTGTTGCCGTCAATGCGTACGGCAGAATGACGGATGGAACTGGTCCGGGAGACGATAAGTCAACGGGCACAGGCTGGATCACCGATCCACAGTACATCAAGCCCGATTACATGATCGGCGGAGACGGCTTGACCGGCGATCTCTCGAACCATCATCCTATCGGATTTGATTATGACACGGTAGAGGTGAGCGATAATGAGATCCAGAAGAAGTCCGCAAATTACTTTGGCACGTATACCATCGGAGACCTTCTCTGGTCCGGCAAGATGGAATGCACGACCTGCCACGATGTGCACAACACAAAGAACACCGGCGAGAAGTTCCTCTGGAAGTCAGATGCCCAGAGCGCTCTCTGCCTCACCTGCCACCTGAAGGCAGAAGTAGAAAAGTAATAAACATTGCTGCATGCTGTATATAAAATTGGGGGGATATTTATCCCCCCAATTTATTTCGCGATACAGTTTCACTGTTGCGCATATAATCCTATTCGCTTTTTAACGGTTTTCCTCGTTTTTTAGATTGCTAAAAATTACGATGAGGTGGTATTATATGCGACTTATGCGGTTTAAAAAATTTACAATCTTCTTCAGCGTCTTCATTATGTTCATTTTCGCAGGATGCGCTTCAGCCCCGGAGAAAGCGGCGGAGCCGCCGATATTCTATCCTGATCCGCCTGAGCCGCCCCGCATCCAATTCCTCAAATCATACACAAGCGCATTTGACCTCGGGGCAAAAAAGTCCGCGTTCGATATATTTATTACCGGTGAAAAGGAAAAATTCAGCATCCTCGATAAACCCTACGGCGTTGCGATATATGACGGAAAAATATATGTCTGCGATACGAATTCAACGGTCATGGTCATTGACCTTAAGAAGAATACATTTGAACCCCTTCAGGGCGCGCAGGGCCTCGGGAAGCTGGTCCAGCCCCTCAACATCAGTATCGACAAAAACGGCAACAAGTATGTGGCTGACCCCGTCAGGGGGCAGGTGGTCATCTACGACAAGAATGACGCCTATGTCAAGGCCTTCGGAATAGCCGGAGCGTGGAAGCCGGTGGATGCGGCGGTCTATGAAGACAGGCTGTACGTGGCCGACATACAAAACAGGGACATTAAGGTGCTTGACAAGGAAACAGGCGATGTCCTGCTCGCGCTCGGACAGGAGAAAGACGAGACCTACGGCCGGCTCATTTCGCCGACAAACATAACGTTCGACAAGGAAGGGTATCTGTACGTCGCCGATGCGGGGAAATTCAAGGTCTATAAATTGGACAGGGACGGCCACATAAAACAAGCCTTCGGCGGACTCGGAGATCATGCGGGCAGTTTTTCACGGCCCCGCGGCATCGCCATAGACAGGGAAAACAGGCTTTACGCCGTGGATGCGGCATTCGGCAACGTGCAGATATTCAGCAAAGACAGCAGGCTGCTCTTCTTCTTCGGGAAGCCCGCCAACAAGCGCAGCGGGCTGTTCCTTCCCGCGAAGGTAGCTCTCGATTACGATAATACAAGCTATTTTCAGCAATATGCCGACCCCCGTTTCGAGATCGAAGCTATTCTCATCGTTACAAGCCAGTTTGGGAACCAGATGGTAAATGTGTTCGCGCTGGGCAGGGAAAAAGGCAGAAAATACCTGACGGAAGAAGAAGTCATGAAACAGATCGAGGAGAAAAAACAGAAGTTCATGCAGGAACACCCGGAAGAAGCAGGGGCGACGGACACGAGCAAGGAAGAAAAAAAGTGATGCATTTCGTATGAGTTTGGACATTGAAAAAGAGAGCGGTAACAGCGATATTCATTTCCATACTGATTGCGTCCTTTTTTGGGGGATGTGAAGCGCGTACACGATACAGGGTGCTGAGCATTTTCTTTGACGGCGTGCCGAACCCCGACAGGGTAGTGGCATCAGCACAAAAAAAAAGGACCGGCAGCAGAGGCGCAGAGGCCGACGCGAACGAAAAACGATCAAAGCAATTTACCGAGCATGGTCCTTATGCGGCCAAACTCTGCGAAGGATGCCATCAGCGGGGCACCAATAAGCTCCTGATGCCGATAGAAAGTCTCTGCCTTTACTGTCACACCGTTGCGATGGACAAAAAGAGGATACACGGGCCCGTCGCCTCAGGCGGCTGCAAAGTATGTCATGACGCCCATTCTTCGCCGAACCGTTTCCTCCTCGTCTCGGATTCACAAGAGTTCTGTCTCTATTGTCACGATAAGAACGAGATATCCACGCGTGAGGTCCATCAGGGCGTGACCGAAGAGTGTACCGCGTGTCACGACGCGCACGGCTCCGATAACGAGTTTTTGCTCCGTTAGAGAAAGCTGCGCCCCCCCGCCGGCGGGAGGGAGTCCGTTGGAGAACGAGGTTCTTCAGCGGAGTTCGCTGAAACCATATCCGGGGTCATGAGCAGAACAAACAAGTCTGGTATTACGCTTGAAGAAATCAGGACGGGAAATAACGCGGCTTTTCATCACAGTCACGCTCTTTTCAGCAGGAGTGCTGTTGTTTTTTTCGTCCACGTCGTTCGGCAACGCGGGGCAATTTCTCCCGAAGATCTATTCGGTTGGAGGGGTATTAGACATAAACGCGAGCCATACGCACACTACCAATGTGACACCCTCGGGGGGATTAAGGACAACGGATACCGCTCTTGAAGAACGATTACGGTTTTTTGCGGCCGGCTATGTTTATCATCCGCGGTTCATCTCCTTTCGGGGCTTCATCGGGGGTGTGCTGCGGGACGAAAAGTTTACGAGCAATACGGGAAATACATCTTCTCGCTGGACATTGAGCAGCTCGGATGAATACGGATTGACCGTACGGATTCTGCCCCGGCATCCCTATAGTCTTGAGCTGTACACCGAACGCCATACACCCCTCACTCAGGTAAGGGTTTCATCGTCTTATAGATCTGTTTATTATGACCGGGGCGCAATATTCCGATACAAGAAAAGGGCCTCGTCCCTCACCCTGAGCACAACTCAAAATATCAGCGAGTACGAAAGCTACAGGGTCAATTCTGTAACCCATGCGGCGGACGGCGCCTATTCCATAGGTCCTTTTATGAACACGGCGGGACAGNGNGTAACGGAGTCTGTANCATCCTCGAGTCAGGCAAGAACGATCCAGACNGCATCGTATTTTAACAACACGCTCCATTTTAGAGATGCGAACTTCGCCAGCCATATCGATGTGCGCAATCTTGTGCAGGAAAACCCTGTGTCCGCTTCCCAGCACAACGATAACGTCCTTACCTGGACCGAGGAGGCACGTCTCGTTCTTCCCTGGAACTTCCGCACAAGCGGCGGTTACCGGCTGAATGAACAGACAATGACGCAGAGACCGACAAATACGGCGTCTGAGAGAACGTTCTCCCGGGAGACCGAGAACACTCATTTCGCCGTCAGTCACCGGCTTTACAACAATCTTAGCACAAGTTATAATATCAACAACAGTTCGAGCCTGTCAACCGGCGGAGACATGAAAACAACGTCAAAAGGGTTTTCCGCCAATTATACCAAAATGATACCCTGGGGCAGATTCATGACCGGAACTTTTGTCCAGCGCTCCCTGAGCGATATAAAGAACGCTCCCACCATACCCGATGAAATTCACACCATAACAGTAACGGGCTCAGGCAGTTGCAGTACCGGTGTGGACTGTTTCGACCTTGACAATCAGTCGGTCGATATAAGTTCCGTCATTCTCTGGGTCAAGGAGAAGACCACGAATGAGCCCGTCTATCTTACAAGCGCGCATTATACCGTGGGACAGTTCGGCCTCGCCACCCGGATCACCATAACCAACCTTCCCTCCGGATTCGGCATTCCGGAGATTTATGAATTCCATGTAACGTACTCCTTCATCAGTCAGATGGTTAAATATGAAACGACGAGCTCAGGATATACGGTGGCGTTTGAGCTGTTCAACAATCTTATCAATCCGCACTATGGCCATTCCAAGTCCGACCAGGAAGTGCTGTCCGGCACGCTGGAGGGCGGGCCTCAACATATGTCGAGCGAATCCATGGGTGTTACGGTGCTGAAACAGCCCTATACATTCACGACAGACTATCAGAGCACCACATCGAATCTCAATCCATCAAGAGTATTCAAGTCGACGGCGGGTTACCGGGAAACCATAGCGCCCAACACCAGCCTGAATGCAAAGGTGCACTATACGACAATAACGCGACAGAGCGCCGTCACCTCCTCCGAAGACACCCTCGGCGCGGACGCACACTTGCAAAAAAACGTGCCCCGGAAGAATCTCAGTCTTGCTCTCGGGGTTTCATACGCTCATAGAAGCGCCTTCTCCACAACGGAAACCTATTCATTGAATTCTTACTTGTCGTGGAAAATCGGCAAACTGTTAATCAGCATGTCGGCCTCGGTGAGTGAATCGGTGACTACGTCCGCAGGCATGAAAAACGTAAGCGTGAACGAGCAATATTATCTGACACTCAGCAGAAGGCTCTTCTAACAGTCTGCTGAAAAAGTATTTTAATGTGTCATCCTGAACGAAGTGAAGGATCTCATGTATTTGGAAAAACGAGATTCTTCGCCGTGCTCAGAATGACAATTCTTGCGTTTCACGACTTTTTCAGCAGCCTGCTAAAGAAAAGACACATTATATTCTCACAAACAGAGGGAGGTACCATGAAGAACGTATTTCGTATCGTGCTTGCAGTACTGATGTTTTGTGCAATTTCTCTCGCCATGCAGGGCTGCGTAAAAAAGAGTGCGCCGGCGAATGACCCGGAGGTGAGCAGAAAGGCCGGCCCGAAAGAGGCAAGGAAGGTCGTCGTTGCGACGGTGAACGGCGCTCCTATCAATATCGATTCGCTGATAAAAATGATGAACCGCCTTGCCGTGAAAAATCTCCCGAATCAGACGCCGGAGCCCGCCGGGGAGCTCAAACAGAAGCGCTGGACAGACTGATCCAGCAGGAGCTTGCATATCAAAAAGCAAAGGCTGACGGCCTCAAACCCGAGGAAAAATACATAGACGAGGCGATGGCCAATCTCAGGGCAAGCTTCGGCGGGGAAAAAGAATATGCTGAATTCCTGAAACAGCAGAACGTGACCGAATCGGAATTACGGGAGCAGACAGACCGGAGCCTCACGATCGAGCTGATAATTGCCCGGGAGGTGAACAACAAAGCTTCGGTTCCCGAAGATGAGCTGAGAAAGGAATACGACAGGGAGAAACAGAATTATATGGTTCCCGAAAAGGTGTCGGTCATAGACGTCGCCTTCATAGTCAAGCGTGACAAGGATTCTCTCAGGAAAGCAAATACCATACTCAGGAAACTGCGCGCCGATAAGGACAAGGACCCGTGGAAGCTTGTTCTTGACGGCACGTTCATCATCAGAACCATCGATATCAGCAGTAACAAAGAGAAAGAACTGTATACGGCGGCAAAAAAGCTCAAGGTCGGCGGCCTTTCCGGCGTGATAAAGGCGTCCGACGGCCTTCACATCATCAAACTCAGGGACTACCAGCCGGAGCGAACGCCCCCATTTGACCAGGCCAAAACGGCTATCGAGGGGAAATTCAGGCCCCAGGCCCGGCAAAAAAGACTTGAGGAGTGGGAGCGTGAACTGAGACAAGATGCGAAGATCGAAATTAAGGATGTAAAGATAGACATTGTAGACGAACCGGCCATAGAGGCGAAAGAAAAGAAGAATTGATGGCTCAACATCGAATCCANAGATTCCTTGCCTTCCTGTGTCTGGCATCGGTCCTGACCGCCGGATGTGCTTCAACNTGGGGGCTTCATGCCGAATCTCCAAGCCCGCCGCTTGAATGGCAGGATTCCTCGGGCACGGCCCGGGCAAAACATCTCATGACATTAACGGGATTTGAAGAAACCGGCACATCCGTCCCCAATGTCCTGAAATACATCGTCTTCGGGAAAAGCGCGGGAGATGAGATCATAAAGCCCGTTGCGATAGCGGCGGGTCCGGACGGCAGGCTTGCAATCGCGGATACGGGCTGCCGGTGCGTGCATCTGTACATACCGTCTGAANAAAAATACATCCCCCTCTATGCCGCAAAGCCAGGTGACATCGCTTCACCCGTGGGGGTGGNCTTTGACGATGAACTAAAGCTCTANGTGGCTGATTCGGCCCTCGCCGCAATAGTGGTATTTGACCGCAGCGGCCGGTATCTCTTCTCCANNAAAAAGGCGGGCGGCGCGGCGCTTCAACGACCTACGGGGCTGGCATATTCCCCCGATAAAAAGATCCTTTTCGCCGCGGATACCCTTGCCCACAAGATATATGCCTTTACCACCAGGGGTGATGTTCTTTTTTCCTTTGGTGAACGGGGAGCAAAGAACGGGCAGTTTAATTTCCCCACCCACCTGAGCGCCTCCCCTTCCGGGAACCTGTATGTCGTGGATGCCATGAACTTCAGAGTGCAGACCTTTGATCCTTCCGGCAAATTTCTTTCCGCCTTCGGACGTCACGGCGACGGATCGGGAGATTTTGCCATGCCGAAAGGAATTGCCGCCGATGCGGCGGGGACCATATATGTCGTCGACACTCTTTTTGACAACATACAACTATTCAACGCGAACGGTGAATTTCTTCTGACCATCGGCGGGCGCGGAACCGGCCATGGCGAGTTCTGGCTGCCGTCAGGACTGTTTTTTGACAGAAATGAAAAACTGTACCTGTGCGATACGTACAATCGGAGAATACAGATATTTCAAATCATAAGGAACAGCCATGAATAACGTGAAACGTTTCGGCATTCTTGTCATTGCCGGCTGTGCCGTCCTGGGCTCTCTCGTCGCTGCGGAAGCAAAAACCGGCATTGTAAATACCAAGCACAACCTCTCTCTCTCGGGTACGGGAGAGGTCACAGCGGTCAGTGAAGACCGCATCTGTGTTTTTTGTCATACACCGCATAATGCCGCGCCGCAAACGCCCCTCTGGAACAAGAACCTGGAGGCGAGGACCTATCCCTTGTACAGCAGTTCCACCATGGGCGCCACAACGAAGCAGCCGACCGGCCCGACGAGACTCTGCCTCAGCTGTCATGACGGAACGATCGGACTCGGCATAGTGCGCTGGCCGCTGGATCCGGCCACACACCAGCCGATCAAGATAGAGATGAAAAAGGAGATCACTCCGGACAGGCGGTCGTATATAGGCATATCGCTCTCGGATGACCACCCTGTTTCATTTTCTTACTATGACTCACTTACGTCACGTCCCAATGCGGAGCTTTCCCCGACCCTGCCCACGGACCTCATTTTCTACGGGATCGGCGAGATCCATTGTTCAACCTGCCATGACGCGCATGAAAATGAGAACAAGAAATTTCTCGCCGTCAACAACGAAAACTCCGCTCTCTGTCTCAGATGCCACATAAAGGACGGCTGGCCGGCAACGAGCCACAGCCTGTTGGACAAAATATGGAACGGCGCATCAACGAACCCGTGGCCGAGGACCGGAGCGACCTCGGAATTTAATTGGGGCACGGTCCAAAAGAACGGCTGTGAAAATTGTCATACTCCCCATACCGCCGGGGGGCCGAAAAGACTCCTCAACTATCTCGATGAGGAACAGAACTGCTATCCCTGTCATAATGGGAATGTGGCGTCAAAAAATATCGAGGCGCAATTTTTCCTGAAATCATCGAAACATCCTGTTGCGGCGACCACGGGGATCCACGACCCGACGGAATCTTCGAGCGCGATCAGCGGCCATGTGGAATGCGTTGATTGCCATAACCCCCATGTCGTGAACGATGTGACGGCAATGCCGCCGTATGTCTCGGGAAGGCTGCAGAAGGTGAGCGGCGTGTTGAGCGACGGCGTGACAGCGATTTTGCCCGCCCAGTATGAATATGAAATATGCTTTAAATGCCACGCTGCGTCTGCTTCTCAAATACCTTTTATTCCAAGGGTGGTGAACGAAACGAACAAAAGCGTGCAATTTAATACGATCAACCCGTCCTACCATCCGGTGACAGGCGCCGGGAAAAACAGCTTTGTTCCCAGCATTCCCGGCTCGGACCTTGACGCCCCGCCAAACCTGAGCACGTCGAGCATAATTTATTGCACGGATTGTCACAGTGATGAAAGCGCGTCAAACGGAGGTTCCGGCTCGAACGGGCCGCACGGATCAGATTATCCTCCTATTTTGAAAAGGCAATATGAGACGATTATGGACACGATCGAAAGTTATCAGAATTACAACCTTTGCTACCGGTGCCATAGTCAGGCCGGCATCCTTAGTGACGTGAGTTTTCAGAAGCAATCGGGAGGGACAACGATGAGCCGAGGCGGGCACAGCGGACATTTAGGATCGACCGTAAACGCACCCTGTTCAGTGTGCCATGACCCGCATGGAGTAAAAGATGATGGGCTGTCAGGAAATCATACACATCTTATAAATTTTGACACACGATATGTAAGCCCTTTGCCGGGCAACACCTTCCCGACCTTCACCGATACCGGCACTTCTTCGGGGAGTTGTACGCTTGTTTGCCACGGTCAGACACATACTAATACATCGTACCCGTGAGAAAGGTGAAAGGAACACGGCGGGCGAGTCTAAAACCCGAAGGAGGATGGACGATCTCCCCTGCACGCGCGCTCTGCACACCCCGCATTCGCGGTTCCACTCATAAGCGCCGGGTGCGGGCTCATTTGCTAAACGCCTTTTGGACCAGGCGTGTCCGGGTCAGGAGGTAAATAACGACGAATCTATCCCCAGCTTCTTCAAACGATACCGGAGGGTGTCCCTGCTGATATCGAGGAGACGCGCCGCTTTCCGCTGATTGCCGTCCGCAAGCTTGAGCGCCGACTTGATGTATTCNGCCTCCATCACCTTGAGAGACAGACCGTTGCGTGACCCCGCATCCGNCTTCCCGGCTTCGTCNTGCTTAAATANCTNTTCTTCCTTTTTTGACGGAGCACCCGCGTTTTTTTGNTCGAATAAAATAGGCGGGAGATCGTCAATGTCGATCTTTTCACACTTTGCCAGGATCACCAGCTTCTCGATCAGGTTTTTCAATTCCCTGATATTCCCCTGCCACGAATGCTCCTGAAGGAAATTGAGCGCCCGCTGGGAAATTCCTTTACACGTGCAGTGGTATTTTTCACTGTAGCGCTTGAGATAGTGCTGAACAAGCACNGGTATGTCCTCTTTCCGCTCTCTGAGCGGGGGCATCTCTATGGTCACCACATTCAAACGATAGTAGAGATCAAGNCTGAACTTCTTCGCCTGCACGAGATCATAGAGGTTCCTGTTCGTCGCGGCGAATATCCTGACATCNGCATGGATATTCTGAAGNCCGCCGACCCTTCTGAACTTCCTTTCCTCGATCAGGCTGAGGATCTTCGATTGCATCGGATACGGCATATCTCCGATCTCGTCGAGGAACACCGTCCCGCCCTCCGCCATTTCAATAAGACCCTTCTTCGCGGCCTTCGCGTCGGTGAACGCGCCCTTTTCGTGCCCGAACAGTTCACTTTCTATGAGATGTTCGGGAATATTCGAACAGCCGATCTCCACGAAAGGCTTCCCCTTCCGCGGACTTAATTCGTGCATGATCTTACAGAGAAAGCTCTTGCCGGTGCCGCTCTCGCCGAGCACAAGGATCGTCACATCGGTTTTNGTGGCCAGACGTTCCTTGATCCTGGCAANTTCTTTCATTGCAGTGCTCGTAAAAACGAAATCAGCCGTGGGAAGCGTCTTCGCATCCACGGCGCGCTCNTCCTTCGTCGTATCAAGGATAGCTTTTAATTTGTCAAAATCTATGGGTTTTTCCAGATANTCAAGGGCGCCCCTCTTCATGGCCTCGACGGTGCTCTGTACATCGGCACACCCGGTGATCATGATAACAATAATCTTGGGATTGGTCTCTTTAATGGTCTTGAGCAGCGCCAGGCCGTTGGAGTCCGGAAGGTTGATATCCAGGATGACGATGTGGGGATTTGCCTCTTCAATGCTTTTGAGCGCATTGAGGGCGGAATCCGCAGTTATGGCAATAAAACCTTCTCCCTCAACAAACGACTTCAGAGAATATCTGATGAGAGATTCGTCATCAACAACGAGTACCTTTTTATTGAGTATTTTATCCTGACGCGGATGGGGAGATCGGGAATGAGACAAACACGCTACATCGGAGACATTGTTCATCATGACCCCTCCTGTGTCCTTTTCTCATGGAGAAAGTGCATCCTCAAGAAATATCCGGCTACAATACCGTTTCTGTTCTTCTCTGTTGACGTATTGATGACAGGTAACGAGCAAAAATAATTTTTATCAATCTTTTATGCAATTAATTTAACTTCAAGCCATCGGACAATAAAAAACCTTCCTTAACTCAGGGCGCACCACCACCCTTTTTAGGAAGGCTTCAAGACCATCCAGCTTCATTTTCATCCATCATGAGACGAAAATGAATATATAGCATTATTCTGTTACAATCCTGGCTGATATTTTAAATGAATTCCTTGCCTGATGTCAAGCTAAATTCTAAACTAAAAGGCTAACAAGGCTTTTAGTTAAACATACACTATAAATAATGACTGCAACCTACTGATATTTCGATCATTAATAGGCTTATAAATATCGTTAACAGAAAGAATATTTTCAAGAAGTGCGTGTTCAATCCGCTGCTCATTCATATAAATGTGAACTCAAATCTAACGCTAAAATTGGCAACATGTTGAATTGATTTAAGTATTTCACTGTTGACGCTGTGCATTGCTGCCTGTAAAAAACAGGCCATGAGATTGAATTGTGTTTCATTGAAAAAAGATAGAGACATATAGAGACATACTGAAACAGGTATGAACAGAAAAAAACACTGAAGTGCTTATTACGGGGCTCTTGAAATTTATGAATGAATGCCACGTCAAAACAACAGGGCTTTTCAAGGAAGGTTCGCGAAAAGATACGTTAATAATAACTATCAGAGCATCATAATACGTTTAACAATCATGGGATCTAATGTCGTCCGTGAGCAGGCTCTCCATTATATATACTAAAAAAAGATGGAGTAATCTTATTTTCAGATTACTCCATCGCTCTCTTTGCTTTGTCTCACTTGACCAATCGATCAGTTGGTCGTACTTATCTG
>C687J29039_10001114_pt1 | contig 11296 bp, 9 predicted proteins | sample RifCSP16_2_FD_29039 | JGI IMG/M metagenome (IMG submission 29039)
CGCTTCGAATACTGACGATCATCGGGCGCGTTATGCGCCGGCGAGGAGGGGCTGTCGGGCGACACAGCCCCGGTCTCATACCATGCTCTCCTCGTTTTCATGGAACTTTTGACAGTACCGAGATTTAATGCGGGTAAGATAGTATTAAGACTATCATATCTCTGTTTGTTGTCAAGGCCCTTTGTAAGAGCAAAGTCGCCATGCTCGGCGGGTTGACAAACAGGAGTGGCGCTGATATTATTCGTCCAGTTATTGCGTCCATGTTCTTCAGGTGCGGAGGGGTGATGGCTGCCATTGTTACGCTGACAACCGATTTCGGGTCAAAGGACTCTTTTGCCGCGAGCGTAAAGGGGGTCATCCTCAAGATCAACCCCGATGTGCAGGTTGTCGATATATCGAACGAGATCGCCCCGCAGGACGTCTGGGAGGCCGCGTTCACGCTGAAAGCGGCGTACAGCTATTTCCCGAAGGGAACGGTGCACCTTGCGGTGGTCGACCCGGGCGTGGGGAGCGGCAGGCGTCCTCTTATCGTCGTTACCGACGGGTATTACTTTGTCGGGCCGGACAACGGCATCTTCAGCCTCATTTACCAGGAGGAAGCGAGGGTCAGGGTGCATCATTCAACATCGACCCACTACTATCTTCCCAACCCCGGACCGACATTTCACGGGAGGGACATCTTTGCGCCGATGGCGGCCTGGCTTACGAAGGGCATCCCGTCGGGCAGCTTTGGCGAAGAGATCACGGATTATATAAAATTAAACGTTCCGGTGCCGCAGAAGACCGCAAACGGCATAGACGGCCACGCGGTGCATATCGACCGCTTCGGAAACATCATTACGAACATCATGTATCGGGACATCCAGGCCCTTCAGCCTGAAGGCGCGGATATCGGGATACCCTCCATCACGGTGGCAGGCAAGGTCATAAAAGGGCTGAAGAAATTTTACGCGGAGGCGGCGCCCGGCGAACCGGGGGCCATTATCAACAGCTCGGGCCACCTTGAGATATTTCTGTTCAAACAGAACGCCCGCACGGCACTTACGATCAAGAGGGGCGATGCGGTGAAATTAACTATGAGCAGATAACCGGCGACTCCGGAAAGCAAGACTGAAAGTCCGAAAACCTTGTAATTACCTCTTGTCTCGCACCCCTTCAGCGTACTATAATACTCCGCATGAAATCCTTCCACATTATCACCTTCGGCTGCCAGATGAACGAGCACGATTCCGAACGGATGGCGGGCATCCTCGAAGGCCGTGACTACGCCCGGGCGTCCGACCCCATGGATGCGGACATCGTCATCCTGAACACGTGCAGCATACGGGAAAAGGCCGAGCAGAAGTTTTACAGCGAACTGGGAAGGCTCAGGAGCCTGAAGGATGACCATCCGGGCATTCAGATCGCCGTTGCCGGCTGCATCGCGCAGCAGGAAGGAGCGAACATCCTTGCACGCGCGCCGTATGTGGACATTATATTCGGACCGTCGGACATCGCCAAGCTGTCCGAGATCGTCACGAAGAAACAGTCGCGAACAGCTCCGGTCATCGATACCGGGGGGGACGCGGAATATCATCGCAGGCATATACCGGCTGTTCGCGCGGACCGGTTGAAGGCATGGGTTTCCATCATGTACGGCTGCGATAATTTCTGCACGTACTGCGTGGTGCCGTACCTGCGCGGACGGGAGCGCTCCCGTCCGCCGCAGGACATCATCGATGAAGTGCGGGGTCTCGCGGAAAAGGACTACAAGGAGATCACCCTCCTCGGGCAGAACGTGAATTCCTACGGCCGCGGAATGGAAGGGAGCGTCGATTTTCCGGCTCTTTTGCGGAGGATAAACGACGAGACCGGCATTGAACGGATCCGGTTTGTAACGTCCCACCCGAGAGATCTTTCGGACGGACTGATCCATGCTCTCCGGGACCTCCCGAAGGTTTGCGAGTCACTTCACCTGCCGGTGCAGAGCGGATCGGACAGAATACTTGCCGCGATGAACAGGGGATACACGAGAGCGGATTATCTGGAGAAGGTACGGAGGCTTCGGGACGCGGTGCCGGACATAGCGTTCACCTCGGACATCATTGTGGGATTTCCGGGCGAGACGGATGATGACTTTGAGATGACCATGAAACTTCTCGATGAAGTACGGTACGACGGCATCTTCTCCTTTAAATACTCAAAGAGACCTGGCACAGCGGCGCTTAAACTCTCCGGCCACCTTCCGGAAGATGTGAAAGAAGCGCGGCTTGCCCGGGTGCTTGACACGCAGCAGGAGATAAGCGTTCGGAAGAACAAGGAACAGGTCGGCACGATCAAGGAAATCCTTATTGACGGCCGAAGCAAGCGGGGCGGGAAGCTCACGGGCAGGACGAGAGGGAACAAGGTCGTGAATGTTGCCGGGCCCGAACCCCTCATGGGTTCGCTCGTTACCGTCAGGATCACCGCTGCCGGCGTGAACTCGCTTTCCGGAGANATCAAAGCAACAACGTAATGCAAACGGCAGAATGCAANGTGATTATTTTAAACTATTGCAACTGTTCAGGTCAGCCAATCGCTCTGTCGCTTAGCGTGCTATAAGTCCTTGAAATTCGGCGGAGCCGGTTCTTTTGCCCGCAGTGCCTACATCGGTAAAGCATCTTTGCCCTGCACGCTTACAGCGCCCATCACTCATGGCAGACCTGAGCACCTGAGTAGTTACAAATTTTTCATTGGGGCGGAGCGACAAATGCGCATAGCGTTCAGCACCCTCGGGTGCAAGATAAACCAGTACGAAACGGACCTCATGCAACGGGACCTCGCGTCCAAAGGCAACACCATTGTGTCCTTTGACGAAGAAGCCGATATCTATATCGTCAATACCTGTTCGGTGACGGCGAAAAGCGATTATCAATCCCGGCAGGTCATCAGGTCTGCGGCCCGGCGGGCGAGAGGGGGGCGTGTCGTGGTCACAGGCTGCTACGCCTCAACGCGGCCGGAGGAGATAAAAAAAATACCCGGCGTGTCGCTCGTGATCAATAATCAGGAGAAAGAACGCATTCATGATTCTCTCGGAGCGTTGTGTCCGGTCACTATCGAGGCCGCAGCATCTCCCGCGGCGGGAACGACGAAGGCAGAGCACGGCAGGACACGGGGATTTTTGAAGATCCAGGACGGCTGCGACAATGCGTGCTCATACTGTATTGTGCCTCTGGCCAGGGGCGGATCACGAAGCTCGGCGCCCGGAGAGGTGCTCAAGGAATTCAAGCGGCAGGTGCAGGCAGGCTGTCCCGAGATCGTTCTGACGGGCATCCATATCGGACGATACGGCGCTGACCTGACCCCGGCCATGGATCTTACGGAACTTCTTGCAACCCTGGTCCCGGCGCGTGATCGGTCCCGGGTGCGGCTGAGCTCGATTGAGCCGAAGGAAATCACGCCGGAGATGATCGGGCTGCTCGGCAATGGGTTGTGCAGGCACTTGCATATACCGCTCCAGAGCGGAGACGACACCATCCTGGCAGCCATGAAACGGGATTATACCTCGACGTTCTATCTGGACCTTCTTCAGGGCATAGCAAAGAATGTTCCCGGCATCGCACTCGGCGCCGATGTCATGGTCGGGTTCCCCGGAGAAGGGNACGCTGAATTTCAGAATACCTTGAAGCTTGTCGAGAAGTCTCCGCTTACTCATCTGCATGTCTTCAGTTACTCTTCACGCCGGGGAACAGAGGCCGCGGCCATGAAGAACCAGGTTCCCGAAGCGGTAAAGAAACAGCGGAATGAAGCTCTCAGGAATATTGGAAGGCGAAAGAACTTTGAATACAGGAAAAAGTTCAAAAGTTCCGAGGTTCAAGTCGTGGTTGAAGGCAAGAGAGATGCAACGACCGGTTGCCTTACCGGGCTTGCGGATAATTATATACGAATGGTTGTTTACGACGCGAAAGCTGAAAACATCGGGGAAAACATTAAGGTCAGGATAAGCGTGGTGAATGAGGAATATACTTTTTCAGAAATTTTGTAACTTACTGATTTTATAATAAATTTTATGTCTATTTTTTGTGCAATTTGCATTTTCTCTGCTGGGGACGCCTTCAGAAAAAAACTATTCACAGGGTTGATAACAGTTTGTCCACACAATTTGTGTAAAGCAAAGATAAGCCTATAGTTAATCTAAAGTTTTTCCGTCACTTTTTTTTCTGATGAAATTCTAAAAATCTGGTGTGCACGTTTTCGGACTGCATCTATTTGCAGGAGGGTGCAAGGAATGGGGGCACTACACGCCATCTTAATGTTCTACCTTAAGGATATGATACCCTGTATCACGCTGCGCCGGGACGTAACCGGCATCTTTTATCAAGTCCACGATCTCCTGCCGCGTCATTCTGAACGTAATACCTGCCGCAGCCACCACATTTTCTTCGATCATGGTGCTTCCGAAGTCATTTGCCCCGAATTCGAGAGCGACCTGTGCTATCTTTGCACCCTGTGTTACCCAGGAGGCCTGGATGTTCTTGAAATTATCAAGCATGATGCGCGACAGGGCGAGTGTTTTCAAGTATTCGACCGCCGTTGCCGATCTTCCACCCAGTTCCGTGTTTCCCGGCTGATACGTCCAGGGGATGAACGCTGAAAAACCACGTGTCTCGTCCTGTATTTCTCTCAGTCTTATAAGGTGTTCCACGAGCTCTTTTTTTGTCTCAAGGCTTCCGAACATCATCGTGGCTGTTGTAAGCATACCGAGGCCGTGGGCTGTCTTCATCACCTCGGCCCACTGGCGCCAGCGGATCTTGTTCGGGCTCACTTTTTTTCTCACCCTGTCGACCAGTATCTCCGCCCCGCCGCCCGGAATGGAGTCAAGGCCGGCGGCCCTCAGCCTCGTGAGCGTCTCTTTGATAGTGATCTTTGCGTGCTGTGCAATGAATGAGACCTCGGCAGGCGAGAGGGAGTGGATCTGGATGGTATATCTGGATTTTATGGAAGAGAAGAGGTCTTCGAAATACTCGATGCCGAGGTCGGGATGAACGCCTCCCTGCATCAGGATCTGCGTGCCGCCCTGGGCAAGCGTTTCTTCGATCTTCCTGAATATCTCCCCGCTCGACAGGAGATAGGCCTCGGGGCTTCCGGCGTCGCGGTAGAACGCGCAGAACTTGCACTTGTTCACGCAGATGTTGGTGTAGTTGATATTGCGGTCAACAATGAAGGTAACGACCCGCTTTGGGTGGAGCCGTTTACGCGTGTTGTTCGCGAGTTCCCCGAGGGTCAACAGGTCGGCGTGTTTGAGAAGAGCGAGACCTTCTTCTGAGGTCAGACGCTTGCCCGAAGCCGCCCTGGTAATTAGTTTATCGGTTTTCATCGCCATACTTTTATTTTGCGGTAGAGCGTGTCTCTCTCCACCGGCGTGCGGCCCGCCTGTCTGATAAGATACACGATATCTTCCTTCGTCAAGCTTCCATCCGTTGTGCCGCCTGCCGCCCTGGTGATGCGTTCTTCGACAACGGTCCCGTCAAGGTCGTCCACGCCGAAACTGAGGGACACCTGGGCGATCTTTTCACCGAGCATGACCCAGTATGCCTTGATATGATCGAAGTTGTCGAGCATCAGCCGGGATATCGCGAGGGTCTTCAGATCATCGAAGCCGGTTGTGTAGGATGACTTCTTGATCTCGGTGTTCCGGGAGTGGAAGCTCAGGGGAATGAACGCCTGGAACCCTCCTGTCCTGTCCTGGAGGTCGCGGAGCTTCACCAGATGATCGACCCGGTGTTCATAGGTTTCGATGTGGCCGTAAAGCATGGTCGCATTCGATTTGAGCCCGATCTTGTGCGCCGCTTCTATCACTTCGAGCCAGCGCTGTCCGCTTATTTTTTCGGCGCAGAGCGTGGTGCGTACGCCGCTGTTGAAGATCTCCGCCCCTCCGCCGGGCAGGGAGCCGAGTCCTGCTTCGCGGAGCTTCACGAGAGTATCCGTAAGGTCCTGACCGGATATCTTCGAGAGGTAGTCGATCTCCACGGCAGTGAAGGCCTTCAGATGTATCTTCGGGAACTCCGCCTTGAGCGTCCCAAGCATGTCCAGATACCATGCGAACGGAAGATCAGGATGGAGGCCGGACACGATGTGGAACTCGCGCACTCCCTTTTCAGCCCCCCGCGCCCTTGCAAGGATGTCCTCGATGCTCATTTCGTACGCGCCGGGCTCGCCCTTGCTCCTGCTGAACGCGCAGAATTTGCAGCGGTTCACGCAGATGTTCGTGGGGTTGATGTGCATGTTTTGGATGAAATGCACCCGGTTGCCGTTCGTCTTTTGGGCAACATGCGTGGCCATACGGCCAAGCCCGAGGAGGTCGTTGGATCCGAAGAGCGCCAGGCCGTCCCCTGCAGAGAGGCGCTGGTCGGAAAAAACTTTATCTTTGATATGATCAATAGACATAATTGAAAAGAATGGAGGCGCGATGCAGGAGGCATGACAGCAAAGTCATTTATCGTGGACCATGTATCGTGAATGCCGGCTCTGTCCAGATTATCTTCCCGTTCACCACGCTCATAATACAAGATTCCGTTTCTCTGAGCAAGTCGGAATACGGATCGCCGCTCTTTTTTTTCGGAAGACGCACCGCGATAATATCCGCTCTTTTCCCCGGTTCGAGCGACCCGGTCTCTTTACCCGTGCCGAGCGCCGCTGCGCCTCCCGTGGTCGCGAGCGTGAAAATAGCAAGAGCGCTCACACCATCCCTCCGGTGCACCCGATATGCGTACCTCATCTCATCCCACAGGTTCAGGCTTGGAGAGCTCGCGAGGCTGTCCGTGCCGAGCCCGACAATAATTCCCGCGTCGAGGAACTTTCTGAGAGACATTTTACCCACGCCTGTTTGACTGTTGCTCCGGGGGCAGTGTGCCACGGAAGCGCGGGTTTTCCTGATAAGACGAATGTCTCTATCGGTGACCTGGACTGCGTGCACGGCCAGGAAATTCTTGTTGAGAAGCCTGAGACGGTGAAGGTATTGAACGGGCGTGTCCGCGAAAGGCGCCCAGGCAGGGTCCCAGCCTGCCGCGCGATAGAGTTTTTCAAAGCCGCTTTTCTTCCCCTGAAGCAGGTGTATCTCGTCTTTCGATTCAGCCACGTGCATGGCAAGCCGCAGGTCTTTCTTCCGGGAGATTTCCCTGATCCTGAGCAACATTATCTCCGAGACCGTATAAGGCGCGTGAGGAGAGATGCCGTCGTGTACGAGGCCGGACGGGGAACGAAAGGCGAGGGATTGCAGATGAGGGACAAGGGACGGGGGGTCCATGCTGATCATTTCATGAAAGACTACTGCCCGCAAACCGCTCCTCTTCAAAAGTTCAGGGCTCGCCCCGTGGGTGCATATCTCTCCGATGGTCGTTGTTCCGCTCCGGATAAGGGTCTTGATGTTTTGTGCTGTTGCCGAAGCATAGTCATCGGCGGTGAGGGCCTTTTTTGCTTTTACGAGGTTCAGTACCCAGTCGGGAAAAGCCGGAGCGCGCACAGCGTCGAGGAGCGGCGGGAGCTCGAGATGGGTGTGGATATTGACCAGGCCGGGCATAAGGACCGCGTTCTCGAACCGATGCAGGCGGTGTTTGGGATAGTGTTTGATGATCCTGTCAGAGGGGCCCACGGCCGCGATCCTGTCGCGGATGATCACGACGGCGCCGTTCATAACAGGCTTTGCGCCGCGTTGCATGGTTAAAATTTGGGGTGCTGTAAGTATCATCGGGAAGACCTGGCGAATGCTACCATCAGACATGCAGGATGTCAAGAGAAGGTGAGCGACCGTAGCGGAAGCCTTCAGTTATCGGGTAGCCGCAGAGCCTGCCTTAGCCTGCCCCGTGCTTGACACGGGNTACTTGATACGGGGCTTCATCCTTTGCGATGGATGCCGGCAGCCCGGTCGCTCTGATGCGCACGCGTGCCGCTTTTGCTGTGAATTTTAGACGTATTGCAGCCATGTCCCGGCAGCACTTCCGCTTCGCCCGTGCTGCTTTTGAACAGGCTGTTTCACAGCAACCTGCGGGGCACGCCGAAGNGCNTCTATCGCTATCGAGCTGCCGGCATCCCTGAGAGATCACATCGTAACGGTACAATATCCTTGACAATAAACGCCGCTACCGTTATTATAACGATGCTGTTTGTTTATTAATTACCTGCTTGAAGAAGGAGGGTCTCATGAAAAAAGGGTTCTTTCTTTCGTTGTTTGCCTTATTGCTGGTTTCCGGATGCGTTTCCGCCGGAAAATATGATCTCAAGGCCAAGGAAGTGGATTCGCTCGCTGCACAGAAGAGCAGCCTTGAGGAGCAGGTGAAGAAACTGACCGATGATACGGAAGCGCTCAAGAAAGAGAAAGACGCGCTCCAAGCCAAGGTAAACGAACTGTCGCCGAAGGCACAGAAGGCAGAGCAGCTCGAAAAGGCCACCCAGACCTATCAGGACCTCACCAAGAAGCTTGAGAAAGAGATCCAGCAGGGCCAGATCCAGATCACCGAGATGAAGAACCGTCTTACCATGACCATGGTGGACAAGATCATCTTCCCCTCAGGCAGCGCCGAGATCAGCAAGAAAGGAAAAGAGGTGCTCGATAAGGTTGTAACTATCCTGAAAGAAGTGAAGGACAAGAGGATCCAGGTAGAGGGCCACACCGATAATGTTCCCATCGTGAGCGACCTCAAAAAGCGCTTCCCGACGAACTGGGAGCTTTCGACGGCCCGGGCAACGGAGGTTGCACGGTATCTTCAGGAAACGGGCGGGCTCGATCCCAAGCTGCTGTCCGCAACGGGGTATTCCGAATATCAGCCTGTTGCGTCCAATGACACTGATGAAGGAAAACACAAGAACCGCAGGATAGAGATCGTTCTCCTGCCGCTCGTGAAATAGCATCCGAATGTTCACCGGTATTATCGAGGAGATGGGGAGTGTGAAAGGGCTGCGGCGCGAGGCCGGCGCCGCCCGTCTTGCCGTGTCCGCTTCGCTTGTGCTTGAGGGAACGGNGATCGGGGACAGTATCTGCGTGAACGGAGTCTGCCTCACCGTTGTAGAGATGGACGGCGCCGCGTTCTCCGCCGACGTGGCGAACGAGACGCTGAAGGTGACGAACCTTGGTGATCTCCGCGTGGGACAGAAGGTGAACCTGGAACGGGCGCTCAGGCTGTCAGCGAGGATCGGCGGGCACCTGGTGACAGGACATGTGGATGCCGTGGGCCGCATCAGGGAAAAGAAGCAGGAAGGCAATTCATGGCGCATCTTCATCGAGACGCCGGAGAGCGCGCTTCCGTATATCATAAAAAAAGGTTCTGTTGCCGTGGACGGCATCAGCCTGACGGTGGCGGACGTTGAAAAAACAGGTTTTTCCATCGCCATGATCCCTCATACGGCGAAACTGACGACGCTCGGGTCCAAGTCGACCGGCGATAGTGTCAATCTGGAGACCGATATTATCGGCAAATATGTCGAGAAGCTGCTTGCCGGTCGCGTTGAAGGTGATGTGAGCCTGGAGCTGCTGAAGAAAAGCGGATTTGCGTAATTAAGTAATAGGGGCAAGGGTCAAGTAGCAAGGGTCAAGTAGCAAGGGTCAAATAACCATGACCCTGGACCCATGACCCCTGACCCTGGTTGTGAGGTGATCTCATGAAGTTCAACACAATTGAAGAGGGTATTGCGGACATCCGCAGCGGCAAGATGGTCATTCTCGTGGACGACGAGGACCGGGAGAACGAAGGCGATCTTACCATGGCTGCCGAGGCCGTGACGCCCGAAGCGATCAATTTCATGGCCAAGTACGGCCGCGGGCTTATCTGCCTTTCTCTGACCCCCGAGCGCGTGGAAACGCTCCAGCTCCCGATGATGACCACGGACAATACATCCCAGTTCGGCACCGCCTTCACAATATCCATTGAGGCCAGAAAGGGCGTGACCACGGGTATTTCCGCGGCCGACCGGGCGACAACGATCAGGACGGCGATCGATCCCGCCAAGGGGGCTGAGGACCTGGCGCGGCCGGGGCACGTGTTTCCTCTGCGGGCGCGGCCGGGCGGCGTGCTCCAGCGGGCCGGCCAGACCGAAGGCTCGGTGGACCTGGCGCGGCTTGCAGGTCTCTATCCCGCGGGCGTCATCTGCGAGGTCATGAACGACGACGGCACCATGGCGCGCGTGCCGGAGCTCACGGAGTTCGCCCGGAAGTTCCAGCTCAAGATCATCACCGTGAAGGACCTCATTGCCTATCGTGTTAAAAAGGAGTCGCTTGTCCGCAGGGTCGCGGTCACGAAACTTCCGACCAGTTACGGGAGCGATTTCACGGCCATCCTTTACGCGAACGATATCGACCGCTTAAACCACATCGCCCTGGTGAAGGGCGACATACAGCCTGATGATGAGGTCCTCGTGAGGGTGCACTCGGAATGTCTTACCGGCGACGTGTTCGGCTCGCTTCGCTGCGATTGCGGTGAACAACTTCACCATGCCATGGAGATCATCGACAAAGAAGGCAAAGGGGTGCTCCTCTATATGCGGCAGGAAGGCCGCGGCATCGGCATCGAAGGAAAGCTCAAGGCCTACGAGCTTCAGGACAAGGGGAAGGACACGGTTGAGGCGAACCTCGCTCTCGGATACAAGGCGGACCTCAGGGACTACGGCGTCGGGGCGCAGATACTCCGCGATATCGGTGTGCGCAAGATGCGGCTCTTGACGAACAACCCCAAGAAGATCGTCGGCCTCGAGGGTTACGGTCTGGATGTGGTGGCGCGCGTGCCTATTGAGACGCGCCCGCACGCCAAAAATATCCATTACCTCAAGGTGAAGAAGAACAAGCTTGGACATATGTTGGAAAAAGTGTAATTCAAAGTGCAAAATGAAAAATGCAAAATGCAAAATGAACCGGGTTGCCCATTTTGACTTTTGCACTTTGCAATCTTCAATTTTCATTTCTCCGAAGGAGGAGGGACCTGATGCCGAAAACGATCCAGGGAGATTTGACAGCCAAGGGGCTTAAGGTTGCGATCGTCGCGTCGCGATTCAATGATTTCATAACGGCAAAACTTCTTGACGGCGCGATCGACGGCCTCATGAGACACGGCGCATTGGAAACCGACATCGAGATCGTGAAGGTCCCGGGAGCGTTCGAGATCCCGCTTGCCGCGAGAATGCTGGCCCAGTCCAGGAAGTATAACGCCATTATTTGCCTCGGCGCCGTGATCCGCGGCGCAACACCGCATTTTGAATACGTGAGCGCGGAGGTGAGCAAGGGCGTTGCCTCGGTATCCATGGAGACCGGCCTCCCGGTCATCTTCGGAGTGCTCACGACCGACACGATAGA
>C687J29039_10001118_pt1 | contig 11273 bp, 13 predicted proteins | sample RifCSP16_2_FD_29039 | JGI IMG/M metagenome (IMG submission 29039)
GCATCCCGACCGCGCGGGGGCTCGGGTCGAGCGCCGCGGCCTGGCTGGCGGGGATCGTGGGCGCCAACGCGCTCCTGGGGAGCCCGCTGGATCGCGACACGCTTCTCGGCNTGGCGGCCAGCGGCGAGGGGCACCCGGACAACGCGGCCGCCGCTTTGCTCGGCGGGCTGACCGTGGCCTGCTGGAGCGAGGGGCGGGTGGTCGCCGCGTCGCTTCCGGTGTCGCCGGAGATCCGCTGGGTGGTCCTCATTCCGGAGGCGCGCAACTCGACGGCGGAGGCGCGGGCGATCCTCCCCGAGACGGTCTCCCGCGCCGACGCGGTCTTCAACCTCCAGCGGGTCGGCCTGCTGCTCGCGGCGCTCCGGGACGGCACCGCCGCGCTCCTTGCCGTGGCGATGGAGGACCGGCTCCACCAGCCGTACCGCCGCCGGCTCTTTCCCTGGATGGAGCGCGTCGCGGCCGCGGCCCGGTCGGCCGGCGCCGCTGGCTGCGTGCTGAGCGGCGCCGGGCCGGCGCTGCTCGCCGCGGTGGCGGGCGGCGCCGAGCGCGTCGCGACGGCGATGGAGTCAGCGCTTCGCGAATCGGGCGTGCGCGGGCGCGCGGTGGTGCTGGAGGTGGATTCCGTCGGGACGATCTGGGAAGCGGTCTGAAGAACCCCCTTGACGTCCCTTCCGACGCTTGTTAAGGTTCAAGAAAAGTTTCGCCGCCTGGCACGACAGGACTACGCACTCTGCCGTATTCGCGCTCATGAGTTTCGGCGCCCGCCCCGCCGTTCCGGCACCCCGTGTCTGACCGTTCGCATTCGCTTCGCCCGTCAATGGCTCCGGCCGTCGGAGGAGGTGAGACCCGAGGCNTCCCGATCCGTCCAGGCCTACGTGGAACCCGAGGATCTTGAGAGGGAGAGACGCGGATGGAATTCCAGGACAAGGTGCTGACGTGCAGGGACTGCGGGAAGGAGTTTCTCTTCTCCGCGGGCGAGCAGGCGTTCTACGCCGAGAAGGGATTTCAGCATGAGCCCTCTCGCTGCAAGGACTGCCGCGGGTCGCGGCGGCCGTCCGGGGCGGGCGAAGGCGCGGGGGGCGAGCGCANGCTCTTCTCCGCGGTGTGCTCGGCGTGCGGCAAGGACACCCAGGTCCCCTTCAAGCCCACTCCCGGCAAGCCCGTGTACTGCCGCGACTGCTACGCCAAGCGNGGCGGTCGGGCGGGCCAGCNCAGCACGGCCCCGCTTACTTGACTCGCGCTCNGGGGGAGGGGTACCATGGGGCCAAGATGACGAATGACACTCGGTGATCTGTGATCAAGAGTGATCGGTGGATCAAGCAGATGGCCCTCGACAAGGCGATGATCGCGCCGTTCGAGGAGCGTCAGGTCCGAAAGGGCGTGATCTCCTACGGGCTGTCCTCCTACGGGTACGACATCCGGATCTCCGACGAGTTCAAGATCTTCACGAACATCCACACGACCATCGTCGATCCCAAGAGCTTCGATCCGCGCTCCTTCGTGGATTTCAAGGGCCCGGTGTGCGTCATTCCGCCGAACTCCTTCGCCCTNGGGCGGTCGGTGGAGTACTTCAGGATCCCGCGGANCGTGATGTGCCTCTGCACNGGGAAGTCCACGTACGCGCGCTGCGGGATCATCACCAACGTGACTCCGTTCGAGCCCGAGTGGGAGGGGTTCGTGACNCTNGAGATNTCCAACACNACCCCGCTGCCGGCACGGATCTACGCCGACGAGGGCATCGCTCAGGTTCTCTTCTTCGAGTCCGATGAGACCTGCGCGGTCTCGTANGCCGACCGCCAGGGGAAGTACCAGGGCCAGCAGGGGATCGTGCTGCCCACGGTCTAGCCCTGGAGCGGCCCCCGCGGGGGCCAGGAGGCGAGCAGTCCATGGCAGAGCAGAAACGAAAGGTCGAGCGGCCCAAGGGNCCCTCCGAGGGCGAGGGGGGCGCCGCCAATCCCGANGTCGCCAAGAAGGGGAAGAAGATCAAGGAGGACCTGGACAAGCTCCTGGACGAGATCGACGANATCCTCGAGGAGAACGCCGAGGAGTTCGTGAAGAGCTACGTCCAGCGCGGAGGCCAGTAAGCCCGTGCCGATCTACGAGTACCGCTGCTCCCGGTGCGGCCAGGAGTTCCAGAAGCTCGTGTACGGGCAGACCGCGGTCGCCTGCCCNTCCTGCCAGAGCCCCGAGGTGCGGCGGACCCTGTCGATCTTCGGCATCCGGGGAGGCTCGGCGCCCGTGGCGTCGGAGGGAGCCGGCGGCACGTGCTGCGGCGCGGGCGGCTGCGGGTGCCACTGACCCCGCCGCGGCCGGACGGCCGAACCCTCAAGGGGCCGCCTCGGCCCCTTTTTGCTTCTCAGTAAATGGACGCGCGNCAGCTCGAGATCTTCGTGAAGGTGGCCGAGCTCGGCTCCTTCTCCAAGGCCGCCGAGGCACTCTTCCTGACCCAGCCGACCGTCTCGGAGCACATTCGCGGGCTCGAGGAAGAGCTGGGCGTGCGCCTCCTCGATCGCCTGGGGCGCGGGGCCGCTCCCACCAAGGCCGGGCAGCTCTTGCTGGGCTACGGGCGGCGGATTCTCGAGCTTCACCGCGAGGCGCGCCAGGCCCTCGACCAGTTCCAGGGCCGCATGAGCGGGGAGCTCGTTATCGCCGCCAGCACGATCCCCGGCGAGTACGTCCTGCCGGCCCTCATCGGCCGCTTCAAGGAGAAATACCCCGACATCGCCATCTCGCTNCTCATCGGCGATACCCAGCGGGTCGTGGAGTGGGTCCTGGAGGGACGCGCGGAGCTGGCGGTGGCGGGAGCGCAGATCGACCACCGCGCCCTCGAGTACCGGGAGCTGATGCCGGACGAGCTGGTGCTGGTGGTCTCCGCCGCGCATCCCTGGCACGGGAAGAAAACCGCGACGCTGGAGGAAGTTCGAGCCGAGCCGCTCATCGTGCGCGAGCGGGGGTCGGGCTCACGGCAAGCGCTGGAGAAGGCGCTCGCCGAGGTGGGACTGGATCTCAGCGACTTCAGGGTTGTCGGCGAGATGGGCTCGACGCAGGCCATCAAGCAGGGGGTGAAGGCGGGGGTCGGGATCTCGCTGATCTCCAAGCGCGCGGTGGCGGAGGAGTGCCAGCACGGGACCCTGCACTGCGTGAAGGTGAAGGACCTCCGCTTCAGGCGGGCCTTTTATCTCGTCACGAGCACCACGCGCAGCCGCTCGCCTCTGGCTGAAGCCTTCCGGGCCTTCTTGATCTCCGAATCGGCGTAGCCGAGCATCGTCTTCCCCGATCACTCGTCCGTCGGGTGATTGGGAATTCCGATTTGAGTCCNCTCCGGTCCGCCTCTACCCTGAATCCAGCTGGCGTGATAGCTCATCCAAACGGTAGTCGAAAGGGGGTGACCGCCTGTGGCTGACCCGAAGCTGACCGCCCCGGCCTCCGGGAAACTGGTCCGTCTGACCAGCTACGCGTCNTGCGCCGGTTGAGCCTCGAAGATGGGGCCCGGTGAGCTCCACGACGTGCTGACCGACCTGCGGCGCAACGGTCACCCCGACCTCCTGGTAGGGCTGGCCCGGCGTGACGACGCCGCGGTCTATCGCATCAGCGATGAGGTCGCCATCGTGGAGACCGTGGATTTCTTCCCGCCCGTCGTGGACGATCCGTACACCTACGGCGCCATCGCGGCAGCCAACGCCATGTCCGACGTCTACGCCATGGGCGGTCAGGTGCTCTTCGCCCTGAACGTGGCGGGCTTCCCGCGCGATTTCCCCAGGGAGGTCATCGCCCAGATCTTCGGCGGCGGCGCCGACAAGGTCGCGGAGGGGGGCGGGGTCGTGGCGGGCGGCCACACCGTGGTGGACGCCGAGCCCAAGTACGGCCTCTGCGTGACCGGTCGCGTGCACCCGGAGAGGATCTTCATCAAGGGCGGTCTCGGNGCGGGGCACCGCCTCTTCCTGTCCAAGCCGCTCGGCACGGGGGTCATCACNACCGCGGCCAAGGAAGATGCCTGTGGCCCCGATGTCCTCCAGGGAGCGATCAAGAGCATGCTGAGGCTGAACCGCGCGGCCACTGAGGTTCTCCAGGCCCTGGACGTGCGCGGGGCGACCGACATCACCGGCTTCGGCCTGCTGGGCCACGGGGCCGAGATGGTGGAGGCATCGGGGGCGGGGCTCCTGATCCATGCCGCGAAGCTCCCCCTGCTCGACGGCGCGCTGGCGCTGGCGGAAAAGGGCCTTCTCTCCGGAGGAATGAAGCGGAACCGCCGCTACCTCGAGTCAACTCTCGGGGCGAAGGGTCAACTCGTCATCGACACGGCGATTTCTCCCGGGCTGGTCAGCCTGCTCTTCGAGGCGGAGACCTCCGGCGGCCTTCTCTTCTCGGTTCCCCAGGAGCGCGCGGACCGCGTTGCCGAGAGCTTCAAGAAGCGCGGGGAGCCCTGCTGGGAGATCGGCGAGGTCATCACCGAGCCGGCTATTCACGTCGTCTAGGGGCGCCGGGAGCCCCTCCGTCCATCAGATCCGTCTATTCCAGGCCCAGTTTTTCATCGGAAATCTCAATTTGTTTTCTTGGCGAATCCCTCTACGATCAGAGGGCGTCTCTAAGGATAAACACGCGGGGGTTACCGAATGCGGCGCGGCCTCGATTCCGTCATGCTGAACCGGTACGCGATGGGTCTCACCGTCCTGCTGCTGATCTTCGTCGGCGGTCTCTATGTCGTGAAGTGGAACCCCTACTATCACCGGGCATTCGTGGCCGCAACCCAGCACTCCATCGGGGCCTCGATCGTTTCGGGGCAGGAGGCCGTCCCGCCGCCGGCGTCGCTGGAAGCGGCCGTGGGGTATGCCTGGGCGTATGGCAAATCGATCTGGCAGGCGATGATCCTCGGCCTCGTGCTCGGCGCCGGGGTGCAGGCCCTGGTGCCGCGGGACTGGCTGGCCCGGCTCTTCGGAGGCAGGCACTTCAAGGCGGTCGCGCTGGCCGGCCTTGCGTCCGTCCCGTCGATGATGTGAACGTGCTGTGCTGCCCCAGTGGCACTGGGGCTCAGAAACAGCGGCTGTTCCATCGGAGCATCGCTCGCGTACTGGATCGGAAACCCGATCCTCAACCCGGCGACCGTGATCTTCATGGGCTTCGTCCTCGGCTGGCACTGGGTCGGGCTGCGGCTGGCAGCGGGTGTGGTGCTGGTGTTCGGCGTCGCGTACGTCGTCCAGTGGCTCGTGCATCCCGAACCACTCCCTGGCGACGCGGGGCTGCCGACGGACCAAGTGGCGGAGGCCGATGTCCGAGGGGGTTCGATCTGGACGCGCTGGCTGGCGGCCCTGTGGAAGCTGGCCGTGGGCCTCGTCCCGGAATACGTCGTCCTCGTTCTTCTACTCGGCGCGGCCCGCGCCTGGTTCTTCCCGGCCGTGGACTCGAACGCGACTGGCTTCCTGTGGACGCTCGGCCTGGCGCTCGCCGGAACGCTCTTCGTCATTCCGACGGCGGGAGAGATTCCCATCGTCCAGACGCTGATGGCCTTCGGCCTCGGCGTGGGACCCGCCGCCGCGCTGATGACGACGCTGCCACCGGTGAGCCTGCCGTCGCTGGCGATGCTTGCCAGGGCGGTCCCGCTCAAGGTGCTGGTGTTCGTGACCGGTGCGGTCGTCCTCGTCGGCGGGCTGAGTGGAGCCGCCGCCGTGGCGCTTGGGTTCTGAGCGAGCGATTAGGGGATGTTGCGCTGGCGGAGAAACGAGAGGAGGCGGTCCTTCAGTTCGGGCGGGATGTCGGCTTCCTTCAGCTGGCGGGCGGCTTTGACCGTTCCTTTATACGTGTTTACGAAGGCAACACAGGGAGCGCAACCCTCCAGGTGGGCCTGAAGCCTGCGGGTCGTCGCGGGGTCTAGACTGCTGTCCAGGTACTCGGCGAGTAGGCTGACGATGTCCTGACACCGGCACTGCGACGGCGCTTTCCCCATCCCCGCCTTCGATCCCTCCTGAACTTTCAACACCTTATCACGGGTCCCCAGCTCCGGCAATGCGCCTTCTCCGGGAATAACCCCAATTCTTCAGATGTTCTGGAAGGCAAGAGGATTCGACCAACCCTGAACAAGGAGGCAGATTCATGAAGGCAATATGTCGAGTCGGGCTGGTGGCGGTGCTGGCCCTGGCGATTGTGGCGGCCCCAGCGTGGGCCCAGAAGTTGACGGGGAAGCCCGTCACCGTCACGGGTCGGGTGGTGGACAACGTCTGCGTCTGGCCGGCGGGGCTCAAGGGGGAGAGCCATAGGGAGTGCGCCATCGGCTGCGACAAGGCCGGGGTGCGGATGGCCCTCCTGGACGAGAAAGCCAACGTGCTCTACACGGTGATGGCCGACGCGCCGTTCAAGGATCCGAACGCCCCGCTCCGGGACCACTTCGAGCGGATGGTGACGGTGAAGGGGACCCTCTACACGGCGCCCGGCGGCCAGAAGATCCTGGCTGTCCAGGAGGTGAAGACGGCCCAGGCGGCGAATCCATGCGCGGCCAAGAATCCCTGCGGCGCCAAAAAGTAGCGGAATAGAATGGGGGGCGATGGCTCCCTCCCGTCGCCCCCTCCTTTTCCTTCCCTTCCTCTTGCTCCTGCTCCCGGGGGCCGAGGCTCAGAAGCCATGGACGGAGGGCGAGCAGCTCGACTTCCTCCGCCGGCACTGGTCGCGCCCCGTTTCGCCCCAGGGGAAGCCTTCCGCCCGCTGGAGCCCGCTCGAGGCGTCGCTCCTTCCCGAGAGCTGCGGCACCTGCCATCCCGCCCAGCTCGCCGACTGGAAGGAAAGCCTCCACGCCAAGAGCATGGGGCCCGGGGTGAAGGGCCAGCTCGTCGAGATGCTGGCCAGCGACACCGACTCGGCGCTCGGGTGCTACGCCTGCCACGCCCCGCTCAGCGAGCAGCAGGAGAAGGTCGCCAGGCGGAAGGGCGGATTCACGCCCAACGCGGCGTTCGATGCGAGGCTTCAGGTCAAGGGGCTCACCTGCGCGGCCTGCCACGTGCGGAGGCACCAGCGCTTCGGCCCGCCGAAGCGCGACGGATCGCTCGCGAGCGAGCTCCCGCGGGAGCGCCTTCCCCACAACGGCGCGACCCGCACGCCCGCGTTCCTGCGGGCCGAGTTCTGTAGGGACTGCCACCAGTTCCCCCCCGACGGCTTCGCGTTGAACGGGAAGCTCCTCGAGAACACCTATGCCGAGTGGAAGGCGAGCCCCTTCGCTCGGGCGGGGGTCCAGTGCCAGGACTGCCATATGCCCGACCGCCGACATCTCTGGCGGGGGATCCACGACGCCGAGATGGTCCGGTCGGGCGTCAGCGTCGCCTTCTCCACCGACAGGGCGNGCTATGCGGTCGGCGATACTCTCGAGGNCACGCTCACGGTCATCAACGAGAAGGTCGGCCACTCCTTCCCGACGTANGTGACGCCCCGGGTGGTGGTGTCGGGCGAGCTGATCGATCGGTCGGGGCGCGTGGTGGCCGGAAGCCGGCAGGAGCAGATCATCGGGCGCGAGGTCACCCTGGACCTCACGCGGGAGCTCTTCGACACGCGGCTGGCCCCCGGCGAAAGCGCGACGTTCCGCTACCGGCAGCGGCTGCCGGGCGCCGGGCTCACGCTGCGGGTCGCGGTCACCGTGTATCCCGACCACTTTTACGTGGGATTTTTCGAGGCCCTCCTGGCCGGTGGGGCGGGAAAGGGGACCGCCCAGGTGCGGGAGGCTCTTCGCGCCGCTCGAAGCTCGTCCTTCACTCTCTACGTCAACGAAGTGCCTTTGACCTGACCGCCGTCGATCGAGCCGTTGCCTTCCGGCAGTCTGCGTGTACCCTGGGGCAACGTCATGCGCCTGGCGCTCCTGACGCCCTTTGACTTCCCCTCGGTGCGCGGCAACGCCATCACCGTCAACCGGATCGCGCGCGGCCTCCGAGAGCGGGGCGCCGATCTCCAAGTTTGGGATTGCTCCGTCGTTCCCGCGGGCCGCGTGGAGCGCGAAGTCGAGGCCTCCCGCCCCGCGCTCATCCACGCCTTCCACGCCTTCCGCGTGGGGCCCCTGGCCCTGAGGCTGGCCCGAAAGCTGGAGGTGCCGCTGCTGGTGACGATCACGGGCACCGACGGCAACCACGATCTCTTCGATCCCGACCGGGCCCAGACGGTGCGCCGCGTTCTGGAGGGCGCCTCCACCGTGACCGTCTTCCACGACACGATGCTCACGCGGATCTCGCGCGCCCTCCCCGACCTCGCCGCCAAGATGGTCGTGATTCCCCAGAGCGTCTCGTTCGGAGCCGGGCCGCCGTATCCGCTCGCCGGACGCCTCAGTCTCCCGGCCGAGGCCGTCGTCTTCCTCTTTCCGGCCGGGATCCGCATGGTGAAGAACCCGCTCTTCCCGCTGTCCCCCCTGGAACGCCTCGCGCCGCGCTTCCCCTCCCTCCGGCTCGTATACGCGGGGCCGATCCTCGATCCGGACGAGGGCGAGCGCCTGCTCCGAGCCATCGCGGGGCGTCGCTGGGNCGCCCACCTGGGCACGGTGCCGCACAGCCAGATGCANTCGCTTCTGGAGGCGTNCGACGTGGTGCTGAATTGCTCGCTCTCCGAGGGCGGCATGGCCAACTCCGTCCTGGAAGCGATGGCGTGCGCCCGGCCCGTCCTGGCCTNCGACATCGAGGGGAATCGCTCGCTCGTCGAGGACGGGGTCACGGGGTTCCTGTTCAGAGATCCGCAGGAGTTTGAGGCCAAGGCCCTCCGGCTCCTCGGGGATCCCGGGCTCCGGCGATCGCTCGGGCTGACGGGGCAGACGCGCGTCCGTGCGCTCTACGCCCCCGAGCGCGAGCTGGAGGGCTATCTGGGCCAGTACCACCGGCTGGTGCCGGCTCGCTCGGCCGGCGACTTTCTGCTGCGCGAGGGCCGCTGAGGCGCGCGTCGCGCGCAANAATTGCCGTGAGCGCTTCAACCTGATAGGCTAGGCTTAGAGGNAAACATCTNGTCGGGCCGAAAGGGAGGCATGATGACGAACGCCGAGCGTGTCCAGGAATTCGTCGAGGCCTTCGGGAGCCTGAAAGGGGAAGTCGGGAAGGTCATCGTCGGGTACGAGGAGGTTGTCACCGACGTCCTCGTGGGTCTCTTCGCCGGCGGGCACGTCCTCCTCGAAGGGGTGCCCGGCCTCGGCAAGACCCTCCTGNTCAAGACCCTGGCCGCGGGGCTCGAGCTCTCGTTCTCCCGGATCCAGTTCACGCCCGACCTCATGCCCGCCGACATCATCGGCACGAACATCATCCTGGAGGATTCCGAGGGGCGGAGGCACTTCCAGTTCCAGAAGGGGCCGATCTTCGGCCACATCCTTCTCTCGGACGAGGTGAACCGCGCCACCCCCAAGACCCAGTCGGCGCTGCTGGAGGGGATGCAGGAGGGGAGCGTCACCGTGTCCGGAATCTCGCACCCCCTGCCGTCGCCGTTCTTCGTCCTGGCCACCCAGAACCCGATCGAGATGGAGGGCACGTACCCGCTTCCCGAAGCCCAGCTCGACCGATTCCTCTTCAAGCTCCGCGTGACGTATCCGGCGCTGGAGGAGCTCAACGAGATCATCGACCGGACCACCCGGGCCCGGGAGACGGAGGTCCGTCGGGTCATGACGGGCCCCGAAGTGCTCCGCTTCCGCGAGCTGGTCCGGGAGGTTCCCATCGCCGCTCACGTGCGCGAGCTGGCCTCCTTCATCGTCATGGCCACCCATCCCCAGTGGGAGCACGCGCCGGAGGTCACCCGTCGCTTCGTCCGCTACGGATCGAGCCCGCGGGGAGCCCAGGCGCTGGTGCTGGGCGGCAAGGTGCGCGCGCTCGCCCAGGGGCGCTACAATGTGAGCGTGGAAGATCTCAAGGGTGTGGCACGGGCGGCGCTGCGGCACCGGATCATCCTGAACTTCGAGGGCGAAGCGGAAGGTGTGGACGTGGACAGCCTGATCGGGGACGTGCTCGAGCGGGCGGAGGCGATGAGCCGCAAGGGCAAAGAAGTATTCCTGCGGTAAGCCGGAGGGGGCCAAGCATGGCGGACGCGGACGTCCTCGAACGTCTTGTCGCTCAGGTTGGCTGGCAGATCCGGCGGCGCCGCGCGGAGTTCTACGGGCTCCGCGGCCTCTTCTACGGTGCGATTGTCGGGCTCGTCCCGCTCCTGCTGAAGAGCGCCGTGGGCCCCGCAGCGCCGCTGATCGCACTGGGTGTGGCGCTCCTCGGCGCCGCGGCCGGTGCGCTGAGGGGGCTGACGCTGCCGATTCCCGCCGCCGATGCGGCGCGCCTCGCCGACCGGACGTTCGGTCTTCAAGATCGCGTGGCCACGGCCCTGGAGTGGGGAAGCCGGCCCGACCGGAGCCCGCTGGTGGATCTCCTGGTGGCGGACCTGACGGCGCGCCTCCAGGACCTCGACGGGCGCGGCGTCGTCCGGCGCCGCTGGCCGCGGGAGCTCCGGCTGCTCCTCCTCCCGGCGGTCCTGATGGTTCTCCTCGCCCTCGCTCCGCCAATCCCGTTTCCGGCGGGGCGGCTGCCCGTCTTTTCCTCGTCGGATGACGCCGAGACCCCCGAGGAGCGGGGGGCGAAGGTCCTCACCGACGAGCGACCCAAGGCGGCCAAGCGCGCGCCCCTGCAGCACGCGGAGATCATGGAGCGGAACCTTTCGGCCCGCGGGGGCGCCACCGGCGGCAGCCAGCCGGGGGATCTCGCCGCGCTCTTCAAGGACACCGCCCTCGCCGCCCAGCGTCCCGACTTCCAGAGCTTCCTCAAGAAGGGCGACGAGCGGCTTCGCATGCTCGAGCAGGTCGACCGTCTGCCGGACCTGAAGCGCGACTTCACCCAGAGCCAGTACAAGATGATCTTCCAGCGGCGGAAGGAACTTTTCGGCGGCCTCCGGCCCGACCAGATCTCTCCCCAGAAGCTCCGGGAGTTGCTCGAGGAGATGCAGCGCATGGGACGCAAGGGCGGAGACTGGGGCGGGGACATCGGGGAGGGGATGGAGGGGCTGGAATCGGGGCAGACCGACCGGGCCATGGAGGCGATGGAGCGCGCGCTCTCGAAGATGCGGGCCATGGAGGAGCGCGGTCGGGACGGGCGCGGGCTCCGCGGGGGGCGGGAGGAAGGCCGCCGGGGCGGTCGCGGCGCCGACCGGGGCGGGAGCGGGAGCGACATGGACGCCGACTTCGGCGAGGGGGAGGGGCTCCTGCCGGGCAAGGGGCGGAATCCCAACCCCAAGGGGGACCCCACCGAGCGCCTGCGCGGAAATCCCTTCGACGCCGGGGTCGAGGGCGAGGCGCGCTC
>C687J29039_10001121_pt1 | contig 11262 bp, 9 predicted proteins | sample RifCSP16_2_FD_29039 | JGI IMG/M metagenome (IMG submission 29039)
AAAATAGATTTTGTAAATTAAAATCTTTTTCGTTTAAAATTAATCCCAATAATGCTGCTCGAGTATACATTCCGTATTCGGCTTGTTTAAAATATTTTGCTTGTTTAGTATTATCTACTTCTGCTGAAATCTCGTCTAATCTTGGCAATGGATGTAAAATTATAGCGTCATCTTTCATTTTCTTAGTAATGTCCAGGCCAATTACATAACTTCCTTTAACCTTGATGTATTCTTCTTCATCTGGAAATCGTTCCTTTTGAATTCTAGTTACATATACCACATCTAGATCGTCTATATACTCCTCAAGGTCTGTTGATTCTGTAAATGAAAATCTTTTTTTGATTTCATAAGTTGAATCGGTTCTAATTTTGAGTGCTTCAGGAGAGATTAAATGAACATCTACATCATAGTAACTTAATGCGGATAACAAAGAGTAGACGGTTCTTCCATATTTTAGATCGCCTACAATGCCGATTTTAAGACCATCAATCTTATTCTTCTCTTTTTTTATTGTAAAAAGATCTTGAATGGCCTGAGTTGGATGTTCTTCTGTTCCACTCCCTCCATTAATGACAGATTTCTCCGAGATTTCTGCTGCAAATCTGCTAGAACCATCTAGAGGATGTCTCAGAACTAATACATCAGAATAAATCGACATTATCCTAACAGTATCAGCTAAACTTTCACCCTTCTGGGTCGAAGATGAAGATATATTAGATATTCCAATTGATGTTCCCCCAATTGATGCGATTGCAGCTTCAAAACTTAAGCGTGTTCTAGTACTTGGCTCGTAAAATAAATAACCTAATGTTTTACCACGACCAATTTCACGTCTATCGTTGGGTTTGAGTTTGATGATTTTATTTGTAGCATCGAAAATTGACTCTAGTTTTTGTTTATCAAAATCTCGTACAGATATAATGTCTTTTTGAAAAAACTCGTTCATACTTTGAATCATATATACAGGTGCATATACAAAGTATTCTGATGCAGGAATCGGACCTTATCGTTCGTCGTATCAAAGATGGAACTGTTATTGACCATATTGATCANGGAAGAGGCCTTAGAGTCCTAGANGCCTTAGAAATTGATGGTAGGGAGGGTAATGTCATTACAATTGCACTTAATGTNCCNAGTGGTAAATCAAAGAAAAAAGACATAATCAAAGTAGAAAATAGGTATCTAGNAGATGATGATACCAACAAACTTGCAGTAATTGCCCCAAATTCTACNGTAAATATTATCAAAAATTACAAATTAGTTGAAAAACGACGTGTGTCACTACCAAACGAAATAGAAAGAATCTTCAGATGTTCAAATCCTGATTGCGTTACAAATAGCTCTGAACATATTGAATCTACTATGGATGTAATTGACAAATCAGGTCTTGTGTTAAAATGTAGATATTGTAGTAGAATTTTAGATGTTAACAAACTAAAATATTATTAGCATATTTTAAATAAGTTTGCAGAAAATTTAAAAGAGAAATTATAATGTATTATTGTCCTAAGATGATAAACATCATAACTATACCATAGATAGCAATGGATTCGACCATTCCTATGAAGATGAATACTTTAGACTGTAGAGCAGGATTCTCACTAATTACTGCAAGACCTGCAGAGCCAACATAACCTAAGCCAACTCCTGCACCACCTGCTGCAACACCAAATGCTATTCCTGCACCAATCAACTTTGAACCATCAGCAGAACCTCCACCAGATTCTTCTTGTGCATATGCAACACCAATTAGGCCAGAAATAGAAATAATCATTGTTGTCAAAAGTAAAAGATTAACAGGTTTCATTGACGAGTAATCCTCCTAAGGTTCCATATTTAAATCATGATGTGTTTTGAAATTCAAATTTGATCTAAAGTTTTCTTTTTGAAAGAACTTAGATTATTTTTTATCGTATTTTCAAAATTAGTATAATCTTGCTCTAAAACTTTTTTTGAATTTTCCAATAATTTTTTTATTTCGTCTTTTCCCATTTTACTTTCTCTTCTCAATTGCTGCTTTGACTTTTTTTAATCTTACGAATTCTTCTCGTTCTCTTTCCTCCAAAGTAGCTAAAATATATTTTATTCGGGAATGATATTGAGGGATAATTACATTTTCTAAGGCATTTAACAACTTTTGAGTTTTTTCCAAAGCCTTTGCCAAACTAAATATTGAATTTTCATATTCTGCAGCCTTGCAAATTTTTGGAAGCATAGCTTTGATTTGTTTTGCTGCTCTATCAATTGAGGAATTTGTATCGGCAAATCCATAAGGCATTGATTTGGTATCCTTTTCGGTTACATTGAGTGCTGGAATTTTTACATCAACTACTCGCTTGATGTTAACATCTACTTCCATAACTGCAGGAACAGATTGTGCAACAGAATCAACTGTATTAGTTCCTAGTGTAAGATAGGCTTCGTTTACAGATTTATACACGTCTTGGAGTGGTTCCCAAATTCCTCCACGTGCCTTTGTAGCTTCTGTTATCATTTCTTCAATATTTTTTAGCAAAACTTTTCGTTTATCATCGAGGATTTTTCTGACCATTGTAGCTACTTGACTTGAACGTTTGTATTTTAGAAGCTCAATCTTAGTTGCAGCAACGTTTTGTCCAAATGACATTAGCTGCTACCTTTCCTTGTAGTATTGATCAATAAACTTGTCTTTGACTTTAGTAAGTTCGTTTTTAGGCAAAAGAGAAACAGCATCCCATTGTAATGCTAGTGTTTCTTCTATTGTCCTGTTTTCATCAAGATCTTGAGATAAGAATTTTTTCTCAAAATCATCACCGAATTCAAGATATTTGAGATCAACTCCAGTAAGTCCAGCTTTACCTACAATTCCTGCAAGAGCACGTACTTCTTGTGCTCTAGAGTATGCGTCATAATTTTGGTTTGAAATTTCCTGATGATCAGCTCTTGTTCTTCCTTCGCCAATTCCGTCTTTCATAATTCTACTAAGACTCATCAAGATGTTTACAGGTGGATAAATTCCTTGTCTAAACAAATCTCTCCCTAGTACAATTTGACCTTCCGTTATGTAACCAGTAAGATCAGGAATTGGATGGGTAATGTCATCTGATGGCATTGATAAAATTGGCATTTGTGTAACACTGCCTTTCTTTCCTTGTAATCTGCCTGCTCTTTCATAGATAGTTGAAAGGTCTGTATACAAATAACCAGGATATCCTTTTCTACCTGGAACTTCCTCTCGTGCTGCACTAATCTCTCGTAGTGCTTCAGCATAATTTGTCATATCAGTAAGTATTACAAGAACATGCATTCCTAAATCATATGCAAGATATTCTGCTGCAGTGAGTGCAACTCGAGGAGTGATAATTCTTTCAATTGCAGGGTCATCTGCAAGATTTAAGAACAAAACACTTCTTTTTAGGGCGCCAGATTCTTCAAGACTTCTCCTGAAATATTCTGATTCACTGTATTGCACGCCAATGGCTGCAAAAACTACTGCAAATTCATCACTAGTTCCTACTACAGATGCCTGACGGGCAATTTGTGCGGCAAGAATGTTATGTGACATACCAGAACCTGAAAAGATTGGAAGTTTCTGACCCCTTACAAGAGTCAACATTCCATCAATTACTGAAACTCCTGTTTGAATAAAGTCACGAGGATATTCTCGTTGTTCTGGATTCATTGGTTCTCCATTAATGTCTAAGAATTTGTCAGCAATTGGATCTGGAAGTCCATCTTTTGGTTTTCCTAATCCATCAAATACTCTACCAAGTAGTTGTTCTGAAACTGGCAGATCCATTACTTTTCCTACAAATTTAGCTTGAGTTCCAGCAATAGATAATCCACTTGTTCCCTCAAAGACCTGGACAATAGCTTTACCGTTACCTACCTCAAGAACTTTACCTAATCTTTTTTGGCCATCAGACGTTTGGATTTCAACAAGTTCATCAAATGCAGCATTTTCTACATCATCAACAATTACAAGTGGACCTTTAATCTCTGCAATCTTATTGTATTGAACTCCACCTTGCTTACTCAATTTGAAACTTTAACTCCAGTAATACTTTTGAATTGTTCTCTCATGATTTGTCCTATTTGATCTAATTTGTCCATCTCATTGTCCTTAACTTCCATCCTTGCTTTTAGTATAGAACCAATTACTGACATTGCACGAATATCAACAAGTGATGCACCATCCTTTAATGCCTGTTGTCCATCTTTGTAAAAGTCAACTAGTAATTTCATTAATTTGAATTGTTTTTCTGGGCTACAATAAGTATCTACATCATCAAAGGAGTTTTGTTGTAAAAGTCCAATTTTTATCATCCTAGCAACTTCAAGAATTAATTTTTCCTCATCCGGTAATGCTTCAGGACCTAATAGTCTTACAATTTCTTTTAGTGTGTCTTCTCTTTGTAAAACGCTATAGGCCTCATTTCTAATGTTAAACCATTCATCACTTACGTTTTCGCTCCACCACTTTGCAATATCAGCTAGATAACCAGAGTAGCTGTTCATCCAGTTAATTGAAGGATAGTGTCTTGAATAGGCAAGTTTAGCATCCAACGCCCAGAATGTTTTGATAAATCTCATTGTATGAGTTGTTACNGGTTCAGTAAAGTCTCCACCAGATGGAGAAACAGCTCCAACCAAACTTACAGAACCATCTCNTTCTGGACTTCCAAGAGCTCTTACTCGTCCNGCTCTTTCATAAAATTCTGCTAATCTTGATGCAAGATAAGATGGATATCCTTCTTCTGCAGGCATCTCCTCTAGTCTTCCACTCATTTCTCGAAGAGCTTCTGCCCATCTGCTTGTAGAGTCAGCTACCAAAACAACGTCCATACCCATATCTCTATAATATTCAGCAATTGTAACTCCAGTGTAGATGCTCGCCTCTCTTGCTGCTACAGGCATGTTACTAGTATTTGCAACAAGAACTGTTCTTTCCATTAATGGTTTACCAGTACGAGGATCTTTTAGTTCTGGAAATTCGACTAATACTTCGGTCATCTCATTTCCACGTTCTCCACAACCAATGTAAACTACAACTTGAGAATCTGCCCACTTTGCTATTTGGTGTAAGGTAACCGTTTTACCAGTTCCAAATGCTCCAGGAATTGAACCTGTTCCTCCCTTTGCAAGAGGGAAAAATGTATCAATTACTCGTTGGCCAGTCAATAATGGAATTGTTGGATCGTATCTTTTTTGATAAGGACGTGGTTTTCTTACAGGCCATTTGTGATACATTTTGAGAATAGTTGATTTACCGTCTTTCTCAGCAGTAGCTATTTCTGTTTCTAAATCATAATCTCCTTCACTAACAATTTTAGTAATTTTCCCACCAGTATAATCTGGTGGTACCATGATCTTATGATCAATCAAGTCAGTTTCCTTTACAGTACCAAGAATATTTCCAGCTTGTACCTTATCGCCAACATTAACGGTTGGAATGAAATGATATTTTTTAGTCATGTCAACTGGAGTGGTTGTAATTCCTCTTCCAATGAAAGAACCTGATTTTTTAGAAAGTTCTTTTAGTGGTCTTTGAATACCGTCATAAATTTGACCAATAATACCAGGCCCAAGAAGAACACTTAGTGGATTACCAGTTCCTATTACGGGTTCTCCTGGCTTCAGACCACTTGTAGATTCATAAACTTGAATGAAAGCAACATCTCCAGTTAAACGAATTACTTCACCAATTAATTTAGCATCTCCGACTGAAACAGTTTCATACATTTTTGCCTCAGACATACCATCTGCTTTAACTGCAGGTCCACTAACCCAAACTATTCTACCTTGTGCAACCATATCAATGACCTATTCCAAATTTTTTAGCAATATCTTTCCTAATTAAAGGCTTCATGCGATCAACTCTAGCATCAATGGTATTGTTAAAAGTCATTGTACCATCTTTTGACTTTACTTCAACTCCGCCAAGACAATCAATTGTATCACTTGAAAATTCTGCATCAGGAAATTTTGATAATAAAGGCTGTACAATTTCTTTATCTTTAGAATTCGTATAAACAATTACATCGGTAGTTCCAAGTGCATTGGTGGACTCTGCAAGTAAGAATGCCATTAATTTGGAATATTTATCATCACGGTTAGTAGACCTAATTTTTTCTATGGCCTTCTCAAAAACTTTTTGAACAGAATCCTCGACAAGCAAAATTTGTTTATTTCTAGATTCTAAATCTGAGCCTCCAATTATTTGCTTCTCAATTTTTTGTGCTTCTTTTTTCCCTTCATCTATTATTCTATCATATTCCTGTTCCAGAGATGTTTGTGATTTTGATAGGATCTCTAATGATTCTTTAAAAGATTTTTTTAGACTGGATAAATTTTCAACTTCTGTTTGATTTAGAATTTTGTCAATNGTCCTTTCTAATTTAGGGTCAGAAGTCAACGAAGGCGATTCNATTGATATCGGATTTTAATGTTTGGGAGAGATTNAAAATNATTTTGCNGATCATCCATTTTTTAATTAAGAAAATTGTTAACAAAATTGACTCTCAGAAAGATTTTAAAACGTCTTCATGACCGTTGGTAACTATTGACTGTTGCAGAACTTCTGATAGGAAACATTGTTCTTCCCAGAACAGATTCACCTGCAGCTATTTCACGTCTTACAGAATTTGAGTGGTTTCATAAAATAGAAACAGAAAATGAGACCATTACTCCAGAAATTGATGACCTTCTCTTAAGAGCTCAAAAAATGTATCAATCTGTTGATGAGGTGATAAAAGGATTGAATATTCCTCTTCGGGTGGGAATAATGGAAATTCTTTTCAAAGGAACTGTGATTAAAAAAAGAAAGTTTGAGCTTGATGAAATTGAGAATATGATTAATGATTTGGAAAAAAAGACTCCTGATGTAATTACGAAGGCTGCTAAGTTTTTGGAAGAGAATGCTGAAACAAAACGATCTCTAGAAGAATATACCAATCTAAAAGATACATTACAAGTAATAAGCAAACTGAGTATTGATCTTGCTAACTTTGGATTAATGAGATATTTTTACACAAATCTTTTTGTTATAAATTCAGTTGATTATGGTGAGATTGCTCGTTCTTTAGAAGGAATTACAATTTACAAATATAACTTAGAAAGTAAAGACAAGTCAGCTATAATAATAATTTGTGACGCTAAAGACTCCGATAAAGTTCTAAAGGTTATGAGAGCGCTCAATACAAATCCTTTCACAATTCCTCAGGGGTTTCCACAAATTCCAAGCGAGGCTTTTTCCTTAGCAGAATCAAAAATTAAAGAGCTTAAAGCAAAGCAAAAATCCATCTCAAAAGAGCTTGCCATAATAACTAAGAAGATTCGTGCAGATATTCTTGCTTTACATGAAACAGCTATGGTAGCTAAAGATGTTCTTGAAACCTTACGTAAACCTGGTGGAACTAAACGATTTGCAGTAATACAAGGATATATTCCAAAAAAAATGGAAAAGAAGTTTAAAGAGATTACAAGTCAGTGGATGTCAGTAACTGAAGAAATAAAAGATCCAGAAGTTTTATCAAATCTTCCTGTTCATTTACAAAATCCAAAATGGGTCAAAACCTACGAAGTAATTACAGATAGTCAGGGAATTCCTAGACGTGGAGAATTCGATCCGACTTGGATGATTGCTTTGATGTGGCCTATCTTTTATGGAATAATGTTTGCTGACATGGGTCATGGATTATTGTTAATGAGTTTAGGTTTGTTGTTCAAATTCAAAGGTCAAGGAAATCTATCCAGATGGGGAATGTTGTTAGCAATGTCTGGAGCAGCAGGTGCCGTTGCAGGATTATTCCAGGGAGAAATATTTGGTTTTCATTTAGAACATTTTGCGGCATTAGAATCTCTGTTGCATGAAGGTGGTCCACTTCATTCAATATCTTGGTTGGTAGGAGCAATCAGCGTAGCAGAATTAAGCTTTGATCAAGTCATAATGATTCTCAAAGTATCCATATTTCTAGGAGTAATCCATCTAGGATGGGCATTTATTTTACGAATTCACAATTTTTGGAGAACTGGTAACAAAACTACAATGTTCTTTGAAGCAATTCCGAATTTGTTCATGTGGTTAGGAGTATTTGCAGTAATGATGGGAGCAATTGGTTCAGGATACGATGTGATGAACATGTATTCTAGGGTTCACACTGAAGCTGTTCCATGGATTTCTGTACTTGTTGGCGATTGGGCAGTTGTTTGGCTAGTAGTTAGAATTGCGATATTAGTTGTGATTGGATGTGTTGTATTGATGATTATTGGTGGAATACTCCATAACAAAAAACACCCTGATCAAGGAGGGGATATGGTGAGTGTAATCATGGAGGTGTTACTCGGAAAAACTGTAGAGTGTCTCTCGCATACTATAAGCTATGCTCGAATAGGAATCATGCTGTTGGTACATGCTGCACTTTTACTTACAGTCAATAATGCCTTTAAATCCATGGGAGGATTAGATGCTCCTGGCGCACTTGTCTTAATTGTCGGGGGACAACTTGGCATTATGATGATTGAAGGATTAATTGTTTACATCCAGTCATTGAGGCTTCACTTGTACGAGTACTTTACAAAGTGGTATGATGGTGGTTCTCAACCATTCAAACAATTAGTTCCAGAAATGGTTTACAATTCATTTTCCTGGAAGAATAGAAAATAATTGTTAATTGGTGAATATTTTTTCAAGATTAATATCAACGATTAATACCATGTATTATTTAGAAATCATATGTCAAAAGAATTCGTAATTACTATTGTACCAGCCTTAATTATGGCGGGTTTTGCAGCTTTTGCATTAATTAAAATCAGTTCTTAACTTTTTACTATTATTTTCTAGACTACCGGCAGTTCTAAATTATTTCCCCATTCTCCCCATGAACCTAGATAGACTTTGACATTTTTAAAACCAATTTTTTTCAATGCCAAAAAGGTGTTAGCAGCTCTGTATGCACCCTGACAATAAGTAATAATTGGAGCATCTTTTGGAATGTTATATAATTTAAAAAGATCCTCATCTTTTTTCATTGTTCCATCATCGTTTATGTTGTAATTCCAATCGATGTTAATTGAATTTGGAATGTGCCCTCCTCTAGCTGCTCTCACAACCGAACCGTTNTACTCTTCTTTAGTTCGGGCATCGATAATTTTGAGNTNATTCAGATTTTCTTTAATGAATTCAAACCCAGCAATAAGTTCAGTATTTATTTTGCCNGAAAATTTTGATGGTTTGTATTGGTTTGATTTAGTTTCAAGTNGAAGATTTTCATTTTTCCATTTTTTTATTCCTCCATCAAGCATCAAAACTCGAGGATGGGAGAAATACATCAATAACCATACACCCCGTGCTGCAAGCATTCCTGAGATGTCATCATAAAAAACCACCTTTTTTTCAGAAGTAACTCCAACAAAGGAGAGGATTTTTTGAGTCTGAATATTGAATGCGTCTATTCCTTGTTTTGANGTATCAATCCAATGAAATGCAAATAGATCCAGATTTACAGCTCCTGGAATATGCCCTTCAAAGTATTCTTTGTAGGATCTTGTGTCGATCAAAAGTAGTTCTGGATTATTGAGATTCTTTTCAAGGTCTGCCGTAGTAATTAACATAATAGATGTATTACACATGAATGTAAATTCATTTGTCTTTTTATGAAGAAATAAAAAAGAAAAAGGGGTTAGATTTTATTCGTTGACGTATGCTCTTTCGCCGTGTTGTGCTAAGTCGAGTCCAATCTCCTCTTCTTTTGGAGTAACTCTTATTCCACCTGGCCAAACTGCATCCATTATCTTCAGTATTACAATTGTAACACCAAAGGCATAGGATAGAGTCATGATAGCACCAACAATGTTGATGGCTTGTTGTTCATAACCTTCTGGAGTTCCAGTCCAAGCACCGATACCAGCACCAGTATCCCATATGTGGGGACTAGCTAATGTACCAGTTAAGATTGCACCTGTAAGACCACCCATTCCGTGTACTCCCCATACATCGAGTGCGTCGTCCCATTTTCGTGCATTCTTGAATGCCACACAACCGTAACAAATTGTTCCTGCTGCAATTCCTATGATAAATGCTGCCATAGGTCCTACCCAACCAGAGGCTGGTGTAATTGCTACAAGTCCTGCTACAGCTCCTGTTGCAGATCCTATGATACTTGGCTTTCCTGTATGAGCCCAGGACATCAATAACCAAGTAATGGATGCCATACCAGTTGCAGTATTTGTTACTACCCAGGCGCTGACAGTAATTCCATCGACCATCACTTCACTTCCTGCATTAAATCCAAACCAGCCAAACCAGAGCATAGATGCACCCAGTACCACCATTGGTACGTTGTGTGGTTCCATTGGAACCTTTCCATATCCTAGTCGTCTGCCTAGAACTAAAGCTGCAGCAAGTGCTGAGAATCCAGATGTGATGTGTACGACAGTACCACCTGCAAAGTCGAGTCCGAAGCTTGGTGATAGATCAGGATTAAAGTCCAAGTGTCCTATGTATCCTCCGCCCCAAACCCAGTGTGCAACTGGATCATAAACGAAGGTTGCCCATAGAAGTATGAAGATCACTAATGCACTAAACTTCATTCTATCAATTAATCCTCCAACGATTAGTGCTGGAGTGATAATTGCGAATGTAGCTTGGAACATTGCAAACAACTGATGTGGGACTGTATTTGGCCAGCCCTGACCACATTGTTCGGCATCTACCATAGCATTCATTTGATATGCAGCTGACCATGTATCACTACATGGGCCTGGTGCACCTAGTGGAGCAAAGTTCGATACTTGGTTAAATCCAACATAATTCAAAGCTCCCATGAACATGTTTGCGTCATTGTCATTTGGTCCAAATGCGAGCGTATATCCCCACATTACCCATTGAACTGATATCAATCCAATGATGACAAATGTCATACCAATTACGCTAACTGCGTTCTTTGATCTTGCCAATCCTCCGTAGAAGAAGGCAACACCAGGAGTCATGAACAATACTAGTGATGTTGCGGTTAGTACCCATGCTGAGTCACCTGTATCAATTCTACAGGGCATCATGTTACCTTCGCCATCATCATACCAACATTCGTTTGGATTACCAGTATAGATTCCACTTGTTCCTTTTACGTACCCGTCCATGCCATCGGTAGTCTGTTGTGCAAATGCTTGTGACATTGCACCGGCTGCCGATACAGCGACTGCGGCCACAAGTAATAGAGCATACTTGTGGTTTCTAGAATTCATTAAAGACAGAAAAAATTTGTAACTATATAACCCTTGAGA
>C687J29039_10001130_pt1 | contig 11216 bp, 10 predicted proteins | sample RifCSP16_2_FD_29039 | JGI IMG/M metagenome (IMG submission 29039)
CTGCGGCGACTCCGCCGGACCTTACCGTAGCGTCACTCCCGCAGGTTATGGCGAGCGAATGCCCTCATCCCTTGTCGTAGTGCGAGAACTTCATCGTNTAGTTCCCCCGCCCCTGGGANAGGGAGCGAAGGGCGGTGACGTAGCCGAACATCTCCTTCAGGGGGATCTTCCCCGAAAGGTAGCTCCCCTCCGGGCGGCGGTCGACCGAGGTGACCTTGCCGCGGCGGGCGTTGACGTCGCCGATCACCCCGCCGAGGAACTCGTCCGGCACGGCGATCTCCACCGCCATCACCGGCTCCAGCAGGTACGGCTTCCCCTTCTCGTACGCCTCATGGAACGCCTTGGCCGCCGCCACTTTCGCCGCCATCGGCGAGGGGATCCCCGAGAGGAACTCCGCGCGGGAGACCTCGATCGTCACGTCGTCCACCGGGTAGCCGAGGGCGCCGAAGAACGCCCCCTCCCGCAGCCCCATCTCCACGCCGTCGGCCGCATCCTGCGGCAGGCCGAGCAGGCGGAAGCCGTCGGAGATCCGCACGCCCGAGCCGCGGGGGGCGGGCGACACGCTCACCACGGTCACCACTTTCACCGGGCGCTCCGCGACGTCCCGCTCGAAGACGCTTTCCGCCACCCCTTCCGTCGCCACCGTCTCCCGGTACACCACCTGGGGGGTTCCCTTGCGCACCTCCATGCCGTGCTCCCGCGCCAGGCGGTCGATCGCGATCTCGAGGTGGAGTTCCCCCATCCCGGAGAGGAGGATCTGCCCGGTGTCGGCGTCCTCCCGGAACGACAGCGTCGGGTCCTCGTCCATCATCGTGCACAGGAGCTCCCGCAACCGGTCCATCTCCCGCACGGTCTTCGGCTCGACGACCACCGACACGACCGGCTTGCGGATCTCGATCGATTCGAACACGATCGGCGCCTCCGGGTCGCACAGCGTGTCCCCCGTCCGGGCGAACCGGATTCCCCGGGCGGCGACGATGTCCCCCGCCGCCGCGCCGGCGATCCGCTCCTTCTTCCCCGCATGCATCCGGAACAGCCGCGCCACCTTCTCCTTCATCCCGGCGGCGGCATTCAGCAACGTGTCCCCCTCCTCCACTTTCCCCGAGTAGACCCGCAGGTAGACGGTGCGGCGACCCTCCTCCTGGAGGACCTTGAACACGAGGGCCGAGAACGGCGCGGACGGGACCGGCTTGCGGATCGAGGGCACGCCGGTGCGGGGATCGTCCCCGCGGGCGGGCGGACCTTCCTGAGGGGAGGGGAGGTAATGGACGATGCCGTCCATCGCCGGCTGCACCCCGCGGTTGCGAAGCGCGGAGCCCGCGAAGACCGGGTAGATCTTTCCGGCCAGCGTCCCCTTGCGCAGGGCCGCCCGCAGAAGCGGCACCGGGAGCTCCTCCCCCGACAGGTACTTCTCGGCCGCCGCGTCGTCGACGTCCGCGGCCGCCTCGAGCAGCGTCTCGACGTACCGCGCGCACAACGAGGCTTCCGCGTCGGAGAGGGGCAGCCGGGACACCCCCGCCCCATGGTCCTCCGCGGAAAACGACACCCGCTCCTTCGTCACGAGGTCGGCCACCGCCGTGAACGTCCCGTCCTCGTACAGCGGGACGGTCACCGGAACGCCGCGGGCGTTGAGCTTGCGCGCCATTTCGTCGACCACACGGTCGAAGTCGGCGCCGGGCCGGTCGAGCTTGTTGACGAACGCCAGGCGGGGGATCCCGTGCCGGTCCGCCTGGCGCCAGACGACCTCGGACTGCGGCTCCACGCCTCCCACGCCGCAGAAGACCGCCACCGCGCCGTCCAGCACGCGGAGCGACCGCTCCACCTCGATGGTGAAGTCGACGTGTCCCGGCGTGTCGATCAGGTGGACCTCCGCCCCGAGCCAGGAGAAGTGCGTCGCCGCCGCGTTGATCGTGATCCCCCGCTCCTTCTCCTGCGGCAGGTAGTCCATCTGCGCGTCGCCGTCGTGGACCTCCCCCATCCGGTGGGTGATCCCGGCGTAGAAGAGGAGACGCTCGGTGAAGGTCGTCTTCCCCGCGTCGATGTGCGCGATGATCCCGATGTTGCGCAGGTTCACNGCCGCCGTCCCGTCAGAANTTCCGTCGGAGGAGGTTGAAGGTCGAGGTCCCGGGGATCGCCCGATCGGCAAACAGGGCCGACAGCACCTCCTGGATCTCCGCCGCGCCGAGCCCCCGGAGGTCGGCGAAGAAATCCCGGATTCCCGCCTCCCGCAGCACGTGGAGCGACCCCGAAGCGGAGAACGGCTCCGCGGGAAGGANGACCGATCCGTGCTCGTCCGCCGTCACGTGGAACCGCTCGGCCCGCGGGCTGACGACCTCCCCGCCGCGCACCCCGGCCGCCGGGAGGAGGCGGGAGGTCATGAGCGGCACGGTGCCGTACGCCACCGCGATCCCCAGGCCGTAGAGGAACTTCCCCACGTCCCGCAGCGCCGGCAGGGTCGCCTCCAGGGGAAGGATCATCCGCGCCGCGCCCATCCACGACAGGGCCGCGAGGGCTCCCATGTTGAAGGCGTAGAGGGAATGGTCGCTGATCAGCGTCACCTGGCGTCGCAAGGGAGCGGGCGCGAACAGCCGGAAGTGTCCCGCGTCCGATACGACCCACCGCGTGAACCCTTTCCGGATCGCATCGATGACGGTGCGGCGAAGGAACGCCGAATCCGACTCGAGCATCGGCGAGGAGAGCCGGAGGAACCCCCCGGACCGGGCGTACCGCGCCGCCGGGGACGGATCGCGCGCGAGGGACCGGGTAAACTCCACCACGGGCACTATATCCGGCGTCTTCGGCAGGTGGGGGAGCTGCTCCGGCCGGCACCCCGCGAAGATCACCGGGGACGGCCCCTCCGGCCGGCTCCCCGATACCCGCAAGGTCGGGAGGATCTCCACCCGCATCCGTTTCCCGGCGAGGTAGAACTCCCGGTCGAATTGCCGGGCCGCCTGGAGGAACAAGGTCCGCACATCCCCCCATACGCCCGGACCGCCGTGGATTTCGACATGGACGCCGGCCAGCGGCAGGTCGCCCCGGTACGCCTCTGCGAGCTGTCGCTCCCCGTCCGCGGGAACCGTGCCGGGCGGGCCGCCCGGCGGACCGGAGACGCGGTACACGAACACCTTCTCCGCGTTTCCGTACGACGCCTTCACCGTCACCGTCCCCGGAGAGACGGAAACCAGGAAACGGGCGCCGTCCGGCGGGGTCGATTCCATCTCCCTCCGGGCCCGCCGCGTGTACTCCGCGCGTCCCGCGCCGCCCACGCGGAACAACAGGTCGCCGGGGGAGACGGGAAACGGCACCTTGACCCGGAGGCCCCCCTCCCCCTCCCGCAGGTCGACGGCGGAGAAGCCTCTCCCCGCGCCGTCCTCCCGGAACTGCGCGCGCAGCCGATCCCCCGGAGAGACGACCGAAGCCGCCGGGACGAACGCCCAGCCGTCCTCGACGCGCGCCACCGTCCCGACGAGGTCCCCGACGTTCCCCGATCCGCCCCCCGTCGCCACCTCGCCCTGGGCCGCGCCCCCGGGCAGTCCGGGCGTCGTTTCCCGGCCGATCACCTGCGAGAGGATCCGCTTTCCTTCCTCCACCGCCTCCGCGGGAGTACCCGCGCGGATGCCGTCGAGGACCGCGCGGTACGCCGATACGACGCCGGCCACGTAGTCCGCCCCCCGCATCCGCCCCTCGATCTTCAGCGCGGCGATCCCCAGGGGGACGAGGTCGGGCAGGTGCGGCAGAAGGGACAGGTCCCGGGTGGAGAAGATCGCCTCCGGCTCCCCCTCGTGGCCGTACAGGCGCCGGCACGGCTGGACGCACGCCCCGCGGTTCCCGCTCTTTCCGCCGAGATACGAGGAGAAAAAACATTTGCCGGAGAAGGAGTAGCACATCGACCCGTGGACGAAGATCTCCACGCCCACGGGAGAGCGCGCGGCGATCCGGGCGATCTCCTCCTTCCGAAGGTGGCGCTCCAGAATCACGCGGGACGCCCCCATCCGGGCGAACTCCTCCGCGGCCTCCAGGGAGGCGCAGCCGGCCTGCGTGCTCATGTGCACGGGAATCCNCGGGAAGAATTCGTGGAGGATCCGCACCAGCCCGAGATCCGCGACGATGAGCGCGTCGGGAGAAAGCGGCGCCACCTGGTGGAGCAGGCCGATCGCCTCGGGGAGATCCGCCTCGGTGAGCAGGGTGTTCATCGCCACGTACAGCCGGACGCCGCGGGCGCGGGCGTGGGGCCGTATGCGGCAAAAGTCGGCGAGATTGAAGTTCTCCGCCCGCTCGCGCGCGTTGAACTTCCCGAGGCCGAGGTAGACCGCGTCGGCGCCCGCGTCGACGGCGGCGTAGTAGGCTTCGGCCGACCCGGCGGGCGCCAGGAGCTCCGGGAACGCGGGGCGAGGGGCGCGGGGGATCGGACCGTGCGGGGCCCGCGGCGGCCGGTGCGCGCCTTTTCCCTGCTCCCCGGAAACGGGACGCTTCCCGACCCCCCTGTCCGGTTGCGCGGGACGGGAACTCCGCCCGCGCGCGGAGGATCCTCTCTTCGCATCCTCCGGCCGGGGCGGGAGTTTTACCTCCCCGGGACCCCGGCGGACGACGGAGGGTTTCCCCTTGCGGTGTCCGGAAGAGCCTTTCGGGTCTTTTCCGTGCGATGTTCCGATCGTCGTTCCCCTCGCGGAAAAGGGCGCGGCCCTTTTCGTTTGACAACCATCATACATCCGATAGACTTAGCGGAAAATAGCGATTCGCAAGGTGAATCGCCCAATTTCCCCCGCCGGAGGGTCGACGATGGCTTACATTCCCCTCATCCTGGCCGCGGTCATCGTCGCCTGGTTCGTGGCCGCCTACAACAAGCTCGTCCGCTTCCGCAACCAGATCAAGAACGCCTGGCACCAGATCGACGTGCAACTGAAACGCCGGTACGACCTCATCCCGAACCTGGTGGAGGTCGTGAAGGATTACATGTCGTACGAACAGGAGACGTTGACCCGGGTCATCGAGGCCCGCGGGGCGGCTTCACGGCGAAGGGACCGGCGGCCCAGGCGAAGGCGGAGAGCGTCCTGACCGAGACGCTGAAGAGCCTCTTCGCCGTCGTCGAGAACTACCCCGAGCTCAAGGCCAACCGGAACGTCGCCTCCCTGCAGGAGGAGCTCACCGGGACGGAGAACAAGATCTCCTTCGCCCGCCAGTTCTACAACGACTCCGTGATGACGTACAACAACGCGATCCAGTCGATCCCCACCAACTTCATCGCCTCCTTCTTCAACTTCGGCCAGGAGGCGTACTTCGAGACGGAATCCGAAAGCCGGGCGGTGCCGAAGGCGGACCTGCGGTAGCGCGGGGAACCGGCGTGGCGGAAAGGAACGGCGCGGCCTGCCCGAAGTGCGGCGGCGTCAATCCGCCCGGGGCGGATTTCTGCTACCTCTGCCGGGAGCCGTTCGGGACGCAGCCCGGGGCCGGGGCGCTCGTCGGCCCCTCCCCGCCCCCTTCGGAGGCCCTCCCCCGGCTGCGGCCGGTCCCGATGCTGCTCTTTACCGAGGCGGCGCGGCACAACGTCCGGATGTCCTTCCTCCTCTTCGCCCTCCTCTTCGTCGTCTTTTTCCTCCTCGGGACGGCGATCGGGGGCGCCTACGGGGACGTCGGGGCGGGGCTCGGACTCTCCTTCGTGCTGTACTCCATCCTCGGCGCTACGGCGTACTTCAGCGGCTCCTCGATCATGCTTTCGATCCACGGAGCGCAGGAGGCGGGTGAGGAAGCCCACCGGCAGTTGCGCAACGTCGTGGAGGAGATGGCGATCGCCGCCGGCGTCCCGCCCCCCAAGGTGTACGTGATCCCCACCGAGGGGTTGAACGCCTTCGCCGCCGGGCGGCGGCCGGAGGAGGCGTCCGTCGCCGTCACGGCCGGGCTCCTCGACCGGCTTTCCCGCGAGGAACTCCAGGGGGTGATCGCGCACGAACTGGCCCACATCAAGAGCCGCGACACGCTGTACAACGTCTGCGCGGCGGTCCTCGTCGGGGCCGTCGCCCTCCTGTCCGACCTCTTCCTGCGGGGAACCATATGGGGCCGCCGGGGCCGTTCCCCGGGAGGCCGGGGAGGGAGAGGGGGAAACGCCGCCCTCTTCGTCCTCGCGCTGCTGCTGGCGGTCCTCGCGCCGCTGGCGGCGAGGATCCTGCAGATGAGCATCTCCCGCCAGCGGGAGTACCACGCCGACGCGGCGGCGGCCGGCTTCACGCGGAATCCCCTCGGGCTGGCGTCCGCCCTCGAGAAGATCGCGGCCGGGGGGCCGCACGTCCCCGGGGAGAACCGGGGGACCCAGCACCTGTTCATCGTCAACCCGCTGCGGGCGTTCGGACCGGACGCATCGTCGCTGATGTCCACGCATCCACCCACGGAGGCCCGCATCCAACGATTGCGAGCCATGGGCGGATTCGCCGCCGGTGCATAGACGCAGGGCGAGCCCGAAGTTTACGCCCTCAGCGGGCAAAGGAGGGAGATCATGCCGCGCATCGTCGTCATCTTCGGGAAGGACTCTTGACCGTACACCACCAACGCTCGTAGGGACTACGAGAAGGCCGGCGCAACGGTGGAGTACCGCGACGTGCAGAGAAACCCCGCCTCGATGAAGGAGATGCTCGCCCTGACGGGAGGGCGCCGGGAGGTCCCGGTCGTGCTGGAGGGGGGGAAGGCGACCGTCGGCTACGGGGGAAGCTGAGGGGTCTGACGGGTCGGCCGGTGGCCGATCGACGCGGGAGTGTGGTAGAAAAGGGAAACCACCCATCACCGGAGGACGTCACCCATGCAATTTTCCGAAGACGCGCTGAAGTACGTCAACCTGGGCATCAACTCCGAGATCGCGGCGTACGTCTTCTACAAGCACGCCGGCTCCATCGTGAAGGAAAAGGAGCTGCAGGAAACGCTTCTCAAGCTGGCCGGCGACGAGAAGGGCCACTTCCTGTCGCTGGAGGACCTCTACGACCGGAACGTCCGATCCGAGATGTGGGCCCCCTACAAGGACATCCTGGGCAAGGAGGGGCTGCCGGACATCGACGAGCTCGTGCAGGACACGCACAAGGAACTGCTCTCCCGGATCCGGGGGATCGCGACGAAGCGCGAGGTGCTCGAGATGGCCCTCTCCCTCGAGAAGGAAGCGGTCGCCCTCTTCAGCGACGCATCCGCGAAGTCGACGAACCCCGAGATCAGGAAGGTGTTCGACTTCCTCACGGGGTTCGAACGCAACCACGTCCAGTTGATCGAGAAGGAACTCGCGAATCTGTAGGGGCTCACGTCCACAGGAAGCCCCGGCGGCGGAATGACGCAGCGGGGGGCTTTTTCGTCATTTGCCCAGGAACGGTGTGCCGGGCTTCCACCCGACGGGGCACAGCTCGCCGGTCTTGAGTGCCGACACCAACCGCAGCANCTCGTCGACGCTCCTGCCCACGGAGAGGTCCTGTACGATCGACGCACGGACAAGCCCGTCCGGGTCGATGATGAACGTCCCGCGCAACGCGGCCCCCAGCCCCTCCAGCAGGACGCCGTACTCCTTCGAAACCTGCTTGGTGAAATCCGCCAACAGGGGATAATTCAACACTCCCAGTTCGTGATTGACCCATGCGAGGTGGGAAAACTTGCTGTCCGTGCTCACGCCGAGGACCTGGACGCCTTCGGCCGCGAATTCGCTCTCCCGCCGGGAGAACTCGAGGATCTCGGTGGGTCAGACGAAGGTGAAGTCCAGCGGGTAGAAGAAGAGGACGACCCACTTCCCCTTGTGGTCGGACAGCTTGACCTTCCTGAACTCTTTTCCAACGACCCCTTCCAGCTCGAACGCCGGCGCGGGGCTTTTCACCTGGACGGGCATGTACGCTCCCCCCTTCCCGGAAGTTGGACTAACGATCAGCTTAAATCAGGAACAGTCAACATTGTAAGCGGGGAAGGACAAAAAACGGGGAGCGCTCCTCTTTCGAGGAAAGCTCCCCGCCGGCTCTCCGTTGATCGCTCTTAGAACTTGTACCCGACGTCCAGTCCCGCCAGCCATGAGTCGCCCGTCCACGTGCCGTTGAAACCGGTCCCGGCGGCGGTGACCTGGTTGTTGACCGTGCGGTCGAACTTGTCGACGTACATGAACGCGCCGTCGATCGTCCACGCCCCGACCTTGTACCCCGCGCCGACCATGTAGTTCAGCCGCGTCGCGTCGGGAAGCTCGGGCCCCATCGTGGACGCGGGCACCGGGGTCGGATCGTAGACGAACCCGACCCGAAGGGCCAGCGGGTCGGTGACGCGATACTCCGCGCCGAGCCGCAGCGCAACGACGTCCTCCCAGTTCTTCGGGTTGTTCGTGCTGAAGAGCGTGGCAACGTTGTCCTGGATGGTGATCGGCAGGCTTACGAAGCTGTGCCAGAATGTCCAGTCCGCGTCCGCCTCCACCGTCAGCTTGCCGATCGTGTACGCGGCGCCGAGGGCGAAGGTGGCCGGCATGGCGATGGTGGCGCTCCCTTTCGTGTTGGAGGGAGCCGTTCCCAATGCGGGAACCACGCCGTACAGCGAGTTGGTGTTCGAGATGGTCACGTCCCCGTTCTTGATCTTGAGNTTGAACGGGCTGCGGTAGTTGGCGCCGATCCGCANGTTCGGCGTGGGTTTCAGGAGCAGCCCGAAGTTGTACCCCCACACGTCCCCGTCTCCCTCGAGGTCCAGGTTGTAGAGGTTTCCCACGCCGGGGACCACGGGTGTCTTCGCCAGCTCCGCCTTCCCGTACATCCAGTCGATCCCCGCGCCGATGGAGAGGATGTCGTTGACCTTGAACGCGATCGTCGGGTTCACCACGACCGTCATCAGGTCGATCCTCGTGATCTGGTTCCGGAAGATGCTCGCGTTGCGGTCGTTGTACTCCTGCCCCAGCCCGAAGGGAGAGAAGATCCCCACGCCGTAGGAGACGTTGCCGGAGTTGGTCGTCCTCGTGTAGTACGCGTTCGGGATGAAGAAGTTCAGGGACTTCTGTGTCTCGTTCTTGGTCGCGGTGGTGTTGTCCACCGGCGTCGTACCGGTGAACTCCCCGCCGTTCTCCCGGACGTAGGTCCCGCCGACCATGATGTTCTGACCTTTCAGCTGCGTGAGCCCCGCGGGGTTGAAGTAGATCGCGGACGGGTCGTCCGCCTGCGCCGTGAACGCAAATCCCATCCCCATCGCCTTCACCCCGGCCTCCGGAAGCCGGAACCCCCCCGCGAGCGACGTCGACGCCGTGAGCAGCAGGACCAACAGCACCGGCAACATCCTCCATCCCCTCATGCGCACCCTCCTCGCGGGTATGACCCGCCCCCAGTGGAATTCGTATGGTCCCACCATACCGTTTAATGAGTCGTCAATCAACGGATTTGAACGACCAAAAGATTGAATATCGTTCATGTTTTCCCGGTTCCAGGCGGAAGGGAAACAGGATCTTCAGGCAGATCCCCTGGTGGATCTTCTCCGCTCCCGCCTCGGAAAGAGACGCCGTTTCCACCGGTTGCCGCAGCACGACGCATTCCCGGTCGAGCGTCGCCTCCGCGGCCACGTTGCGCCAGGCGTCCACCACGCGGAATCCCCGCACCCCGCGGGCGACCCCGGAAGAGGAAAGCTCGCGGGCGTCGCCCATCCCTTCGTAATACCGGTCCTGCCCGTCCCCGGACAGCAGGTTCAGGTTCCACTCCGAGCAGAGCCACCCCGACGCCGTCTCCGCGGCGCGGTTCTCGAGCCGAAACCGCGCCTCGAACCGCTCTGCGTCCGTGCGAAGAACGAGCGCCTTCCGGAGGTGGAGGTCGATCCCGTCGCAGGCGAGGGGGACCGCGAACCTGCCGATGAGGTTCCCTCGCCGCCGCAGGACCGTTACGGATACCTCGCGTCCCGCCGTGACGCACCGGGGGGCCGCCGCGCCTTCGTTGATCGCCTCGGGGAGATCCCCGTCGCCGTACAATGCCTCGCGGAAGGAGGCGCGCTGCCAGGGGTCCTTCCCGAGGGCGGAAAGAACCGAGAGGTCCTTGAGGACCATTGCGTCGTGGATGCTCGTGGAGCCGTCGAACGACCCTCCCGCATTGAGGAACTTTCCGTGGTACCCTTCCTCCCGCCGCGTCAGCACATGCCCGAGCGTGACGCCCCTCCGCGGGAGGGAGATCTCCGTCACCGCCCCGCCGTCATGGGCGTGTGCGAGCAGGGTCAGCCCCCGGGTCTTCAGGAGCAGCTCCTCCCCGCCGTCCCGGTCGATGTCCCCGCGCACGCCTTCCGTCCACCGCTCTTTCTCCCCGTGCAGCACCGCGTCGGCCGCCGCCTCGGCCCGGAGGAGGTTCGAGTACGCCGCCTCCCGGAGATGGTTGAGGTAGAGCCCCCCGAAGACGCCGTGCCAGTAGACGTCGTTGCTCTGGGCCCGGTAGAGGAAATCGCGCGCCGCGCGTACGGCGACCGGCCGCTTCCGATGCGCCGCCGCGACGCGCTCGCTCACCCACAGCACCCGCTTGTGGAGCTGGTTCGACTCCTCGTACTTGCGCAGGAAGTTCCTGAAATACCCTCCCTGGAGGAACGGTTTCAACTCCGCCATCTTCCCGGCGCGCAGGTCGTGGAGCAGATCGCCGAACCGCGCGGCGGATCGCGGCGGCAGGGCCCACTCCCCCATCTCGGCGTAGGAGCAGGTGGGCAGGTAGACCCTTCCGCGCACGGGCGCGACGGAGACGTACTCCCCGAACGTCATCGTCGCGATCCGGTCGGCGCGTTCCGCGATCCCTCCGAAGAAGCGGCGAAGCCACCCTTCCCCGTAGACGCTGCGGTGCGTGCCGGGCCAGACGCCGAACTTCTCGCCGTCGTCGGCGAAGATCGCCGCGGGGAACGGCACGTCGCGGGAGGTCAGGCGCTCGACCTCGCGCAGCGTCTCCCCCACGTCGCCGAAGGGGATGAGGTACCGGAGCCGCTCGCTGCCGGGGAAGACGCGGACGGCCGCGCCGTTGTACTCGGTGAGATAGACGCCGTCGAGCTCCTCCGGCGCAAGACCCGCCCGCACGAAGTGGTAGTCGTCCACGGGAAGATACTTCACTCCCGCCGCCTCGAGCGAGACCGGCAGATCCGGCTCCCACACCCGCTCGGCGAGCCAGATCCCCTCCGGCGCCTTCCCGAAGAACCGCTTCACCTCGGCGGCGAGCGCCTCGATCTGTCCCCGCCGGTCCCGTTCCGGCAGCAAGGCGAGGATCGGCTCNTACATCCCCCCCCCC
>C687J29039_10001132_pt1 | contig 11211 bp, 6 predicted proteins | sample RifCSP16_2_FD_29039 | JGI IMG/M metagenome (IMG submission 29039)
GTGGGGTCTCGAGGCTGGACGGCGCGGAGTGGTCCCCGGTCCTGGACGTAAACGCATCGGGAGCCCACCGCGTTGCCGTGGGGGACTTCTCCGGGGACGGCNGGGCGGACCTGGCAGTGCTCCAGACGAAGGGCGTCGCCGTGTGGTACCAGAACGCCTCGGGGCAGTTCGGGGGGGCGCCNGCGCACGTCCTGTCGGACAATGTGGCCTTCGACGACCTCGTCGCCGGGGATCTCGACGGGGACGGGCGGGACGACCTTGCAATCGCAAAGGCCTACGAGGTCCGGGTGTACCGTCAGGGTCCGCAGGACCTGGAACTCGTCCCCGAACAGTTGGGGACCGGCGCCCCGGGGGAGGCGGGGCTCGGCGTGGTGCAGACGGCCGGGGACATCCCGGTCCTCACCGTCATGAACGCCGAGGCGGTCACGGACGGCACGGTCGGGTTTTGGCGGTGGGATGGAGAGCGCTTCCGGCACGACGCGTCGATCCGCGGTCCCTTTGCCCCGCGGTTCGCGGTCGGCGACGTGAACGACGACCGGCGCGCCGACGTGGTAATCGAACGCCGAGACGGCTCCCTCGCCGTCTATTTGCAGCGCGCGGCCGCCGCGTTCAGCTTGGTCGGACCGGACTGGGTCCTTCAGGGTCAGGACGCCTCGGACCCCCGGGTCGCGATCGGCGACGTGAACGGCGACACGTACGCGGACATCCTCCTGCGCGGCCGGGTGGCGTTCTACGTCTACCTCCAGGAGGATACGCTGCCGCGACTGGTCCGCACGATTCCCCCGCTCGTCGTGAACCGCAACGCCCTCGCCCGCGATGCCGTCGACCTGCGCCAGTTCTTCTGGGACGACCACAACCNGCTCACCTTCTCCGTCGTCCTCCAGTCAGACCCGGAGCATGTCTCNGCGAGCCTNGACGGGAGTCTGTTGGGCTTAGAGGCCGCGGACTGGGTCGGCGACGCCGAGTTCCGCGTGAGCGCCTGGGACGAGAATCCCAACCATGCTCCGATCGAGAGCAACCGGTTTCTCGTCACCGTGAACGACATCCCGGCATTCACGAGCGACCCGGTCCGGCGCGCCGTGGTGGGGAGATTGTACCGATACGAGGTCACGGTGACGGACGCGTATCCCGCCACGGACCGCCCCGCATTTGGCCTCTCGCAGGCCCCCCAGGGCATGGCNATCGACCCGGTGACGGGACTCGTGACATGGACGCCGGGAGCGACGCAGGTCGGCGTGAAGNCGGTCGCGGTGGAGGTCCGGGACGGAAGTGGCGGCCTCACGGTCCAGGAGTTCGAGATCGTCGTGGTCCCCGCCCCGATNGGTCCCCCGACCGCGCTCTTGGCGGTGGGCATCGCCGCCACTTCGGCGGCCCTCGTCGCGGCGGCCGCGCTGATCAACGAGAACGCGAAGTACCTGTTCCTACTCTTCTTCGTCCCGCTCTATTCGAAAATCAAGCGCGAGCGCGTGCTCGACCACTTCGTCCGCGGCCAGATCTTCGGGTACATCCAGGCGAATCCCGGCGAGCACTACAACGCGATCAAGGATGCGCTCGGCCTCACGAACGGTTCCCTCGCGCACCATCTCCGCACGTTGGAACGGGAGCAGTTCATCAGGTCGAAACGGTTCGGGCTCTACCGCCGATTCTATCCGTTCAACTTCCGCCTCCCGGCGGACGACGCGTTCCAGCCCAACGACGTCCAAGTCATGATCCTCCGGGTGATCCGGGGCTCTCCGGGGATCACGCAGAAGGACATCGCGGACCGCCTCGGCCTGACGCCGCCGACGGTCAACTACCATGTCTCCGTGCTCAGCGATCGGAACCTGATCCGCGTCGAGAGGCGGGGGCGGAGCACGCACTGCACGGTCGTGGAGGGCACCCAGACGTGACCCGCATCGACAAGTACACCCTCGACCGCCTGCGGGATCGAGGCATTCGGATCAGCTTCAACTGCCCGTATTGCCAGGGCGCCCGCCTGGAACTCAAGAATCCGGAGGACCTGGATCCGATGCAGGGCGTGACGTGCTTCAAGTGCAAGGCCTTGGTCCTGCTCGACAGCCTTTCCTTGACCGTGATCCGGGAAGGCGCTCGGGCGGCACAAGGCTGATACCGGCCGGGCGGGTGCTCCACACGTGGACGTCGACGCCCTTCTCCGTAACCTGATGCGGGTCCTGACGCTCCTCGCGCTCGTCGCGTTCCTCGGATGGATCGTCGTGCTGAACCCGATCCTACTCCTGGCCGCCGTCCTCACCGCCATCGCCGCGTATGCGGCCCTCCGTGGCGAGCAGATGCGCCGATCGACGGAGTCGAACGTCGGGGTCGGCCGAGACGGGGACGACCGGGTGATGGAGGGGTCGAGAGAGGCCGTCAGCCCGGGCGTGTCTGCCGCCGGGATCCATCTCACCTTCGAATCCCGGTCGCGGTGGCGCCGGCGGTAGTCTACTTCGCAGCGCCCCTCCCGTACATCTTCTCATACCACTCCATGACCTCGGAGTCCGGGATCTGGGACGACTCCTCCGTCACGCGCACCTCGTTCTCCTCCGCGAAACCCTTCACCACGGCGGACGCGCGCACGTCCCCCATCAACTCGGTCACCACGAGCTGGTGCCGGCGACGCCGCGCCTTGAACGCCGCCACCGGCTCGGGTCCCTGGAACACGAGGTATGCATACCCGGTGCCCCACCGGTCCACCATGGGTCGGCGGAGGTATACGCTGAGGTTGTCCATCGGCGTGAGGACGAAGTTCCCCTCGAAGGCGATCGTGCCAAGCCGCCNCAGGTCNTCCTTGAGCANCCANTGCAGGGTCCGGTCTCCCGCGACGAAGAAGCCCTTCGCGAGGAGACCCTCCCTCTCGAACTCCCGCAGGAGCGCGCGCACCTCCGCCATCGAGTACTCGGACCGTGTGTACTGCGCCAGATTCTCCGCGCTGAAGATGCCGAATCCGCGGAAAAACGAAAGGAGCACCTCGCGCCGCGCACGCGTCACGTCAATCCGCGCCGAGGGGACCGCAAGGAACCGGCCGGCGGCGTCGCGCGTCACGTAGTTCGCAGCGAGGAGCTTCTTGAGCACAGCGTTCGTGGCGGCGTACCCCGCGTCCGACTCCGTGAAGACCCGCATCCGGGTGGCGGGCTCCTCCCGTCGCACCATTGCGAGTACCGTTTTCATCAATCCTTGGAGCGGTACGTCCTTTGCCCTCTGAAAGAGCCCGAGCTGACGCATCGTGCAGTACGTCACATACTCCGGAATCACGGTCGCCCGGAAGACCGCCCCTTGGCGGTGGAGCCGCTCGAGCGTGGTGAACGCGCGGACGCGCAGGCGCGCCGCGTAGTCGGAACGCAGGCCCCCGAGAGCGTCGACCGCCCCCATGGTGTCTGGGAACCGGTTCCCGGGATGGATGCCCTGTCGCCAAAGCACGTACGACATGACCTCTGCGGGTGCGAAAGAAATCGGGATGAAGGCCCCTTTCGCGAGGAAATCCCCGATGCGATGATACCCCGTTGCCCGGAAGAATCCTACTTCGTCGTCTGTGAGCTCCGGCACGGGCTTCCGAAGGGCTTGCGTGACCCGCACGATCTCGAATCCGCGCTGGTGGTAGTAGGCCATCATTCGGTCGACCGCCGCCAACGCGTCCGGGAGGCCTCCGGGATCAACAAGGTCGATCTCGCGGAGTTCGACCGCGCCGGACATCTCCCACTTCTCGACGACGCCGGCCAACTCCCCGTCGCGGATCACCGGGTAAAACCAACCCTCCCCCCATTTGGCGGCAATCTGAGCCCACAGCCCCTGCGTGAACGGGTCCAACAGGGAGAGGATGCGCGTGCGGTCGGGCACACCGCCGACCTTGGCCGCCTCGAGCGCCGGCATTTCTTCCTTGAGGACGATCATCTCCTCCTCGCCGCGGAGGCCGGTAACCAACACCCGCTCCAAGAGCCCCTTCCCTTCGATGCGGTCCACGAGCCGCTCGAGANCGTCCCACCGGAAGCGCGTGTGCTCCTTGATNCCGCTGAACGGCACNGGACCGTANGCCTTCAGNAATTGGAGAACGAGACGTTCCTCCGCNTCCGATTCCGCGATCGTGGGCGCCACGTCGAACGCAACGTACAGGTTCCGAGANGCCCACGCGTCATCGCCGTGGAACCTNCGGATGATNTACACCTCCCAGTCCAGCGTCTCGAGGGCCTCCTTCACCCGCTCGGTGTCTTCCTTGAGCCGATTCGCGACCCCGTACAGGTCGAGGCCCTGCGGGTTCGCACGGATGACGTCCAGGACCTTCGTTTCGAATTCGCCGAGCGCCTCCCTCGGGTACGCGGAAAGGAAGAGCTGGACGTCCCTCTCCCGGACGTAGCGCACCCGGCCTGCGAGGAACCGGCCCTCGAGGATCTCCCCTTTCCTGCGCCGGTCGAGCCAATCCTCCCACCGGAATCCGGGAATCCGCGCGGCGATGTCGTACACCATCCCGGCCTCAAGGAACGTGTCGAAGTAGTCGTCGACGTCCCGGAAGTCGCGCAGCTGCTTCCCGATCAGATACGCCTTGATATTCGCCTCTTCAAACATGCGACGTGTCTCGTCCTTCTTCTGCAGCTTCGTGAGGTCCTTCGTGAGCAGGTACTGGAACTCCTCGCCGAGGACGAAGTGACCGGACGCGACCACCTCCTCGTTCTCCAGGTCCTTGAGCGCCTCGGCCACGATCTCCAGCTCTAGGTCGAGCGTGTAGGCGAGGTCTTGCGCCGTAACCGGTCCGGCGATGTCGAGATGGCGCAACGCAGCACGGTCGAGGGCCTTCTGGAAATCCTCCCGCGTCACGGAGCGCGTCAGGTATGCCGTCTCCTCCACTCCCCTGCGGTGCACCACGTACGAGCGTTCGAGCTTTCGGACGACCTCGTTCAGCGCGTCCTTCCCCAACTTCGACCTCCGGAGGAGATCCTTGTGCGGGATCGGTCCCGCCTCGATGAGCTTCAGGACCTTCTCCTCCCGCGGCTTCAGGCGTGACTTCTGCGCGTACAGGGCGGCATACAGGGGGACGTCCTCGGTGAGAGCCCAGAGGATTCCTTTGGGGGTCCACACGCTCTGCGCCTTCCCCGCGTCGATGATCTCCCCCGCCCACTTCCGGAGTTCCGGGAACGGGACGGACGCGTGGTCGAATGGATTCGGGCCCTTCTGCTGGAGGATACTTGCGGCTCCGTGACGTTCTAGGAAGTCGAGCACATCCTCCTTTCGACTCACGCGGGGAACCTTCCGTCGGAAGTGCTCGCGGACCTCGTCTTCTGAGAATTGCGCCCCGGCAATCTGGTCGGCCGGAAGGACCTTTTTCAGGATTTCGCGATGCAACTCACGGAGCAGCGCGGTCCGATCCTCCATGAGGACGATGTCGCTCATGCCGGCGAGGACCACGTTGTGCGCAAACGGGCTCGGGAGCGGCGCGAAGTCGCTGTACTTCACCGCCAACTCGCCCTCCTCGATCGATCGCACGACCTCCCGCGCGTGCCGGAGGTCCATGACCATGTTGAGGATCTCGTTGTACGTCTCCTTGATCACCGGGAAGTCTTCGATCTCGTGCAGCCAGTCCAGCACCCGCTGCGACCGCATCTGCTGGCGCCCGATGCTCACCTCCCGCCCCTTGTAGTTGCGAAGGATCATGAACGAGCGCGTCGCGCAGTGTCGGAACCGCTGCTTGAACAGCTCCGTGTTCCGAACCGCCTTCTTGAGGACCGTCTCGAGGTCCTTGCTGGACACGAGCCCGCCGACGTCCTTGATCTCGACGCGCTTCGGGACGGTGAGCATGAAGTTGTCGTCCGTAACGGAGACTCGCACGTTCGTCTTCGTACGCTGCGATAGCCGGTACGCGTACGCGCGGCTCAACGCGTCGTTCGTCCGCCTCCCGAAAGGGAAGTGGAAGATGAGGTTCCGGTTCCCCTTCACGTCCACGTATCCCTCCACCAACACCTGCCGGTCCGTGGGCAATTCCGGAATCATGGACCGCTGTTCCTGGAGGAACGAGACGAGGGACCGAGCGCTGCCCGCGTCGACGCGATAGGCATCCATGAGCCACCCGATCGCTGCGTCCTCCCCGTCCCCGTCGATCTTCTCGGCGAGCTCCCTCCGGAATCGCCCGACCAGGAGGGACAGGTCGAAGGACCGCGGGAGCATCTCCCCCGTCCATGAGGGAACCGTCGGGCGTCGCCCGGCGGCGTCCTTCACGTAGATCGTCATGCCGCGGGCCCGGACGAACTGGTACGTGCGCCCGCCCAGGACGAAGACGTCGTTCGGCTTCAGGTACTCCACGAACCCTTCGCTCAACTCCCCCAGGGGCGTCCCGCGCTCGCTGAACACGTGGTACGAGCCCTCCTCGGGGATCGTCCCCACGTTCGTGAAGTAGATCATCCGCGCGTCGCGCTTCTTCCCGAGCCGCCCTTCCTCGGGGTCATACCAGATTTTCGCGTATACGCGCACATCCGGGTTCCGGCTAGCGAGGTAGTCGAGCACGGACGTGAAGTCCTTCCAAGGCAGATCGTGGTACGCGTACGACCGCCGCACCAGATCGTAAGCCTCCCGCGCCTCCCACCGCTTCTCCAAGGACATGCCGACGACGACCTGGGCGAGAACATCGAGGCAGTCGCGTGGGATGTCTACGCGGTCGATCCGATTATCGTAGGCAGCCTTCACGAGGGCCGTGCATTCGACGAGGTCCCACGGCTCGAACACGACCATCCGGCCCCGACTCGTCTCCCCGTACGCGTGGCCCGCGCGACCGATCCGCTGCAGGCCCTTCGCGACGCTCTTCGGGCTCCCAATCTGGACGACGAGGTCGATGTAGCCGATGTCGATGCCGAGTTCCAAGCTCGTGCTGGAGACTGCCGCCTTCAGGAGGCCCCTCTTGAGCTTGTCCTCCACCTCCAGTCGGGTGACCTTCGAGAGCGAGCCGTGATGCGCCTCCAAGTCCTCGACGCCGCGTTCCTTCAGCTTGAACGAGACGTGCTCCGTCCCCGAACGCGTGTTCGTAAAGATCAGCGTCGTCCGGTGTCCCTCGATCAAGTCACTGAGGAGTGCATACATGCGGGCGTTCGCCGACTCCATGTCGACCTCGGTGAGGTCACGCACCGGGCACACCACGGAGAGATCGAGGGACTTCCGGGATTCGACCTCCACGACGTGCATCTCCCGGAGCTTACCGCCGCGATACCGGCGAGGAACTTCGCGACCTCCTCGATCGGTGCGATCGTCGCGCTCAGGCCGATCCGCGTGAGGTCCTCCCCCACGTGCTCCTGAAGTCGCTCCAGGGTCACGCTGAGAAGGACCCCCCGCTTGCTGCTGCACACTTCGTGGATCTCGTCGACGATTACCCAGCGCACCCCGTCGAACTTCTCTCGGAACTTCGGGGCACTGAGGACGATCGCGAGGCTCTCCGGGGTCGTGATGAAGATGTGGGGGGNCCGCCGCGCCTGGCGCTGCCGTTCGCTCGTGCTCGTATCGCCCGAACGCACGCCGACGCGAATCTCCGGTGCGGGCTCGCCGAGCCGTGCCGACATCTCCGTCATCTCCCGGAGGGGCTCCTCGAGGTTCCTGTTGATGTCGTTCGCGAGCGCCTTCAGGGGGCTCACGTAGACGCAGTAGATCCGCTCCTCAAGTTCTCCCCGCTTCTGCAGCGCGTACAGCTCGTTGAGGACGGTCAGGAACGCGGTCAGGGTCTTCCCGGAGCCCGTCGGCGAGGACACGAGCACGTTCTTCCCGCCGTGGATTAGGGGGAGCGCGAAGGCCTGGGGCTCTGTGAGGCCCTCGAACCGACCGCCGAACCACCCCGCGACCAGGGGTTCCAGAAGGGCGAGAACCTCGTCTCGGCCGGCAGCCTTGGATACTCTCTTTATCAAGGGGACTCTCTCCGCGGGAAGTCGGAAATCGAGGAGCAAGGCATGGTGTCCCGAAAAGCTTTTCGCTCTCGCGGGAACACCGTCCCGTGTTCTGTCCGCGCAGGCGGAGTCGGACGCCTATTCTGGCTCCGCGCGGGGGACGGCCGATGCCCCGGCCGTCCCCCCGGGTGCACTCAGCTCCCAGTACGCCATCACGTGAAGAATCGCCAAGCCCACGTATGCTGGCGCCTCGACCAGCCGGTACACGGAGATCCGGAACAGAAAGTCGGCAACCGTGGCCGTCCGGATGGGGACCGCGCCGAGCGCCACGACCTCCGAGCCGGAGAACCATGTCGCGAGGGTGGCGGTGGCCGCGAGCAAGCCGCACAAGCCGAGCAGCGTGAAGGCCTGGCGGCGGGGGAGGAGTGTCACGACCTGCGATGCAAATGCGGCCGAGATAACAAATGTCGCGGGCAGCGTGCCCCAGACGAGCAGGCCTGCGATGTCCCGGATCGTCGAGAGGGGAAGCCCGGCCCGGGCCGCCCCGTACGCCTCCAGGAGGAACGCCCCGAGCAGAATCCCGATCACGACGCCCCCCACCGCGAGCATCAGGAACGCGAGCACGACGCACACCTCGTGCTTCCGCCCGGCCGCCCGCGCCCCCAGGAAGAGGAAGGTCGATCCAAAGCTGAGGAAGAATACGGAGACGACGGCGACGAAGGGGATCCAGGAGATCAGGAGCCCGATGGCGGTGAGGAGGAGTCCCCTGCGGGTCCGCCGCCACAGTTTCGCCTGCACGGCCTCATAGGCGTTCGCGAACCCTGACTTGGGGATGAGGACCGGACGGGCCGGAGCCGATCGGGCGGAGGGGGGGACGTAGCCGCACGTGGGACACGGCGGTGGCCCCACCACGAACGCGCCGCATGAGGGGCACGTCCCCCAGGACGGTCCCATTCCCCCCATGAGGAAGGGTACGGGGCGGCGCGTGAAAAGCCTTTCCCGGCCTACGCCCTCTCGAGGATGAGTGCCATCCCGTTCCCGCCGCCGAGGCATAAGGTCGCCAGGCCCCTCTCCGCGCCCCGATCCCGCATCGCGTGCGCGAGGGTCGCGACAATCCGCGCGCCGGAACAGCCGATCGGGTGGCCCAGGGCGACCGCGCCGCCGTGGACGTTCAGCCGCTCGTGCGGAAAGCCCAGCACCCTCATGATCGTCAGGCTTGCGGACGCGTACGCCTCGTTGTGTTCGATCAGGTCGAAGTCCTCGACCGCAAGGCCCGTCTTCGCGAGCAGCTTCCGGACCGTGGGGATCGGGGCCTCCATCACGTCCTCGGGCCTCACCCCGCTCGTCGCGTAGTCGACAATCCGTGCCAACGGCCGGATGCCCCGCGCGTCCNCCTCCTCCCGGGACATCAACACGGCGGCGCTCGCNCCATCGCTGAGCTGGGACGCGTTCCCCGCCGTCACCGTCCCGTCCGGCGTGAACACCGGCNTCAGACGGGCGAGCTTCTCGAGGGACGTATCGGGACGCACGCCCTCGTCCTGATCGAANACGACGGTCTCGCCCTCCCTNGTGATTTCCACGGGGACGATCTCGTCGCGGAACTTCCCGCCCCGCTGCGCCTTCAGAACGCGCGTGTGGGACTCGAGCGCGAACCGGTCCTGCTCCTCCCGCGTGATGCCGAACTTCCTCGCGACCGTGTCCCCCGTGACGCCCATGTGGATGTCGGCGAANGCGTCCCGCAACCCGTCGTAGATCATCGCGTCGTGGAATCCCGTGTGTCCGTGNCGGACTCCCCACCGCGCCTCCTTCACGAGGTACGGGGCCTGGGACATCGACTCCATCGCACCGCCGACGACGANGGACTCATGGCCCGCGCGAATCGCGTCGAATCCAATCGTCATCGCCTTCATGCCCGACGCGCACACCTTGTTCACGGTGACCGCCCCGACGTCCTCGGGNACGCCGGCGAGCAGGGCCGCCTGGCGTGCGGGCGCCTGACCCTGTCCGGCCGCGATGGCGGTGCCCAGGATCACCTCGTGGACCTCCGACGGGACGAGNCCTGCGCGCTCGATCGCGGCGCGGACGACGAGTGCGCCGAGCCGCGGTGCGGGGACGTCCCGGAGCGCCTTCCCGTACTTCCCGATCGGGGTGCGGACCGCGCTCGCCAAGACAACCTCAGCCATGGCTTCGGGTCGCGGACGCGACGATGCGATAAAACGCTTGTGCCGCCGGTCAAGCCCGGGAGGGCGCGCGGCGCTCCTTGAACGTCGAGGTCTCGTGGACCTCGAGATCCTCCGCCTCGACGGTGTGGACGGAGCAATAGGGGCCGAGGCGAACGCTGTGCCCTCGCACGAGTCCCGCGCGGGTCGCCTCGAGGTACACCTCCTCGCCCTCGATCGTCTCCGCGGTCAGCTCGCCCTTCCGCTCCCCGCGTCGAATCTCAATCTCTTGGGCTTTGATCGAGGGCACTTTCGAGGTTCCCACCAGACGGATGTCCACATCCTCGGCCTCGATGGTTCCGCCGATCTGGAACTCCCCGCGGCTCGTGAAGGATTGGGTCTTCACGCCCCCGCCAATCTGGACGGCGCCGGCGAAGCTCACGTCCTGAGCGTCGAGGACCGCGCCGCCAATCCGCGCGCTCCCGGACACCGACACCTCCTGAGCCCGCACGTCACCGCCGACGTTCGCCTTCCCGGAAACATGGAACTCCTGCACGGCGACATCCTTCGCGATGTCCACCCGGCCGGACGCGTGGAACTCCTTGCCCGAGCAGCTGCCCTCGACCACGCACGCGCCGGAGATGTGGGCCTCGTCCGCGACCAGATCCCCGGTCACCCGGCCGCTGCCGGCGCACTTGAACTCCTCGAAGCGCTGGCCGCCGACCACGGTGCCGGAACCGCGGATCACGCACGTGCGTCCACCCTCCTCGATCCGGGGACCGAGCTTGCCCATCGCCTCCCGGATGCGGGCGTTGACCTCCTCCATCCGCCGCTGCGCCTCTTCCTTGTTTGTGAACGCCGCTTCGAGGCCGGCGGCGACTTGCTGCATCGCGCCCTCAATCGACCGCTCGATCATCGCCCCGATGTCTCCGTTCCGGATCTTCACCTGGACACGGGTGGCATGGCCGGCATGTCCGGCATGGCGCAGCGAGTCCGCTGCCGCGGGTGGAGCCGGGGGCTCCGGGGGCATCGGGGGCTCGACCCCGGAGGGAACGGAAGGGATGCCGGGCAGCTCCTGAACGGGCGGGAGGGTCTCCGACTCCCGGCCCTCAGGCGCCGCCTCGACCCGGCCCTTGATGTCCAGGTACGTCTTCTCGCTGATCTCCCCTCGGGCGAGCCGCTCCTGGAGCCGATCCAGCAGTTCTTCC
>C687J29039_10001134_pt1 | contig 11202 bp, 10 predicted proteins | sample RifCSP16_2_FD_29039 | JGI IMG/M metagenome (IMG submission 29039)
TCACCCAGATCCTCTACCAGATTGCGGTGACGGCTGGGGTGATCTTCGTCGCATTCTAGGACATCTACAAGTCGATACGAATTCTATTCAGGGAGCACGCCTTGGATGAAATAGAAAATAAAGACGACATTGAAATTAACATACCCGAACTGCTGGCTAAACTTGCCAGGCATAAAAAAATAATCGGTGGGATAACCGCCGGTGCCGCCGTCGTTTCCCTGCTGATCAGCCTCCTAATGACGCCGATCTTCAGGGCGGAGACGAAAATCCTTCCTCCGCAGCAGGGGTCCTCCAGTATCGCCGCGCAATTATTGAACCAGATGGGCGGATTCGCAAACCTGGCGTCGGGNGTCACGGGGATAAAAAGTCCAAACGAGATGTATATCGGGATCCTTCGCAGCAGAACGGTTTATGACAAAATCATCGACCGGTTCGGATTGATGAAACTCTACGACGCGAAATATCGGGAGGATGCGAGAAATGATCTCGCCAAGGCACTGGCTGCGAAAAGCGGGAAGGACGGGATGATCGTTGTCAGCGTAGAAGACCGGGATCCGAAAAGGGCCTCGGACATGGCGAACGCATTCGTGGAGGAGATGATCGGAGTCTCCAGGGGTCTCGCCCTCACCGAGGCGGCGCAGAGAAGACTGTTTTTCGAAGAACAATTAAAGGATGTAAAGCTGGCGTTGGCCAGCGCGGAGGAAGGAATAAAAGGCTTCCAGGAAAAGACCGGCGTATTGAAGATCGACGACCAGGCGAGAGCCGCGATCCAGGGGATCGGGAACTTGAGGGCGCAGATAGCCGCCAGGGAGGTCCAGTATAAAGTGGCGCAGACCTTTGCGACCCCCCAGAATCCCGATCTGCAAAGAATCGAGGAGGAATTGCGGGGGCTGAAGGTGGAACTGAACAAACTGGAACAAAAAGGGGGGAACAGTCCCGACCCTCTCATGCCGACGGGAAGGATGCCTTCCGTCGGGATGGAATATTTACGGAAATTGCGGGACGTAAAATACAATGAAACGCTTTATGAACTATTGGCGAAACAATATGAAATGGCGAAGTTGGACGAAGCAAGAGACGCCGTGGTCATTCAAATCATTGACAAGGCAGTAATACCGGAAAGGAAAGTGAAGCCGAAAAAGGCAATCATCGTTACTTTTTCTGCGTTTATAGCTTTTTTATTCTCGATATTATTAACCTTTTATATAGAGCGAAGAAAGATTGACTGATGTTCGTAAAGTACACTCTGGGGGAGGGGAAAAACCGCCTTCGGGAAGAGGTGTTCAAGCGGTCCGTTGGAAATAAAAAAAATTTATCGAGGAGTAGATCGGGATTACCGTGGATGCATTAACGTAAGATCGCCTCTACTCACTGTATGGGCAGGATGTCGAGCGGGAGATGATGGCCCGGAACCGGGAACAGTTCGGTTTCAGGGTCATCGACTCTCCAAGGATTCCAGACAGAAAATACAATCCGAAGAGGGGCTTAATCGCAATTTTAGCCGCCTTTCTATCATTCTTCGCGGGAAGGGGATTTTTTATGGTACGCGGAAATGTCCGCAAGAATGAATATCCACAAGCAGAAATAACCACCGGGGGAATAAACCGATGAAAGTCTTCATCATTGCGGACGTCTTCGGAAACCGGATAGTCAAGTCCAATCATCGCTGTACATTGAGCTATGTCGAGACCGTTCCGGTGACCTGCTTGTTTTATTATTGAAGTTTTTCCCCGGGCTGCCCTCACAACCGTTCCATCTGCCGCCGTTTGAAGTCAGCGTTTGCGATTACCCGCCACTTCCCAGATACGCGTATCAACTTCGAGGCACAAACGGTGGCCTCCAGCACTTGGTCCGTCATGAGTACCCACTTGAGAATCCCAAGCATCTCCCTTCTGATCGTCTTCTTCCATAATTGCCAATTTTTCCTGCAGGGTCCAACCTCGGTGTCATACCACCACTCGTGCCCTATTACTTATTATCCTAAAAGAAAGCGTCCGGTTAAAACTGGGGTAAGATCTTAGTCCATATGGTGATTCAGCATAGCATCTTGTATTTCTTGGGCCGCATTATCCCCGGTGCTGTCAGCCTGTTGGCTCTAGCACTATTTACTCGGCTGATGAGTGCCGACCAATACGGTCTTTACGTCCTCGCGATTGCGGCAATGAGCATGATAAATGCCGTGTGTTTTCAGTGGCTTAATTTAAGCCTTGGGCGATATTTGCCGGCCCACGAGAGGCAACCGCAAGCGTTGCTTTCCACAGCATTAATGGGGTTCCTGGTGTTAGTTGTGGCTACAGGAGCGCTGGGAGGAGCGGTGGCGTGGCTGTGGCCTGACGAGACATTGCGTTGGCTCATTATCTTGGCTGTTATTATTTCTTGGGCGCAAGCGTGGTTCGATTTAAATCTGAAAATTGTCAACGCACGGTTGGCACCGATCCGTTACGGCTTCCTCTCCTCGGTTAAGGCATTGATCGCGGTTAGCGCGGGGACAGCCCTCTTTTTTCTTGGTTTGGGTGTCATCGGCATTCTACTCGGATTAATGATTAGCTTATTGATTTCTCCGCTTCTTGTTTGGAAGCATTGGCACGGTTTTTCGGCAAAGAAGCACGATGCACGATTGCTCAAAGACTTCATTGGCTACGGGGCCCCGCTGACTTTGACGGTTATGTTGACTTTGGTGTTGGATGTTTCCGATCGTTTTTTTCTCGGATGGTTTATAAACGCGAAAGCGGTTGGCGTCTATGCCGCAGCATATGATCTGTCGCAGCAGTCTTTGGGGATGCTGATGGGAATTGTACATCTTGCAGCTTTTCCGCTGGTCGTTCGAGTGCTGGAGGAGAAAGGTGACGAGGAGGCACGTAACCAGCTCAGGCAGAATGCCTTCCTGCTGATGGCGATATCCTTACCTGCAACTATTGGCTTTGTCTTGCTGGCCGGTAACATTGCTGCTGTGGTGCTGGGTGCAGCATTTCGTGAGGGGGCTGGCCACATAATTACTATCGTGGCATTGGCGATCTTCGTGGGTGGGATCAAGTCGTACTATTTTGATTACAGCTTTCAATTGGCCTGCAAAGTACGTGGCCTAATAGTAACCGTTCTGGTGGCGGCTCTTGCTAACGTTGGTTTCAACCTGTGGTGGATCCCAGTCTACGGTGTGCTTGGGGCCGCATATGCCACTCTTGGGGCATTTGTGGTGGGGTTGTTCGTCAGCATGTATTTGGGGCGTAAGGTTTTTACTCTTCCCCCATTGCCAAAAGAGACATACAAGGTGTTGTTGGCTTCAGGGGGGATGGCAGCCGGTCTCGGGTTAACATTGAACTGGCATGGCACTTTTATGCTATTTACCCAAGTTATTCTTGGATGCAGCATATACGTTACTTTATTGATTGTTCTCAACGTTGCACAGTTAAGACTCAAATTGGATTCATTTTTCAGGAAAATCAAGGAATATCTGCAACCAGCGAATGTGACTTTGTGAAGACCCCTTTCTTTACGGTTTTTACACCTACGTATAATAGGGCACATACACTTCACAGAGTTTACGATAGTCTTATCGTTCAAACTTTCCGTAATTTTGAATGGATTATTGTCGATGATGGATCAAAGGACAACACGGGTGAATTGGTTAAATCTTGGCAACGAAATGCTCCCTTCCAGATTCGATATATCTATCAAGAAAACCAGGGCAAACATATTGCAATAAACATTGGTGTAAAAGAAGCCAAAGGAGAATTATTTTTAATTTTTGATTCAGACGACTCTTGTGTCCCAGAATCACTGGAATGCTTCAGGTTTTACTGGGGAAAAATACCAGAGGAGGAAAAGAAATATTATTCAACCATTAGCGCATTATGCATGGATTTAAATGGCAAGGTGATCGGAGAAGAATTCCCGGCCGAAATCGTCGATGAAGATTCGGTCTGGCAACAAATCATGCTTCGCTCATCTGGCGACCGGTGGGGCGCAAACAGGACGGACGTTCTTAAGAATTTCCCATTTCCTGAAATATCTGGAGAGAAATTTATTCCAGAGGGGATTGTATGGAACAGAATGTCTCAGCTGTATAAGGCACGATTTATAAACAAAAAACTATTAATCCACGAGTATCTACCTGATGGCCTCAGCGTATCTTCCATTAAATTGCGTGCCCAAAACCCTATAGGCGCAAGGCTATATTACAAAGAATTAAGTGTTTTGAATATACCAATATGGCAAAAAGTTAAAGCGTTAGTTAACTACATTAGATTCTCTTTGCACGGAAAAGTTCAGTTAACATATATCATCAAAGAATCGGTGGCCCCTTTTACTACTTCGGGGCTATTGTTTTTTGGCTATTTCTTATTCAAGGATGACAATAAAGAGTTATGATTTACTTCTTCGTTTTGCTCTTTTGTTTTTTATTGGCTGGCAATTATGCTATTTTGAAAAACCTTCTATACCCTCCCGCATTGTTTGTATCTGTATGGTTATTAAGTTTTATAGGTTTAATATTGTCCGGCGATACCCTATACTCGGTTTCATTCGAGACATTGATTGTATATTTTTATGGCGCTATCGCCTTCAGCATCGGGGGATTAGCCGTTATTGTTTTGAGGAAACCGGCTAAAATCGCGACGCATGTTTCTTTTACTCCAATGCGGCAAGCGAAAATCCACCGGATTCTCGATATTGTTTTGTTCGTCATTGTGATTGGGCTGCCATTTTACTGGCAGTATGTCACTGCAGATGTGGATTTTTTCGATCCACTTTATTTTTCCACGCAGCGTGTTTTGTCTGTCCAAGCCTCGGAATCAAGCCAGCGTATCTTCAACCCGCTCAACAACCTGGTTGTTTTATCGATGTTTCTTGCGATGGCTTTGCATTTTGAAAATGATGGTACATTCTCAAGAAAATGGCGGGCTTATTTGGCTATCTTGCTGGCACTATTATATGGGGGACTGACGGGTACTAAGGGCAATATGGTGATTTTATTACTGACCCTAGCGTTTATTTCATCGATACGTTCAAGAAAGATAAATTTTATTGCGCTGGGCGGGGTGATGGTATTGGTGCTTTCAATGTTTGCGAGTATGCTCCTATTGGTTAATTATGTCTACATTGATGCAAAGATTTCATTCGAAACGTTCCGATTGATCGCGGTAACTGTCCAAAATTATTGGCTCGGTGGTCTGGTTGCATTCAACCAAATCGTGGAAGCACCGTTAAGTTTAGCATCAAACCAAAATTTAAACAGGTTTTTCCTGGAAACGGCGAATAGTTTTGGGGCAAGTTTTAGTTTGCCATCTATTCATGCCGATTACACGCCCATTTCTCCATCGCAAGATACGAACGTGTATACCATCTATTTCTCCTATTTCAAAGATCATGGTTGGCTTGGCGTGATTCTTGGAATGTCGTTGTTGGGGTGGGTGTTGACATGGATTTATGGCCGCGGGCGACGTGGCAACCCTCTTGCCATGGCGTTCTACGGCATAAACGCGGCGGGGATCGTGTTAAGCGTACACGCTGAACATTTTGTTTTAGGCCTGAATTTATACATCAAGATGCTGATATTCTTTTATCTTGTGTATTATGGTTTCGCGCGACTTTCTTTTGGGAAACGCCCGCACCTGGGGGGGCGGAGGAGTGCTTAGGGTCGCGGCCTTCACGGGTGGAGTCGATGTCCCAAGCGCCAGATTTCGGGTTAGGCAATATATCAGGCGTTTGATGGAAGAAGGGGTTGATATTACTGAGTTTTCTTCGCAGTTAGGTGTTTATCCTCCCCATAATCTGGTCCTTCGTCCTTTATGGGCCATTGCTACCCTATCTAGCAGGATGCCTGATGTATTTCGTTCATATCATTACGACCTGACTTTATTACAACGGGAAATGTTTTCCACCTATTTAACCTTAGAGTACCTGACTAAGTCCCCGCGAGTGCTGGATGTAGATGATGCTATTTGGTTGTTACGTAGCGGGAAGTTTGCGGAGAAACTTGCCTTGAATTGCGAGGCGGTAATTTGTGGGAATGCTTTTTTATCTGAGCAATTTAGCAAGTGGAACTCTCGTGTGAGCATTATTCCATCAGCTGTCGATACAGATCGTTATGTTCAAGATCAGCCTGTTGAAGAGCCTGTTATTGGCTGGTCTGGTACGAGTGGGGGCTTTAAGTATCTATATGGCATCGAATCTGCTTTGGCAGCTGTTTTACAAAAAGTCCCGGGAGCCAGACTTAGGATTGTTTCCGATTCGATACCATCTTTTCGGATAATCCCGTGGGATAAAATAGAATTTATATGCTGGTCTCCCGAGAAAGAAGTAAGGGCTATTCAGGGGATGGCTGTCGGCATTATGCCGTTGGAAGATTCGCTATGGGCGCGCGGAAAATGCAGTTTGAAAATGTTGACATATATGGCGTGTGGTATCCCTGTTGTGGTTTCACCAATTGGTATGAATGCCGAAGTTCTGTCACATGGGCAGGTCGGGTTTGGCCCGAAGTCTACGGGAGACTGGATGGGTGCATTATTATTCTTATTGGATAATGTTGAGCAGCGAATAAGAATGGGAAGAAATGGACGGAAAGTTGTATTCGAAAAATATTCTGTAAATGTCATAGCTCCAAAATTAGCCAAAACGCTGTTGCAAGTTTAGGCAAGTATATGACTAGTAGGGACTTAAGGAAAGTCAATATCGAATCTAATACGGTGGCCGGGTTTGGTGATGAATGGCAGCGATTTACCCAAGCCAAGTTAGACACAGCAGAGAAAAACCTGATATTTAATGGGTATTTTAATATCTTTCCATGGGGTTTACTTCCTGATGATGGTGGTGTCGGTGTGGATGTAGGGTGCGGAAGCGGACGATGGGCGACGGTTGTGGCCTCACAGGTTGCTTTCCTTCACTGTGTTGATGCGAGCTCTGCGGCATTGGATGTCGCTGAATCGAATTTGTCGGCCTTCAGCAATGTTAAAACACACTGTGCAAGTGTTGATGAGTTGCCATTTCGAGATGGATCACTCGATTTTGCCTATTCGCTCGGGGTTCTCCATCATGTTCCTGATCCTTCAGGAGCCATCCGGTCAATCGCGAAGAAATTGAAGTCTGGAGCCCCTTTTCTTGTCTATTTGTATTATGCATTTGACAGTAGACCGTTTTGGTATCGGTGGCTTTGGAAGGCGACAGAGCTTGGACGATATTGTATCTCACGATTGCCGGGTTCTCTCAGGTATTTCACAAGCCAAGTGATTGCATTTTGCATTTATTGGCCGCTTGCCCGAATGGCAAAGGTGTTGGAGAATGCTGGGCACTTGCCTGCATCATGGCCTCTCTCTTTCTATCGGGATAAGTCCTTTTACGTCATACGAACGGATGCCTTGGACCGCTTTGGTACCCGCCTCGAAAAGCGGTTCACCAAGGGCGAAATAGAGGCGATGTTACGATCCGCCGGATTCGAAAATATTAAGTTTTCCGATATGCCTCCGTATTGGTGTGCGGTTGGCATCAAGGCCTGAGCGGAGCGATGCTTATGCCTGGCTCCTTTGGCCCAGTTCGCGTTATACACATAATCCCGGACTTGGAGATCGGCGGGGCGGAAACGGCACTTTATATGTTGCTTAGTCTAATGGATAGAAACGGGATAGAACCGTCAGTCGTCTGCCTGGGGGATATGGGCGAAATCGGCAGAGACATTGATGCGCTCGGTGTACCTGTTCATACCATTGGTATGCGCTCCGGAGTGTCGAGCCTAAAAAAAATTAGGAAGCTGATCCTCCTCCTGAATGGCTTGAAGCCTGATATCATCCAGGGGTGGATGTACCACGGAAACTTGCTGGCCACGTTTGCTTCCTTCTTTATACATCGGAGAATACCCGTGTTGTGGAATGTTCGCGGCCCAGGTACTTATTTGAGCCGTAGGTTTAAAAATATGTCCATCTATTGGTTAACTAGTTGCTTTTCTCGATTTCCCTTAAGAATAATCAATAATTCAAAAGCTAGTGCTGAAACACATGAGCGCATGCTGAATTATCCAAGCGACAGGTGGGTGATTATACCGAATGGGTTCGACACAGAAGTCTTCAAACCAAATCCCGCTTCTCGGGATAAACTGCGGTTTTCCCTTAATCTCGCTCCAACAGCCACATTGATTGGGCATGTGGCTAGATACGATCCAATGAAGGATCACTCCATTTTTTTAACAGCTGCTGCCCGTTTGGTGATGAATGGCGCAGACGTGCAATTCGTCTTGATTGGCCCCGATGTGGATCAAAATAACGGCGAATTGGTTCAGATGATCAGGGAACTTGGCTTGTGGGAACGTGTACATCTTTTCGGCGCACGTCGGGATTTACCATTTTTGATGCCCGGGTTTGATATCGGTTGCCTATCATCTTACGGCGAAGGGTTTCCGAATGTGATTGGCGAGATGATGAGTTGTGGTGTCCCTTGCGTTGTAACGGATGTTGGAGATTGCGCGGAGATGGTTGGAGACACGGGCAAGATAGTGCCTTCGCGGGATCATGTCAGTTTGGCCGCTGCATTGAAGGAGGTGATTGATCTCGACATGGAGGCACGTTGTAAATTGGGTGTAGATGCACGGCAAAGGGTGATCCAGAAATTTTCTCTTAAAGCTGTTGTGAAACAATATGAGCAGCTATACGTGCAGATTTCTGAAGAATGTGGGGAACGTTGATGTGCGGATTTTCCGGATTTTTAGAGGCAACTACCCAAGCCCGTGACTCAATAAAACACGTTGCAGTTTGTATGACCAAGACCTTGGTTCATCGGGGCCCAGATCATGGGGATGTATGGGTTGATAGCGAGGCGGGCATAGCGATTGGGCACAGGCGATTGGCAATTCTGGATCTATCTCCTCAAGGCCACCAGCCAATGATCTCAAACAGCGGGCGGTATGTTATTGCTTTTAATGGCGAGATATATAATCACCGTAAATTGCGGAAAGAATTGGAAAAAGAGAACGCTGCGCCGGCTTGGAAAGGACATTCCGATACCGAGGTGATGCTTGCCGCATTCGATATGTGGGGAGTGGAAGATTCGCTTCCGCGACTCAATGGGATGTTTGCGTTCGGTTTGTGGGACCAACAAGAACACATATTGCATCTTTCGCGTGATCGCTTCGGCGAGAAGCCGTTGTATTACGGATGGATGGGTGATGCATTCTTGTTCGGATCCGAACTGAAAGCGCTCAAGGCGCATCCTGCTTGGCGCGGCGAAGTTGACCGTGGCGCGCTGGCGCTCTTCATGCGGCATAACTACATTCCAGCGCCATATTCGATTTATCATGGAATATTCAAGTTGCTTCCTTCCCATCTGCTGAGCTTGCCATGGAGGGGCAGACGGCGGGAATTGCCTCAGCCTCGTCCGTATTGGTCGGCTAGAGAGGTTGTGGAGGAGGGTGTTCGTCACCCATTTGCTGGAAATGACGTAGAAGCGATTGTGTCGCTCAATGGTCTGCTGCGTGATGCAGTGGCGATGCGCATGGAGGCAGATGTGCCCTTGGGGGCATTTCTTTCCGGCGGCATTGATTCATCCACTGTTGTGGCGCTGATGCAGGCACAATCGGTGCGCCCGGTAAGGACTTTTTCCATCGGTTTCCACGAGGCGGGCTACAATGAGGCAGAACGTGCCAAATTAGTGGCGCGTCACCTTGGCACGGAGCATACCGAATTCTATGCGACGCCAGAAGAAGCTATGGCAGTCATTCCGCGCCTTCCGTCACTTTACGATGAGCCGTTCGCGGATTCCTCCCAAATTCCAACCTTTCTTGTTGCGAAAATGACGCGTTGCCATGTGACGGTGGCACTTTCGGGTGATGCGGGGGACGAGCTTTTCGGTGGCTATAATCGATATTCCTGGGGACGCGAAATTTGGAACAAAATTGGCTGGATGCCAAAGCCAGCGAGAGCGGCAATGGCGAGTGGAATCACGGTAATTCCGCCACAGGGCTGGGATAAACTATTTGAGATGATAGGACCAGTATTGCCCCGCAGATTGCGTGCTACAGTACCAGGCGATAAGTTACACAAACTTGCAGGGATATTAGGGTGTATGTCACCTGAGGAGATGTATCGTGGATTGGTTTCGCACTGGCTACCGGAATCAGTTGTGTTGGGCGCATCGGAACCCCCTACTGCGCTGACCGATCATGCACAGTGGGCGGACGTTTCTAATTTTACCCAGAGTATGATGTTTTTCGATCTTGTGAGTTACCTGCCCGATGACATCTTGGTGAAAGTAGATCGTGCGAGCATGGGAGTAAGCTTGGAGGCACGCGTGCCGCTTCTGGATCATCGGGTTGTTGAGTTTGCATGGCGGTTGCCCCTCACTATGAAAATTCGCGATGGTCAGGATAAGTGGATCTTGCGGCAGGTGCTATATAAATATGTACCAAAGGATTTGATCGAACGACCGAAGATGGGATTCGGTGTGCCGATCGATGCCTGGTTGCGTGGGCCGCTTCGGGATTGGTCGGAGAATCTGTTGGATGAAGCCCGTTTGAAACGGGAAGGTTTTTTCGATCCCGAACCGATCCGTGTCAAATGGCGCGAGCATTTATCCGGTAGACGCAATTGGGCTTACCACCTGTGGGATGTACTGATGTATCAGGCATGGTTGGAGGCACAATAAGTGATATTACCGGCCTGTTTGTCATGACAAAAAAACGGTGACAAGAGAATTCCAATCAATCTTCCCCCCCGTATTTTATATCTCGTAAATGTAGATTGGTTTTTCTTGTCTCATCGCGTTGCGATTGCACGGGCGGTGAGAGACCTTGGAGCAGAGGTGTGGATCGGGGCTGCATCGACGGGATGTGAATCCCAATTAAAAAGGGAAGGATTCCAATTTAATCCCATCCCATTCACCCGAAGTGGCAGGAATATTGCCCAGGAAATGGGAACCATCCGGGCCATTGTTCGCCTGTTGCGATCGGCAAAACCCGACCTTATTCACAACGTGACGATTAAGCCTGTTCTATATGGTTCCCTTGTTGCCCGGATCTTACATTCCCCCGCAACCGTAAATGCGATCTCAGGTATGGGTTATGTTTTTATTGCACCTGGGTTGAAAGGGCGAATTGCCCGAATCCCCATCAATCTGGTTTACAGGGTTGCCCTTGCGGGATCGAGGACGCGAGTAATATTCCAGAATCCGGACGATATAGAAAGCTTTATTTCAAACGGATTGGTCAAAGAAAAAAAAATCGCC
>C687J29039_10001143_pt1 | contig 11154 bp, 5 predicted proteins | sample RifCSP16_2_FD_29039 | JGI IMG/M metagenome (IMG submission 29039)
CCCTTCCCCCTTCCCCGTTCCCCCTTCCCCGTTTATTTCGGGCGCCTGGACAACGCTTTGTAGTACTCCTCCACCATCTTCCGATACTTCTCCGGCACCTCATCCGCCCCGGTCAGGAACGGACGGTCGCTCTCCGCCTCGGCGAACTGCCGCCGGAGCGCGAACTCGAACTCCTTGAGCCCCTGCACCACCTCGTTCTCGAGGGTCGCGAGCGAGCGCGGGTCGCCAGCCAGGAGCCGCTGGTCCAGCCCTCGCAGCTGTTGGATGATGCGATCCAGGTCGCGCACATCCACACCCTCCGCACCCAGCTGGCTCCGAAGCCGGTCGGCATCTCCTAAGCGCTCCCGCCACTCACGGTCAAACTGGCGGCGGTTTGGTCCGAGCCACCCACCGAACCCCTGTCCCTGCTGGTCGATGGCCCCGGGGGTTCCCATCCGGGCCCCCTGGCCTGGCTGCCCCGATTGACCCTGCTGTCCCTCCTGCCCCCGTTGTCCTTGTTGTCCTTGCTGGCCTTGCTGGCCCTGCTGGCCTTGCTGCCCCTGCTGCCCTTGCTGGCCCTCCTGTCCTTGCTGGCCCTGTTGGCCCTGCTGGCCCTGCCGCTGTCCGGCCCGCAGGCGCTCCTGGAGCGATTCGAGGCCGTTCACCAGATCGTTGGCCCGCTCCAGCGCCCGCCCCACGCGTTGCTCCCGCGACTCGCCGATGGCATCCCGTGCTTCCGCCAGTCGGTCTTGGAGCGATTCGATGTCCGCGCCGATTTGGTCCTCGAAGTTCCGCGCGTACTCCGGTGAGCGGCCCCGGATCACGCCGCGGGAGTACAGGATCTTCTCCCGGAGCTTGTCGTCCCGAATCCCTTCGGCTGCCTCGCCCAGCTTGCGAGACGCATCTCGCTGATCCCGCGCCGATTCCCGCGACATCTGGTCAATGTCCCGCTCCAGCCCCTCGACCTGTGCCGCCATGTCCTGCTTGCGCTGATCCAGCCGCTGGATCCGCTGCTGATCCGCCGCACCCTGTCCCGTGAGATTGCCCACTTCGTCCTGCACGTTCCGTTGCTGCTCGGCCAGCTGCTGGGCCCGGCGCAGCGCATCCCCCACATCCCGTTTCAGCCGCTCCCCACGGTCCCGCTCCAACGAGCGCTGGGCCTCGCGCAGCTGATCCAGCGCGGTGCGCCCGCGCGCGGCGCCCTCGTTGCCGGTCTGGGCTGCCGCGCGGCGCATCGCATCGGCCGCCTCCCGCAGGTCCCGCGCCGTCTGGTTCAACTCCGGCTGCTGCTGCTCGCGAGCCAGTCGCTCCAGCCGCCGCGCCAGCTCTTCCGTCTGCTGCGCCAGCTCGCGCTGGCTGCTGGACGTGCCTCCGGCCCCCGCCCCCGCCGCCATCTCATCCATGCGCGCCCGGAGCCGCTCGTTCTCCTGCTGCTGGCGGCGAGCCAGCTCGCGCAGGCGCTCCAGCGTTTCATCCAACTGATTGTCGGTCTCCTGCCGCTGGCCGCGTTCCACCTGCTCGTACTGGTTCCGGAGCTTGTCCATTTCCAGATCGAACAGGTCCGCCAGCTCCTCGGCCGAACGCTGCTCCCCACCGCCACCACCGCCGCCCTGGTTGGACCGCGCCACCTGAATCTCCCGATACGCGGCCTCGGCTCGCTGCAACTGCTGGAGCGCGCGTTGCTCCGGAGCCAGCGCCTCTTTGGACTTGCGCTCGCCGAGTCGGTCCTCCGCGGCCGCCATCTCCGTGACCGCCGTGTCGAGCGATGCGGCGACGATCGCGAACGTCGAATCCAAACCGATCACACCTCGCTCGCGGATCCGGCCCACCAGCGTCTCCACATCCTCCCGCAAGCGGCCCTGGGCCAGCGCCAGCGTCGCGAGGTTCTCCCGTCGCTGGNTAGCCGTGTACTGCGCCGAGTCGCGCACCAGGTTGAATGTCCCCGCAACGATCTCGCGCTGCCGCTGAGACAACTCTCCCGGACTGGTCCCACCTCCACCCCCGCCCATCGACGGCTGCTCGTCCGCGGCGCGGTACTCCCGCTCGAACGGGCGCACCTGCAAGAAGTAGATGTCCGTGGTGGCCTGCTGCGCCCCACCCGCGTGGTCGGCCTCGACCGCCCGCGCGTAGTAAGCGACGAGATCGCCCGGCTTGAGCCCCTGCTCCTCGAGGAAGAACGTGTGGCTGCCCACCACCTCCTGGCGCGCGCCACCGCCGGGCTCAAGCGCGATAGCCTGCTCGGCCCCGCCGTTCACCTGATAGATCAGCTCCAGCCGCGACACCCCATAGTCGTCTCGCGCCTCGGCTTCGGCGAACACCTCTTCCACCGCGGTGACCTGGAGATCGCGGCCCGGCGTCCGGAACCGCACGGTGGGGGGTTGGTCGCTGAGCACGTCAATCGCGTACTCGGGCGACCCGACGACCAGACCGGCCGCCGCCGTCTGGAACAGCACCCGATACGAGCTGGGCCTCTCCACCGTGAGTTGCCCGGCCAGCACGCTGGTGCCCTCGAGCGCGAGCGGGACGGTGTCCCGGCCGCCCACCACCAACGACGCGCCGGCCGGCTGGATGGTGGGCGTCACCTCGACGATGACCCGAGTGCCCCGCACCGCCGCGATGTCGCCGCCGTCTTCCACTCGTTGGGCGGGCAGTCCGGTATACGCCGGGAAGCGGTACTCGAGGTCGATGCGCCGAACGTGGGGCAGATCCGCCACGCCGACATGCACCAGGTCCGAGCGGACCCCGCTCGCCTCCACGAAGTAGTCGGTGGCTTCGGCCAGGTCGAACAGCACTATCGCCTGCCCGCTCCCGTCTGGTTCGGCTACCAACGGGAAGCGCTGCCACTCTCCCTGGGCGCCCCGGCGCACCGCGATCTCCACCCGATCGGCCGTAAAGTGTTGCAGAACCGCCGTCACCTTGAGATCGCTCCCGCGCGCCACCACCGTGTCTCGCGGGCTCACGTCAATACGATACGGATTCCGCTCGCCGCCGCCCCCCGGCACCAGCCCAGCCACGCCTCGCCGCACCGAGCCGGGCCCCACCAGCAGGAGGGCGGCGCCCACCAGCATGGTGCCGGCCAGGATGCTGCCGGAGCGAACCATGGCCGGCTGCTCGATGCGCCGGCCGTGGTCGATCGCCTCGCAGCACTCCACCGCGTCCGCCACCAGCCGATCCACCAGCGCCGGCGATCCGGGCGCCTCCCCCCCGCGCCGGACGTACTCCACCGCGCTCAGCACGCGAGCCTCGAGCGCCGGGGCGTGCTCTTCGAGATACAGCGCGATGCGCGAGTCCGAGACGGGCGAAAGTAGGGGGCGAGCGATGAGCCAGGCCGCGAGCGCGAGCGGCCCGGCGATGACCAGGGTGCGGAAGACGATAACCGCCCACGGAGAGAACCGGAGCTGGTCCACGCCAAAGGACGCCACCAACAGCAGCAGCGCCGCGGCCAGCGCCACGACGCTGGCGCCGTGCAGCAGCTGGCGGATCCGCAGCCGCCGCCGCGCGGCGTGGACGATCCCCAGCAGTTCTTCGTGCCGTGACCGACCCATGAGTTTCGCTCCTTACGCGAGGCCGCCGGCGCGCCCAACGGCCGGCAGCCGGTTGGAGAGCAACGTTTCCGCCAGCGCCAGCACCGCCGCCCCAATGACAAGATACCACCAGAGCCCCTGCCGGCGTTCCCGTTCGGCGGGACTGATCGGGGCAGTGCCGGCGGAGACCGTGGACGGAGCGGACCCGCCGGGCGCGACCGCCGCGAGGAACGCGTCCAGGTCGAGGGGCGTCAGATCGGCTTCCCCCGGGTCCAGGTTGACCGCAACGGTCTGCGCTGCAAGGTCCGAGTTCAGCGCCCGTACCGTGTAGAACCCGGGTTCATCCAGCGACACCGCCGCGGCGGATGCGTCGAGCGGCGCGCGACTCCCATTGGGAGCTTCCACCACCAGTTCCGATCCCCCGCCCAGGATCTCCCGCGCCGCCTCCAGATCGAGGGCCTGCCCCACCGTGAGTGCGGTGCGCCGCTCGGTGTAGCCGGCGAGGTACCGCACCATCTGGTGCACCAGGGGCAGAAACACCGGCTGCACGGGGAGATCGCTCCACACATTGTCCATGCCGGAGGTCCACACCAGCACTCTGCCTTCACCCAGACGCCGCTCGACCAGCGCCGCCGCGCCGTCGTCGTAGTGCGCCAGCACCGCACCGCTCGAATCCGGATCGAAGCGCCGGTAGCGATACACGCGCACCGACCCAAAGTCCCCGCTCCGCGGCGCCCGGAACGGCTCGAGCATGGGATGCTCGTAGCTCACGCCGGCGAGGGCCGCCCCGCTGGATGACGCCGGCTCCACCGTTCCGCCAGGCGTACCTCCCTGCAGGCTACGCCANTCGGGCCCCCACCCACCGACCCCACTGCGGCCGCCCAGCAGCACCAGCAGGCCCCCGCCCTGCCGGACGAACCCCGCCAGCCGCGCCGCTCCGCTCGGCGCCGCCTCCTCCACGACCGCCACCTCGTGCCGTTCCAGGTCGCCCGGTCGCGGGCCCCCGGACACCGCGGTGACGGCGAACCGCGGATTCGCGCCCACGCTCAGGGCTTGCCGGACGAACTCGCCGCTTCGGCCGGCTCCTGCGGACCCAACCAGTAGCACCCGCAGCACGTCCCCCGGCGCGAGCACGGCGTACTGGTCGTCGTCCGCGACCAGCCCCGCCGTCTCGACATGCACCGTCACCCGCGCCGGACTCTGTCCCAGCGGCAGCGGGCTGAACGTGGCGGCAGCGGAGCCGCGCGGCTCCAGGTCCACCCCTACGCTCTGCACCGTCCGTCCGTCCACGTTCAATGCGACCCGGACCGCGCGCACCGCCGCGGATCCCAGGTTCACAACCCGCGCCGAGACCGTGACCTCCTCGCGCTCGCCGCGGAACCCGCGTTCCGCGAGCAGGCCGGTCACCGCCACGTTGGCCGCCTCCTGCTCGGCCAGGTTCACCGTCTCGACGGCGGTCCCGGCCGGCAGCCGCACGCCCTCGTCNGGTCGCCAGCCGGCGCGCTGGAGGTCGGAGATCACGACCACTTCGCGCCGCGGCAACTCCGACNGTTCCAGAATGTCCCGTGCCGCCTGGATGCCCGCCGCATACCGCGTGGCGCCAAAGCCGGGGCGGGCCCGGTCCAGCGCCGCCAGCAGCGTGGCCTTGTCGGCCGTGGCCTCGCCCAGCGACACCGCCCGATCGCCCAGCAGCACGATGGTGGCTCGATCGTCGGCCCCNACGCCGTTCACCACCCGCCGCGCCGCGGACACGGCGCGCTCCCAGTGATCGGCGTACCGCATGCTGTAGGACGCGTCCAGCAGGATCACCAGCTCCCGGCCCTGAACGCCCGCGGCACCGGCGCCCAACCGCTCCCACAGCGGCCGCGCGAACGCCGCCGCCACCAGCACCAGCACCGCCGCCCGCATCGCCAGCAGCCACCAATGCCGGATGCGCTGCCGCCGCATGGTCCGAAACGGAATGCGCTGAAGGAACATCAGCGACGGGAACGGATACGCGTTGCTCTTGGGCCGGTTGGTGAGGTGGACGATGATCGGGATCGCAAGGCCCAAGAGGCCGGCGAGGAAGAGCGGCGCGAGGAATGTCATGCGTCAGGGCGCGGAGAGGGCGCGTGGGCCCCCGGAGCGCGCGTCAGTGAAGCGCGCGCCTTGGAAACTCCCATCGTCTGCGGCGCGCGCGGAACTGCTAGCGCGGGGAGGGGGCCCACGCGCCCTCTCTTCGCCCCGATCATCGCACCCGCACCAGCCGCTCGCGCCGGCTCAGGTACTCGAACAGCGCGAAGTCCAACGGCTTGGAGGTATCGAACAGCGCATAGTCTATGCGGGCGTCCACCAGCAATCGCGACAGCGTGGTCACGTGCTCCCGCATCAGCTCGCGGTAGCGCTCGCGTTGCTTGAGCGGCACCACCGGGATGCGGTCGCCGCTCTCGAGGTCCTCGAACAGCATCATGTCCTCGAACGGAAACGCCAGCTCCGCGGGATCGAGGATATGAAACACGATCACGTCGTTCCCCTTCCCCTTGAGCCGACTCACCGCGCGCAGGATCGCGTCCGGTTCCTCGTACAGGTCGGAGATGACCGCGAGCAAGCTGCGCCGCCGCACGGTCTCCGCGATCTTGTGCAGCGACGGACCCAGCGCTCCGCCGGGACCCGGCTCGATCCGCGCGATCTCGTGGAGCACCCGTTCCAGGTGCTTGGCCGAAGGCGGTACCACCGTCACGACGTCCCGGTCGAAGGTCACCAGGCCCACCCGGTCCCGCTGCTGCCGGGAGAAGTAGGTGAGGCAGGCCGCCAGATAGCGGCCGTAATCGAGCTTGGTGATTCCGGCGCTGCCGTACGCCATGGACCGCGAGATGTCGAGCAGCACCGAGAAGTTGGCGTTGGTGTCCGCCTCGAACTCCTTGACATAGAAGCGATCGGTCCGTCCGTAGACCCGCCAATCAATCCGCCGGATGTCGTCGCCCGGCATGTAGGCGCGGTGCTCGGCGAAGTCCATGGAGCGCCCCAGGTAGGGCGAGCGGTGCAGTCCGTTGATGAACCCCTCCACCACGGTGCGGGCCAGCAGCTCGAGATCGTCAATCCGAGTCAGGACCTTGGGGTCGAGGAACGCGACGCCGGTCACAACCCGGACTTNGGTATAGGAACGGCCTGGAGCAGCTGCTCCACCAGCGAGTCCGTGGTGACCCGCTCGGATTCCGCGTGGAAGTTGGTGAGAATCCGGTGCCGCAGCACCGGGTGCGCCAGCGCCCGGATGTCCTCGAACGTGACGTGGTAGCGCCCCCGCATCAGCGCGCGCGCCTTGCCGCCCAGCACCAGATACTGCGCCGCCCGCACGCTGGCCCCGTAGGACACCCACTGCTGGATGAACGGCAGCGTCCCGTTGGCCGACGGGCGCGAGGCCCGGACCAGCGTCACCGCGTACTGCAGCACCGGATCCGCCACCGGCACGTTGCGGACCAGCCGCTGGAAGGCCACGATGTCCCGGCCCGACACGGCGTGATCGAACCGGGGATCCTGCACCGCCGTGGTCTCGCGCACCACCGTCAGCTCTTCGGACTCAGGCGAATAGTCAATGACGATGTTGAACATGAAGCGGTCGAGCTGCGCCTCGGGCAGGGGGTAGGTGCCCTCCAGCTCGATGGGGTTCTGGGTGGCGAACACGAAGAACGGCTCATCCAGGGTGTAGGTCTTGCCCTGCACCGTCACCCGATGCTCCTGCATGGCCTCGAGCAGCGCCGCCTGGGTCTTGGGTGGCGTCCGGTTGATCTCGTCCGCCAGCACGATGTTGGCGAAGATCGGGCCCGGCATGAACTGGAGATGCCGCCGCCCGGTCTCCGGGTCCTCCTGGATGATGTCCGTCCCGGTGATGTCCGACGGCATCAAGTCGGGGGTGAACTGGATGCGGGAGTACTTGAGATCGAGCACGCGCGCCATGGTCTGGATCAGGAGCGTTTTCGCCAGTCCCGGCACGCCGATGATCAGGCTGTTGCCGCCCACGAAGAGCGAGATCAGCACCTGATCGATGACGTGCTCCTGCCCCACGATCAGCTTCTTGAGCTCGGCCATGATCCGCTCGCGGCCGAACCGCAAGCGATCCGCCAGCGCGATGTCGTCCGCCGATTGCAGCGCCGCCTGTTCCGTCGTCATGTCAGTGGGTGAGAGCGTAGATGATGTAGTTGATGCCTAGCTTGTAGGCCTCGTTGGACAGCTCGATCGGGAAGTACCCCATGTCCGACCACTCCCAGTAGTCGCCGATGTCATTGTTGTAGTTCGCGATCACCATCAATCGCTTCTTGGGATCGTTGNCCTCGAACACCCCGTAGTACACCGACGGCGCCCGAGCGGCCCGGTAGTTGCCCAGGCTCAGATTCTCCAGGGACTCGATGTCGAAGAACGCGTGGAACACCGGGTACGACGGGTCCAGCTCGACGAACACGGCGCCGGGTAAGACCGTCCGCATCTTGTCTTCGAAGTTGAGCCAGTGCTCTCCCTCGAAATCGTCCACGATGAGAAAGCCGCCCTTGAGCAGGTAGCTGCGGAGGTTGGTCGCCTCCGCCTCGCTCACGGACCAGTAGCCGGGCTCGGACAGGTACGCCACCGGGTACTTGAACAACTCCGGGTCATCGGCCTTGAGGATGTTGCCGCCGTCCAGATAGGGGCGGATGACGGTGAGTTCGCTCAGCAGCTTCATCAAGTGCCGCTCGGCGCGCGGGTAGTCGTGCGCCCACCCAGGGTCCCCCCGGCCACGGCCCCAGAAGCCGCCGCCGTCCCAGACCGATTCGTCGTAGCGGAGCCGCGCGAAGGTGAAGCGCCCGTCGTACGGCACGTTGAACTTCTTGTAGTCCTCGTCCGACAGTCGCGGCCGCGGCTCCCGCCCCCGGCGAATACCACGGTCCTGGGCCTGCCCGGCGGTGACCACCGTGACCGCCACGACCACCACCACCGCCACGACCCCCGTCGCGACACGCCACGCCCCGGCCGGATCAGGTATCCCCGTCACGCCGCGCCTCCCGGATCTTGAGCAACAGCTCCTGCGCTGGTTCAAAGCTGGGCGCCACCTCGAGGGCTCGCAGCACGGCGCTCCGTGCCTCGTCGAGCTTCCCCGACCCGAAATATGCCAGCGCCAGCTGATAGTGCGCTTCCGCCCGGTCCACCGGAGCCAGCGCCAGCACCGCCCGGCGCTCGCGGACGCCCAAGGGCCACCAGCCCAACTCGGCCGCCAGCTCCGCGAGCCGCAGATGCACCGGAATCTCGAACGGATAGACGTACAGCGCCGCCTCCAGCGCCCGCGCGGCCTGGGCCTTCTGACCCAGCGAATCGCGGAGCGCGGCCAGGGCCAGCAACGCGGGGTAATGCCCCGCGTTGATCGCCGTGAGTGCTTCCAGCTCCGCCACCGCCTGAGCCCGCGCCCCGCGCTGCCGGTAGATCTGGGCCAGGTACCAGGACGGGCTGTCCACACCAGCGTACTCCGGGAACAGCTGCTTGGCCCGGACCAAGAACGGCTCGGCAGCGTCCAGCTGCTTTCCGGCGAACGCCGCCTGCCCCGCCAGGAATTGGGCATGGAAGTCGTCCGGCGCGCGGCGCGCCCGGCGCACCAGCTCCTCGAGGCCCGGGTGAGCCCGCGCGTCAGCCTCCGGGAGGGGCCGCAACGCGCCGAGCGGCGTGGCGAACCGCCGGCGCAGGTACACGTCGAACCGGCCGTCGAAGGCGTCCAGCTCGCTACCCAGCACCGACTGGAAGGCCTGCGCCGAGGAACGCCCTTGCCGGAACTGCTGGAGCAGTGCCCGGAGCGCGTCGAGGCCGTGCTCCGCGGCAATGAAGTCGCACACCAACGACGCCTGGTAGTAGGAATACCCAAGCTGCTCCGGATAATCCGGACTGGTGAAGCCGCGGTTCAGCTGGCTGACCGGCACCAGGCGCTTCTCGAGGAAAGCCACCAGAAACCCCGGCGTCACGTCGTCGCCCCACCCGGGACGCGCGCGCCGCTCCTCGAACACCGCCAGCCCCTCGGTGAACCAGCGGGGCACGCGCGCGTCGGTCAGGCCCAAATGGAACGTGTGGGCGACTTCGTGCCACAGCACGGAGCCCCAGTGGAATTGCCCCGGCTCCCGGGCCGACGGAGAGTCCATGGCCACGACCGGCCCGAAGCTCACGCCGAGGGCACCCAGACCAACCAGTCCCACGGTACGCACCGAAAAATCCGCGTCGCGGTCGTACACTTCCACGCGCACCGGCGGCGTCGGCTGGAAACGGTAGCGCGCCGCCAGCGAATCGTACGCCTCCTCTGCCAGCGGGCCCGCATACAGGGCGAGCAGCTCGGCCTCCGCAGGCGCGGCCCAGACCCGGAATCGCGCGGTACGGGTCCCCTCGAAACGGTCCAGGTTGTCCAACAGGTCCAGGGTGTTCTTGGTCCACACGTCGTAGGGATCGCCGACGAACGCGGTCTCGAGGCTCTTCCGGGCCTCGGCCATCTGACCCAACCGGAGCTGGTTCACGCCCATCAGGCTGTAGCCCCGCCATGACGCGGAATCCAGCGCCACCGCCTGACCTGCGAACTCGAGGGCCCGATGGTACCGACGCGTGCGCCCGGTCACGTCCGCCAGCGTGGTGTAGACTGGCGCGTACCGAGGGTGAGCGCTCGCGATGCGCGCCACGGTTTTCTGGAAGCCGGACGAATCGCCTTCGAGGAAGTCGGTCGCCGCCAACAGCGACAGGGCCTCCAGCGACGCGGGGTTGATTTCGAGCGCCTGGGCGATGCGTTCCCGCGCCTCGGCGTAGGCCTCCCGCTCCAGCTCCAGTTGCGCGACGAAGACCAACGCCGGGACGTAGCGCGCATTGACCTCCAGGCTCTTCCGGGCGCGCGCCGCCGCCTCGGGACTCCCCTCGAACCGGGCCGCGCGGGCCAGCCCCAGAATCGCGGCGGGGTGATTGGGGTTGATCTTCAGCACGGCCTCGTAGGTGGCACGAGCGTCCGTGCCGTTGTACTTGTCGAGGAACAGGTCGCCCTGCTCCACGCGGGCGTCGAGGTTGCCGGAGTCGGCCCGTACGGCGTCGTCGTACGCTCGCAGCGCGTCCTTGAACAACTGCGGGTCTTCCCGCCCCAGGTGGCGCACCGCCCGAGCCACGGCGGCCAGCTCCTCCGACGAGAGCCTCGTCGCCGCATTGTACGCGGTAATGAACCTGCGATAGTCGCGGCGCGCCGCGGACCCTTCCCCCCGCTGTTCCTTGATCTCCGCCAGGCGCAGGGCGGCCACCAGGCTGTCCGGTCCTGGGGGCGCCGCCGCCCGGCCGTAGGCCAACTCCGCGTCGGCGAGCCGGCCCCGATCGCGCAACACATCNCCCAGAGGAAGCCAAAGCGTCCGCGCATCGGAGTGGGCCGCGAGGTACGCGCGGAGCCGCTGCTCGGCGTCCGCGTACCTCCCAACGATCGCGAGCGCGCGTCCCAGCAACCGGGCCGCGTTNTCGTCGCCCCGGTCGGCANCNGCTCCGAGCAAACTGATCGCCTCGTCGTAGCGGCCGGCTTCAAACGCCCTGCGGCCGCCGTCCGATCGATCCTGCGCCACCGCCGCGCCCGCCATGACCGCCGCGACCGCCCCGGCCACCCTGACTGCCTTGATCACGGCCGCTTCCCTTCCCGCTGCCGAATGGCCCG
>C687J29039_10001145_pt1 | contig 11146 bp, 9 predicted proteins | sample RifCSP16_2_FD_29039 | JGI IMG/M metagenome (IMG submission 29039)
CCCCACTTCTCGCGGTAATTGCGCTCAACGATCCTATACCGATTCTTCTTCAAAAACCTTACGGCAATATCCTCCCCAAGTTTTCCGGTTTCCGATTGCCGGGTCATATGGCAATTGTAGCCCTTCTGCTGGTGTTTAAAAGATGTGGACGAATGAGCCTCCGGTGTTCTACAATAAAAGTGTTTCACCGCGTAACACTTTATCATTGTAAATTGTGAAACATTCTGGAGTGGCTCTGTAAATTGTGAAACAATGCTTGAAAGAAAACTAACAAATGACTATATAAGAGGGCTAATAGACGGAGAAGGCACGTTTACATTTACGACAAGCAGAAATTACGCTGGGATAAAGATAAAAGTTCCCGCGTTTCAGCTGAGAATGCACATAAGAGACCTGGATCTAGTCGAAGGCGTGAGGGACCATTTGGGCTTGAAAAGTAAGGTATATACATATCATCACCCTGGTAAGGATGGAGCAAATAGAGGACCATACGCCATGCTTATAGTTAGAGAGATCGGGAATCTTAAAAACACCATAATCCCATTCTTTTATAACAAATTAGCAGGCCACAAAGCTACCCAATTTAGGGAGTGGCTAGAAAATATCAGGGACGATCCAATGGTTCCAAAAACCTACGATATACTGTATCGACTCCATGAGAATGGATATTATGCCAAAAATCCCAAATTCGACTAGTTTGTAAATTGTGAAACTTTTGTCCCGAAAAGTAGCACAATTTGTGAATTTTTTGGCTTACCTTGTAAATTGTGAAACTTTTTGATCGAAGTCCGAAAATTAGGCGGAATCATCCAGATGTGGACAACCTTCTTGATATTATGTCAAGAACGTGTTGATAAGCTGTTGACAACTATCCTAATTACTTGTGCAAAAAGGTTATTTTCCCAACCTGCGCTCTCTTTTGGAATAATCTTTGAGAGCCGCAAGAAACTCTTTTCTACCGAAGTCTGGCCAGAGCGTATTTGTAAAATAGTACTGGCTGTAGCGTGTGTGCCACATCATAAAGCCAGTGCTATTGTGCGGATCTTCCTCGACGCCGGTGCGTATCAGTAAGTCTACGGGCGGGAGGTTCGCGGTCCAGAGGTGTTTATGAAGGGCAGCATCAGACACCCCGCCTTTTTTCTCTTTCTTAAGGCTCGTTATAGCGGCGAGCATCTCACGATCCCCATTGTATCCGGCAAGCGCAGTGAGAACGTGCCTCCTGTGTTTTGCCGTCTTTTTATGCGCCCGATTAATTAACTCGATCGTTTTTGGTTCGAGTAGTTTCTTCCACTCACCAAGGAACTGTATGCGGATCCCGTTTTTATACGTGCGATCGTCATTCAAGGTTTTTTCTATAAGCTGTCTATACGCCTTATTGAGCATTGTGATCTCAGTCTTCGATCGCTTAGTTAAGTTGTCATATGAACCAACCCAGAGCGTGACATATTTAACCCCCGCATCGACTGCTGTCTGCATTACATCCTCGGCGTTTTTACCAATACCAGCAAAGTGACCCTCCCATGGCCTAAGGCTCCGCTTGCGCGCCCATCTGCGATTGCCGTCAAGGATCATCGCGACATGGCGCGGCAAAAGAAGAGATTCTTCGTTCATAGAGATATTCTAGTGTTCCGCGGGAATCTTATCAAATACAAAGAGTGTGTAGCTCAATGAGTTGTTTTTGTATCCCTTAATGAAGTATTTTTCGGAACTAGTTGCGTTTCTAGATTTATGTCTAAATTCCCAGTACGGAAGCGATTTCTTGGTCAGATCAATAGCTCTCTTTAGCTGCCACCCAGCAGTCATTGCTGCGCGAGTATAGTCATTCTTGGAATGAATATCAGTGATATAGTGCTTGTCTATTGCGTATTTAATTCGTTCCCCGTCTTTGTGGAGTCCGCTTCGACTTGTCCAGGCGATTACAACCATTCGCGCGCTAGGTTTTGTAACCCTGCTAAACTCACTAAACATCGGCCCAAGGTCCATGGCCGGAATGTGTTCTGTGCTCTCACATGCCCAGATCGTATCAAATATGTTATTGCGTACGTGAGCGAGGTCCAAGATATTTCCGCAGTGAAACTTAACTTCATCAGAAACGCCATATTCTTTAGCGGCGTGATTTGCAAACAAAACTTGCTTTTTCGAAATGGTGTATCCGTCGATGCGATATCCCAACTTTCTATTAATGAGAATTGCAGACCCCCCCGCGCCACTTCCTGCGTCAAGCACTCGTTTCTTGCTGGATGAACTGCCTAAATATTTCATCCCGAAAGAGACCAGGTTTTTTTCTAGCTTATGTATAAGGTCCAACTCGCCATCCTCTCCCAAGCCGCCCCCTTTAACGCGGCTAATGTCGCGGGGAGACAACACGATTCCGCTATGATTAAGAAAAATATTATCGTCCCTAGCAAGCTTTTTGTTAAGTCCCGAAGCGGTTTTCTCGTCATAAATCCCTGCAAGCCTATCAAACAACTTATTTTGTGTTTTTCTCATATGGGCTGTGTGATGAAATCAATATGTGTGGGCGATGGAGGGCTCGAACCCCCGACCTCTTCGGTGTAAACGAAGCGCTCTAACCAACTGAGCTAATCGCCCCTCGATGTTACTCTGGGTAAAACTCCTATGGCTTGCCCTGAGTGGGTAAATCGACGCGGGTGCTTGCACTGAGCGAGCGAAGCGAGTCGAAGTGGGCCCAGATGGATTCGAACCATCGACCTATCGCTTATAAGACGATTGCTCTAACCGCTGAGCTATGGGCCCCTCGATGCCACTGGGGGTGAATCCCTCTGCGTACTTGGATCAAACCCCGATCAAGGCACAGAAATTGTATCTTAAGCGCTAATCGGCTTCAACCCAAATGGCTTTATTATCTTATAGAATTCGTCGTGCTCGAGGACTTCTTTTTCCATTAACGCCTCGGCTATAGCCTTCAGCACGTTTTTGTTCGATTTAATAATCGAAAAAGCTTTCTTGTATGCATCGTTTACAAATTTCTTTATCTCTTCATCAATCTCCGCTGCCACTCCTTCGGAATAATCTTTCTCGGTAATCATATCTTTACCCAAGAAAATCATCTCGCTACTCTTGCCAAATGCGAGCGGACCAAATTTTTCGCTCATGCCATAACGCATGACAAGCAATCTTGATAAGTCCGACGCCTTTTTCAAATCACTTGAGGCGCCGGTCGTTATATCATTGAATATTATTTTCTCTGAGACATATCCGCCCATCATCATTGCAAGGTCCGCTAAGAATTGCGATCTTGATTTGAGTCGCCTATCTTCGAGCGGAAGATTTAGCGTATATCCTCCCGCCTGTCCGCGTGCAACAATTGAAACCTTGCTCACGGGATCAGAATCTTTGAGTCCTGCCGCAACAAGTGCGTGTCCAGCCTCATGATAAGCCGTGATTTTTCTTTCTTTGTCGGAGATTAGCAGACTTTTTCTTGCAGGGCCAAGAAGAACTTTCTCTATAGAATCTAAAACATCCTGTTGTTCAACTTCTTTCTTGCTGTGCTGAACCGCGAGAATTGCGGCCTCGTTTACAATGCTCTCAAGATCCGCGCCTGAAAATCCTGGAGTAAGAGAGGCGACCCTTCTATAGTCAACTTTATCGTTTATCTTTTTGCCCCTCGAGTGAATTTTTAGAATATCCTCGCGCTCTTTTATGTCCGGCAAGTCGAGAAGGACTCTTCTGTCGAATCTTCCTGGACGGAGAAGCGCCGTATCCAACACGTCTGGCCTATTTGTCGCGGCGAGGACTATAACTCGCGTGTCTTTGTTAAATCCGTCCATTTCAACGAGGATTTGGTTTAATGTTTGTTCGCGTTCGTCATGTCCACCACCGAGTCCAGTCCCACGCTCACGGCCAACGGCGTCGATCTCATCAATAAAAATTATTGAAGGTGCAGCTTTTTTAGCAGTGTTAAATGCATCGCGAGTCCTTGAGGCGCCCACTCCGACAAACATCTCGACAAACTCTGATGCTGAAATATGGAAGAAGGGAACGCCAGCTTCGCCAGCCACAGCGCGGGCTAAAAGGGTCTTTCCAGTTCCTGGAGGGCCCATAAGAAGTACTCCGCGTGGAACTTTCGCTCCCATGTCCGCGTATTTCTTTGGCGATTTAAGAAAATCTACTACTTCTTCAAGTTCTTTCTTCGCTTCTTTGAGCCCGGCGACATCTTTGAATGTGACTTTATCTTTAAAGTTTGTGAAAAGGTGCATATTGGCGCGACCGAACGTGAACGCTTGATTCACTCCGCCGCGGGCCTGCTTCATCAAGATCCAAAACAAGAATCCGATTATTAAAAGTGGCAAGAGCGTCGGGATTAAAATTCTTGCCCAAAAAGCGAAGCCGGATTCATCTCGAACTTCAAGCGAGATTGAAGACAGGGCTTCCGGAGACACGCCATAGTTATTTAATGTTTGTGTAACTCCGATTTCGCTCTCCTTCTGCGACACCAGCGCTTGTCCATCTTTTAGCGTGACCTCAAGCACGTTTCCGTTAACAACGACGCTCGATACTTCACGGGCCTCAATCTTAGCTGCGAGATCGGCGATGCCTATACGCTGAGGTTTTTCCTGCCCTTGGTACAGAAAAGCGAAAATAAGCGTAAGAGAAAAAATTATAACAACAGCTCTTAAAAAGCTCTGATATATTGAATTTTTCTTAGGCCCCCGTACTTGTTTTTTCCCCTTCGCGAGCTTCGGTATCTCCTTCATTCCCTTTATTTTGTTCTTGTGGGTCTTTTTGTAAAGAGACCCCTTGCGCTTTTTTCTTCATATCGCCTGTGAGTTTTAGAATCACTCGTTTCTCATCGGCTTTTATGCTTTCAATTAAGAACGGATAAGTTTTTCCTGGCTCGAGTTCGTTTTTTAAAACCTCAACGGAACCAAATTCGGAAACGTGTATAAGTCCCGTGATATTCTCGTCTAACTTTACAAAAGCGCCGAACGGATTGAGCTTAAATACGACTCCATCAATAACAGACCCTTCCTTAAATTTCTCACCTACCTTATCCCACGGGTTGGGCTGTAAGGCTTTAAGCGAAAGAGAGACTCGCCCGTCTTTGATTTCGACAACCTGCGCCTTGATCATATCCCCAACCCCCACAACCTCTTTAGGATGATCAATTACATTATGAGAAAGCTCTGAAATATGGATAAGTCCCTCGATTTTCGGTTCGTCGGCGAACTTCACAAATACTCCGAAGTTTGCGACACCAGAGACAATGCCAGGGACAATATCGCCTGCGCTGTATTTCTCGAGAAGTTTTTTAACGTCCTCTGCGATAACCTCTCTCTCAGATACTATTAGTTTGTTTGTTCGAGGATTTACGCTCAAAACTTTGACAAAAAGCTTCTGTCCTACGAACTTCCCAAGTTCCTCAATCACTTTAGCTCGATTTCCATCTACGTCTTTGGGGTAATTTTCGTTTGAAAGCTGTGACGCAGGCAGAAAGGCCTGGAGTCCGGCCAACTCCGTGATTAAACCACCGGCGTTCGCTCCCGTTACGGTTACTTCGATAGGTTCGTCGTTGTCTTTGAGATCTTTTAGCTCCTGCCACGCTTTTTGTTTGTCGGCCTCGGCTAAGGACAACTCAACGTAGCCATCCTCATTCTCTGGCTCGACGACTTTCGCGGTTACAGAATCGCCAATCTTTAATTTTTTAAGAATACTTTTTGCGCTAATTAGTTCAACTCCATAAATTACACCGGTTCCCACCTTCGGAATATCAAAAAAGACAGACTTGTTCCCGTTTTGCATTAAAGTGACCTCCACCAAATCACCGTCTTTTAAAATGGGCATAAGTGATGGGTTGCCCTTCAATATGTGAAGCTCGGGACTCAAGCTTTTTCTTTGTGCTGCTTGTTGCATAAGCGTAGTGATTAAACAGGTCGAGAGAGGCTTTGTCAATCCCCACACCTAACGATGAGTTGTCGAAACGCGACAATATAATCCCCTTCTCGTTAGGTGTGGGGGGTCAACCCCGGAAAAGAAAAAGAGGTCAAAAAAGCGATTGAAAATCGGCGAAAATCAACTAAAATACATAGATATGGTTATCACGGTCGCCGATGGCGCCGGCATAAAATGCCAGGCCGGAGAGTTTAGTTTGCTTGTAGATCCGCCCTCCCAAAGGAAGGGCAATCTAATTCTAAAGACACGCACGGAACTACCGATTGATTCTTTCTCGTCAGAGAATATTATCTGGGGGTCCGGTGAGTACGAGGTGTCGGGAGTAAGAGTTCACGGCATCGCTCTCCCTAGCGAGTCCACCGCAAAGACAGTGAGAAGCATATACGCAATTGAATTCGATGGTATGCGCATCGCGTTTCTAATTAACGTTTCGTCAGAACTTTCCGAAGACATGATAGACGGACTCGGGGAAGTAGATATTCTGTTTTTTTCTGCTGATGCGAAGAAAATAAAACCAAAGCAAATGGTGTCCCTAATAAAACAAATTGACCCGAGCATTATTATTCCAGCCGAAGATAGCGCGGCGAAGATTTTAATGGAAGAAATGGGACAAAGGGTCAAGGCAGAAGAAAAACTGACCGTGAAAAAGGGAGATCTGATTAAAGAAGATATGGCTAACAAGTTAGTATGGCTCACGACAAAATAGAAAAACGCGAAATAACGACTGAACTGCGTGAGTCATATTTGGATTACGCGATGTCTGTTATAGTCGGTCGTGCGTTGCCGGACGTTCGCGACGGATTAAAGCCAGTTCACAGAAGAATTCTCTGGGCAATGTGGGAGGGAGGCCTAACACACCAAGCTAAATATCGAAAATCAGCAAACATTGTCGGGTCCGTTCTTGGTTCATACCATCCGCATGGAGACATTCCCGTATATGATTCTCTCGCCAGAATGGCGCAGGATTTCTCGTTGAGGTATCCGCTCATAGACGGTCAGGGAAACTGGGGCGACCTCGACGGCGACCCACCTGCCGCAATGAGGTACACAGAGTGTCGCCTTTCGGCAATAGCAAGCGCACTTCTTATTGATATAGATAAAGATACGGTAGATTTCATACCGAATTACGACGATACAAAAAAAGAACCAACAGTTCTCCCGGCAAAACTCCCGAATCTTTTAATAAATGGCTCAGATGGAATTGCGGTCGGCATGGCCACCAAAATTCCTCCGCACAATCTAGGTGAAGTCGTCGATGCGATCTCACATCTAGTTGATAAACCAAAGGCCACAGCCGAAGAATTAATGGTATTTATCAAAGGACCGGATTTTCCGACCGGCGGAATCATATATGATTCTAAGGGAATCGTAGAGTCATACGTCTCGGGCCGTGGGGGAATAACAGTCCGCGGGAAGGCCGAGATAGAAGATAAAAGAATAGTAATATCGGAGATTCCATATCAGGTTAATAAAGCCGACCTCATTATAAAGATGGCAGAGCTCGTGCAAACAAAGCGGCTTGTCGGGATTCGTGACATACGCGATGAATCGGACCGGAACGACCAAGTACGAATCGTAATAGAGTTAAAGAGCGACGCAGTCCCTCAAAAAACATTGAACCAGCTCTGGAGATTTACAGACCTTCAAAAAGACTTTCATCTTAATATGGTAGCGCTCGCCGAAGGCGGCCTACAACCGCAGACAATGTCGATTAAAGACGTGCTCGTCGGCTTTCTAGCGCACAGGGAGGAGGTTGTCACACGCCGCACAAAATTTGAGCTAGCTAAAGCAAAAGAGCGCGAGCACATACTCGAAGGACTCGTTATAGCGCTATCGAACATCGATAAAATAATTTCTACGATTAAAAAATCTAAGAATCGTGAGGATGCTGAGAAAAATCTTATCGCCAATTTCAAGCTTACAAGTCGTCAGGCAATTGCCATTTTAGAAATGCGCTTACAGTCTTTGGCGGCTCTCGAGCGTCAGAAGATAGAAGACGAACTGAAAGAGAAGAAAAAAATTATTAAGGAGCTAACTGAACTTCTTAAGGATCCCAAAAAAATCCAAGATCTTATCAAAAGCGAGCTTCAAGATCTCAAAAAAGACTTCGGGGACGAAAGAAGGACAAAAATTGACGAAGGGAAACTCGGAGAGCTTAGCGTCGAGGACATGGTTCCACAAGAGGAAGTCGTTATAACAATGTCAGACGACGGGTATATAAAGAGAATCCCGCCGAGCACGTTTAGAAGACAAAGGAGGGGCGGAAAGGGGCTGAAGGGTAGCGATTTGAGAGACGAGGATGTGCTCGCTCACTTTTTGGGCGCTCACACCCACGACAATATGTTATTTTTCACCGACAGAGGAAAAGTATTCCAGACAAAAGCGTATGAAATACCCGAGGGCAAGCGCACAAGTAAAGGAAAGGCGATACATAATTTCCTGGAAATTCCGAATGACGTTAAAGTTACGGCGGTAATTACATACAGCGATAAAATAGAGTCAGACACCTATTTGGTTATGGCAACTTCGAGGGGAGTCGTTAAGAAAGTAGAAATAGAGAAATTTAAAAACGTCCGCCGAAGCGGAATTATAGCCATAAACCTTGCAAAAGAAGATCAGCTAAAATGGGCGAAGCTCGCTCGCAAAGGAGACGAAATTATTTTAAGCACAGAATCCGGCCGGGCAATCAGATTTAAGGAGTCCGATGTCCGTTCGATGGGAAGAACGGCTGGGGGCGTCAAGGGAATTACTTTAAAGAAGAACGACGAAGTGAGCTCTTTCGAAGTTTTGGGTCCTCAGGCAGAGACGAACCTGCTCGTTGTTATGACGAACGGTTATGCAAAACAGACCCCACTTAAGGAATATAAAGTTCAAAGACGAGGCGGGTCCGGTATTCTTACGGCCAAAGTAACGGATAAGACAGGAAAGCTCGTGTCTTCCCATGCTATAATTGACCAAACAGAGCTTCTTGCAATCTCGGGGCGCGGTCAGATTTTGAAGACTACGATAAAAAGTATTCGTAAGGCNGGAAGAGCCACTCAGGGAGTACGCATCATGAAGCTCGATAAAGGTGACGAGCTTGTGGGAACTGTATGTCTCTAAAAATAGGCTCCAAAGAATTTAGTAAGGAACAAACGATATTTCTTGCCGCTGGCGCGGCGCTCGTTGTAACTCTTATTCTGGTTTTCATAGGCGTATTGCCTGGAGGAAAAAGGGGTGAAGAGAAAATAAATATCTCTGTATGGGTTCTCGACGAAGACACAAAAATCTGGGACCCCATTCTTATTCGCTTCGAGAATTCTTATCCAGATATAAATGCGACGCTCGAAGAAATAGCCCCTGGGAACTACGAGAACGAGCTACTCAATGCACTTGCGGCTGGAAGGGGTCCAGACGTATTTATGTTTAACAGCAAGTGGCTAATCGAGCACGGCGACAAAATTGCCCCCGCGCCCTCCAATAAAATGACGGCAGAAACTTTCTCGGGATTCTTTCCACAGGTAGCAGAGCAGGATTTTGTGAGCGAAGGAAGAATTTACGCCATGCCGCTTTTCGTCGACACGCTGGCGCTTCTCTACAACCGCGATATTTTTGATGCGAAAGGAGTAGTATTTGCCCCAGGGACTTGGAAAGAATTTGAGGAAGCAGTTGCGAAGCTAAGAACTTTTGAAAATGGGAAGATGGGAGATAAAGCGGCCGCAATTGGCGGAACGTCGGCGAGTGTCTCAAACGCTGTAGATTTAGTTGGGCTTCTTATGTTGCAAAATGGATCCACGATCGTAAACGAAAGTTTTACGAGAGCCGACTTTGGACGAGAAGGCGAAGCGGGACTTCTGCAATATACAAAATTTGCTGATCCGCAAAGCCCTCTTTATACGTGGGACGATTCGCTTGGTTTATCCAACGAAGTCTTCGCCAATGGGGAAGTGGCCATGGCGTTCGCGTATCCAAGCGACGTGAGGGAGATTAAAGATACAAATCCGTTTCTCGATTTTGAAGTGAGCCCTCTTTATACGTGGGACGATTCGCTTGGTTTATCCAACGAAGTCTTCGCCAATGGGGAAGTGGCCATGGCGTTCGCCTATCCAAGCGATGTGAGAGAAATTAAAGACTCAAATCCATTTCTCGATTTTGAGGTGAGCAAGATGCCGCAACTAGATAAATCAAACCCGGTGAACTTTGCGAATTATTGGGGGCTTGCCGTTAGGTCTGGCTCGTCTAATTTAAGCGCAGCTTGGGATTTTACGATTTTTGCCTCAACGGACAAGGCAAGCGCTGAAAACTATATAATAGAAACAGGTCACGCACCGGCGCTCCGGTTCTCGATAAACAACTATCTTGATAACCCCGACATTGGAGTTTTCGCGGGACAGGCGCTAACGGCAAGAAGTTGGCCCCAAGCGGATGACGACCAAGTGGACATTATATTTAATGATATGATTAGAAATGTAATAAGCGACGGAGTAACCGTCGAGACCGCGATTAGTAGCGCCCGGTCGGCGCTCACGGAATTAATCAGAGGATAATGCCCGAGTTTGCCAAAAGATATCTCGCTGCGATAAAGCCCATAGTGCCTGACTGCGATCCGACTGGTTTCCCTACATCCACCACACCAGTTTGCGACGCGAACGCCCTCACGCAGCTTATTGTCAATATCATTCAATTTCTAATAGACATAGCGCTCATAGTCGCAGTCATATCTATAATGTGGGGAGGCTTTCTCATGCTTACATCCGGCGGTAACAGTACAAGAATTTCGAACGGGAAAAAGGCAATAACTGCCGCAGTTATCGGAATAATAATAGTAACCGTCTCGGCATTCCTTATCAGTGTATTCATCGAACTTCTTACCGATTGCGAATTCCATTGGTGGGATTTTGGCAACGCGCTCGTATGTTAAGAGTTTTGGGAAAGATTTTTTGGTATAATTTATTTACATGAGCAAACATCGATTTTATAGAAACCTAAGCGTCGCGACCCTTTCCTTGTTTGTTATAGCCGGAGCCACTCTTATTTTCTCAAATGAGGTTAGGGCGAACGAATATAGTGATTGTATCGCAGCGTGTGGCGGTCAGGTCGCTGGCGGGTGTAACAATAGTCAGATACAGTACTGCAGAAACTTGCCTGGGGCTGGGTCCGGTGATTTAGATGACCCCGGCGGGGGAGAGGATCCGGGCACGGAGGACCCGGGGGGTGGCGAGCCCATCGGCCTCGTGAACCGACTAAGCTTCGA
>C687J29039_10001165_pt1 | contig 11060 bp, 24 predicted proteins | sample RifCSP16_2_FD_29039 | JGI IMG/M metagenome (IMG submission 29039)
GGCGGCGGTGCGCTGATGGCTACCCTAACGTTCAGGCATTGTCGGTTTGATCGCTTACCCGATCTCATGCAGCGATACCCCAAGACTTTGCGCCGTCTCAAGTCCGGTCGTGCCTATCAGCAATGGCAACGCGACTTCGGCATCGTCGGAGAGATTCGAGCGCTCGAAGTAACGCACGGGGACAACGGCTGGCATCCGCATACGCACTCGCTTTTATTCACCAACAAGCCATTGCGCACGATCGAGCGCCAGCACTGCGAAGCGCGGCTTTATCTGCTCTGGCGCGCCGCGTGCGAGAAGGAGGGGCTGGGCGATCCCACCTTCGAGAACGGCATCCATCTGCGCCCCGCGAAGGATGCCGCTGATTACGTGGCGAAGTGGGGCTTCGCGCAAGAGCTAACGCGCGCTCACATTAAGCCGGCGAAGGGTAAGGGCCGCACGCCGTGGCAATTGCTGGCCGCGTTCGCTGCCGGCGACAAGCGCGCTGCGTGGCTGTTTCGCGAGTTCGCCCAGTGCTTCAAAGGCCGCCGGCAGTTGTACTACTCGCCGGGATTGCGTCAGCGCCTGGGGCTTAACGAGGAATTGACCGAACAAGAACTGCTTGAGCTGCCGGAAGAAGAGCCGAAGGAGCTTGTTTGTTCGATCCAACCGGATCAGTGGCGCTTGGTGGTGCGTTACAAGGCGCACGCGGCAGTGCTCGCGGCGGCAGAGCAGGGCGCCGCAGCCGTCAATGCGCTATTGGAACGATTGCGTCAGCGCGTGTTGCGCGATGTCGGTACCGACGGCACGTTCGCGCGGTTGCGTTGGTACGAGCAGGTCCAGGAAACGATGGTGCGGATATGAGTAATCTCGACACAGGGGGATAAGTCGCCAGCGAAACTTCAACGAGTAGGGGTCCACGGGCCGCCCGTTAAGTAGTTATTGTGTTCCTTCTGTTGATCTGGTCAGGTTTAGCCAGTCCATCAACCGAAAGGAGTCTCAAACCCATGAAAAAGAAGTTATCCGAGTTACTGCGCGAAGCAATCGGAGGTGGTGCTGTGTCCGATGAGCTGGGCGAGCGGCTTGACGCGCTCGAATCATCGAAGAAGGTCGCCGAACCGAAGAAAGACGAAAAGAAGAAGTAGGGCGGATGCCAGTCGCCGATTCAGTTTTACGCGCGCGGCTGTGGGCGGTTCGGCAGTCGCTGCGCGATCTGAACGCGCGGCATTCGTTCTTGTTGAAGCAGTCCGGCATCGGCGCCGTGCTTACGCTGGTTGAATCGCTGCTGGTTGAAGTGGTCGAAACTATCGAGGGAAAAAATAATGTCCGGTGAGTTGAAAGGCTTTATCGCGTGCTCGCTCTGTAAGGATCGTTCGCCAGTGCGCGCTAACAAGAACGCGAAGATGTTCTGGAATTGTGGTCGCTGCGGAATCATCTATCCGAACACGGCCGAAGGTCAGGCGTACATCCACAAGCACATGGAGTTGGTGACGGATGAAGCGCCGCCGAAGAAAGAGCCGGAACCACTCGCGACGCCGCCGAAGAAAACACCGCAGAAGGTTGAACCGCCGAAGTCATCTGGCAAAGTTACGGATTTTGTGTGATGAGAAAGCGACCGATTGCGATTGAATTTAACGCGGGAGTGGAAGCGCCCGCAACAGGATCGAGCGCGCCTCCGCCGCCGCCGGGGGTCATCGCGCTAGCGGATGAGGCCGCCGCGCTCGATGGTCAAGCGGCATCGCCGGAATTGTCGATAGCCGCGCCAGACGCCGCGCCGCCGGTTCCGACCGATCGGCTCTTGTGCCCGCTGATCGTGTTTTTGTTTTCGACCGCCGCGCCAAATTGGAAAGTGTCCGATACTGAGTGCGCGCAGTTGGCGAAGGCTTACGCCGCCGTTCTAGACAAATACTTTCCCGATGGTGTGCTCTCTCAGTGGGGCGTCGAATTAAACGCACTGCTACTAACTGTCGCCATCGTCGGTCCGCGCGTGAACATTCCAACGACCGCCGCGCCGAAAAAATCGGAAGCGCCGGCTACACCCGAAAAATTGCCCGAAGGTGTCGACGCGCCGCTCGTGATGCAGTGAGCGGCGAAAAGAATCAGGCACGCATCATAGTTGTTTGTGGTTCGTCGGGTAGCGGGAAAAGCCTCTGGGTCAAAAAACGGGTGGCGCGCTCGCGGCGTTTGGTGGTCTGGGACCCAGCCGGCGAATACTACCGAGTCGGCTGTATATCCATCATGTGCGCCCGCGATCTGGTGCGCGCGCTCTGCGCGAAGTCTGGCCGATTCGCGTATGTCGCTCCCACTCTTTCCCACTTCGATTTTTTTTGCCGCGCCGCTTACTCGTGGGGCCACTGCGACGTGGTGGCGGAAGAACTGGCCGACGTGACCACGCCGGGCAAGGCGCCTGCCGGCTGGGGAATGGTTGTGCGTCGTGGTCGTCACCAAGCCCTGACCGTCTACGCGGTAACGCAACGACCGGCGGAATCCGACAAGACCGCGATCGGCAACGCGACATTGATTCACTGTTGCCGATTGAAGCGCGACGCCGATCGCGTGTACATGGCACGCGAAATGGGCGTCGAGAAAAAAATCCTCGATGCGCTGCAACCGCTTGAATTTATCGAAAGCGACGGCGTGAACATCGCGCGCGGTCGTGTCTCGATCTAATCCACTAACTACCTAACGCGAAGTCGTTGCAGCGATGGCCGCGCGCTGGTCAGGTGTTCCGCACGTACACCAAACATGCGCGAGGGTTCCTCTAATGAGTAAGACCGACGTGAAGAAATATCTGATGCTGTTTGTCGCCGTGATTGTTTCAATCGGGCTCGCAAACACGTTGCAGCGGCGCGTTCCTGTCGCCGGCGGGATCATCGGAAAAGTGATGGACGGAATTTAATCCGTCGTCCACCCACAACCGAACACTTTTTCGAGGAACCCCAAATGTCTTTTAAGCTGAAACTCCCCCCTTTTGAGAATGTCATCGCCAGCTCGACGGCGGTGCTTCCCCGCGTGCCGCGCGGCAATATGTACGACGCCATTCTGTTCGCGCTCGGCGGTGGTAACACGCAAGCGAACATGGCGGCAATCCGTATGATCGTCAACGGAAAGACGATCGTGAATATAACGGGCACGCATCTCGACACGATCAACAATTTCGACAGGTTGCAGGATACCGCGACCTTTCTTGCGTTCTGGTTTTCCGATCCCGACGCGGACGATCAATCGAAGGCGCAGCTTGGCGCACTCGACACGTCGCGCGGTGTCGAGGAATTCAGCATCGAATGCGATCTCGGCGCCGGTGTTGCGCCGACGCTGCGCGCCGACGCCATCGTGTCGCCGCCTTCGGCGAAGGGCGACTTATTCGCGGGTGTGTTCAAGTCGGTCCTGAAATCAATTCAGGCTCCAGGCGCTGCGGCGCAGTACACGCACATTGTCCCGTCGGGTTCGCGTGCCGGTGGTTTAATCCGCCGCGTCCACTTTTTCCACGCGAACATCACGTCGCTGCAAGTGAAACGCGACGGCGTTAATCTTCTGGACGATTTGCCGATCGCCGACATCAACTACGCGAACGGGCAACGTCGCCGCACCACGCAAGCGGGGCTGGTCGTGTTCGATCCGTTGTCCGAGGGTCACGCGGACGATATGGTCCCGACGTTACGTCGCGACGGCACTGCCGCGAATTTCGAGTTTTCGCCGACCGTCAGTGCGGCTGATACGGTAACGTCGTACACGGAATTGCTGGCGCCGCTCGCGAACATCTAAAGCGCCGTCCGGTAGTTTTTTACTGAGGGTTGGTGCGATGGATTTTCTAGATATCTTCAAGGGCGGACTGCAAGCGGCGATCGACATCGAAGCCGAAAAAGAGCGCGCCGCAATCGAGAATAAATCGCGCGCCGAAGATAACGAACGCGCGCTGATCGGTGATTCGGGAACGCTGTTTACCGCAGGCACCGTGCCGGTCTTTGGTTCGCAGCCGCAACTGTTGCTCGTGGTCGGTGGTGTCGTAGCTCTCGTTCTGATCGTTTTCTTAGTCGCCCGTAGGTAACGCCATGGCTTGGGTGGCGCTCGCGTCGGAGGCGATCAAGTCGGATGCGGCGCCCAACGCTCCGTTCAAGGGCGGCGATCTTTTTGCAACGCTCAATAATCAATTCTCCGTCGGTAGTCAGTCGGTGAAAATTCCGCCGTTTGTTTGGTGGGGCGCGCTCGCGCTCGCGGCGTTGTTCGTAGTCCTTTATCAGCGTCGAGGTTGATCGTGGGCTTGCTCAGCAAATTTGTCGGCGGGTCGGATAAGAGCCAACAGCAAACGTCGTCGAGCGTAAGTACCGTAACCAACATCGGCGCGTCGGAGGGTTCGATCGCGCTCGGCGGTGGCGGTGTCGTAAACGTATTGGATGCCGGCGCCATCAAGGAGTCGTTTGAATTCGCCGAGGGCGCTGTCGAAGGTGCGCTCGACTTCGCCGAAGGCGCTGGTCGTGATGCGTTCGACTTCGCCGCGCGCGCCGGTGACCAGTCGTTCGACTTCGCGCGCGAAAACGCCCGGCAGTTTTCTAATTCGGTGAATGACTCGTTTGATCGAGCCTTTCAATTTGCTTCTGACACGCTTGGTATTTTGGATCGTGGGAGTTCGGAGCTTCAAAGAACGCAGGACCGGGTATTGTCGGCGGCGTTGTCGCAGACAAGCGCCGCGCTGTCGTCGAAGAGCGATGTTGAAGCGGGCGGGGCGCAGCGTTTGCTTTATTTCGCGCTCGCCGCCGTTGCCGGTTTTTTGGGTTTGGTTTATTTGACGAGGTAGCGTCGTGTCCCTGCTGAAAACTTATTCCTACACGTCCGCCGCCGGTGAGGTTAAAACGCTTCCCGGCGGTCGCTTCTTCCGGCTGATGACTGCGAGCGCGCCGGTCGATGTGGAATTTTTCGCCGACAACGGTTCGAGCTTTGGCGTCGCGTCGCAAGTGCTCGCCGGCTTCGCGGTTAAGTTCGCGCCGCGCGATATCAATCGCGATTCGCCGCTTGTCTCTTTCGGGTCTGTAAAGATCACCAGCGCGACCGCACAAAGTATCCAAGCGGCGATCTCGCGCCAAGAGGTTGATTATGACCGCTCGGCCGGCACGGTCGATCTCGTTAAGGCCGGAACGATCACGACCACGACCGACGTTGCGCTTGGTGCCGGCGCAAAGACGGCGGTGCTCGTCGCGAATGCCGCGCGCCGGTACGCCTTAATCACGAACATGGACGCCGCGACGATTTTCCGAATCGGCGACGCCGCCAACGTCGCGGCGGCACGCGGCACGCCGCTGTCTCCTGGTGAAACTATCAAGCTAGAAACAACGGCCGCGATCTCCGCCTGGAATCCCGGCGGTGCGAGCACTGTTGCTGTATTGGAGGTTGCCGACTGATGAAAAGAATTATCGTTGTTTTTGTCGCGTTGCTCTTCTCGCAAATCGCCAACGCGCAAGGTGTCGGCGGCGGCATCTTTGGATTGCGCTCGCACGATCATTCCGGTGCGGCGAAGGGTGGCGGGTCTCTTAATTTGTCGGGCAGTTTGGCGAGCACGAAGGCGTGCGCAGCGGGCTACACGCGGAAGACGCCGAATTTTTGCATGCGCGATGCGGGGGCGTCAACGGGCTTTACGAGTTTATCGCGGGATACTTGCACGACGGTTGCAGCGCCAGCCAATGCGCTATTGGTGTTGGTTAGAATGCGTCTTGAGCTAGCGAGCGAAAATGTAGTTGGTTTGCGCATCATAGAAGGTGTGTCTTTTGCGACAAGCGCTTGTTCCATGGCTAGCGGCGTACACTCTTACGTGCAATTTGCATCATATGAAGAAGTTGCGAAGTCGGCAGTAATCTTCGCTAAATCGACTCATCTACTTCTTGCTCCAGTCGCATCTGGAAACATCTTTATAGAGTATTTTGATAGCTCTGCGAACGGCGGCAACGGCTTGTATCGAATCGAAGGTTATTTCGATTGAAACAAGCGCTCATTTTGGTCGGCGGTCTGGTCGCGGTCGCGTTGCTGGTCGCCAAGCGCGAGGAAGTTGCGAGCGTCGGCGCGTCGGTGGGCGATAGCATCGTAAGTGCATATTTTGCGCTGACAGAGGATTCGCGAGCGAACGAAGAAAGGTTCGCGCCCGCGATCCAATCGGCAGAGATTCGTAACAGTATCCCCGCCGGTTTGTTGCATCGGCAGTTGTTTGAAGAATCCCGGTTTCGCAGCGACGTTATCAGTGGCGAAGTGGTCAGCGCTGCCGGCGCAGTCGGTATCGCACAGATCATCCCGCGATTCCATCCCGGCGTCGATCCGCTCGATGCGTTCCAGTCGATCGACTATGCAGCGCGCTACCTGCGCGAAAATTTCGAGCGGTTCGGTAGTTGGATTCTCGCGCTCGCGGCGTACAACGCCGGGCCGGGCAATGTGGTGAAGTACAACGGCATCCCGCCGTTTCCTGAGACGCAAAAATATGTCGCGGCAATCACGCGCGACGTGGAGGTAGCCTGAATGAAACCGGGAATAAAGAGCACTGAGTTTTGGTTGACGCTGATGGCGTCGATCTGGCCGCAGTTGTCGGGAGCGGTGTCGCCTGAGCTGCAAATTATCATCCCAGCCGGCGCGACGGCGGTCTATACGATCATGCGCGGGCTTGCCAAGTTCAAGGCCGCCGAATAAATCGTCGTGGCGGTCAACGCGGAAAAGTTCCTCGTGTACGGCGGCGTCGGTCTCGCGCTCGCCGCCATCGTCTATGTCGCGTTGCGCGGGTTCGGCGGTGTCGCCAAAGATGCGACGCGCGCAGCAACTGATGTTGTTATCGGCGCCGCTTCCGGTGTGGTCGTCGGCGTTGGTGAGGCGGTCGGGATTCCCGAAACGAACGATAATGCGTGTTCGCTGGCACTACGCGAGGGGCGGACGTGGGACGCGAGTTTTCTCTGTCCCGCCGGCCGCTGGATACGCGAGGGTGTGTTCGGCGGCACGCCGCAAGTGTCGATCCCGGAAAACAACAATGAAAACCCCTACCAAGCATTCATTGTCGCGCCGTAGGTGCCGGACCCGCCCCTCGCGCACGTTAAATGATCGTGTGCGACACATCGAGATCTTGCTTGCGTTCGTTCTCGGCGCGCAAGTGTTGAATGGGCTTGGTTCCCTCGTTAGCTTTTTGAAGTAAACCCCGCCGCGCGAAGTCGTGCCGCTCGATGAATTTTTCGAGCCGTCTAACGCGATTACGAAGTAGCAAGCACTCAAGCTGTAGCAGTTCGTTGTCGGTGTCCATCGTTCCCTCCTGGGTGAGCTGAAAACTTCGCCGTCGCGCGTAGGATCATTTCAGCGACGGCGATTAATGCGCGCGCATCGCACGGGCCGAAGTGCAGCGCATCGGATGCGGTGTAGTCGGTGAGTTGGCGTAGTTGCAACCGCAGATAGTCGGCGTCGAGTAGGGCGGGGCGAAGCTCGGCCAATTCGCCCGCCGTGTAGTTGGCGCCGTGCGGTGAATGTAGGCGCCATTCACGCGCCCGACCCCAACGTCCGAAAAACCAGCCAGACCAAGACTCGCCGCCGATCGCAAGATCAATGCCCATTGTTGACACTTCTCCTTGTTTGCCACGGCTCAGTTGTAGTCGAAGCCGGCGGGGTAGGCGTCACAAATGCCGGTGGCGGTTGCTTGTGCGAAAGCGGGGTGGTCGTGCCCGCCGTGGCCGTCGCCGGTATCGCGCGATAGGATGAAGTGCGCCGACTCGTGGCGCATCAAAAAGTAGGTTTCGTAGTCGGGGAGTTTTTGTATTGTTATTTGAAGCGTTCCCCAATCAGTCCAGCCGGCGCGGCCGAAGATTGGGCCATCAGTGACGCGCACCACGGGCGGCCGCCCACCGGCGTCGGTGCCGAAGTGCTCCGCCATGCACTGTTGGGCGTCCAAGTAGGCGCGCTCGTAGAGCGTGGCCGCCGCGCCGCCCGGTGTGTCGTAGCCGACGCAAAGGCCGCTCGGTTGTGTTTCGCAACTGGCCGGCGGTCCTGGTGGCTGGTAGCCGCAAGCGGTGGATAGGCTGAGGAAAAACACCGCGAGGAACGCGGCCAGCGCTCGCCGCAGTCTGCGAACGATTTTACATAATATACAGTGCTCGGGTGCCGCGTAGATCGTCGATCCTGGGGCGTTTGGCGCGGTTACAAGGGGGAGGGCCACAAGCACGGCGACAACCCCGAGCGCGGAGCGCATTGATTCGGCGACTTTTTGCCATGCGGCTTTAACTTCGGGGTGCTTCGCGCGCTCGGCGTGGATGTTGGCGAGCACTTCACCCGCGGGGAGATCGAGGTCGCCGGCTATAAGCAACGCGCGCTCGTCGCTGAGACCGATTGCGCGCATCTGCCGAACTGAGTTTTGCCGGATATTCCAGTGTTTCGCTAGTGCGTAGTCTGAGGCGAGTTGAAGCCGTGCCTTGTACGCATCGAGAAGCCCGTTACTGTCCATTTCGATGATCCCCGTTAAAGAGTAGCCGCTACAAACAGTAGTCGCGCGCCTCGTGTTCGTCAAGGTCATCATGTGGCTCTTGACGTGAGTACATCATGTGACTCACTATTCGCCCCGCACGCGATCGGGGCTGCCCCCTGGGTGTAATCCCCACAGTAACCGACCAAACGTGCATCTCCGTGGAAAGAGAAGCCGGGCCGGCTCTAACTCTGTCGCTACGCGGGAGTGTGTAGGGCCGGCTTTTCACACACACGGAGACCGCATGCATGGGTAAATTTCTTGTCCTGCTGCTGGTAACCGCGCTTATCGCGGTTTTTAGTTTCATCCTTGGCCTTGCCTGTGATCGCGCCGACCTGGCCCGTAACCCTGGGCAGCAAAAGGCCGCATTAGACGATATCCAATTTTGTGCCGTGGTCTTGGTCACGCTCGCTGCAACCTGGGTCGGGTTTGGCTGGTTCGTCTCGTGGTGACCGCTCGCGAAGTGCCGCAGCAGGGCAAGCCCACCACGTGGCGCCGGCTGCGCGACGGTTTGAAAAAAAGCAAAAGCCCCCCGCGCGGAAAATTAATCCAGCGATTCCCCGACATCAAGTCCGCGCGCGCTTGGCTCGCTCAACAATCGGATCAGCGCGCCGCGAACGTGTACCTCGAATACAAGCAGCGAGATTTGCTGCGATGACCGCCACCGAGTGCGTCCACGAGCGCGCGACGCCGGAAGAAGAAAAACTGCTCGGCTGTCTGCGCTCGTTCTTCCGCGCGCGCCATCAGAAGGTGCCGGCCTATCGCACCGGCCGCAAGCGCGGGCAGCTGGTGTCGAAGCATCGCCGGTATTGCCAGCTCGCCCGGCACTACATCGCGCAACTCCGGGAACTACGGGGGACGCGATGAATGCCGCGATTCACTCTGAGTTCAGCAAAGCGGCGGGGTGGGGTATGTCGCGCGCCGGCTACGATGCCATGGTTCGATGGTGCGACCGTAACGCGAAAAATCCGAAGGTTTTGCGCTGGCTTAAGCGACGGCCGCCGCCGCCGGCGTGGGAGGGCACGCCGACTGAGTGGGCTTATACCGAGTCGTCGATCGACATCTACCCATGATCGAGATCGGATTAGCCGAACGGTTTTACGAGGACGAAGCGCGAGCAAAGCTGTGCCCGCTGATTCAGACGAAGTGCGAGGCGAGCGGTTGCGCGCTGTGGCACACGCTGATTGCTTACTCTGAGTTTCCCGTCCCAGTTCGCGGCTACGGCTACTGCACCATCCCACAGAAATCAGTCGCTTTCGCCATCGCGGAAGCGAAGAAGGCGAGGGCCGCGTGACCGAGCATCACTCATCGCTCGTACTCGTGCGCACCTGGGCCGGTAGCTACGTGAGTTGGCGCTTGACGCATCTGGTCTTGTTGGGCTGGTTGCGCTTTGGTGTTTATCGCGTGCTCTGCTGGATCGGCGGCGATGGTCTACGTCGATAACGCACGCATCCCGTTTCGCGATTTTCTCATGTGTCATCTGTTCGCCGACACGCCAAGCGAGCTACACGCGATGGCTGCGCGTATCGGTCTCAAACAAAGTTGGTTCCAAAAAGGCGAAGTGCTCGAACACTACGACGTGTCACTGAGCAAGCGCGCGTTGGCGATAGAGTGCGGCGCGATCCCGATCGATACGCAGCAATTGCGCGCGTTGATCCGTGAGCGAATGTCCAAACGCGAGCGCCAGATCGGCAAGTGATGCTCGAGTCGCCAAAAGCGCCGATAGCGGCCGCGACTGAGCAAAACGACCGCGCACGAGTCGCGCTGTCAAACGATCGCGACCCTACCCGCTACCGTAGCATCCCCATTTTTGACGATGCGGTCCCGCCGATCTCGCCGTCGGAAAAGGCGAGGGCAGCGATCGTATGACGGCGCGTGCCTCTCTTGGTGAAGATCGGGGAATCTGCTTCCGGGGGGAAGCCGCTGGGGATACCGCTCCCAGCAAATGGGAGCTACAAGAAGCGAGCCGAAAACTGCTGCCGCGCGAAAAAGGTCTCCAGAAGTGCTCTTGTACGAGGGTTCGAGGGGGTTATGCGGTCAAAGTGTGGAAGGGCACGCGCTCCACCTTTTTTTCGGGTTTGTTGCAGTGCGGTTCGGTGTGGATATGCCCGGTCTGCGCCGGTAAGGTCGCTACCCGGCGCGCTGCGGAAGTGCAACGTGGCATCGACTACTGGCTGCATCTTGGCGGCGGTGCGCTGATGGCTACCCTAACGTTCAGGCATTGTCGGTTTGATCGCTTACCCGATCTCATGCAGCGATACCCCAAGACTTTGCGCCGTCTCAAGTCCGGTCGTGCCTATCAGCAATGGCAACGCGACTTCGGCATCGTCGGAGAGATTCGAGCGCTCGAAGTAACGCACGGGGACAACGGCTGGCATCCGCATACGCACTCGCTTTTATTCACCAACAAGCCATTGCGCACGATCGAGCGCCAGCACTGCGAAGCGCGGCTTTATCTGCTCTGGCGCGCCGCGTGCGAGAAGGAGGGGCTGGGCGATCCCACCTTCGAGAACGGCATCCATCTGCGCCCCGCGAAGGATGCCGCTGATTACGTGGCGAAGTGGGGCTTCGCGCAAGAGCTAACGCGCGCTCACATTAAGCCGGCGAAGGG
>C687J29039_10001166_pt1 | contig 11055 bp, 11 predicted proteins | sample RifCSP16_2_FD_29039 | JGI IMG/M metagenome (IMG submission 29039)
GCGTGGAGTTCGAACGGTACATCCAGAGCGCCTTCCGCCTCCAGAGCGGCGATACCGTCGTCTACGTGGACCCGCACCGGCTGGACGGCGGCCCGCCAGCCGGCCTCATCCTGATCAGCCACGAGCACTTCGATCACATGGACCCGAGCGCCATCAACGCCATCGCCAGGGACGACACCGTGATCGTCGCCAACGCGCCCTGCGCCCGCCAGCTGCAGGGGAAGATCAAGGGGCGCGTCGTGTCTATCGAGGAAGGCGAAACGCTGACCGAAGCGGGCCTGGAGGTCCGCGCCGTCGCCGGCTATAACGGCCACCACCCGCGCGGCTTCAATGTCGGCTTCGTGCTCCGCGTGGGCGACCAGACGGTCTTCCACGCCGGCGATACCGACCGTGTGCCGGAGATGTCCTCCCTGGGCGAGATAGACGTGGCGCTCCTGCCGATCGGCGGCACCTACACGATGGCGGAGGCGGAGGCGGCGGAGGCCGTGCGCATGATCCGCCCCACTGTGGCGATCCCCATGCACTACGGCTACGCCACCGGCGGCGACCCGGAGAAGTTCGCCTCCCTGGTAGGGGCGGACGCCAGCGTCGTCATCCTGTAGCGGACCGCACCCCGAGAATTCACCTGCTGTTCACCCACGTTAGCTGTGGGTTAACTGTGGACATCGCGCCCTGGTGCAATACTGGAAGCAGGCAGTGATGGTTTCCTTGACAGTCCCCGCAACGGCATCGTGGAAGTCTGTTTACAGAAGTCTACTACTAGATATGCGAAACACGATGCATCAATCTTCCGTTAAAGATACACTGATTCCTTCATCGAAAGGGTGTAACAGGTTTGCCTATCACGGCGTCTATTGTTCATCCGAAATCCAGTGCTAGCCCTCGGTCTCCACGACGGCCAACGGTTGAAAAAGGCCCGGCAGGCGACGAGGCTCGAAGGAAAGGCAGGATGGAAACTACACTGGCCGGAAGAACGACCGCTGCTGCCCTCAAGGCGCAAACCAGGGCCCGGCGCTCATCGCCAGCCCTCCCCACTCGGAGCTCCCAGCTCAGCGAATTCGCGGAACTCTACGATGAGTACTTCCCAAAGGTCTTCGCCTACGTCTACGGGCGCGTCCAGCACAAGGAAGCCTCGTTAGATATCGTGTCGGACGTCTTCGAAAAGGCGTTCGTGAAGAAGCAATCCCTGCGCTCCGCGGAGGCGTTTGGCTCCTGGCTATTCACCATCGCCCGCAACGAGGTGGCCTCCCACTGGCGCAAGGAGAAGCCGGCGGCCAAAGCGATGCAGGACGCGGCCTGGCACAACGAGATCAACCACAAGCCGGCCAGCCCGGAGGACACCCTGCTCCACCGCGAGCGCGTCCATCACCTGGTCGGGCTCCTGCGCCAGCTCCCGCCCCGGGAGCAGGAGATCATCACGCTCAAGTTCGACGCCGAGCTTACGAACCGTGAGATCGCGGACATCCTCAAGACCAGCGAGGTGAACGTCCGCGTAACGATATTCCGCGCGCTCCGCAAGCTGCGGGACCGCATGGAACAACAGCAAGAGGTGCGCTGAGAGATGCGAGAGGAAGACCGGGCGGACAAGCTGGCCAGGGCCATCGAGGCGATGGTCCAGGGCAACCTGCCGGAAGACCTGGAAGACGAGGAGCTGGAAGAGCTCCTCCAGATCGCCCGCATACGGCTGGACGCCGCCCGGATGGCGGCCCGGAGCGGCGCGGAGGCGCAGGATGCCGTGCTGGAGCGCTTGATCGCCCGGCTGCACGTGCTTCGGCGCGAGCACCCCGGCGGCGAGACAGACCGCCCTTCAATAGTAAACTCTGCGGGGGACTTTGCACCCGACGATGGAGACCCAGAGGCCACGAGCGCGCGGGAGCTTCAGGACGTCATTGAGCTACGGCACCACGCCGCGGAGCAAGCTGCCACGATCTCCGAGCAACACCGCGAGGCCGTCTGGCAGCGCGTCCAGTTGCGCGTCAGCGCGGGGCAGTCACAGCGGCGGGGCCTGATCCGGTTGCCCTCCCAGCGGCGAGACCGGGAGGCCGATTACTTCAGCGCCGCCCTGGACCGCATGATCATGGGNGAGGCCATATGGGAAGCCGGCGACTCCAGGCTCGAAGAGCTGCTCAGGGTGGCCCGGCTGCGTCGTGCGTCCGCCCTGACGGAGACCGTCGGCCTAACCGACCAGTATGCCAGGGTATGGGCACGCCTGAGGCCGCGCCTGATGGCCCGCCTGATGGCGGCCCGGCGCCCGCGCGTGTTCACCTCCGGCCCGGCTGTCACCTGGCACAGGCTGGCCACCGCCGGCGCCGCCGTCGCGGTTGCCGTCGCCGCGGTGGGCCCGCTGCCGGCAACGGGGCTGGCGCACCATCCAGCCGCCGAGTTCGCCCGCTTCGTCGGCGGCCACGTCGGCGTGAGCGAGACTTCCGCACCGCCGGAGGTGCCGCCGGTCGCTGACGTGATCGAAGGCGCCAACTTGACGGCGGAGGAGGCCAGCGCCCTCGTTGGTGTGCCCGTCCACAAGGTGACCTTCATCCCGTCCGGCTACCACGAGGCCTCTGCCCGCTACTTCCCGGAGCCCCTCACGGCAGACGAGGGCGGAGTCTACGTCCTGTCTTTCGAGAACTCCGTCGGCGAAGGAAGCAGTGAGAACATCCTGGTCTTCCAGGAGCGAGCCTCCGATACCAGCATCGCCGTTGAGAAGGGCTTCACACAGGACATCAGGCTGTTGAGGACCGGCATCCCCGCTACATACGTAAGCGGCGCCTGGCGGCCACTCAACGGCAAGCTGACATGGGGTGCAGCCGGCGCCCACACCCTCGTCTTCGACTCCGGCGGCGTCCGCACGGTAGTCCAGAGCAGCGCTGGGGATATCTCCCTCACGGACCTCGTTGCGATGGCTGATAGCCTGGTGGGACAGCGGGCGCCAATCAACTAAGGCATCGACCCCCTCGATACACAGTGAGGGCCCCGAAATCGGGGCCCTCACTGTGTCTGCTTCTTCTTCGCTTGGAGCGTCTACTCCAGGTCTTCCCTGATCCGTCTCTCCCGCTGCATCTCAAACAGCAGGTTCTCTACCACCATTAGCAGGAGGAGGACCTGGCGCTGCTGGCGGCGGGGCATCCGCGCCAGCATGTGCAGTAGGTCAGGATCGACCTTCTCGGCCAGGGCGAGGCGGTCCTCAGGGAAGTCCGCCATACGCTAGCCCTGGGCTCGGGAAGCGTGGACGCTGCCGGGGATCTCCTTGCGCGCGGCCTGCCCGTTCTCCGGGTCGGCGGCCGGCGCCGGATCCGCGGCTCCGCTTTCGCTCTCCTCTCCTTCACCCACAACCGTCTCCATACCCTGGAGCAGGAGCAGCAGGCGCCGCTGGCGGTCTCTGGGCAGGCGGCCCAGGTACCTCAGCAGGTCAGGGTCGATGTTGGACTCGTAGCCCTCGTACATCTGCTTGAGGGTGCGCACCGTGGGGTAACCGGCCGCCTCGAACAGGTCATCGGCGTCGATGTGCATCGCCTGGGCGACGCGGAGCAGCACGGCGGCGCTGGGGTTCTTCACTTCACCGTTCTCAAGCTGCGAGAGGTATCCCTGGCTGACGGACGCGTTGCCCGCCAGTTGACCCTGGGTAAAACCGAACTCTTCCCGCAGCTCTCGTATCCTATCGCCAAGTCTCATCGGGTACTCCTCCCCTCCGCGTAAGGGTCTGAATGATTGTCCTCTGTAGCTCCGGTCATGTCAACAGACGCTGCTTGACTGCCAGACGGCGACGCGGTTATCAGTGTCACGTATCTGCAACGGCCTGGCATGGCGTCGATCCTATTCCTCCAGCGCCAGCTGGTCCCCGGCCTGGACTCCCGCTCTGGAAGCGGCGCCCGCGTTCAGCTCCAGGGCGCTGTGAGCACCCCCGAAGGCCACCGACACCCGGAATGGCTTCATCTCCGGCACCACCTTGACCACGCGCAGAGAGCGGTCCAGGTACACGATATCGATGCGAAATCGCATGAACGCGGTGTGGATTGAGAAGCTGGGCTTTAGGAGAAGGCCGGCGCCGTCTGAGAGCGACTTGCGGCCCATGAGGCCCCAGAAGCGGGACCAGACGCCGTCCGCCAGGCGGACGTCCTGGGCAACTACCGTCCCTCTCGTCTCGTCGATGATGCGCGGCATGGCTGGGTCTCCCCGTCGGTCAGGATAGCAGAGCCGCCGGCTATTCTCCGGCCGGCCCTAGCCGACCTCAACCGGCGTCTCCCGCTCCATGCCCCGCAGGAACCGCAACAGGTATCCCTGCTGCTTCAGGGACAGACGGGCAAGGAAGCGGAGGAGGTCCGGGTCTACGGGCGTCTCATACTCCTCGTCGGCGGCCGCGCCCAGCGCGTCCTGGTAGCCCGCCGCCTCCAGGAGGCAGCGGGGGTCCACGTGCAGGGCCTGGGCCAGGCGGAACAACACGGCAGCGCTGGGGTTCTGTACCTCATCGTTTTCGATCTGGGACAGGTAGCCCTGGCTCAGCTCCGCCTGCGCGGCGAGCTGTGCCTGGCTCATCCCGATCTCCTCGCGCAGGCCGCGAATCTTGTGCCCGAGGCCCATGCCAACCACCTCTCTCATCCTACGTCCCTGCCAGCGACGTGGCGATCCTGATCACCGCCGGACCCAGGATCACGAGCATGAAGGCCGGGAAGATGAACAGGACAAGCGGGAAGATCATCTTGATCGGCGCCTCATGGGCCGTCTGCTCCGCCCGCTGCCGGCGCCGCGTCCGCAACTGGTCGGACTGCACGCGGAGCACCTGGGCGATTCCGACACCCAGCTGCTCCGCCTGGATAATGGCGTTGACGAAGCTGGTGAGCTCATCTACGCCGATCCGGTCTGCCATTTCCGTCAGCGCCTCACGGCGCAGCTTGCCCATCGCCACTTCCCGCAGCAGGCGCGTGAGCTCATCGGCCAGGGGGCCGCTGCTCTTCTCAGCCACGCGGGCGAGGGCGCCGTCCAGGCCCAGGCCGGCCTCCACGCAGGTGGTCACCAGGTCCAGGGCGTCCGGGAGGTTCCTGATCACGAGCTTCTGGCGGGACTTCAGGCGCCCCTTCAGCCAGAGGCCAGGCACCATCCAGCCTACGGCGGCGAAAATGAGCACCACCAGCGCCTGCTGAATGCCCACCGCGCCCCAAACGACCACGACGGCGGCCAGCATGAGGCCGGAGATGAGAAAGACGCTGACCATCCAGAACACCACGTAGGCGTTCAGGGACATGGGGTTACCGGCCCTGATGAGCTGCTTCTCAATGTTGGCCAGCACCCTCGCCGGCAGGACCGAGGTCGCGGCGTTCGCCAGCGCCTCGACACTGGGCAGCAGCACTCGCTCTGAGAACGGTACGTCTAGGTCCGCCTCGCCCTCGACTACGTTGACCGCGCGCGTCCTGAAGTCCTGCATCCGCGCCTCGATCAGCGACGGAGAGCGCCGGGCCAAGCCCAGGATCAGGCAGGCCACCGCCAGGAAAACCAACACGCCGATGATTGGGATGAGCATGGCTAACCTCTAGATCTCTATTGCCAGGATTCTCTTCATGGTCGTTGCGCCCACGACCTCCAGCACCACCGCGGTCAGGAGCATGAGCCGTCCCGCCGTCTCCGTGAACAGCAGGCCCATGTAATCCGGGTTGATTAGCATGAATAGCGCCCCCATGCCGATGGGCAGTCCGCCGATGATGATTCCGGTCATCCGCTGCTGGGAGGTCAGGGTGGTGATCTCACCGCGGATGCGCTCCCGCTCACGCATGGTGAAGGCGACGCCCTCAAGGATCTCCGAGAGGTTGCCGCCGACGGCGCGCTGGATATTGATGGCGGTGAGCACCATGTCCAGGTCTGTGCTGCCAATCCGCTCCCCCAAGGCCTGGAGGGCGTCTTCGCCGCTCATCCCCAGGTTGGCGTCGCGGAGCATTCGCTTCAGCTCCGTGCTCAGAGGCGGATCCAGCTGCTTGGCCGCGAATTCGAAGCTCTGCATCAGGCCGTAGCCGGACTTAAGGGAGTTCGCCACCATGCCCAGCATCTCTGTGATCTGGCCGTTCATCTTCTTGATCCGGGCGGCACGCTTGGAGCCGACCCACATCGCGGGCAGGGCGTATCCCAGGATCGCCAGTCCGCCGGCGAAGATGAAGGCGAACACTCCACGGCTGAAGACGAAGGGGATCAGGAGGAAGAGCAACGCCATGGCGTACCGGATGAGGTAGTACTCGCCGACACGCAGGGGCACGCCCGCCCTCTCCAGGCTGATTGCAACCTGCTCCGAGCCGCGAAGCTGGCCCAGGAAAGTGCTCAGGATGGGCAGTCCGCTGTAGGAGCGCTTCCTCAGGACCGGGCCCTCTGCCTCCGCCACGGGGCCGGTCTGCCTCTCGCTCTTGAACGACGCCAGGCGCTCCTCCATGGCCGTGCGACGCGCGGTGCGCAGACCGACGACGAAGGAGAAGACAGCCAATGTGACCGAGACGGCGATGATTACCAGCAGCGGATCCATGGCTTAGCCTCCCCTCATCGGCATGAACACGGTTTCGGGGAGCTGGATGCCGGCCAGCGCGAACCTGTCCGCGAACGTCGGCCGCAGGCCGGTGGCCGTTATGTAGCCCAGGATCCGCCCCTCCGAGTCCACGCCGGTCTGCTTGAACTGGAAGAGGTCCTGCATGGTCACGATCTGCCCTTCCATGCCCGTGATCTCGGTGACGTGGGTGACTCGCCTGACGCCATCGCTGAAGCGGGCAAGCTGCACTATCATGTGCAGCGCGGAAGCCACCTGCTCCCGGATCGCCCGGTCGGGCAGGTCCAGGTTCGCCATCATCACCATGTTCTCGGTTCTGGAAAGCGCGTCACGCGGGGCGTTGGCGTGGACGGTGGAAAGCGAGCCCTCGTGGCCGGTGTTCATTGCGTTCAGCATGTCGAACGCCTCCGGGCCGCGGACCTCGCCGATGATGATGCGGTCCGGCCTCATGCGCAGGGTGTTGCGCAGGAGGTCCCGCTGCGTGATCTCGCCCTTGCCGTCGATGTTTGCCGGCCGCGCTTCCAGGCTGACAACGTGAGGCTGCTGCAGCCGCAGCTCCGTGGGGTCCTCAATCGTAACGATACGCTCGCTCTCCGGGATGTAGGCGGAGAGGGCGTTCAGGAAGGTCGTCTTACCGGTGCCGGTGCCACCTGAGATAAGGATGTTCAGGCGGAGCTTGACGCAGGCCTTGAGGAACTGCGCCACCTCGGCGGCGACGGTGTCGCCGGCCACCAGCTCGTCCATCGTCATCTTGTCCTGGCGGAACTTACGGATGGTGATGGTCGGGCTCTTGGGGGAGACCGGCGGGATGATGACGTTAACACGGGAGCCATCAGGAAGTCGCGCGTCCACCATCGGCGACGACTCGTCCACACGGCGGCCCAGAGGCGCCACGATCCTCTCGATGATCCGCTGGACGTGATCGGCGTCGCGGAACCGGATATCGCTGAGGTAGATAATGCCCTCACGCTCGAAGTAGACCTCATCCGGGGCGTTCACCATGACCTCCGAGACCGAGGGGTCGCGGATCATGCCGTCGATGGGGCCAAGCCCGACGACTTCGTCCACCACCCTGGCCACGATCTGGTCGCGGGTGATGCCGCCCACAGAGGGCATCTCGCGCCGGAGGACGGTCTCCGCGGCCTGTTCTACCAGGCGCCGCCGCTCTTCGGACGCCATTGAGCTTATCTGGTCTGCATCCAGCTCCTCAATCAGCGTCTGGTGGAGCCTGAAGATCAGGCCCTCCATGTCCTCGTTGTGACGGCCGGGGGTCGTCCGCACAGCGGCGGCCTCCGTCCGGGCCAGGGGGCCTTGAGTTCGACTGCCGGGTTGCCAGTTAGGCATCTCTCTACTCCACCTTTACTTCCGCTTTTTCTTCCGTTAGCGGGGCCAGGATCTTCCCGAAGAGGCCCTTAGACTGCTTCTGCGGCTGCTGGGTGGTCTGCTGCTGGCGGACGCCGCTGAGGGTGAACGCCAGCTCCACCAGGCTTTCGGCGGCCTTTGTCGTCGGCTTTGCCACCACCACGGGCATGCCGAGCTGGGTGGACGTGCTGATGTTCCGGTCGTAGGGGATGGACCAGAAGACGTCACGGCCCAGCATCCGCTTGACCTCCTGCGGCTGAACGTTGGTGGCCTCGTTCGTGGAGTTGATCACCAGCTTGACCTTCTCCTGGGGGAAGTTCCACGAACGGAGCATGTCTAAGGCCAGCAGGGTGTCCTTGAGGCTGGCCATGTCCACCGTCGCCACCAGGAGCACCATCGTCGCGAGCTCCAGGGCCCGCGCCACAATGTCGTTGAACGTGCCGGGGGTGTCCAGGATCACGTAGTCGTAGGTCTGCGCCAGTAGCGTTACCACGCGCTCAATGTGGCCGGCGTGGACGTTGCGCCAGTCCGTGGGCCGGACCGGCGCGGGCAGTATGGTCACTCCAGTGTTGTGCGTGTAAAGGCAGTCCTGGAGCATCTCCCGGTTGATCTCCTCCTCCGGCAGCGCCAGGTCCGCGATGCTGCGCTCTACCGGGATGTCCATGAGGATGGCGACATCGCCGAAGCGGGTGTCCAGGTCCACCAGGGCGACCGACTGGCCGGTCTTCTGAACGATGGCGGTGGCCAGGTTGGTCGAGATCGTGGTCTTGCCAATTCCGCCCTTGGCCCCGAACACCGTGAGCACGGTGCCACAGGCCACGGGCTCATCCATCTCGCCGGCGATCCGCGCCCGCCTTCGCTCCTCCTGAGCGAGCACGCCGTGGATCGAGTTGATCAGGTCCTCTTCCCGCACCGGCGTGACGAGGTAGTCCGCCACTCCGGCCAGCATCGCCTTGCGGATGCTGGTGGGGTCCTTTATGGAGGAGTAGGCGACTATGGGAGACTGCGGCAGCAGGTCCGCCACGGCCTCAACGGTCTGGAGCGCCCTGACCACCGGTTCCTCAACTGCGATGGCGATGACGTCCGGCTCCGTCTCTTTCGCCAGGGAGACGGCTTCGATTCCGTAGCCAGCCTCGCCCAGCACCGCGAAGCCTGAGAGAGCCAGCATCTTCTGGACCTCTGACCGCGCGACCTGGTCCTGGTCAATTACGATCACTCGAGGGTTTCTTGCCATTTCCCTAAACTCCCAATTGCCTCTCCCAGAAGGGTGTTCGCTTCCGTTATTGCAGGGACGTCAGGCCGAGCATTGCCGCGCAGGTGGGAGGCGCGCCATCGGCCGCCCACACGGCGCGGGTGCCGACCACCTCGGACTCGCCAAACGGGCGCAGGGCAAGGGCCAGGCGGCCGTCGAAGTTGCTGCCGCAGGCCTCGGCGGCGGTCAGGACCTCGCCGTGCACGGGCGCGACGCCCAGGGTCACCGTCGACGCCTCAGCGTTGGCGTCCGTGCCCTGTTCAGAGGACGCGGGCGCGCCTTCGTCGGCATCGGGAACAGGCTTGGTGACGGCCTGGTCTATGCTCAGTACGAGGGCGTTCTGGAGGACCGTCCGGGCGATCTGGTCACGCAGAGGGGCGCCGCCACCGCCTTCCTGGCTCTCTATCTTGACGGTCAGGATCACGTCCACGTAGTCCCCGGGGCGGATGAGGCCGCTGGCGCCGATGAGGCTGCTCACCTGCACCGAGACGGCACGCATACCCTCAGGTACGACGTAGGAAAGCGGCGGGTTCTCCACATCCACGATCTCGGGTCCGGTGGCGGTGACCTTATTGGGGATCACCTGCTCGCCCGCGACCAGCGGCACCCTCGTCACCTGACCCACGACGTCGTCCGTCTTGAGGAAGACGTCAGGGAGGATGGCGTCGGTCGAGATCTCCTTTAGGGTGACCATGTCCGCCGTGACGCGCGTCCCAGCCGTGATGTTCTGACTGGCCACAACCACGGCCGTGCCGGGGCCGCCGGAGACCTTGCCGCCGCCTTCATCGTTTGCCTTGCTCAGGTACACGACGACGAGCGCCGCGCTGACCAGCCCCAGGAACAGGCCCAGAAGAATGAGGGCCCGGTTCGTCCTTCCGCCAAGAGCCTGATTCTTGATCATCGTATTCCCCTCAGGTCCTTTTTCTTGTTGCGACCCGCGCTGTGCGGGCCGCAATAAACCGTCATTACAAATCTAATGATGTTCTTTAGGGTCGTTCTGTTACGGCCGTCCTCGCCTGATGGCAGAGTAATCTGCGAGAAGCTCGCCTGGCGGGAGCCACAATACGGAGGAGGGTCGGAATCCGCGCTGCACCCGACGGCCGACGCCGGCCGGACAGACTCACTCCACCAGCTTGACGCCACCAGGGATTGGCACGGGTACGTAAGGGTAAAACTCCACGAGCATGCTGCCCGTGCCGGTCACACTGACGGTGTCGGCGATGATCTGGATGGAGCCCAGGCTGGCAGTCCCGCTCAGCACCACCTCGCCCGTGGGCACGTATATGACGCCGCCCACGTTGTCACCGTTGCCGTTGAAGGACATGGTGTTTGTGCAGGCGCGGTCCTGCCAGAACAACAAGTCTTTGTAGGTACCGCTGGTGGGCGCCACCAGGTTATAGCTGGCGGTACCGGTGAGCGCGATGTCTCCACACGCCCCGGCACCCGTGGGCTTCTGCGGATCGAAGCTGTTGTACACAGTGATGCCGACTCCGACTACCGTCGCTGACCCGCCTATCTTGAACCCACCGCCTGCCATGACGTAGGTCCCCGGCTCAAACGTCACATTAGCCGAGCTCCCTATCTCCAGGCCGCCGTAGTAGACACCCGGCCGGAGAGTGGTGGTNCCNGAGCTGATCTTCTGGAGCCTCGGATTGGCCGCTGGCCCCCCTGAATCGGGCGACTTGCCGAGAGCGCTGAAGTCCGGCGGGATGAGGCCCGCAAGGGGATCCTCTATTCGGCTGGGCAGCCCTTCCGGGGTTGGCTGGAATTCCCCCGATCCAACCTCGTCATAGCCACCCTCATCGTAGTAGTAGATCCCCCCCTCAGCCGCGATGGTGCCGCTCCCATTGCGGTAGACAGATGGATCGCAGTTGGAATTGGCGACTATTCCCCCGTTATTGTTGATGCTGAGACTCGCCGTTCCCGA
>C687J29039_10001167_pt1 | contig 11024 bp, 10 predicted proteins | sample RifCSP16_2_FD_29039 | JGI IMG/M metagenome (IMG submission 29039)
AAGTTCGACGGCTCGGGGTACCCGAAGGGACTGAAGGGAGAACGGATCCCGATCGGGGCGCGGATTTTCGCGGTCGTCGATGTTTTCGACGCCCTGACGACCCCGCGACCGTACCGTTCCGCCGACGGGTACCGGCAGGCTGCTGCGTGGCTCGCCGATCAACGGGAGGCGTCGTTCGACCCGGCGGTGGTCGATGCCTTCCTTCGGATCCCGTACGAGGAATTGCGCGACCTTGCGGCCCGGTTCGGGGTGGCGCTGAAGGAGTAGCGGAAACCAATCCCTCCCATGCCGTAAGGAATATTCTTGAGCCCGTTGAAGAATATTCTTCCGGACGGCCTTCCGCGGAAACGTTCGTGTTCTGAATCATTTGTTTTTCCGAAATGTTACGTCGCCGGAGGGTTCGGCATCCCGTATGCATCTCCTTTTCCCGACGGGAACGAAGGATGGCAACTTGGGAAATAATCTTGGACAAGGAGGAAGACGATGAAAACGTACACGGTCGGGATTGCGGCTTTTGTGGCGGCGGCGGTGATCACGATGGCGGGTTCCGCGTTCGCGGGCCAGACTCAGGCGGAACGGGAGATGTCGAAGGAGAACCTGGGGGGAAAAGCGGGGCACGAGGCTCGTGTCCGGACCCCTGATCCGAGCGACTGGGAGTACCGCGTGGCCCTGGAGACGGGGAGTCTCCCCTCCGATGCAGGCGTCCTCAGCGCGGGGAATAGTTCGGCGGCGGTCGTCCCGACGGTGGAGATCGGCGGAGTGGTTTACAGGATCGGGATCGATACGTATTAAGCGAGAGCTCGTCGCATCCGACAGGGGCGGGAACCGGTGTCTTGCCGGTCCCGCCCCCGTTTTGTTTGGTAATATAATCGCTATCGAAAGGGGGTGATCTTCTTGCCGGACTCCATGAACTTCGTCCGCGCTTCGCGGTGAGGCGTCGGAGCGCTCGCCGGTCGGCGGGTGAGGAGCGGTTGTGTAGCGGCGCATATGGCGAAAACGTCCAGCAGGAGGGTTGCCTTCGATGAAACCTTTAACGGGGAGTGTTTCACGGCCCGTCGGTAAGACGGGGCTCCTTGTTTCTGCGATTCTGCTATCCGTCGCCTTCCTCCTTCTCCCGGTTCCCCGCAGTGCCTGGGCCAGTGAGCGCACGGCTCTTGTGACGGTGAGCGTGAATCTCGCCTCGCCGCCCGCCGCGGAGACGGTCCGGCTGTGGATGCCGTACCCGATGTCGGACGGGAACCAGGAAATCACGGATATCCGGGTCGACGGGAACTTCACACNCCAGGGAGTGTACCGCGAAGGAGATTTCGGCAATCCGATCCTCTTCGCGGAGTGGAAGAACGTCCCCGGGAAACGTACGATGACGTACGCATTCCGGGTGGTCCGGAAGGAGCTTGTTACCCGGAGTCTTCCGGAGAAGGAGCTTTCGTACTCGCGGGAGGAGTTCCGGAAGGAGCTGGCCCCGGCGGCGGTCGTCCCCACCGACGGCCCGGTCGAGGAGCTTGCGGGAAGGATCACGGCGGGGAAGACGACGAACCGGGAAAAGGCCCGGGCGATCTACGACTGGATCGTCGACAACATGCGCCGCGATCCGAACACCAAGGGGTGCGGTCTGGGGGAGGTGGAGGGGCTGCTGTCCTCACTCGGGGGAAAATGCGCGGACCTCCACTCCGTATTTGTGGCCTTGGCGCGGGCCGCGGGAGTCCCGGCCCGCGAAGTGTTCGGCATCCGCCTGCCGAAGGGAGCCGAAGGCGACATGACGAAAGCGCAACACTGCTGGGCGGAGTGGTACCTGCCGGGGTACGGTTGGGTCGTCGCGGACCCGGCGGACGTGCGGAAGGCGATCCTGGAACGGAAGATCACGGTGGAGGAGGCACGACCGCTGCGGGAGTACTACTTCGGCGCCGTCGACGAGAGCCGGATCGCCTTCGGGACGGGGAGGGACCTGCGGCTCAACCCGCCGCAGGCGGGACCGCCGTTGAACTACTTCATGTACCCGTATGCGGAGGCGGACGGAAAACCGATGAACGAGGATCTCTTCGGGTTCAACCTCGGCTATACGATCCGCTTCAAGGAGCTGTGACCGGGGGGTTGCGCGGGCGGTTCCCCCGGACGTCCCTTGCGCCGCGCGAGATGTGGTATCTTCCCCGGTGATGGGAGACGGAGGCCCGAAAGCCGGACGCCGCGCGGAGAAGGTCGCATCGGGCCTCGACGTGCTCGCCGGGGAACGGTTCGCCCCCCTGCGGGGGCTCGCGGTAGGGCTCGTCTGCAACCCGACCTCCGTGGACCGACGGCTGCGTCACGCCGCGGATCTCTTCCATGAAGCGCGGAGCGTCCGCCTTGCGGCCCTCTTCGGCCCGGAACACGGCGTCCGCGGCGACACCCAGTACATGGCGGCCGTGGGGAACGAGCGCGACCGGCGGACGGGGGTGCGGGTCCACTCGTTGTACGGAAACCGCGTCGAGTCCCTTCGACCGACGAACCGGGCGTTGCGGGGCCTCGACGCGCTGGTCTTCGACATCCAGGACGTCGGCGCGCGCTACTACACCTACCAGGCCACCATGCTCTATTGCATGGAGGCCGCCGCCCGCGCGAAGCTCACCTTCATCGTCCTCGACCGGCCGAACCCGATCGGCGGGCTCCCCGTGGAAGGCCCGGCGCTGCGCCCCGGCTTCGGCTCCTTCTGCGGCGTGCACGACGTCGCCGTCCGCCATGGCCTCACCGTCGGCGAGCTGGCCGGGTTGTACCGGGAGGAGCGGGGACTCGAGCTCGCGCTCACCGTGGTCCCATGCCGCGGCTGGCGGCGGCGGATGTTCCAGCGCGATACGGGCCTCCCGTGGATCTTTCCATCGCCCAACATGCCGACGCCGGAGACGGCGCTCGTCTACCCCGGGATGTGCCTTCTCGAGGGAACGAACCTGAGCGAGGGGCGCGGCACCACGCGTCCGTTCGAGATGTTCGGAGCGCCGTGGCTCGATTCCGACCGGCTGGCGGAGGCGCTTGGGGCTTCGCAACTGCCGGGCGTCCGGTTCCGACCGGNCAGCTTCGTCCCGACCTGGGACAAGCACGCCGGGGTGCGTTGTCACGGCGTCGAGGTCGTCATCGACGACCGAGACGCCTTTCGTCCCTTCCGCACCGGCATCGCCTGCGTCGCGGCGGCGCGCGCGCAGGATCCAAGGCATTTCCGGTGGCGGACCGATCCCTACGAATTCGTGGAGCATGTTCCCGCATTCGACCTTCTGTGCGGCTCGGCGCGCGAACGGGAGGCGCTCGAGCACGGCCGGGGATGGCGCGACCTCGCGGCGGAGTGGGAGCGCGAGGAGCGGATCTTCAGGAAGCGTCGCTCCGGGCACCTGCGGTACGAGTGAATCTCCGGCGCTTTTCCCTGAAGCCGTTCCGTGTCGCGGAAGATCTCCCCGNTATCGGGATCAAGGGGACGATCGGGCGACGTTCGAACACATTGTCGATCGGTTNCGCACTCCTGGGGAACCTGTCGGATCTCGCCGTCCCCGCGCCGGTGGAGTCCCCGGGAAGGAAGGACCGGCTCTGGGAACAAACGTGCCTGGAGCTCTTTCTGGGGATGAGGGATTCCGGGCGGTACTGGGAATTCAACCTTTCCCCGGCCGGGCACTGGAATGTTTACCGTTTCACGTCGTACCGGAAGGGAATGCGGGAGGAGCCGGCGTTTGCGTCCCTTCCCTTCCGCGTGCGGACGCGTCCGGAGGCCCTCCGGTTTTCCATGGAGCTGGACATCGGGAAGCTCGTCCCGAAGGGGAAGCCCGTCGAGGCGGCCGTCTGCGCGGTCATCCTGACCGTGAAGGGAAAGAGAAGCCACTGGGCGCTGGCCCACTCCGGCCCCCGGCCGGATTTCCACCGAAGGGTCGGATTTGGGTTGACTCTCCCCGGATCACCGGCAGCTTGGCGCAGGTGACGCCGATCCGTTGCATAATCACAGTGTAGACAATCGAACGGGAGGTGTCCCGGGATGCCGTACGTGAATATCCGGATCACTCGTGAGGGGGCGACGGTGGAGCAGAAGGCCGCGCTGGTCCGCGGGGCGACCCAACTGCTCGTCGATGTGCTCGGGAAGAACCCGCAGACCACGGTGGTGGTGATCGACGAGGTGGAGACGGACAACTGGGGGATCGGCGGGGAGACGGTGACCGTGCGCCGGAAACGGGGGCAGTGACATGGCGCTATCGGACAGGACGTGCGTCCCCTGCAGGGGAGGGGTCGCACCCATCGGGGCGGAGGAAGCCCGGCGCTACCTGGAGGAAACGCCCGGCTGGGCCCTCGACGAGGATGCCACGCGGATACGGCGGCGATGGGAGTTCCGGAATTTCGCCTCGGCGATGGAGTTCGCGCGAAGGGTCGGGGAGCTGGCCGAGGCGCAGGGGCATCACCCCGACCTCTCCGTCGGCTGGGGGTATTGCGAGGTCGTTTTCCGGACCCACCGGATCCGGGGACTGCACGAGAACGACTTCATCATGGCCGCGAAGGTGAACGCGCTGGAGAAGGCCGGACCCTCGCCCCCGGGTTAAAGGATTTCAATACCCACGGACAGGTTCGCTCCGGTGACGGTGATATTCACATCCAATCCGGAGCAGGGGATCTGATACCTGGAGGGGAGGGGGCCCGTCTCCCACCCCACCCGGCTTAACGCCGTTTTCAATTCGGGCGAGTCCGACAGGATAACGACGCCGACGCTTCCGGACGGATCGTTCCGGAACGAAATCCTCGCGGTCCCCCCGGCAACCACGGGATGCGAGGCGAGGGCCGTCCGCACCATCTTCTCGAACCCCTTCGGGGCGTTCCGCTGGTAATTCAAGGTATTCGCGACGACCTTCCGGACCCAGGCCGACCTGGCGGTATCCATGTTCAGCAGCCTTCCCGGCGCGACGTTTCCCCCGGGGTCACCCCCAGGGCTCCCCGGCTTCGGATATACGGCTTCAGAGGTCCCCGCTTCCTTTATCGATGAGGTATCTACCGGCATTGCGGCGGGAGCGGGAACCGGAGCGGGAGCAGGAACCGGAGAGTCGACCCATTCGACCGTCATCATGTTTCCCGCGGAACGGAATCCCCCGCCGTCGACAAGGGCGCGCCCGGTCCACGATCCCGCCAGGGCGAATAACACCATATGGACGGTCATGGAGAGCAGAAGGCATGTCTGGAGGCGACGGCTCATACCCTGTTCATCCCCATTTTCCTATCGGAAGATCGGAGGAGGATCTTCAATCGTGCCGGCTCCGCCGGGAACCTTTTCGACCGGGAATGAGAAATGAAGTTTCCGGAGAGAAGTGCCGATAAGGCCGTACGAGCGGGAGTCCTGAACCCGCCATCCACTGGTGGAGGATGCGATGAAGAAAATGTTTTTCACGAGTCTGGCGGTGCTGGCGATCGTGGCGGGGATGGTCCTGACGGGCTGTGGCGGCGGAGGAGGCAGCAGCAGCAGCGGTCCCTCGCCCTCTTCGCCCAGTGGAACGGTGGAAGGCAATGCGAAGTAATCGGCGAAAATCCATNNNCGGGGAGAGAGGAAAATTGAAAAAGATACCGTTCATCCTTGCGGTTGCCTTGCTTTCCTTCCTGCCGGCGGGGATCGCATTCGCNGCGGACACCGCCACCGATCCGCTGGTCCCGGACGCCGCGTACACCATCACCATCAGCAAGCTGTCTTCGGCCGGGCAGTTGGTGGACATCGAGACCGTCGGCGGGACCACCGACGGCGACGGGCTTCTTTCGTTCACGTTGACCCAGGTCCCGACCAAGGACGACGCGAATTTCATCTTTCTGACGATCAGGAACGGGAGCGGCACGGTCGTCCGCAGGGGGATGTCGCCCGCGCCTCCGCCGGACGACAACAACGCCACCGGACTGAACTTCNTGTCCACGACCCAGGCGGATGGTATGCTCCTNGCCGCATCGACGATCGGGACCGACGACCCGATCGTGGCGGCGTACCTGCTGATCATCCTCCGGTCGCCCAACGTCTCCACGGCGGACCTGGCCAACATCGCCGGAATGGGGCAGGACGCGCTCACCAATCCGACCTTGGGGTTCGAAAGCTACCTGCTGGCGAACGGCGTCACTCCCACCGCGCTGGCGAACATGAAGAAGTGCCTGATCTACAACCCGGACAACAACGCCAAGACGCTGCGGAACTTCACCCGCAGCTTCTTCAACGCGGTCGCNGCGACCGACAACGACGCGGCCTCGTCCGAGATGCAGAAGGCCGGCGGCTTCATGGCCGAGATCTTCCTCGACGCGAGCGCGTGCGCAGGCATCGATGCGGGGCAGATCCTCGCCGCGCATAACGCGGCGGGGGACGGCGCGCAGGCGGGTGGCCATATGGGCGCGCTGTCCGCCGACCTCATGGGCTCCATCGAAACCGCCATGAGCTCCTTCAACCGGAGGATCAGCATCGTCCGGATCTCGACGGAATACACCAATGCGCTGAACGCGCTGAACGCCTCGGGCGCGCAGGTGACGCAGTACCTCGCCTCCGTGAACGGGCTGATGGCGGCTTCCGCCCTGGTCGATCAGCAATACGCGGGGTACTTCATGGACCGCGCCGCCTATCTCGCGGCGCATCCCGGCGTGACGGACAACGACGTCCAGACCGCCATGAACGCGGCGTACTCCGCCGGGTGGACGCAGTTCCAGACGGACATCGCGGCCGACAACGCCTCGATCGCCGCGATGAAGAGCGCGCTGCTGGACGCNAATCCGGGGCTGATGCTGCCCCCGAACTTCGGCACCTACATGGACCAGACCGGCACCCAGAAAAACTGGCCGATCCCGCAGGTCGTCCTGATGAACTGGCTGGCGAGCTCGACCTTCAACTACAGCGGTCGGGACAACACGGCCATCCCGTCGATGATGGAGGCGTGGATGGGGACGTGCGACAACACGATGTTCTGGAGCCAGCCCGAATGCACGGGGAACGGCGGCACGTGGACCCCCGGACGGCGCGATTACGTCGGATTCACCGGCTCCTCCGTGTTCGATTCCTACCTGGGTCTCCAGGAGGACCTGAACATCATCCAGATGAAGCGCAACGAGATCTGGATGAGCGGCACCCCGCCCACGGGGGCGGAGAGGGCCGCGAATGAAAACCTCTATGTAAGCAGGGTGCTTGCATGCGGGGAGAGAATCAGCGGCAGCAAGGCGGGGACCGCGATCACCGCCGCGGAAAAGGACGCGATCCTGAAGCTGCTCCTTCCGCCGCAGATGTAAACCCCGGGTCGGGAACGCGAAAGGGGTGGGAGAGCGATCTCTCCCACCCCTTCCTTTTTCGAGAGTACCCCCTGCCTCAGCCGGCGCAGGCGATCTGCTGGTAGAAGTCGTTCCCCTTGTCGTCCACCAGGATGAACGCCGGGAAGTCCACGACCTGGATCTTCCAGATCGCCTCCATCCCGAGTTCGGGGTATTCGAGCACCTCGACCTTCTTGATGTTCTCCTGCGCGAGCAGGGCCGCCGGTCCGCCGATCGACCCGAGGTAGAACCCGCCGTGCTTCTTGCACGCGTCGCTCACCGCCTTGCTGCGGTTCCCCTTCGCGATCATGACGAGCGACCCGCCGTGGGACTGGAACAACTCGACGTAAGAGTCCATCCGCCCCGCGGTGGTCGGACCGAACGAGCCCGACGGCATTCCCTTGGGAGTCTTCGCCGGACCCGCGTAGTAGATCGGGTGGTCCTTGATGTACTGCGGCAGCCCCTCGCCCCTGTCGATCCGCTCTTTGAGCTTCGCGTGGGCGATGTCGCGCCCCACGATGATCGTCCCGTTGAGGGATAGCTGTGTCGTGACGGGATACTTTGTGAGCTCCGCAAGGATCTCCTTCATCGGCCGGTTGAGGTCGATCTTGACCACCCCGTGCTCGTGCTTCCCGCGGTACTTCGCCGGGATGAGTCGCCCGGGGTTGCGCTCCAGTTCCTCGAGCCAGATCCCGTCCCTGGTGATCTTCGCCTTCACGTTCCGATCCGCGGAGCAGGAGACGCCCATCCCGACCGGGCAGGAGGCGCCGTGGCGCGGCAGGCGGATGACGCGGACGTCGAGGGCGAAATATTTCCCGCCGAACTGCGCGCCGTATCCCGATTTTTGCGCCGCCTTGAGGAGTTTCTCTTCCATCTCGACGTCGCGGAACGCCTGCCCCCCCTTGTTCCCGGACGTGGGCAAATGGTCGAAGTACTTCGTGGAGGCGAGTTTCACCGCCTTCAGGCACGCCTCGGCGGAGGTGCCGCCGACGACGAACGCGAGGTGGTACGGCGGGCACGCCGCGGTCCCGAGCGTCTTCATCTTCTCCACGAGGAACTTCTCGAGCGACGCGGGGTTGAGCAGCGCCTTCGTCTCCTGGAAAAGGTACATCTTGTTCGCCGACCCGCCCCCCTTGGTGACGAAGAGGAACTTGTACTCCATCCCTTTCGTCGCGTACAGATCGATCTGCGCGGGGAGGTTGGTCCCGGAGTTCACCTCTTCGTACATCGTCAGCGGGACCGTCTGCGAGTACCGCATGTTCTCTTCCGTGTACATCTTGTGGACGCCCTTCGAGAGGTACTCCTCGTCCCGGGCCCCGGTCCACACCTGCTGCCCCTTTTTCCCGACGATCGTCGCTGTGCCGGTGTCCTGGCACAGGGGGAGGATGAAGTTCGCCGCCACTTCCGCGTTCCGCAGCAGCGCGATCGTCACGCCGCGGTCGTTCGGGGACGCCTCGGGGTCGGCGAGGATCGCCGCCACCTTTTCGAGGTGCTCGGGCCGAAGCAGGAAGGAGACATCACGCAGCGCCTGGTGCGCGAGGAACGTGAGCCCCTTGGGTTCGACCTTGAGGATCTCCTTTCCCTCGAACTTCTTCGTGGAGACGTACTCCTTGGTGAGGAGGCGGTACTTGGTCGTGTCCTTCCCCAGCGGGAACGGGTCCTGGTACGTGAATGCCGGCATCGGTTCGCTCCTTTGGAGGGTGGGGTGGGGGACGGTAAAACAACCCCGAAGATAGCCCCGCGGGGACGAAACGTCAAGGTGGGGCAGGGCTCTAACAGGGGAGGAGGAGATCCATCCCGTGCCGCGCGACGTCCCCCTATCGAACGGCAACCTGCTCGTCAACTTCGACGCGGCGGGTCAGCTCCGGGACGTGTACTTCCCCTACGTGGGGATGGAGAACCACACGCAGGGGGGACCTTGCCGGCTGGGGGTCTGGGTAGACGGGGTGTTCCGGTGGGCGGACGACCCGGGCTGGGATCGCGACCTGAAGTACCAGCCCGANACNCTGGTCACCCGGATCCGTCTCGTTCACCCGGGGCTGGAGCTCGCCCTCGAGACGACCGACGCGGTCGACATGTCCGCCAATGTCCTGATCCGCCGGATCGAAATCCACGAGTTGTCCGGCCGGCCGCGCGAGGTTCGTCTCTTCTTCCACCACGATTTCCGGATCATGGGGAACGCGGTGGGGGACACGGCCTACTACGAGCCGCAACGCCGGTGCGTCCTCCACTATAAATTGCGGCGGTGGTTCCTGTTCAACGGGGCGGTGCCGGAAATCGCCCCGGCGGGAATCCGGTCCGGCATCCACCAATGGGCCACGGGAGTGAAGGAGTTCCGGGGGGCCGAGGGGACGTGGCGGGACGCGGAAGACGGCCTCCTTTCGGGGAATCCGATAGCGCAGGGGTCGGTGGACTCCACCGTGGCGCTGCATGCCGTGACCCGTCCCGAGGAGGCGTCCGTCGTCTACTACTGGATGGCGGCGGGAACCGGATTCGAGGAAGTCGCGGCGATCAACCGGGCGGTCGTGGCGCGGGGGCCGGAGGATTTTCTCGGCCGCACCCGGGCGTACTGGGAGCTGTGGGTCGACAAGTCGGAGTGGGAGTTCGGCGGCATTCCCGGGGAGGTGACCGGGGCGTTCCGCCGCGGCCTGCTGGTCCTGCGGACCCAGATCGACAACCGCGGGGCGATCACGGCGGCGAACGATCACGACATCATTCACTTCGCCCGCGACACCTACAGTTACGTGTGGCCGCGGGACGGGGCGCTCGTCGCCAGGGCGCTGGATCTGTCCGGCCACTTCGAGAACAGCCGGGCCTTCTTCGATTTCTGCCACAAGGCGATCGCGAAGGAGGGGTACTTTCTCCACAAGTACAACCCGGACGGATCGCTCGCCAGCTCCTGGCATCCATGGCAGGGGAAGGACGGGAAGCAGCTCCCGATCCAGGAGGACGGGACCGGGCTGGTGGTCTGGGCGCTGTGGAACCACGTCGACCGGTACCGGGACGTCGAGTGGATGCGGGAGAAGTACCGGGGGCTCGTGGCGAGCGCCGCCGACTGGATGGCGTCGTACGTTGACCCGGAGACCGGCCTCCCCCATCCGAGCTTCGATTTGTGGGAGGAGCGGTACGGCGTCCACGCCTTCACCGTCGCCGCGACCTGGGCCGGGCTGGTGGCCGCCTCCCGGTTCGCATGGCGGTTCAACGAGGGGAACCTCGCGCAACGGTGGAAGAGCGCGGCGGACGGGATCAAGTCGGCGGCGGACCGGCACCTGTACCGGCCGGAGTGGGGAAGGTTCGCCCGGACCGTTACCGTCGGGGGAAACGGGGAGGTGGACGCGGACGGGACCGTGGACGCGAGCCTCTACGGGTTGTGGTACTTCGGGATGTATCCCCCCGAAGACCCCCGGATCATCCGAACGATGGAATCGGTGCGGGAACGGCTTTGGGTCCGCACCGATGTCGGGGGGCTCGCCCGGTACGAAAACGACCCGTATCACCGGGTGGCGACCGATGACGCGCGCGTCCCCGGCAATCCCTGGTTCATCTGCACTCTCTGGCTGGCGCAGTGGCACATCGCCCGTGCCGGGACGGCGGCGGAGCTCGCCCCCGCCCTCGAGATCCTGCAGTGGGTCGCGCGGCGGGCCCTCCCCAGCGGGGTACTCGCAGAACAGGTCCACCCCTATACCAACTCGCCGCTGTCCGTCTCCCCGCTGACGTGGAGCCACGCGGCCTACGTCACGGCGTTCCTCGAGTACGCGGAGAAGCGGTCGTCG
>C687J29039_10001181_pt1 | contig 10964 bp, 8 predicted proteins | sample RifCSP16_2_FD_29039 | JGI IMG/M metagenome (IMG submission 29039)
GGCGGCATCTACTCGACCGCGACGGACATAGGCGCCCTGTGGACCGCCATGTTCGCCGGGCGCATCGTGTCGACGGATCGGGTCGCCGAGATCGTGTATCCCCGCAGCGTTCTGCCGTCGGGGGCCGCTCGGTACGGCCTGGGGTTCTGGCTCCACCCGACGAGCGACGTGGTGGGGCTGGAGGGAGCCGACGCCGGCGTGTCCTTCCGAACCGCCCACGATCCGAACGAGCGTCTCACCTACACCGTGCTGTCGAACACGACCGATGGCGCGTGGCCGATCGGGGACCACCTCGGCAAGATCCTCACACCGTGACCCGAAGCGCGGAGACGCTCAGGCCAGCAGACCGGGGAGGTCGGCGATGGTCTCCAGGACGTGATCGGGAGCCTCCGGGACCTTCGCGAGGTCCTCGGGTAGGAACTTCCCGGTCTTCACGAGCGCGCCGCGGATCCCGAGCACCTGGGCGCCGTGAACATCGTTCACGACGTCGTCGCCCACCATCACCGCTCGCTCACGCGGCACGCCGAGCATCGCCAGCGCGGCGTCGAAGTACGGAGCGGTGGGCTTGCCGCAGATCACGGCCCGCCGTCCAGTCGCCTCCTCCAGCCCCGCGATGTACGCCCCCCCGTCGAGCTCGAACCCCTCGGCCGTCCGCCAGTACAGGTTCCGGTGCATGCCGACGAGCACGGCGCCCTCCATGAGCCGCCGGAAGATCCGGTTCATCGTCGCGTACGTGAAGTCGTCGCACGCGCCGCCCATGACGACGACGTCGGCTCGATCGACGTCCACGAGCTCGACGCCCTCCAGATCCCCCCTCGCATCGCCGTCGGACAGGAGGAAGCAGCGGGCACCGGGGTGAGCCGACCGCAGGTACCCGGCGGTCGCCACGACGGCCGTGACGACCTCCTCGTCGTGGACGTCGAACCCCGCGTCGCGGAGGGTCTGGGCGAGATCGCTCCGGGTCTTCGTGGTCGTGTTGGTGATCAATCGGAACGGGACGTCGTTGCGGCGCAGCCACGCGAGCGTATCGACGGCACCGGGCAGCGGTTCCCACGACACGGCGAGCACGCCGTCGATGTCGAGAAGGACCCCGTCGAACCTCGCCACGGCGCGAAGTCTAGTCGCGGACGCTCCTCGCCCCGTCCGGGCGCAGGTGGGAGAGGCGCCAGTCCTGGTACGGCGCGATGTAGCGGTAGCGAGCGCTGGTACGCCGGCGCGTCCTCCACTACCTCTCGCCCAGGCTCTTCGTCCGGTCCAGGCGGATCCCGGCGGCTCGACGGGCCCGCTCGACCTCGCCGGGGCGATCCTTCCGGCGGCGGGAGAAGCGCCAGTCCTGGTACGGCGCGATGAAGCGGTAGCGCGGCGGGAGCGCTGGGCGGAGCAGCCGCGCGGCCGCGAAGGTTGCGCGCATCGCGGCGCGGCGAACGTCGTCAAGCGGGAACCCATAGGCCTCCCGCAGCACGGGCGGCAGCGTCCCGAACGCCAGGCGCGAGACGCCCTTCAGGACCGGGCGCCACTCGGCCTCCTTCGGCGGATCGCGGAATAGGTCCGCGATCCTGCGCGCCGAGTCGTTCACCCGCAAGATCCCCGACCCGTACACGCCCTGCAGGTACGCGCGGAGCTCGGGCACGGTGGCCGGGATCAGCTCGCGCGGGACGAGCACCATCTCGGCCGCGAGCATCTGCTCCTCGTGGAAGCGCTGCCGCCCGGCGTCATCGAGTCTGCCTACCGTGAGCTCCTCGAAGAGCAGTGCGCTATCGACGAGACACGCGTGGACGTACAGCAGCAACTCGGGATCGAGCGCGTCGTACGGCAGGCCGGTCACTTCGTCCACGCCCTTGATCCGTGCGTGGATCTCGTTGATCCGATCTGCCGCTGCGCGGGCCTCCTCCTTCGTCCCGAACGTGATCGTGTAGGTGAGGATCAGCGTGCGCTGGAGGCGACGCCACGGGTTCCGCTCGTAGAAACCTGTCTCGCGTGCGCCCGCGATCACCAGCGGATGCGCCGCCTGCATCAGCACGGCCCGCGCGCCGCCGAACAGAACCGTGACCTCTCGGTGGACCTGCCAGGAAACGCTGTGCGGTCCGAAGAAGCCGGTGTCGGCAGATGAGCTCATGGGCGCGAGCGTACCCCTCGCCCCGCTGAGGGCGGCCGCGAATGCCTTCGGCTTCCGCCCGGGTTGACCTCGAGCACGATATGCGTATGATGCATATGCATATGAGCCAGACACAGCCGGCCGAGCCACAAGAGCGCGAGACAGGTTCTGAGCGAACGACGGTGACACTGCCGACCGAGCTTGCCCGGCGGCTGCGGACCCAGGCCCGCGCCCACGACCGCCCGGTCTCGGCGATCGTCCGCGAGGCGCTCGAGGCCTATCTGGCCGGTCAGCCACCTCCGAAGCTCCCTTCGTTCACCGGCGTTGGCAGGAGCCGGACTCCCAACCTTGCGGCCCGCGCCGAGGAGCTCCTGCCCGAAGCCATCGCCAGCGACCTGCGCTCGTGATCGTCGATACCGGGATCCTGGTCGCGCTCGCCAACCGCGACGACCCGGATCACCGAGGCGCGGCGGCCGTCTTCTCCCTCCCCGACCCGAAGACAGTCCCGGAGCCCGTGGTGGTGGAGACCGACTGGCTCATCTCTCGTCACATCGGCATCGAGGCCGAGATCGCATTCCTCCGCTCCCTCGGCGAGGGCACCTTCGCCATCGAGGCGCCGAACGCTGCGGACCGGCGACGCGCGCTGGAGCTCGTCGAGACGTACCGCGATGCTCGGCTCGGCTACGTGGATGCCACGACGATCGCGATGGCCGAGAGGTTCAAGGAGACGCGGATCGCGACACTGGATCGGCGAGACTTCTCGTTGGTCCGTCCACGCCACGTCGAGGCGTTCGAGCTCCTCCCCTGAGCGCCGTCAGGAGCCGGTCAGGCCGGTGAGACGCCGGAGCTCGCGCGCCACGGGCTCGGACGCCAGCACGATGAGGTGGTTCCGAGCCCTCGAGCCGCCGACGTACAGGTAGCGGTTCAGGTCCTCGAGGTGCTTGTCTCCCAGCTCGGCCAGGATCACCACCGGACGCTCGAGTCCCTTGAAGGCGTGGACGCTCGTCGCGAGGACGGTGCCGGGCTCCACGGTCTCGGACAGGCGGAACCCATTCACCGAGCCGAGCGCTCGCAGGCGGCTCTTGTTCGACCCCGAGGGCGTGAGCACCGCGATGTCCTCGGGCGGGATGCCCTCCTCCTCGGTGAGGTTCGTCAGCACGACCGCGAGCAGCCGCGCGAGCCCCGCGTCGTCCTCGTACCCCAGGATCTGGACCGGATCGCCGTCGGGGCCGCGCGCGACCGGCTCGCTAGGGCCCCCGTAGAAGACCGAGACGAACTCGCCGATCTGCTTCGTGTTCCGCAGGTTGTGCGGGATCGGACCAACGCGGTCCTCCTCGGGGATCGGGAGCTCACCGCCGTACAGGTTCTGGTGGTCGTCGGCGAACACGTACAGCAGGCCGTCGTCCGGCTCGGTGTGCAGCGCNAGCAGCGCGGGCCACCACCATCCACGCATGTCCTGGCCCTCGTCCACGACCATCGCGTCGAACCTCGGGCCGAGCCGCGCGGCGGCCTCGGCGAGCGCCTCGGGGAGCTTGTGCTCGAAGTACGGAGAGCTCGGCCCCGCCTCGGGCTCGGCCGGCAGCTGGACGCCCGCCTCGCGGGCCAGCTCCGCGCAGAGCTGATGGAAGTGCGCCACCTCGATCCGAGCGATCCCGTCGACCGAGGCGCGAAGGTGGTCACCCAGGCGCTTGTTGAAGCAGGTGAGCAGCACGCGGTGCCCGGACGCGGCCAAGCGCTTGGCGACCGAGATCGCGAGCAGGGTCTTGCCGCTTCCCGCCGGCCCGGTCACCGCGGCTCGACGGCGCTTGACCACGAACGACAGCACCCACGCCTGATCCTGCGTCAGCTCGACGATCTTGCGGTCCTCCTCGTCGAAACGCAGCTTCAGCGGCACGCGGACCTCGACGCGGAACCCCAGCGCTTCGGCTAGCTCGTCCATGCCCTCCGCGCCGAACCGCCGGTCGGGTCGCATCCAGGACGCCATCACGCGCCGCACCCCTTCAGCCAGGCGGTGCAGGTCGTCGCGATCGATAACTAGCTCGACGGGAGCGCCGGGATGCGCGGCCTTCTCGTATCGCCCGTCGGGCAGGGCGAGGCCGTAGCCGTAGCTCGGTCGCCAGCGGTCCCATCCGGGCCTGCCCTCCAGGATCCGCACCAGGGAGTGCATCGCGCCCTTGGCCTGATGGAAGGGATCCTCGTCCAGCCGGTGGGTGCCCGAGTGACCGGTCTGGGTCCACCGGCGCGTTGCAGGGTCAAAGTCGAGGCGGCCACCCTTGGCNTCGAGCACCAGGACGCCGAGCTCGGGGTGCGCGATCACGAAGTCGGCCTCGCCCTCATCGGGCCCGTTTCGGCCGGCTATCACCCAGTCGACCGAGTGGTACACGACGAAGGCCTCGTCTAGCTGCTCCAGGAACCCCTCGTACAGGCGGCGCTCGGCGGTGCTTTCGGTGGGGAGCATCGGGAAGGGCACCATCCGGGCCATCAGTTGCCCGAAGCCGACACCGGCGCTCGCAGCTCGCGCAGCTTGGACCCCGCGCGAGCCGCCGACACCACGTTCCCCTTCTCTCGGTAGAGGGCGAGCGCGCGTTCGAGCTCCCCGATCGCTTCCGCGGTCCCCTGCGTGGCTAGCACGATCGCGAGGTCGACGTGGGCGTCGGCCGCGAAGCTGAGCATGTCCGTGCGGTCAGCGAACACGACCGCGGAACGCCCGAGCGATTCTGCCTCGCGCAGATCGCCGCGGGCCGCGAGCACCTTGGCCCGCACCCCCCGCCAAGCCATCTGCGAAGCGAGATCGTCGGGCGCCGTAGATCCTTCGCTCGCGAGCGTCGCCAACATCGCCTCGTCGAGCTTGCCCTGCCGGTACAGCGCCTCGGCCAGCAGCGCGATCGCCGTGGAGAATTGGCTCTTCTCCCCCATCCGCTGGAGCGATTCGACCGCGGGCCGCAGCGCTGCCTCGGCCTCGGCCGCCCGATCCTCGATCAGCAGGGCCGCCGCGTGGTACATCGCGATCGAAGCGAGCTTCCACTCGGCTCCGAGCTCGTGCGCCCGGGACAGAGCCACGTCGAACGCGGCACGCGATTCCTCGAAACTGCCGGCCATCGCGAGGGCGAGGCCTAGCTGGCTGTGGTCCTCGGGGTTCTCACGCTCCGCCCCCTCCAGCCGCCGCTTGGTGAACTCGATGCAGCGCTCCACCGGTAGCGGCCCGATCACGATCCCGAGGTTGGCCCGTTCGTTGGCCTCGCGCTCGTCGCCCACCCTCAGAGCGAGCCGCTGCCCCTCTTCATAGGCCATGAGCGCCGCCGCCTGGGCGCCGCGGCGCCCGAGGGCATCACCTTTCAGACGGTAGGCGCGCGCCACGGTGGCCCAGTCCTCGAGCGCACCGCAGGCGGCGATCGCGGCGTCGGCGAGGTCCTCGAGCTCGGTCGTGCTCCGCACCTCCGGGTCACGCCAGAAGTCCAGGTCCGCGCGCTCGAGCCGGAGCCGCCACCCAGCGACCGTCTCCGGTGACCCGGCGACGCGTAGGCCTTCGTCCAGCACTTGCTGCGCCTCCTCGAGCCTGCCCGTCTCCACCAGCGCGACCCCGAGGCGCCACGACAACTCGGGAACCATCGGGTCATCGGGTGCGCACAGCGCGCGGGAACGGGACAGCAGTCCCGCTGCAGCACCCATGTCATCCCTCAGGAAGGCCCGGCGTCCGGCGGACGAGAGCCGCTCGGCGGCGCGGCGGGCGAGCGGTGCGAGGTCGGCTTCGGGCGCCCCGAGCTCGGTCCGGTAACGGTGCGCCGCTTCCAGGTGGTACCCGACGATCTCCTCCACCTCGGCGATCCGGCTCGCGGCCTCGGCTTCGGTGTGGTCGGCGAAGGCCAGATGCGCCTCGGCGCGCGCCGACTTCGCCATCGCCTGGTACGCCACATCCCGGATCAGGAGGTGCCGGAACAGGAACCGCCGTTCCCGCGTGGCCGCACGGGTGTCCTCGACCACCACGTCCTTGCGGAGAAGCTCCGACAACGCGGCGTCCACATCGCCCTCGACCTGAAGGGTCGCTAGCTCCCGCAGGCCGAAGCCCTTGCCGATCACCGATGCGCGCTCGAGCAGCGACCGGGCCTCCGTCGAGAGGCGGTCCAGGCGAGCGGCGAGCAGTGCCTGCACCGAGGTCGGGGTAGGCAGCGCCTCGTTCGGACCGAGCGCGCACTCCCAGCGCTCGNCGGACCAGGTCAGCACCCCTTCGTCGAACAGCGTTGCGACGTACTCCTCGATATAGAGCGCGTGCCCGGCTGTGACCTCCACGATCCGGGCGACGACGTCGCCCGGCAGCGGAGCGCCGCGAACGAGGTTGGCGATGAGCTCCGCGCTCTCGGCCGCCGTGAGCACGTCCAGCGCGACGTTCGTCGCATCCAGGCGGCCCCCGCCCCAGTCGGATCGTCGCTCCAGCAGGTCCGGTCTAGCGGTGCAGAGAAGCATCACGGGCGTGCCACCGGCCGCGCCGGCGATGTGCGCGATCAGGTCGAGCATCGCCGGCTCGGCCCAGTGGATGTCCTCGAAGACCAGGACCGTGGGCCGGCGCTCGGCGAAGCCCTGCAGGACCCGGCGGATCGACCAGAACAGCTCATCGCGGTCCGGCGCCGCCTCGCCAAGGCCAAGCACCGCGGCGATCCGACCCTGGATGAAGGTCGCGTCTTCCTCTGCTTCGATGAGGCTGGCGATCTTGCGGCGAACGTCGGCGGCGGCGTCCGTCGGCACGATCGCTGCAGCCTGCCGGAGCATCTCCGCGATCGGCCAGTAGGTGATATCCGAGCCGTAGGACAGGCACCGTCCGCTCAGGACCCGCGCGTCTTCCCCGACCTCCTGGACGAACTCCGACACCAGCCTCGACTTGCCGACGCCGGCAGGCCCGAAGACGGTCACCAGTGAGCTCGACGGCTCCCGCACGACCCGCCTGAAGGTCTGCTGCAGGAGCATGAGCTCCTCGCCCCGGCCGACCAGCGGCGAGCTGAGGCGGCGCGCCGGCCCCTCACCCGTCGTGCCGAAGTCGGTCAGGCGGTAGACGAGCGTCGGGGCACCTGCCGTGTCGAGCAGCAGCGTCTCGGCCTCCTCGGCCGGTGTGCCGCCGCCCGCGAGACGGGCGGCGGCTCGCGTGAGCAGCACCTCGCCCGGACGAGCAGCGTGGGCGATCTGGTCCGCGATCCGCACAGGGTCGGCGGAGAGAAGGACCTCCTCCTCGCCCGATCTGCGCACCAGCACCTCGCCGATGGCGATCCCGGCCGCGATCGCCTCTGGGCCGCCGAGCGAGAGCGGGACCGCGTCGCGGATCGCCGCCACCGCAGCGGCCGCTCGGAGCGCGTCGTCCTCGTGGAGGACGGGGACGCCGAACAGCACGGACAGCCGGCCACCGAGGCGCTCGGACACCACCCCGCCGTGAGCCTCCACGATCTCGCTGGCGGTCGCGCCGATCGTGCTGATCGCCGCCAGGCGAGCCTCCGGATCGGTGTCCGGGCCGCCCCTGGGCGCGAGGAGGACCACGGCGGCGGCCACGGTCTTCCGTCCCTCACGGACCGACCGTGCACGCTCCTCCTCGCCGGAGGGTAGGTCCAGCGCCGGATCGCGGCGCAGGATGCGCTGCTCCAGCTCTTCGATCGCCGCGCCTGGCGATAGTCCGAGCTCGGCCGACAGCGACCGCTTCAGCCGCATCAGCACCTCGAGGGCCTGCGCCTGGCGCCCTGAGCGGTACAGCGCCAGGGCGGCGAGACCGTGGAGGCGCTCGCTGAGCGGGTCCGCAACGAGAAGGGATTCGAGTTCGGGCAGGGCGTCGCGCTGCCGCCCCACGGCGAGCTCTGCCTCCAACCGGGTCTCGCGCGCCGAGCTGTGCAGGTCCTGGAGCGCGGCGATCTCGGCGGCCGGCGGGAACGCGAGGTCCAGTCCATCCAGTGGCTCCCCCCGCCAGAGCGCCAGAGCCGTATCCAGCAGGTCCAGGGCCTCCTCGGGACTCCCGCGTCCGAGGGCGGCGCCGGCCCGCTCGACCAGGCTCTCGAATCGCGAGGCGTCCAGCCGCTCGGGATCGATCCGAAGCAGGTACCCCTGGTTCCGGGTCTCGAGGTGCACGCCAGCGTCACCCTCGATCAGCCGGCGCAGTTTCGAGACGTGGCCCTGGAGGGCCTTTCGGACCGTCGGCGGAGGTTCCGCGCCCCAGATCGCATCGATAAGCGCGTCGGCCGTCACCACCCGCCCAGCCCTGAGCATGAGCAGGGCGGCCACGGCCTTCGCCTTCGCAGCGTGAAGCTCGAGGGGTTCACCCCCCCGCTCCACCTGGACCGGTCCCAGGATCTTGAAGAGGGTCGGACCCTCCAACGTTCCCCCTCGCCCTCGGTGGGCTCAGACCGTAGCCGAAGGCAAGTCACCCGCGCTAGGGCCAAAGGTTCCTCGACAGCCCTCTGACCTGGGCATTTACCGCGGCGTTACCGCGGCGTTACCGGGCACCCCGATGCTCTGCCCATCGGATGTTGGGGAAGGAGGAGCCATGAAGATCGCGAAGAGGGTGGCATTGGCCCTCGGCTCGCTGCTCGCGCTGGCACTTGCGGGCGGGGCCCACATGAGGTTCTGAGGGAAGTCGCGACGAAGACCTTCGGGCGTATCGCGCTCGCCGCGACCCCCGCCATTGCCCTCGCCTCCGCGGGTGGGTACACGCGTACGCAGATGAGCCGACCCCCAGCGAACGCCCCCGGCCGGGTAAGCCGGGGGTGTCCGCATCTGTGGGAGCCTGCACGCCTGGACACGAGGCGCACGCCGTGGCACTATCCGGGGCCTCCAACTTCCCTGATTGATGAAGCTCTTCTTCCTGGTCATCACCGGCGCCGTGCTCCTGGGACTGCTCCTGAAGGGGCGGGTTTCCAGACTCGAGACGTTACGCCCGCACTGGTGGGGCCTTGTGCTCATCGGGCTGGGGCTCCAGTTCGTCCCGCTGCCGGAGGGCGCGAGCGGCAAAGACCTTGTTCTTCGGACGATCGTTCTGGCCATCTCCTACGGGCTCCTGCTCACTTTCGCCGCTGCCAACCTCAGAATCACGGGTGTTCCGCTGATCTTGGTTGGCCTCACGATGAACGCCGCGGTGATAGTGACAAACAGCGGCATGCCCGTTGGCGCCGACGCGTTGCGAAGCTCCGGCCAAGGCGACGTCCCAGTGTGGCTCGAGGCTCAGGGCGCCGACAAGCACCACTTGCTTACGGAAGACGACCGGCTCGCGTTCCTGGCCGACGTGATCCCCGTGCCACAGCCGATCGGTCAGGCGATCAGCATCGGAGACGTGTTCATCTACGCCGGCTTGATCTGGGCGGTCGTCGCGGCTATGCGGGGACGGACTCCGTCGCCGAGCTCGGCGGGGTGGGGACCGTACCGCGGGAGGCACCGGCCGGGGGAAGCACCGGTAACTCAGGGCGATCTAGGGTTCCTTCCTGCAGCCACGAGGTCGGGAACCGGACGGTGATCGTCGTCCCCTGACCTGGGGCGCTTTCAACCGCGAACGTGCCGCTTGCCACCATGGCGCGCTCGCGCATCATCGTCATGCCGTAATGTCCCTCGGGGCCCGGGGCCTGGGTATCGAATCCGACCCCGTCGTCGCGCACGACCATCTGGATCTCGTCGCCCGCCTGCTCCACCTCGATCCAGATGTTCTGGGCCTGGGCATGCTTGAGCGCGTTCATCGCGGCCTCACGAGCGTTGTGGTAGAGCAGAAGCGCGATTGGAGGAGGAACGTCGACTTCGGCGACGTCGGCGTGGAACCGAACCTCGGACTCGCGGGCCATCTCGGCGAGGAACCCCTGGATCGCCTCGGCCAGCCCCGCGCGCCCGAGTGGCGACCGGTGAAGGTCCCGGATCAGAGCACGGATCCGGTCCGAGGTCTTGTTCTTAGTCTCCTTGATCTCGGTGAGTAAGTCCTCTGCTTCGTCGACCCTTCCCGCGTCGAGATGCTTACGCGCCACGTCCACCTGGATCGAGAGCCGGAACAGCAGTTGCGCGAGGTCGTCGTGAAGGAACGCCGCGATCTGCAGTCGCTCGTCTTGCCGCTCTTCCGCCATCCGGTTCGACAACGCGCGAAGGACGTGTTCGCGATCCTGCAGCTCCTTGTGAGCTTCCTCGAGCGCCTTGCTTCGGAAGAACATCTGCCGAGCAAGCAGCAACGGAAGCACGATTACCGGCACGGCCCAGAAGCCCACATCGGGCATGTTGAAGATCCGAGCCAGAATCACCCCAAAGACCGCGAGCCCCAGGTAGCTAACGACGAACTCACTCAGGCGCCCCACGCGCAGCTGGCGGATGACGCGCATTGGACTCATCCAGAAATGAATGCTGGCCGCAAGACAGACGAGCGTTGAATTGACGATGTAGTCGACAATCGCCGCGAGCGCCGCCGCGGCAAGAAGTTCGACTGGTGGGGAGGAGTCCACTGAGGCAAACGTATGGAAGACGGCGCTCGAAGCACCAACCGCAAGAGCTACCTGCGACCGGTTGAACAAGGCTCGCAGCAGCCCGATCTCGCGCCGAATCTCTCTCGGATCAGACGCTGCAAGGAAGGCGGCGGCGGCGGCGGCGGATGGTTCGTACAGGAATGCCACAACCATGAGAAGCGGGAAGCCCATGCTGATAGTGGTGCCTCGCCACATTGGCACTGGGATCAGCTCAACCAAGGCAATCGTCACGACCCACCCCAGTAGCTGAAGGGCCTCGCCTTCCACAGCCGTCGCGCTTTCGCGAGTGACGGCGACCACCAGGCCCACCATGGTGGGGAGAGCTACCGCGAGCTCGAAGAGGGTAAGGAGCTTCGCGGATCTTGGTTCGGTCGACGCTTGAGTAGTCATCCTGCCTTCCAGGCAATCCC
>C687J29039_10001205_pt1 | contig 10878 bp, 10 predicted proteins | sample RifCSP16_2_FD_29039 | JGI IMG/M metagenome (IMG submission 29039)
CCGGTTTCACCCAGACCGAACGGATCCGGAACGCCGTCGGCTTCCGCTCCGCGTACTTCGACGCCCCGCTCCGCCCCACCGCATACCGGCGCCGGATCGATTACAGCCTCAAGCCGTCCTTCGAGGCGTTCCTCAACGACCCGTCCGGCTTCTTCAAATACCGCGTCGGGCTGGCCGGCGCGCTCAGCACGTTCCCCTGGCGCGGCGGGACCGCGCTCCTCGGCGTCGAGGGTTACCCCGTAAACAACATCTCCACTTCCAATGCGCCGCTTTCCATCCTCATCCGCAGCGACGTGGCGGAGTACAAGAAGGAATCGATCGCCCTCGGGCGCCTGCTCTTCGACCAGGTCTACGCGACACGGCGCCCGGTGTACTTCCGCGCGGCGGCGGGGATGCTGGAGACGATGTTCGGCGGCGTCGACGGCGAGGTCGCGTTCCCCCTGCGGGACGGGAGGATCCTGGCGGGAGCATCGGGCGGCGTCGTCCGCAAGCGGGCGCCCGGCGAGCCGTTCGGGTTCCGCGACGGCGGCAGCTACCACACGGCGCTGCTCCAGGGACGGCTGAACGTGCCTGAGATCGACGCGGCGGTCGACGTCAAGTGGGGCCGTTTCCTCGCGGGCGACCGGGGCGTGCGGGTCGCGGTCTCCAAGTTCGTCCGCGGCGTCACCCTTTCCGCCTGGTACAGCGCCACCGACACCGATATCTTCACCGACAGGTACAACCGCGGGTACCACGACAAGGGGATCTCCGTGGAGATCCCGATCCGCCTCTTCACCGGCCGGGACTCCCGGACGGCGTATCGATACAGTCTCTCGCCATGGACGCGCGACGTGGCGCAGGACATCGACCGGTACCTGCCGCTCTTCGACCGGATCGGCCGCAACGCCGGCATTCTGCTTGACAGGGATCTGGGATCAACGTATAAAGTGCCTAAGTAACACAGTGTTTCCAACGGAGGCCCCGATGAATGCAAAACGGTTCCGGTCCGCGATGAAATCCGTCGTCGCGGTTCTTTGCGCCGCATGCTTCCTCACCATGACGTTCGGAGCCGCTTCCCGGGCGATCGCCGCCGACGAGTGGCCGGTCTGGCCGAAAAAGGGGGCCGAGCCCGGCGTCGAAGCGACGCCGACCCCGCCTCCTCCGCAAGTTCAACCGGGCGCCGCCAAAGAGGGGTCCGAAGCGGGGCAGGCGGTCAAGAAGGGCACCTCCACGGGAACGATCGGGTGGATCGCCTTAGGAATCGCCGGAGCCATCGGGATCGGAGTCGCCGCGAGTGGTGGCGGCGGCGGGACCACTTCGGGTCATTGAGAGCGGGGAGGGATCCTTTCCCTCCTCTTGATCTCCCATTTCGGATCCAGCGAACATTACGGACGGTATCTGTGCGGCTTGCGGCTGCCGTCGCGCTCCTCCTCTGTTTTTTCCCTCCGGCCTGGGCCTCATCCCCTGAAGACCACCCCGCCGTCCCGGAGATCCTCTCCCGCGCCGAGTCTCTTTTCCAGGTGATGAAGTCCCGCGACTACCCGGCGATCTTTGCCGTGCTCAGCGCGAAGTCGCGGGAGACGATCGTCGCCCAAACCTCGGCCTCCCTCGCCGCGGCGAAGATGGCGGTACCCGGCCGCGAGGCGGTCCGCAACGATTTCGTCGAAGGGGGGNCGATCGCGCGGGAGTATTGGGACGCCTTCCTGCGCAATTTCGACCCGGATTCCGTCCTGGANCACAGCCGCTGGGAGATCGGCTCCGTGGGGAAGGACCGCGCGGAGATCCACATCACCCACCACGGCGCGGATCGTCCCGCGGCGCTGAAAATGTTCCTCGAAGAGGGCGGCTGGAACGTCGGGCTGGTCGAGACGTTCTGGCCCCGCTGACCGCGGAACCGAACCCCAGAACCGGGACGTTCCTAAAACTCCCACAAATCAGGGACACTCATCGAAACGGATGGCGGCCATCCCGGCCCACGTCTGTCCCGGTTCTGGGGGAGTTTTAGGAACGTCCCGGTTCTGGGGTATTGGGGTTATTCCAGCCACGTTTCGGCAGGCGTGCTGAAAAACTCCTGGAGAGGGATGCCGTTCCCGCCAACGACGAGAAGCCGCGCTTCGGGATACCTGGCACGAAACGGATCCAGTCCCGGGGTCTTGCCGCTCCTCCCGCTTTTCACCTCGATCGCCCAGAGTTTTGTCCCGCGGGCAACGACATAATCGACCTCGTATTTCCCTTTCCGCCAATACGTGATGGAATAGTCCGCGGAATGCAGGGTATTGACGAGATGCCCCCCCACGGCGTTCTCGACCAGACGTCCCCACCAGGAAGTATCCGCGATGGATTCATCGAACGAGCGGGTCGAAAGGGCGTTGATCAGGGCATTGTTCCAAAGCAGCAACTTTGGACTGCTCCCCCTCTTGCGGACGGACCCCCTCGAAAAGAGCTCCAGCCCGCTTGCAAGAAAAGCGGTCTCCAGCAGCCGGAGATAATGGGCAAGGGTCGTCGTGTTGCCGGCATCCTGAAGTTGTCCGAGCATTTTGTTGTAGGAGAGAACCTGTGCCGGAAACGTCGCCGCCAGCGCGAACAGATGCCGCAGAAGCGTCGGCTTGGTGATTTTTTGCAGTTGGAGCACGTCCCGCGCCAGGACCGTTTCGATCAATGAATCGGTCACGTACCGTTTCCACTTCCGCTCGTCGTCACAATAGGCCGCCGCGCCGGGATAACCGCCGAAATAGAGCCAACGCGGAAGATCCCAACCGAAGGCGTCGACGCACTCCCGAAACGTCCAGTGACCGCATCGATGCAGGAAAAATCGTCCCGCCAGGCTTTCCGATAACCCTTCCCGGATCAGCAGCGCCGACGACCCGAGGACCAGCAGGCGAATATCACGTGGCGCACGCCGGGCGGCATCCCACCTGCCCTTCAGTGATTCACTCCAGCCTCGCACCTTCTGGACCTCATCGAGCACCAGAAGCACCGCTCCGGCCGAACGGTCCGCCTCGACCTCGGCCCGGCGCCACTGGGTTTCGATCCATTCCGGCCCCGGCGGAAGAGGCGTGTCCGCGGAGGCATAGACGGAATGAAACGGGAGCTTCTCCATCACCTGCCGGGAGATCGTCGTTTTTCCAACCTGGCGGGGTCCGGTCAGTACCTGAAAGACGGGTTGCCGCTTCTCGAATTCCTTGACCAGCAACGACACCATGGATCGTTCGAAGTTATTCATAAACGTAGCGTAACCGGCCATATGCCAGAACGCAACATAAATTACTCAACGATTGAGTAATAATACTCTTCGGGTGAACTGGATATATCGTCCGCATCCCGACCCATGTCTGTCCCTGTTCTGGGGGAGTTTTAGGAACGTCCCGGTTCTGGGGTTTCCGGTTCTGGGGTTTTGCGGGGGGATTAGTGGAAGGACTTCGAGGGGGGAGGGTCGGCGGCGGCGGTTGGGGGAACGGGGACGCCGTGGAAATCGTATCCCGGGCGATACCCNTTCACGAGGGCGTCGAGCCNCTCGACGACGCCGCACCGGCCGCCGGTGATGGCGCACACGATCAACTCCTCCAGTTGCTTCGCCCAGGAGGGGGGCATCTTCTCGTTGCCGATCAGCTTCATCACCTTCGGATGGGTGGTGCCGCTCACGTCCTCGCCCTCGACGACCAGCTCCTCGTGCAGCTTCTCGCCCGGGCGCAGGCCCGTGTAGACGATCTCGGCGTCCACTCCCAGCTCTTTTCCGCTCAGCCGGATCAGGTTCTTCGCAAGGTCGAGGATCTTCACCGGCTCGCCCATGTCGAGGACGAACACCTCGCCGCCCTCCCCCATCGCCCCCGCCTGAAGGATCAGCCCGGCCGCCTCGGGGATCAGCATGAAGTAGCGCGACGCCTCCGCGTGGGTGACGGTCAGCCTCCCCGTGGTCATCAACTGCTTGCGGAAGATGGGGATCACGCTCCCCACGCTGCCCAGGACGTTGCCGAACCGCACGGCGACGAACACGGTCTGCCCCTCCCGGTTGGCGATATTGTGGATGACCAGCTCCGCCAGCCGCTTCGTCGCCCCCATCACGTTCGTCGGCCGGACCGCCTTGTCCGTCGAGACGAGAACGAACCGCTCCACCTCGAACTTCGCGGCCGCCTCGGCCACGATCCGCGTCCCCAGCACGTTCGTCTTCACCGCCTCCACGGGGTGGCTCTCCATCATCGGCACGTGCTTGTACGCCGCCGCGTGGAAGACGATCGCGGGACGATGGGCCCGGACGACCTCCTCGACCCGCCCCCGGTCGCGCACGTCGCCGATCACGGGGACCAGGCCCAGATTCGGGAACTTCTCCCGCATCTCCATCTCGAGGTTGAACAGGGGGCTTTCCGCGATCTCGAACAGGATCAGCCGCCTCGGCGACCGCCGCGCGATCTGGCGGCACAGCTCCGAGCCGATCGACCCCGCCGCCCCGGTCACCATCACCGTGCGATCCGTGATGTGCCGCTCGAGCAGGCCGGCATCCAGCGCCACCGGGTCCCGGCCCAGCAGGTCCTCGAGGTCCACGTTCCGCAATGCACGGATACTCACCTTCCCGTGGATCAGGTCGCCGACCCCGGGCAGGATCCGGAACGTGGCGGACACCTCGCGGCAATGCTCCACGATGTGGCGCACCACCGACGGCGATGCGGACGGGATCGCGATGATGATCTCGTCGACCTTGTGTTTTTCGCAGATATCGCCGATCCCCTCGTGCCCTCCCAGCACCTTCTGTCCCTGGAACCGGGCCCCGAGCTTCGCCGGGTCGTCGTCGATGAACCCCACCTGCTCCATCCCGAGGGAGACGTTCTCGGCGATCTCCCGGGCGATCATCTGCCCGGCGGCGCCCGCCCCCACGATGAGCACGCGCCGGTCATCTCCCCTGCGATTGCGTCCCAGGACCTCCCGCCCCGCACGGACCATGTAGCGGACGCCCAGCACGATCATCAGCGTGTTCGCCCAGTCCAGGAAGTAGATCGACCGCGGAACGGTATACGCCCCCCACTGCACAGCAATCGCACCGGCGAGGATCAGCGAGCCGAGCGTGCATCCGGCGGCGATCGGGAAGATGTCCCGGATCGAAACATACCTCCACCAGCCGTGGAACAGGCCGAAGATCAGAAACCCGAGCGCCTTGGCGACGAGCGCCACCGGGATCGTCATCCACAGGATGGAAACGTAGTCGGAAGGAACAGAGAAGTCGAACCGGACGAGGAAGGCAAGGGAGTACGCGATGCAGAAGATCGCCAGGTGCAGCACGAATTTGACGACGACCCGCCGGCGCATGACGATTTCCAGCAACGGAGACAGCCAGCCGGTGATTCTTTCGCGGGAGATCATGAGGCTCCTATACGGCTTTCGAATTACTTACAGTTTCATCCAGTTCATAGATTATCGGAAGTCCAAAAGACAAAATTCGGCAAGCTTTACCGCTTTTCCGTTCTTATGATCGTCAAGCGTTATCAAGGAGCCACCGCCAAAGCGGCACGAGCCGGATTTGTCGCTCTGCATTTTGCCAAGTGACCGTTTCCGTCCGGGCCTCCCGGGGATTCAGGAGCAGCAGTTCCTCGCAATTCAACTCCCGGGACGCCTTGATCAGGGACCGCATTTCCCTCTTGAGGGTCTTCGGATTCGAAATGTCCGCGCAAACCTGAATCAACCGTGTGATCCGCAAACCTTCCTTCACCACGAAATCCACCCCTTCATTTTGCGGGTTTTTCCAGTAGAAAACGGAAAGGACGCCGCCGATTTCCTTTTTCCTGAGAGCAATGGCCACCAGATTTTCATAGAGCGCCCCCCGGTCCGCGCTGAAACGAAAACCCTCAGCCACCGTCAGGCCGTTATCCGTACAGTAGATTTTCTTGTTGTGGCTTGCCTGTGTTTTCACCTTATACGAGAACCGCTTCAGCGGAAAAAACAGGAACGCCTCCTGAAGATGGCGGATGTACTTCTCGACGGTATGAACGCTGCGGCAGCGGGTCACCTTGGACAGGGTATTGAACGAGTATTCCCGGGCGATATTGGACATCAGATACAGGGTCAAATCGTCCATTCCCTGAACCGAACGGATCCGGAAGCGGCGGATGATGTCTTTGTAGAGGATGGACTGGATCAGGGTGTGCAGGTAATCGCGCCGGTCGATCTTCTTGAGCAGCGGCTCCGGATAGCCCCCTTGTTCCGCGTACGTCTCGAGAGCGGCCGCCGTCTCCGCCGTCGTCCGTTCCATCCCGGAAGTCGCCAGGTATTCTTCAAAAGAAAAGGGGGAAAGAACGGTGACGGTGTGCCGACCCGTCAGGTGCGTGGCCAGCTCCGAGCTCAGCAGATTGGCGTTGCTCCCCGTAATGAGAAGTCGGAATCCCTGTCGTTGCAGGCGATTGACAAACAGCTCCCACCGGGGGAGATTCTGGATTTCGTCAAGAAGCAGATAGCGGGGATTGCCGTAGACGCCGTTGACGGCGCTGACGATCCGATCATAGTCGCCAAGCGTGGCAAACCGCTCATCATCGAAGTTGACGTAACCGAAAGAACCGGCCTGGCGCAGCAGATGAACGGCATAGAAGGATTTACCCGATCGCCTTGGACCGGTGATGACCTGGATCAGATCATCGCGGAGATCCGGAGGCCTGGATACCTTCCGCTCGACATAGGGCTCCTGCAGGCGGGTTTCAAGTTCCCTTTTCTGAACGAGGAGGATATCCCTCAACACATTTACCTCATGATGCTCAAATAACACTATTTTTGTGCATCATAATAAATATTCGACCGTATATCAACAATAAAATGAGGGCATCCGGTCGCATTTTGCGACCAGTTCCATTTTCTCCTCCGGTGTCGACGATTACCCGGTGCCCGCGAATAGTGAGTATCCGGTTCCCCACCCGTTCCATCGGTATGGCCATCGGTATGGTCCCCTTGTGAAAATGGTTTCCATCCGGGGGTCGCATGTACCGTGCCGGTGGGGCCGTAAGCGCGAAAGCCCCCGGGAGGGGGCTTTCGCGCATGACGAGCGGAGCTCGTCGGGGGCAAAGGGTTCACGTCTGTCCCTGTTCTGGGGGAGTTTTAGGAACGTCCCGGTTCTGGGGTTGGGGGGTGGGTAGTGCACTATTCAGTAGACCGTCAGTACATGAAACCGGGCGTTCCCTCTCAAGGCTTTGTCGAAGGTCATCGTGATCGACGCGCCCTCGTCCTCGTTCAACCGCCCCAGGAGGTGATCCGAAAAATCCCCCCTGCCGGCGCGATAGTCGGCAAGGGACCTCCAGACGAGATCTTTCCCGGGGATCTCGAACTGCGCCGTCCGAAGGATCCGTTCGAAGACATCCAGAAGCTCCTTCTTTCCGACGGCGTAGGCACTTTCGAGCACCCAGGCCAGCTCGCACAGGACGAGGGGCTGGACGACCAGCTTTTCCCCTTTCCTCCCGGCCCCCTCGATCTCCTTGACCGCCGCGGCCGCTTGCCGGGGATCATCCTCCGTCAGGTAACGGACCAGGATGTTCGTGTCGAGGCCTTTCACCTTCCCCTCGCCCCCCGTTGCCGGATGATCCGATTCATCTCCTCGACGCTTACCGGTGCTCTTCCCGGCCGCCGCAGAAGACCTTTCAGCAGACTCACATCCTCGGTCGCGGGCCGCATCAGCACGTTTCCATCGTCCAGCACGACAAAATCGAGCCGATCGCCCGGGTGAAGCCCCATCCTGTCCCGTATGGATTTCGGAACGACCAGCTGTCCCTTGCTGGTCAGCGTCGCGGCAGGCATACTGCCTCCTGTATTACGAATAAATTGTTTTCTTACTTGATTGTAAGAAAAGACGGCTTGGGAGTCAACTCCCGGCAACACTCCCGGCAGGACTCCCGGCAGGACGTTCCATCTCTGTCCCGGTTCTGGGGGAGTTCCGGGAACGTCCCGGTTCCGGGGTTTGGAGAGGTTATAACCCGAGGTATTCGACGACGTAGCGGCAGTACCGTTCGAAATCCTTCAGCCGTCCCAAATGCTTCCGCAACTCCGCGGGGTCGACTTCAAGGTAGTCGTGCACGAGGATGTTGCGCAGTCCCGCCATTCCGCGGATCCGGGCGGCGAACCGCTTCGGGATGACACCCTCTTCACCCAGGATGTCGATGATCTCCGCGTAGCCGTCGGCCTCGCGGAATCCACGCTCCGCGATGATGTGGCTCCCGATGTCCAGCACGGACTGGATGGCGACCTGAAGGAGACGCTCCGCCGCGGCCCGGACGGAACGGTTCTCGAAGAACGCACGTGCCGGGAGCTTCCGTATCCCCTCCAGGTCAACGACGCACTCCTCGACCTTGCGGANGCGCGCCTTAACGACGGGAGACTTGACGGGCAAAACCGTTCCTCCGAACCCGGCGGAAAAACGCTTCCTCGAACGTCCGCCGGAGGGGGATGGTGTCCAGATACTCCCGGGATGAGTCCTGCCGGAACCGCGACAACGCCTCCGGGTCGCGCACCAGGAGGGGTTTCCCTTCCCGGAACACTTCGTGGCGCAAAACAACGGGAGCNCGGTCCAGCAGAACGACGTCCACGCGGTCCGTACCCAGGGCGTCGCAGGCGGCCAGAACATAGGTCGAAAGAGCGCGGGCGGGACGGCGGGGTCGGGGTGCATTCCCTTCGCGCGTCAGTACGGCGATATCGACATCGCTCCGATTACCTCCTGTCCCGCGCGCCATCGACCCGAAAAGGTACACCGCCACGACCTCGGGAAAAGCCGAAAAACTGGCTCCCAACGCCAAAAACCGGACATCCGGCATCGCCGCTCTGTTCCCATGNAACGGTNTTTTCCCGGCGCTCACCATAACGGATTCATCCTATCGGAATCCCCGGCTGTCCACAAGAAATCGGCATGAACCCCAGAACCGGGACGTTCCTAAAACTCCCCCAAATCAGGGACACACATCGGGACAGACGCCGCCCCGGCCGGTCCACGTCTGTCCCGGTTCTGGGGGAGTTTTAGGAACGTCCCGGTTCTGGGGTCGCAGAAGTGGCTGCGGTGCGCATGGTACCACTTCTCCCGCCGAATCAGCCGCCGGAGCAGCGTGAACGTCGCGTCCAGGATGAAATTTGCGAACGGCAGGCGGTGGCGATAAATCCTATTGGGTTCATCGGGCGCTGTCCCTGCTTATAGACGACCGGCCGCATATAGTGGGAGATGGCGAACGATATTTCTCCGGCTTATATTGTTGGCGCTCAGGATGTACGCCCTCGGAGGGCGGTAGCGCTCCATGTAGACCTTCAGGCTCTTCGATTGGGTCACCCATCCGGATTTTACCTCCACGGGCACGACTTCCCCTTCCCGTTCAAGAAGAAATTCCACTTCCGCCGTGCGACCCTGCCAGCAGAATAGGGTCTTGTCTCCCGCGGCGCGCAGTTCCTGGGCCACGAAATTCTCCGCGACGTACCCCTGGTAGCTGCCGAAGTCATAGTTCAGGAACGTGGCCGGGGCGATGCCGCTTGCGGCGCCCAGCAGGCCCACATCAAAGAAGTAGAGTTTGAAGCGGTTTTCCTTCACATACCCGGAAAGGGGAACGCCGGCGGCGTCGATAATGGGCGTCCGGATGAGCAGATTGGCGCATTCCAGCCAGTCCAAGGGGACGGACAATCTTTCGTAACCCCGGATTCCGGGGATCCCTTCGCGAAGCTTGAATTTTCCGGCCGATCCGTTTTGCGCCCGCGCCAGTTGCGCCGGCACGTTCCGCCATAGTTTTTCGATATGCAATGCGTTGCTCTTCCCGCTATGTTTCGCCATATCGGCCAGATAGGCCTCCAGCAGGTCCCGCTGCGCCTTTCGGATCGCCTGAGCGGCTTCGTATAAATTTTCCTGTCGCTCGCGATAATGGTTTACGGCATCGGGCAGGCCGCCGACAACCAGGTAGCGTTTCCACAACTCCCACAGTTGTTCGTGCGCCGTCTCCGGGAAGGGCTGGGTCAAGTCATGTTTCCGGATCACTTCGGCCAGCCGCTCCTTTCCCACGCCTTCGAGGAATTCATCGAAGGAAAGGGGGTACATATCCAGAAACTGAATTTTCCCGACGGGGAAGGAGTCCGGTTGCAGCGCCACGCCCAGGAGGGAACCGGCGGCGCACAGAGCCAGCTCCGGCATCTCCTCGGAGAAATATTTCAGGCTGGTGAGCGCCTTGGAGCTGCGCTGGATCTCATCGAGGATGACCAGATCCAGGCGGCGGTCGATGGGCCGGTCGAGGTAAAACTGCAATTCGTCGAGTATGCGATCCGGTTTCAGATCCCTCTCGAATATCCGCCCCAGCTTTTCATCCTTTTCAAAATTGACATAATGATAACGGGGAAAAGCCGCTCCGCCGAATTCCTTCAGGATATAGGTCTTGCCGACTTGCCGGGCGCCTCTGAGAATCAGGGGTTTGCGGTTTACGGACGTTTTCCAGCGGATTAAAGAATCGGTGACGGTGCGTTTCATAAAGGTATAAATACTTCTTTCGAGCATTTTCTGCAAGGACTATTTACCTTAAACAGCAGCCGATTTCTCCGTGTGTGACTTCTGCCGAAAACGCGAAAGCCCCCGGGAAGGGGGCTTTCGCGCATGACGAGCGGAACCCGTCGGAGGCGGTTAGAACCCCAGAACCGGGACGTTCATAGAACTCCCAAGGAATGGGAACAGGCCTGCCCCAAGCATCATTGCAAAGAGTGTCCCAGTTCTGAGGGAGTTCTATGAACGTCCCGGTTCTGGGGTTCGGTTCTGGGGTTCCTTGCCCCACACCCGTAAAACGCCCCGAGGAACGCGCTCCCGCCGTCCCCCATGAAGATCCTCGCAGGCATCCCGCCGCCGCAACGCCCGGTCATCCGGATCTGTTATCTCCTCGAAATTTGCCACCGACACCGGGCCGATTCGATCGACCGAAGCAA
>C687J29039_10001209_pt1 | contig 10852 bp, 8 predicted proteins | sample RifCSP16_2_FD_29039 | JGI IMG/M metagenome (IMG submission 29039)
GCTGTAACTATGCGTCAAATGCTGGAGGCTGGTGTGCATTTCGGACACCAGACTCGTTTCTGGAATCCCAAGATGGCACCGTTCATCTTCGGTCATCGCAACAAGATCCACATCATCAACCTGGAAAAGACCGTCGCGATGTTTGCCGAGGCGGAGAAGTTCGTGCGCAAACTGTCCGCGAAGAAAGGCACCATCCTGTTCGTGGCGACCAAGCGTCAGGCGCGCGATATCCTGCAGGAAGAAGCGGTACGCGCGGATTCCCCGTTCGTGAATCATCGCTGGCTGGGCGGCATGCTGACCAACTACAAGACCGTGCAGGAATCCATCAAGCGTCTGCGCGAACTGGAACAGATGACTGCCGATGGCGCGTCCGAAAAAATCTCCAAAAAAGAAGCGTTGATGATGAAGCGCGAGCTGGACAAGCTGGAGCGCAGCCTGGGCGGCATCAAGGACATGCAAGGCTTGCCAGCCGCGCTGTTTGTGATCGACGTCGGCTACCAGAAGGGTGCCATCGTTGAAGCGCAAAAGCTGGGTATTCCGGTTATCGGCATCGTCGACACCAACAATTCCCCGCTGGGCGTGGACTACATCATTCCCGGCAACGACGACTCCACGCAGGCGATCCGCCTGTATGCACGTGGTATCGCCGACGCGGTGCTGGAAGGCCGGGCTCAGGCCATGAACGAATTGGTCGAGCAGGTTGCCGAACAAACCGCCGCTTGAGTTAGAAACAAGACGCAGCTAAGGGGCGCGAGCCCCTTTTTTTATAAGGGCACCTCTATAAATCCAAACTCCGTCACGATACTGCGTTGCTCAAGAAATTTTATCGCTTACATATTACACATATGCGGCGCACTAAAATTTCTCTCGCGCCTTGTCTCGTTTAGGTTTTTGAATTTATAGAGGCGCCCGGAAATGGTGAATTATGTCTGACAACCGTAGAAGCAGAACCGTCACCCAGGGCGTGCAACGCTCGCCCAACCGCGCCATGCTGCGCGCGGTCGGATTCGGTGACAAGGATTTCGACAAACCCATCGTCGGCATCGCGAACGCGCACAGCACCATCACGCCGTGTAATATCGGCATCGGTGAATTGGCCGCGCGTGCTGAGGCCGCGTTGAAAAAGGCCGGAGCCATGCCTCAGATGTTCGGCACGATCACGATATCGGACGGCATCTCGATGGGCACCGAGGGAATGAAATGTTCGCTGGTGTCGCGCGAGGTGATCGCCGATTCCATCGAGGTCGTGTGCAACGGCCAGAGCATGGACGGCGTGATCGCCATTGGCGGTTGCGACAAGAACATGCCGGGTGCGTTGATTGCGATGGCGCGTTTGAACATTCCGGCTATCTTTGTTTACGGTGGCACCATCAAGCCCGGCCACTACAAGGGCCGCGATCTCACCATCGTGAGCGCGTTCGAGGCGGTGGGGCAATATACCGCGCACAAGATCGACGAAACAGAGTTGATGGAGATCGAGCGTCATGCCTGTCCCGGCGCGGGTTCCTGCGGTGGCATGTATACCGCGAACACGATGTCTTCGATCATCGAGGCGATGGGCCTGAGCCTGATGTATTCCTCCACGATGGCGACGGAGGATGGGGAAAAAGCGGAGAGTACCGCGCAATCCGCAGTTGTTCTGGTGAACGCGATCAGAAAACAGATCCTGCCCCGTCAGATATTGACGCGCAAGGCGTTTGAAAATGCGATTGCGGTGACCATGGCGGTGGGCGGCTCCACCAACGCGGTGTTGCACATGCTCGCCATCGCCCATGCCGCAGAGGTACCGCTCAGCATTGACGATATCGAAACCATACGCGCGCGCGTGCCGGTGCTGTGCGATCTGAAGCCGTCCGGCCGTTATGTCGCTACCGATCTGCATCAGGCAGGCGGCATTCCGCAGGTGATGAAGATATTGCTCGCGCACGGCGTGTTGCACGGCGATGCGCTTACCATCACCGGCCAGACCGTTGCAGAAGTATTAAAGGATGTGCCGGTCGAGCCGCGCAAGGATCAGGATGTGATACGCCCGTGGAGCAATCCAATCTATGCGCAGGGGCATCTGGCCATCCTGAAGGGCAACCTCGCGCAAGAAGGCGCGGTGGCGAAGATCACCGGCGTCAAGCTGGCAAAGATCACCGGGCCGGCACGGGTGTTCGATTCGGAAGAGGCGTGCATGGAAGCGATCCTCGCGCGGAAGATAAAAGCGGGCGATGTCGTGGTGATCCGTTATGAAGGCCCCAAGGGCGGACCCGGTATGCGCGAGATGTTATCGCCTACCTCGGCGATCATCGGCGAAGGTCTGGGCGATTCGGTCGGGCTGATCACCGATGGCCGTTTTTCGGGCGGCACTTATGGCATGGTGGTCGGGCATGTCGCGCCGGAAGCGGCGGTGGGAGGAAATATCGCGTTGGTGAAGGAAGGCGATTCCATCACCATCGATGCCGACGCGCGTTTGCTGCAACTGAACGTTGACGATGCCGAGCTGAAACGGCGCCGCGCCGCCTGGCAACCGCCCAAGCCCCGCTATACGCGCGGTGTGCTGGCAAAGTATGCCAAGCTGGTGTCGACCGCAAGCAAGGGTGCTGTCACTGATTAAACCGGGATATGAGGTAGGGTGGATAAAGTGCGCAGCACGTATCCACCATGCGCAACGGTGGATACGGCACGTTGTGCCTTTATCCACCCTACGAAATTCAGGGATAATCTGGATTAAAAAAATTTATCGTATTTATTTATGGAGCAGAAGATGTCAGAAGTAACTGCAAGTATGGTCAAGGAACTGCGCGAGATGACGGGTCTCGGCATGATGGAATGCAAAAAGGCGCTGGTCGAATCCAATGGGGATTTAAAAGTTGCTGAAGAGCAGTTGCGTATCAAGAGCGGAGCCAAGGCCAGCAAAGCGGCAAGCCGTGTGACCGCCGAGGGTGTGGTCAGCGCATTCATCTCGAATGATGGCAAGACCGGTGCGGTGGTGGAAGTGAACTGTGAAACCGATTTTGTCGCCAAGAACGAAGACTTTGCCGCATTTGCAAAAAATACCGCCGAAACCGTGGCGAAGAAAGATCCTGCCGACATCGCCGCGCTGTCAGGCATGGCGATCGCCAATGGCTCCGGCAGCGTGGAGGAAACCCGCAAGGCGCTGATCATGAAGCTCGGCGAGAACGTCAGCATCCGCCGTTTCGAGCGCTACTCGACCAGCACCGGCAAGCTGTCCAGCTATCTGCATGGCAGCAAGATCGGCGTGCTGCTGGATTACACCGGCGGCGATGAAGCACTGGGCCGCGACCTTTCGATGCACATCGCCGCCAGCAAACCAAAATCGATCGATGCCTCCGGTGTGAATCCGGCGGACATCGAAACCGAACGCCGCATCGCGATCGAGAAGGCGCGCGAGGCAGGCAAGCCCGACGCGATGCTGGAAAAGATCGCCGAAGGCACGATACAGAAGTTCCTCAAGGAAGTGACCTTGCTGGGCCAGGTGTTCGTCAAGGCTGAGGACGGCAAGCAGACCGTCGAGCAGTTGCTGAAAAGCAAGAGCGCATCGGTGACCGCTTTCCAGATGTTCGTGGTGGGCGAGGGTATCGAGAAGAAGGTCGAAGATTACGCGGCTGAAGTCGCTGCCGCCGCAGCGGCCGCAAAGGGCTAATGTCCATGAGCGCACCCGCCTACAAGCGTATCCTGCTCAAGCTCAGCGGCGAAGCCCTGATGGGTGACGACAGCTACGGCATCAATCGCGAGGTGATCGCGCGCATCGTTGCCGAGATTGCAGAAGTGGTCGAGTTGGGTGTGCAAGTGGCGATCGTGATCGGCGGCGGCAACATCTTCCGCGGTGTGGCACCGGCGGCGGCGGGGATGGACAGGGCGACTGCCGATTACATGGGCATGCTGGCCACGGTGATGAATTCGATGGCGTTACAGGATGCGATGACACGTGCGGGCCTGGATTGCCGCGTGCAGTCCGCTTTGAATCTGGAGCAGGTCGCCGAGCCGTTCATTCGTGGCAAAGCCCTGCGTTATCTGGAAGACGGCAAAGTGGTGATCTTCGCGGCGGGCATCGGCAGCCCGTTTTTCACCACCGACACTGCTGCCGCCTTGCGCGGCGTGGAGATGTCTGCCGAGGTGGTGATCAAGGCGACCAAGGTGGATGGCGTTTACACCGCCGACCCGAAGAAGGACCCTGATGCGATCCGCTATCAAAGCCTCAGCTTTGACGAGGCGATCAGCAAGAACCTCAAGGTGATGGATGCGACGGCATTGACATTGTGCCGCGATCAGAAGCTGCCGATCATCGTGTTCAGTATTTTCAAACCCGGCGCGCTGAAGCGCGTGGTGATGGGCGAAGGTGAGGGGACCCTTGTTCGAGTTGATTAGGGAATTCCATTTTCATTTCAAAGATAAATAATTTGTAGGCCGGGCTCCGCCCGACAGCTAAAACTGGCGGGTAGAACCCGCCCTGCAAAAACGCATGAAGTGGAATAGCTCAGGAGAAAATATGATTGCAGAAATCAAAAAAACGACTGAACAAAAAATGCAGAAGTCGCTGGATGCGTTGAAAGCCGACTTGGGCAAGGTGCGCACCGGAAGGGCACACACCGGTTTGCTGGATCATGTGACGGTGGAATACTATGGCAATCCGACTCTGATCACGCAGGTGGCCAACGTCACGCTGGTCGACGCTCGCACCATCGGTGTGCAGCCTTGGGAAAAGAACATGGTCGGGCCGGTGGAGCGGGCCATCCGCGATTCCGACCTGGGGCTGAACCCTGCCACCAATGGCGATATGATACGGGTGCCGATGCCGATGCTGACCGAAGAGCGCCGTCGCGATCTGATCAAAGTGATCAAAGCCGAGGGCGAGACCGCCAAGGTGGCGGTGCGCAATATTCGCCGTGACGCCATTCACACGCTTAAAGAGGCATTCAAGAATAAAGAGATCGCGGAAGACGAGGAGCGCCGCACCCAGGACGAGATCCAGAAGCTGACCGATCGCTTCGTCACCGAGATAGACAAGGCGCTGGCTGCAAAAGAAGCCGACCTGATGGCTGTCTGATTAGGATCGGGGATTGAGGATCGAGGATTGAGAAAACCTTGGCACCGCACCCTGAATCCTCAATCCTGAATCCTCAATCCTCAATCCTAAAATGGCGTTATTTCAAAGCTCCACCCGCATCATCCCCGACGCTCCTGCGATCCCGCGTCATATCGCCATCATCATGGATGGCAACGGGCGATGGGCGAAACAGCGCTTCATGCCGCGCGTGGCCGGGCATCAGCGCGGGGTGGAGGCGTTGCGCGAAGTGGTAAAGGCCTGTCGTGAGCTGGGCGTGGAGTACCTGACTGTGTTCGCGTTCAGCAGCGAAAACTGGCGGCGTCCTGCCGACGAAGTCACCTTCCTGATGTCGCTGTTCCTGAAAATGCTGGAGCGCGAAGTCGTCAAGTTGCATGAGAACAACATCCGCCTGAAAATCATCGGCGATCGCAGCCGTTTCGACGACAAGCTCAATCAGACCATGCGCGATGCCGAACTCCTTACCGCGAACAATTCCGCGCTGACGCTGACCGTCGCCGCGAACTATGGCGGGCGTTGGGATGTGATGCAGGCGGTACGCGCAATGCTCAAGGATCATCCTCATCTCGCGCAGACTTTCACCGAAGAAGACCTGCAGCCCTATCTCTCGATAAGCGATGCTCCAGAGCCGGATCTGTTCATCCGCACCGGCGGCGAGCAGCGCATCAGCAACTTCATGTTGTGGCAGCTTGCTTATACCGAATTGTATTTCACCGNCACGCTGTGGCCTGCATTTGACCGAAATGAATTGGACAAGGCGATCGCCTCGTATCAACAGCGCGAGCGGCGTTTTGGCCGGACCAGCGAGCAGTTGGAGGGACAGCAGTCAGTGGGGAGTGGAAATGCTTAGGTCGCGGGTGTTGACCGCGGTCATTTTGCTGGCACTGTTCTTGTTGGCCCTGTTTGCGCTGCCTGTATCAGGATGGACTGTGCTGGTGATTTTGCTGGTGTTGCAGGGGGCTTCGGAATGGGCGAGATTGGCCAGGCTCACCGGCAGAGAAGCGAACCTGTTCTGGATGTTGACGCTGCTGATGATGCTGGGTCTGGTCTGGTTCGATGCCACCCATTCCTCCGGGCAACAGACATTGCCGCATTTGCTGGTCTATGCCGTGTCAGCCCTGTTGTGGCTGATCATCGTGCCGACCTGGCTGATGACAGCATGGAAGGTTCGCCATCCGCTGTTGATGGCGCTGACCGGCTGGGCGGTTCTGATACCCACCGGCTTGGCGATGCTGGACCTGCGCGTCATCAGCCCGTGGATGTTGTTGTTCGTGATGGGCCTGGTATGGGTTGCGGACATTTCGGCCTATTTCGCCGGACGGAGATTCGGCAAGAATAAACTCGCTCCCAGCATCAGCCCGGGCAAGACATGGGAAGGAGTCGCCGGCGCGATGCTTGGGGTATCGTTATATGTGGTGCTGGTATGGGGCTACAGTCCCTATTTTGACCGGCGTGAAGTGCTGCCGATATTATTGCTGGCTTCGTGGTGGTGGGTCGGATTGGCCGTGATCGGTGATTTGTTCGAATCGGCCATCAAGCGCCAGGCCGGGGTAAAGGACAGCGGTACGCTGCTGCCCGGACACGGCGGGTTGCTGGATCGCATCGATGCATTGACCTCGACGTTGCCGCTTGCTGCGCTGGCGCTGCTGTTGCAGTAAATAAACTAGGATGAAACTGTGAAAGGTGAAGATGAACCTGTGTAACGTGAGGATATAACTGTGAAAGGTGAAACGGCAGACCTCAAAACCAACCCCCCTCAGTCCCCCCTTGTCAGGGGGGATGCAGGTAGCTCCTCCCCTAACAAGGGGAGGCTGGGAGGGGTTTGACTTTGACGTTTCGCCTTTCATCGTATCGATAATGCAAAATCTTACCATCCTCGGTTCCACCGGCAGTATCGGCACCAGCACGCTGGACGTGGTGGCGCGCCACCCCGATCGATTCCGGGTCATCGCACTGACGGCGAACCGCCAGGCCGATCTGCTATTCCGGCAATGCCTGCAATTCAAGCCGAGTTATGCGGTGCTGCTGGACGAGGGGACCGCCCAGCAATTTCGGCAGCGTGTGCGTGAAGCGGGTTTAAGCACCGAGGTTTTGACTGGTGTGGCTGCGCTCGAGCAAGTAGCCGTGTTGCCGGAAGTGGATGCAGTGATGGCCGCCATCGTCGGTGCGGCGGGCTTGCAGCCCACGCTGGCGGCGGCGCGCGCCGGCAAGAAGATACTGCTGGCGAACAAGGAAATACTGGTGATGGCGGGAAATGTGTTCATGGATGCGGTGCGCGCCGGCGGCTCCGCACTGCTGCCGATCGACAGTGAACACAATGCGATCTTCCAGGCACTGCCGCGCGGTTATGACGGCGATCTGGCCGGCAATGGTGTGCGTCGTATCCTGCTTACGGCTTCCGGCGGACCGTTCCGCAATACCCCGCTGAGCGAACTTGACAATGTCACGCCGCAACAGGCGTGCTCGCATCCGAATTGGGTGATGGGACGCAAGATCTCGGTGGATTCAGCCACCATGATGAACAAGGGTCTGGAAGTCATCGAGGCGCACTGGCTGTTCGGCGCGAGCGCCGATGACATACAGGTGGTGGTGCATCCGCAGAGCGTGATCCATTCGCTGGTGGAGTATGTGGATGGCTCGGTGCTGGCGCAACTCGGCAACCCGGATATGCGCACACCGATCGCCTATGGCCTGGCCTATCCGGAGCGCATCGATTCCGGAGTGGCTCCGCTGGACCTGTTCAAAGTGGCGACACTGGATTTTATCGCGCCTGATTTCGAGCGCTTTCCCTGCCTGGAGCTGGCATATCAGGCTCTGCGTGCGACGGGTACCGCTCCCGCAGTGTTGAATGCGGCGAACGAAGTTGCGGTGGATGCATTCCTTGAAGGGCAAATATCTTTCCTGGATATCCCGCGTGTAATCGAATCGGTGCTGGATGCACTGCCGGTCAATGTTGTCGGGAGTCTGGACGATGTGCTCGGTGCGGATGCCGAAGCGCGTCGTGCCGCACAGCAACAAATCCGCGATCTGTCAGGGGCACGGCGCGCCGTGCCCCTACGCCCGGAGATTTAGGATGATTACCTTATTGGCATTTATCGGCGCGATCGCGCTGCTGGTGTTGTTCCACGAGTTCGGTCACTATTGGGTGGCACGCCGCTATGGCGTGAAAGTGCTGCGTTTTTCGGTGGGTTTCGGCAGGGTGATCTACAGCAAACGGTTTGCTGACGGTGATACCGAATGGGTGATCTCCGCGATCCCGCTGGGTGGCTACGTCAAGATGGTGGACGAGCGCGAGGAAATGGTTGCGCCGGAGGATTTGCCCTACGCTTTCAATCGCAAGCCGGTATTGCAGCGCATGGCGATCGTGGTTGCCGGGCCGCTGGCGAATCTGCTGCTGGCCATCGTGTTGTATTGGGCCATGTACTTGTACGGAGTGCCGGGATTAAAACCGGTACTGGGCGATGTGCCGCCTGGCACGCCGGCTGCCGTTGCGCAACTGCGATCGGGCGCAACCATCATCAGTATCAATGGCGAGACTATCCCGAGCTGGCAGGAACTGCGCTGGCGGTTGCTGGAACTGGCCCTTCGACAAGACTCAGGACAGGCCCTGAAACAAGCCGAGGTGAACATCGAAGCGCTGAATAGCGACGGCACGGCGACGACACATGCGCTGGATTTGAGCAGCCTGGAAGCGAAAGATCTGGATGGCGAGTTTCTCGAGAGTCTCGGACTGAATCTCTATCAGCCTGTTGTTTTGCCTGTCATCGGCAAGCTTGCCGATGACAGCGTGGCGCAACGCGACGGTCTGCAGCAGGGCGACCGGATCCTGCGTGTGGATGGTGTGGAGATGCGCCATTGGAGCGAGGTCGTGGAGGTGGTGCGCGCACATCCCGGACGAACCTTGCAGCTGGAAATCCAGCGTGGCGAAATGACGCTGAATATCGCAGTGGTGCCGCAAGCCATAGTCGAATCAGGCAAGACAATAGGCAGGATCGGCGCGGCTCCGCTAGTGGACAGGGCGCAACGGCAGGCGATGCTGGTCGAGGTGAGTTATGCACCCGTCGAGGCGCTTGGCCGTTCATTGCGCAAGACCTGGGAAATTTCAGTCATCAGCCTGAAGATGATGGGCAAGATGGTGCTGGGCGAAGTGTCAATGAAAAATATCAGCGGCCCGATCACGATAGCGGACTATGCAGGGCAGTCCGCTGCAATGGGCGTTGCGGCCTATCTGGGTTTTCTGGCATTGATCAGTATCAGTCTCGGGGTGTTGAATCTGCTGCCCATCCCCTTATTGGATGGGGGGCACTTGCTGTATTATGTCGCCGAATTGGTGAAGGGTAGTCCGGTCTCCGAGCAGGCTTGGGAATTCGGCCAGAAGATCGGCATCGCACTGCTCGGGACGTTGATGGTCTTCGCCGTATATAACGATATTAATCGCCTTGTTTCAGGTTAAATAATGAAATTAATAAAACCGGCAGGATTGCTCACCCTGCTTTGCATTTCTTCAGCCTGGGCGATCGAGCCGTTCACTGTCAGGGATATCCGCGTCGAAGGCATACAGCGTACCGAAGCCGGTACGGTATTCAGTTATCTGCCCATCAAAGTCGGCGACATGATGGATGATCAGCAGGCCGCTGCCGCGATTCACGCCTTGTATGCCACCGGCTTTTTCAAGGATGTGCTGCTGAAAGTCGAGCGGGGCGTATTGGTCGTGCAGGTGCGCGAGCGTCCTTCCATCGCGAGTATCGAAGTCAACGGGGTCAAGGATTTCCCCAAGGATCAGCTCAAGGATAATATGAAATATGCGGGGCTGGCCGAAGCACGCATCTTCGACAAGGGCGCGCTGGATAAAGCCACCAAGGAGCTGAAGCGCCAGTACATCGCGCGGGGAAAATATGGCGTCTCAGTGACGAATACCGTCACTGAATTGGAGCGCAATCGTGTCAGTATCGTGTTCAATGTGGTGGAAGGTGAAGTCTCCAAGATCAAGCAGATCAATCTGGTGGGCAATCAGGCCTATAAAGAGGAAGAGTTGCTCGATCTGATGAAGCTCAGCACGCCCGGATGGTTCAGCTGGTTCAGCAGCAGCGACCAGTATTCCAAGCAAAAACTGTCGGCCGATCTGGAAACGCTGCGTTCGTTCTATATGGATAGCGGTTATCTGGAATTCAACATCGATTCCACGCAGGTCTCGATCACGCCGGACAAGAAGGATATTTATATCACCATCAATTTCAGCGAGGGTGGGAAATTCACCGTCGCCAATGTGAGTGTGTCAGGTGATACGCTGGTCCCCAAAGCGGAAATCGAACAGCTCATTCAGGTGAAGCCGGGGGACACTTTTTCACGCAAGGCATTGACCGAAGCCAGCAAAAAGATCGGTGAACGCCTGGGACAGGAAGGCTACGCTTTTGCCAATGTGAATGCGATTCCCGAGATAGACAGGGAAAAGCACCAGGTCTCCTTCGATTTCATGGTGGATCCGGGCCAGCGCGTGTATATTCGCCGTATCAATATCGCAGGGAATGACAAGACACGCGATGAGGTCATACGCCGCGAATTCCGCCAGGTCGAAGGCGAGTGGTTCGATGTGGAGAAGATCAAGAAATCCAAACAGCGCGTCGATAAACTGGATTTCTTTTCCGATGTGAATATTGAAACGCCGCAGGTGCATGGTACAACAGACCAGTTGGACGTGAACATGTCGGTCAAGGAGAAATCAACCGGGAATATCTCGGTGGGCGCGGGTTATTCCAGCGGTGAGGGTTTGGTGCTGAGCGG
>C687J29039_10001222_pt1 | contig 10810 bp, 10 predicted proteins | sample RifCSP16_2_FD_29039 | JGI IMG/M metagenome (IMG submission 29039)
GGTCGTAATCGCTGTCGTAACCAGCCTCACCGCGCGCGCGCGAGCCGAAGAGGTAGATGCGCTCGGGCCGGTAGGTCGCGATGAGCCGGCGCACGATCTCGGCCAGCACCGGGTCGTCGATCGGTGTCGTATCGGCCCGGGCGCCTGCGCGTGCTTCTGCCATGGGACCTTCCGGGCCCATGCTATCAGGTCCGGCCGCGCGGGCTGCCCGGATATGTCGTCTGTTCCGGCTCGGCCTCGAGCCCTTTTCGCTTCCGCACCTGCTTCGCACCAGCCCAGTCCGGGGGGGACAACTGGCCGCCACTTGGCGCGATGTGTGTGCCTGTGTCCCGCACCTTCTGCTACACGCGTGACACGTGCGAGGTCCTCACCGTATGGCTGTTCACAGCGCAAAAATCTTGACGGCTTCGCTTTTGCCCTTGACCGTCGTGGCAGGGAGTTCTCGCGACGGGAGTGGACCGGTTATTCGATCCCTGGTCGCGGCGCTGATGATGATGTCCGTGCCGAATTCCTTGTTGAGGTCCTGGAGACGCGACGACAGGTTGACCGTATCCCCGATCAGGGCATACGACAGGCGGTCGGGACTGCCTATATTCGCGGCCAGGACGAGCCCCGTGTGGATGCCGATTCCGTGGGCAAGGGCCCTGTATCCATGTCGTTCGAGATCCTGATTGACGGTATGGAGCCTTTTCCTCATCTCCAATGCCGCCCGCACCGCCATCAGCGGATGGTCCTTGCTGAAAATCGGGGCACCGAATACGGCCTCGATCTCGTCCCCGATATACTGGAGCACGAGGCCATGGTGCTGCCTGATCGACTCCTCCATCTCCTTGAAATACCCGTTGATGATCCTCACGACCTCTCTTGGGGGCGTCGTTTCCACCATCGGGGTGAAGTTCCGAAGATCCGCGAAAAGCACCGTCACCTCTTTGAGTTCCCCATCCAGGGACACGTTTCCTGCGAGTATTTCGTCCCGGATCTCTTGGTGACATATTTGCCGAAGGTCTCCTTGACAAAATCGCGTTCCTTGAGCCCCTCGGTCATTTCATTGATCACGTCGCCCGTGTAGCCGATCTCGTCATTGGAGGTGACCCGCACCTTGTGTTCGAAGTGACCGTTGCGGACGTTACGTAATACATGGATCATTGCCTGCAGGGGTCTCGTGAGGTTGCTGCTCACGAGAAAGGTCAGCCACACGCCCACGGCCATGAAGATCGTCGCCTGGCTCAGCATGCTCGACTGCAATCGCTCGAGGAGTTGAGTGGGCTCGAGATCGGTCTTGTAGGTGTCCCACATGCTGCCGAGAATGATGAAAAACGGGATCAGGTTGCAGGCGAACAACAAAGCAACGAGCCTCGTCCGGATGCGAATCTTCAGTGTTCGGGGCGTCATATAGAGCCCCCCGTTCGGGAACACGTAGGCACGAGTCTCTTCTGAAGGACGAATTCGAGAACGAAGAATGCGACGGTCGTCGTGATCAAGCCGGTGTAAAAGCTCCTGAGAAATGCACGCTGGATGATTGTTGGTCCGGCACCGAATGACCAAAAGATCGCAGCATACAGGATCGCGGCCGTGAGCCAGAGGGCAAAGTCCAGGGCGATCAGGAAGAAGGGCTCGTTCAACAAGCGTTGACGTGCCTCGATGGCCTCCTGNTCCTCTACGGACTCCTTGAAGAATCGGNTGTTCAGGTAACGTCGAATGGGTCTTTCGTACAATATGTTTCCCACTATGGGAAGGATGAAGGAGAGNGGGACNAAAATGAGGTTGATGCGGTGGGCGAGGCGTGCGAACTCTGGTGGTGTCGGGGAGCCTGGTCCATAGGTCAGAAAAAGNACAACAGACACACCAATGATATTGGCGATGAAGTTTGAAAAGAGCATGGCGTTCTTGAGGCGAATCAGGTTGAATTTCTCCCTGTTCATGACCTTGACTCCCTTTCCTGATTGCCCCGGGGGATGTCCCGGTCCCCGACACCGGGACCAAGGAGCCGCCGACAATGGGGAAGAGAGCAGAGCGAGCCGAGCGAACGCAAGCGAAGAATGCGGCCACTCCCGCTCAGCGGCCGGCCTGGCTCGAGGAGACGATCGTCCTCGCCTATCCGGTGGGCGCACTCCCGGCCAAATGCATGATTTCGTTGCCCGGCGAGGATCCGGTGACGACCCCCGCCAAAAAGCTTGAGAAGCCGGCCGGTCCGCGGGCAAACTCGAAGATCATCATCCGGAGGCGGGAGAGGGCGGAGTGACGGGGACGTGGGGGCGCGTGTGGTGCCTGTGGCTCGGGGGCGTCCTGGCGCTGCTGTCGGCGGCGACCGCGGCGCCAGAGCCCGCCACCGCGCGTCCCGAGACCCCGAGCACGATCGCCGTTCACGTCCGGGGCGCGCGCAGCAGCCGGGGCGAGCTCGTCGTGGTGCTCTACGGCGCCAATCCGGACGATTTCCTGAAGAAGGGCCGCCGGCTCGCCCGCGAGCGAGTGCCGGCGCGCACCGAGGCGGTCACCGTCCGTCTCGCGGCGCCGGGGCCGGGGCTGTACGCGGTGGCGGTCTACCACGACGAGAACGGCAACCGGAAGTTCGATCGGAGGTGGTTCGGTCTGCCCGTCGAGGGATTCGGCGTCTCGAACAACCCGAAGGTCACGCTGCGCGCCCCCAGCCACGCCGAGGCGGCCTTCCCGGTCGGCCGCGGCCTCGCGGTCGTCGAGATCAGCCTCCGATACTGACGTGACGCCGCGCCGGGAAATCGCGGTAAACTATTGGGCCGTTCGAAAATGGACCAGTCAATTCGCGCGACTCGGGGAAGGTGGGAGGGTGGGGCCGATCCGCTCGCCGGACCGCCGCTCGACCGGGAGGCTCGCCATCGGGAGGGTATGCGGCTGCTGACGACGTTCGCCCGCGCCTATCCGACGCAGACCACGATGGCGCTGCTGGCCCTGCTGGTCGGCGCGCTCGTCGAAGGCGTCGGGCTCTCCGCGCTGCTCCCGCTGCTGACGGTCGCCGTCGGCGGCGGGTCCTCGGAGATCGCCGCCGGCGGGCTCGGCAAGGCCGTCACCGGCGCGCTCGGTCTGCTCGGTGTCGGCGCCACCCCGGGCGCCCTCGTGAGCCTGATCGTCGTCGCGGCCGCGGTGAAGAGCGCGCTGATGCTGCTCGCGAACCGGCACGTCGGCTACGCCGTCGCCCGCGTCGCGACCGACCTGCGCCTCGCGCTGATCCGCGCCCTGCTGGGCGCCCGGTGGGAGTACTACGCGGGCCAGCCCGCGGGCGCGATCGCCAACGCGGTCGCGACCGAGGCGTCCCGCGCGTCGTCGGCCTACCTGCACGCGATGACCATGGTCGCCCTGCTCGTCCAGGCCCTGGTGTACGCGACGGTGGCCGTGCTGGTCTCCTGGCCGGCGGCGCTGGCGGCGCTCGGCGTCGGGCTGGCGTTCTTCTACTCGCTCAACCGCCTGGTCCGCGTCGCCCGGCGCGCCGGCCGCCGTCAGACGACGCTCCTGCGCTCCCTGCTCTTCCACCTCGCGGACATCCTGCAGGCCGTCAAGCCCCTGAAGGCGATGGCGCGCGAGGACGTCGGGGTGGCGCTGCTGCAAACCCAGACGGTCACGCTCAACCACGCGCTCAGGCGCGAGGTCTTCAGCCGGGAGGCGTTGCGCGCCTTCCAGGAGTCCGCCATCGCCGTCGTGATCGCCGCCGGTCTCTGGGTCGCGCTCACGCACTGGCGCCTGCCGCTGCCCACCGTGATGGTCCTGACCCTCATCCTCGCGCGCATCCTCGGCCAGCTCGGCAAGGTCCAGCAGCGCTACCAGCAGATGGTCGCGGGCGAGAGCGCCTTCTGGGCGCTCCAGCGCACCCTCGCCGCGGCCGAGGAGGCTCGCGAGCCCGAGCTCGGCACCGCCGGCCCCCGCCTCGAGCGGGCGCTCCGCCTGGAAGGGGTCGGCTTCTCGTACGGGAACGGCTGGGTCCTCCGCGACATCAGCCTCGCCGTCCCCGCCGGCCTCTTCACGACCGTGGTGGGGCCGTCCGGCGCCGGCAAGACGACGCTGGTGGACCTGGTCACGGGGCTGCTCCGGCCGCAGCAGGGCGAGATCTGGATCGACGATCTTCCGCTGGCGCGGGTCGATCGCCGGCGCTGGCGGCGGATGATCGGCTACGTCCCGCAGGACACCCTGCTCCTGCACGACACGATCCTCAGCAACGTGACGCTCGGCGAGCCCGCTCTGGCCGAGCGCGACGCCGAGCGCGCGCTCCGGGCCGCCGGCGCGTGGGGCTTCGTGACGGCGACGCCCGACGGCATGCACACCGTCATCGGCGAGCACGGGGCGAAGCTCTCCGGCGGCGAGCGGCAGCGCCTCGCCATCGCCCGGGCGCTCGTGCACGGGCCGAGGCTCCTGATCCTCGACGAGGCGACCAGCGCCCTCGACGCCGAGAGCGAGGCGGAGATCTGCGCCTCCCTGCGCGCCCTCCGCGGCCGCCTGACGATTCTCGCGATCTCGCACCGACCGGCGCTGGTGGCGGCCGCCGACCGGGTCTACCGCCTGGAGGAAGGCGCGATCCTCCGTCTCGACGAGGGGGACGAGTGTCTCTCCGGTTCGGGGGGCGCCGCGGCCTGGCGCAGCGATCTCAACGAAGCCAAGGGGGACTAGCGGGACGCGACCGATGGACACCAGACCCACGCCAACTCACAATCGTCTGCCCTTTCGCGCCGGCGACTTCTCCTGCCTCGCCGAGGCCCTCGACTACGCGGCCACGGGCGACACCGGGTGCAATTTCTACGACGGCCGGGGCGGGCTCTCCGGCGTGCTCACCTACGCCGCCCTCCGGGAGGACGCCCAGCGCCTCGCGCGCAGGCTCGCCGGGCTCGGCCTGGCCCGCGGCGCGCGCGTCGCCCTCGTCGCCGACACCGATCCCGACTTCATCCGGCTCTTCTTCGCCTGCCAGTACGCGGGACTGGCGCCGGTCACGCTGCCGGCGTCCATCCACCTCAGCAGCCAGCGGGCCTACGTGAGGCAGCTGCGCCGCCTGCTCACCAGCTCCCGGGCCGAGGTCGCGATCGCGCCGACCGCCTTCACGCCGCTCCTCACCGAGGCCGCCGAGTCGCTCCCGCTCCGCTTCCTGGGCACCGCCGGGGAGCTCGCCGGGCGGGTCGAGGAGCGCCCCGCGCCGCCTCCCCTCCGGGCGGAGGAGGTCGCCTACATCCAGTACACGTCGGGCACCACGCGCGCCGTGCGCGGCGTCGTGGTGACTCAGCGCGCCCTGATGAGCAACCTCTTCGCGATCCTCCGCCACGGGCTCGACGTGCGGCCCGGCGACCGCGCCGTCTCGTGGCTGCCGTTCTACCACGACATGGGCTTCGTCGGGTTCGTGCTGTCCCCGATGGCCTCGCAGGTCTCGGTGGACTATCTGGGCACGGCCGAGTTCGCCAAGCGGCCGCAGCAGTGGCTCCGCCTCATGAGCCGGACGCAGGCCACCATCTCGTTCGGCCCCTCCTTCGGCTACGAGCTGTGCACGCGGCGTCTGCGGCCGGCCGACGCGGCGCAGCTCGACCTCCGCGCGTGGCGGGTGGCCGGGGTGGGCGCGGAGATGATCCGCCCGGGGCTCCTCGAGCGCTTCGCCGACCTGCTGGCGCCGAGCGGCTTCAGCCGCCGGGCGTTCGTCGCCTGCTACGGCATGGCCGAGTGCTCGCTCGCGGTCAGCTTCGCCCCGCTGGGGGCGGGGATCAAGGTCGAGCGGGTGGACCGCCACCACCTGGCCGAGGCCAGCGTCGCGCTGCCGGTCGACGACCTGCCGGACGGAGACGACTCGCGCGTCACCACGTTCGTCAACTGCGGCGTCCCGCTGCCGGACCACGAGGTCGAGGTGCGGGACGACGCCGGGCGGCCCCTGCCCGACCGCTGGTGCGGCACCATCTTCGTGCGCGGGCCGAGCGTGATGTCCGGCTACTTCGAGGACCCGGAAGCGACGCGGGAGGTGCTCGCGCCCGACGGATGGCTGGACACCGGGGACCTCGGCTACCGCATCGACGGAAGCATCGTCATCACGGGCCGCAAGAAGGACCTGCTCATCATCAAGGGCCGCAACATCTGGCCGCAGGATCTCGAGGCGATCGCCGAGCAGCAGCCGGAGGTGCGGACCGGCGCGGCGGCGGCCTTCTCCGTGCTCAGCCCGCTCGGGGAGGAGCTGGCGGTGATGGCCGTCCAGTGCCGCGAGTCGGACCCGGAGAAGCGGGCGGCGCTCGTCCGGCGGCTCCAGAGCCTCATCCTCGAGGAGTTCGGGATCCACTGCCTCGTCGAGCTCCCGTCGTCCCGCGCGCTGCCCCGGACCTCCTCCGGGAAGCTCTCGCGGGCGGGGGCCCGGGCGCAGTTCCTCAAGAGTCACGACCTCGGCGCCCCGGCCTCATGGCAGACGTCGTCGCCCTGACGGGCGCCACCGGCTTCGTCGGCGGCGTCGTCGCGGCGCGGCTCGTCTCGGCGGGATGGCGGGTCCGGGCGCTCGTCCGGCCCGCCTCGGACGACCGCCGGCTCACCGCCCGGGTCGAGCGCGTGCCCGGATCGCTCGAGGACCCCGCGAGCCTGGGCCGCCTGGTCCGGGGCGTGCGGGCCGTCGTCCATTGCGCCGGGCTCGTCCGCGGCGTCTCGCGGGCCGACTTCGAGCGGGTGAACGTCGACGGCGTCGTCCGGCTCGCGCGCGCGGCGGCCCGCGAGGTGCCCGCCCCCCGCGTGATCCTCGTCTCGTCGGCCGCCGCCCGGCAGCCCGCGCTCTCCGACTACGCGGCCAGCAAGCTGGCGGGCGAGCGCGCGCTCGCGGCCGGCGCGGCGGAGTGGACGGTCCTGCGGCCTCCGGCCCTCTACGGCCCGGGCGACCGGGAGCTGCTCCCCCTCCTGCAATGGATGCGGCGCGGCGTCGGTCTCGTGCTGGGCCCGCCCTCGGCCCGGTTCTCCCTGCTGTACGTCGAGGACCTGGCGGACGCGCTCGTGCGGCTGGTCCAGACCGACGGGCTCGCGAGCGCCGCCTTCGAGCTGCACGACGGCCGCCCGGCCGGCTACGCCTGGGACGACGTGCTGGCCGCCGTCGGCCGCCTGCGCGGCCGGGCCGTGCGTCGCGTCGCGGTCCCGGGCTCGGCGCTCCGGCTCCTGGCCCACGCCAACGTGCTCCTGGCGGGCGCCCGGGGACGGGCCCCGATGCTGACGCCGGGCAAGGTGCGCGAGCTCCAGCACCCCGACTGGGTGTGCGACAACGCGGCGCTCTCGGCGGCGACCGGATGGACGCCGAGGATCGGGCTCGACGCGGGGCTCTCGCGCACGCTGGGCCTGCCGGCGGACGGGCGGTGAGGCGTGGCGACGTACGAGGACGTGCTGGCGCAGACGTGTGAGGTCCTGGCGCGGTTCGCGAAGGGGCAGCCGCTCACCGAGGGCACCCGGCTCCTCGCCGACCTCGGCCTGGACTCGGTGCAGGCGATGGAGATCCTGCTGGAGGCGGAGGAACGGTTCGACATCTCGATCCCCTTGAACGTCCTGCCCTCGGTCCGCACGGTGGGGGACCTCGCCCGGCGCGTGCAGCAGCTCGTGGACCGCGCCTGATGTCGCTCTTCGACCGGTTCCAGCAGCTCGCGGCGGCCCGGCAGACCTTGCTCGGGGACGGCGCCGTGCCGTTCGGGGTGGTCGTCGAGAAGGTCCTCTCGGCGACCGAGGCGATCGTGGACGGACGCCCGACGATCCTGGCCGGCACCAACAACTATCTCGGGCTCACCTTCGACCCGGCCTGCCTCGAGGCCGCGCGCGGCGCCCTCCTCGAGCAGGGCACCGGGACCACCGGATCGCGCATGGCGAACGGCACCTTCGCCGGGCACGCCGCGCTCGAGCAGGAGCTGTCCGACTTCTTCGGCCGCCGCTCCACGATCGTCTTCTCGGCCGGATACCTCGCCAACCTCGGCATCCTGTCGACGGTGCCGGGTCCGGACGACGTCGTGCTGATCGACGCCGACTGTCACGCCAGCATCTACGACGGGTGCCGGCTCGGCTCGGCGGAGGTCGTCCGGTTCCGGCACAACAGCGTGACCGACCTCGACAAGCGCCTGCGCCGCCTCGGCGCCCGCAGCCGGCGCGCGATGATCGTCGTCGAGGGCCTCTACAGCATGCTCGGCGACCGCGCGCCGCTGGCCGAGATCGCCGCGCTCACACGCCACCACGGCGCCTCCCTGCTCGTCGACGAGGCCCACTCGCTCGGCGTCCTGGGCGAGCAGGGCCGGGGCCTCGCCGAGGAGGCGGGGGTCGAGGACGCCGTCGACTTCGTCGTCGGGACGTTCAGCAAGAGTCTCGGAACGATCGGCGGCTTCTGCGCGAGCGACCATCCCGAGCTCGAGCTGGTGCGGTACGCGTGCCGCCCCTACGTGTTCACGGCCTCCCCGTCGCCGTCCGTCGTCGCCTCGGCCCGGGCGGCGCTGGTCGCCCTGCGGGCCGGTGCGGGCCTCCGCCGCCGGCTCTGGGACAACGCGCACCATCTCTACGGTCGGCTGCGCGACCTGGGCCTGGCGCTCGGCCCCGAGGTGAGCCCGATCGTGGCCGTCCTGATGGCGAGCCCGGAGCAAGGCATCGCGGCCTGGCGCGCGCTCCTCGCGCGGGGCGTCTACGTGAACCTGGTCCTGCCTCCGGCCGCGCCCACCGGGGGCTGCCTGCTCCGGTGCAGCCTCAGCGCGGCGCACACCCGGGATCAGATCGAGGCGGTGGCGGAGGCCTTCCGGTCCCTCGCCGCGAGCGGGGCGGCACGCTGAAGCCGGCACCCGCCACGCTGACCATCCCGGTCGAGACGCAGGTCCGGGAGCTCGACGCCAAGCTCCTCCTCTCGTGCGTCGCGGCCGAGCGCGGGTTCCCGGTCGTGCTCGGCTCCCGCGCCTTCGTCGGCTTCGCGATGCCCTTCGTTCCCCGCGGCGTGTACCTGGCCAAGAGCCTCACCGCGCTCAGCCGGCGCATGTTCGGGATCCTCCAGGGGCTCGGTCACGAGATCGTGGCCTGGGACGAAGAGAGCCTCGTCCGGGGCCCGACCTCCGTGTACTACAGCGATCGGCTCTCCCCGGCGACGCTCCGCCCCCTGTCGGGTCTCTTCGCCTGGGGCCAGGACGACGCGGAGGTGTTTCGAGCATTCCCGGGCTGTGCCGGGATCCCGATCCACGTCACCGGGAATCCCCGGATCGACCTGTTGCGCAAGGACGTCCGCGCCTACTTCGAGCCCGAGGTGGACGCCCTCCGGCGGCGCTTCGGCGACTTCATCCTGGTGAACACGAGCTTCCGCTTCGTGAACGCCTTCGTGCCGGACCTGAACCTCTCGCGGCCGGGCCCGGCGGGCCGGGAGCCGAAGATCGGGGTGAGCGCCCGCCGGATGGGCCGCGAGTTCGCGATCGGCATGGCGGCCCACCAGCAAGCGATCTTCGACGCGTTCCGGGAGCTGGTGCCGCTCCTCGGCGAGCGGTTTCCCGATCACGCGATCGTCGTCCGCCCGCATCCCTCGGAGCGCGACGCGCCGTGGGAGCAGGCGGCGCGCGGCCGGCCCAACGTCCGGGTCATCAGGGAGGGGAACGCGATTCCCTGGCTGATCGCCTGCCGGGTCCTCGTCCACAACGGCTGCACGACCGCGGTCGAGGGCGCCGTGCTCGACACGCCCGCCGTCAGCTATCAACCGGTCCAGTCGGACCGCTTCGATTTTCCGCTGCCGAACGCCGTGAGCCACCGGGCGCTCCGGCCCGACGAGGTGACGGAGATCGTCGGCGCGATCCTCGCGCGGCGGCTCGGGCCGCTCGACGCCGCGGAGCGCGCACGGCTCCTCGAGCCTCACCTGACCGCGCTCGAAGGACCGCTGGCGGCCGACCGGATGGTCGACGTCCTGGAGGCCCGGGGCCACGCCGCCCGCCGGCCTCCGCGCCCGGCGCTCCGGGCGTACGTCCCCGCGTGGATCGGCGGGAACGTTCGCACGGTGGAGAAGCTGATCAAGATGCCGTGGCGGAGCCACAAGAACAGCGCCGCGTTCCATGCCCAGCGCTTCCCCGGCGTGAGCGTGTCCGAGCTCGAGCATCGGATCGCCCGGTTCAGCCGGGTGCTCGGCCGGTTCGAGGGCCTCCGCGTCACGCGGCTCGCCCCGCACGTGTTCCGGATCGTGGCCTGAAGAACATGGGGGGCCTCGACGGGCCCCCCCAAGGCCCCCCAGCGCTCGCACGCGCCCCGGGGGACCCGGGACGCGGCTCGACAGGCGATTCGTTCACAGGCTCTGAGCCCGGCGCGCGCCGGCGTGCGCTCAGCGGGCGTGAAGGAATCGGGCACACGGGATCCCGTTGGGGGGTGTCGGGGGGAGGCGCTTGTACCCGCGGTATAATCGTCACAATCGGGGGGCGCTCTTGACCGTCAAACTCACAGCCTTCCTCGTCACTCTCGTTGGTGTGTGGGCCGCACTGGCCACCATCGCCCCCGGCGTGTTCCAGGTCAAATCGGAGCAACCCCTTATGCAATACCTGTGGGGGCCGAAAACCGTAGGGATCGCAGCCATCCTCATCGCCCTGTTCATCAGCGCTTTTGTTCTGGACCTGGCGAAGAAGGTCGAGAGGACAGAGGCGTCGAGTCTTCAACAGGTGGCAAAGGTCGTCATCGACCTCATGAACGCTGCGCAGTCGAAACCTCAACCGATAGCCCAACCCACACCGGGCGCGAGCGCTCGTGATGTTGACCTGGCAAACCGACTAGGTGATCTCAGGCGCGCGGGCTGGAAGAGGTATTTGGAGTGGCTCNCCCGCTATCCCGACGCGGGCAAGCAGGCCGAGCAGTGGCGTCTAGAAGTCTT